>Ga0114957_1000533_pt1 | contig 48181 bp, 42 predicted proteins | sample BantaG_FD_87175 | JGI IMG/M metagenome (GOLD analysis project Ga0114957, IMG submission 87175) | Marine algal microbial communities from Bantry Bay, Ireland - BantryBay_4 metaG | ecosystem: Host-associated > Algae > Red algae > Unclassified | place: Bantry Bay, Ireland | collected 2014-11-21 | reverse complement strand
TAGTCCTGAGTTATCGACTACTATGTCCTTGCTATTAAAGTTTTCATGGCCACCAAAAAAATCTAAATAGCCGCCCAATGCCAATCCAACTAAAAATGTCATCGCAACACTAAGCCTTTGTAGGCTAAATATTTTAGAGCTAGAATTCTTTATTGGTAACACCTTAGTTGGTTGGGGTTGTGCTCCAGAGATTTCTAATTTGCTCAAGCTATCGTAAAATGCTTGATCCATTTTGCTAGAAGGAGATACTATATCACCCCCTGATAAATCACTCCAGGTCTCAAAGGTTATTAGTATTGCTTCTTTATGGTCAGGGTATTGATCGGCAAGTGTTTTGACGTATAACCCTTTGTTCTTGATATTGCTTTCTAATATGTTGAGGAGTTCATCCTCATATTTTTTTACTTCCATTGTCGGAATGTTATTTAACTATTAACTAATTTTCTTATTTCTCCTAGGCCTCTCATTATCCTAGATTTCACAGCGCTCTCTGTACAGTTTGATATTTCTGCTATCGTTTTATAATCTAGTCCTTGATATCGGCTCAGTATGATTGCATCCCTTTTTTCTTCTGATAAGCACCTTAATGCTTTTTGCAATTTTATTTTTTGTAGTTCCTTCATGCTTCTATCTCCAGTTTCATCTTGGTGGTCATTGTCCATCTGCACATGATCTATTGACACAGCTTTTAGCATAGGTTCTTTCTTCTTGGTATTGTCGATCCATATATTTCTTGCTATTCTAAATAGCCAATATTTAAATTCCCCAGTGCCATTAAAGTGCTTGACATTTTTCATCACCTTTAGGAAAACGTTATGCACCATATCCTCACTTTTTGCCCGACTATTCGTGCATCTCAGGAAGTAATTAAATAGATTAAGCTTATGACGCTCATAGAGGATACCCATCAGTTGAGTCTCTCCAGATTGCACCCGGCGCATTATTTCTAGATCGTTATATTCGTTCAAGGGTTCGCTAGTTTAAAAGGAAAACTAATAAATTTTCGAGTAGTTGCAGATTTTGAGATTTCAGGATAAATAAATTCATCACTTGTTATAAAAATGTGACAATGCTTAACTCAATTAGTTAATATTGCTGCATTGTATACCTTCATAGTAAGTTACTGATTAATCATCATGGTGAAAGAAGTAGAAATAAGGATATCCCCAGATCATATCGATGATCAAGATTACCTCAAAGCATATCTGGCTAAGAAGTGTAAAGTAGAAGAAGCTTCGATCAAGTCATTTAGGCTTTTAAAAAGATCGATAGATGCTCGAAAAAAAAATGTCGTCTTCCAGTTACGATATTTAATAGGTATTAATACGGAGCTAAGGTCACCAATATCGGATATCAAGTATCAGCAGGCACTCAAAGATACTAAGCGAGTAACGATCGTAGGGGCGGGGCCGGCAGGCTATTTTGCGGCTTTACATTGTCTAGAGCTAGGTCTTAAGCCAATTGTACTAGATAGAGGTAAAGATGTACGCGCAAGGAGAAGAGACCTTAGAGCTATACAACAAGAAGGAATTGTAAATCCTAATTCTAATTATTGTTTTGGAGAAGGTGGAGCAGGAACTTATTCAGATGGTAAGCTATACACGAGATCACACAAAAGAGGAAATATCAAAGAAGTACTGCAAATCCTCGTAGATCATGGAGCTAATAAAGATATTCTCATAGATGCTCATCCTCATATCGGATCTAACAAGTTACCGGTTATCATATCAAATATGAGAGCAACTATAAGATCTCGAGGTGGAGAAATACACTTTGATACCAAAGTAACTGATCTGGTGATTCACAAAAACCGAGTAAAGGAATTACATTCCGAAGACGGTAAGGTGTGGCCTTGCAACAAAGTTGTATTTGCGACAGGTCATTCTGCACGAGATATTTACAAGTTATTCCATACTAAGAAAATTGCTATGGAGCTCAAGCCATTTGCCTTAGGGGTGCGGATAGAGCATCCGCAAGAGTTGATTGATAAGATACAATACGCTCACTCCCCAAGGCACAAAAACCTGCCTGCAGCTGCTTATAAAGTAGTCTCTCAAGTGGATAAGAAAGGCGTCTTCTCATTTTGTATGTGTCCAGGAGGGCTAGTGGTCCCCGCATCGACTATGCCTGGCGAGATAGTAGTCAATGGGATGTCTCTATCAAAGCGAGATTCTCCATATGCTAACTCTGGAGTAGTGACGGAGGTAGGCGTTGAGGAGTTAAGTGCACAAGGGTTTGATGGTGTTTTTGCAGCACTTGATTTTCAAGCTAGTGTAGAGCAGCGGATGTTTAAGGCAAGTGATGGTACACAGAGCGCGCCTGCACAAAAGTTAGTGGATTTTGTAAATGGTCAAAACTCTAAAGACCTATCGGATTCTTCTTATATCCCTGGATTAAGTCCTGCGCCATTGCATGAGTTGCTTCCGGATTTTATATCTCAGAGATTAAAGAAAGGAGTTTTGGATTTTGATAAGAAACTTAGAGGTTATTATACGCAAGAAGCAAATGTGATTGCCGTAGAAAGCCGCACCTCTTCCCCTGTAAGAATTCCTAGAGATAAGGTGTTGTTGACGCATCCTGATTATGACAACCTATATCCATGTGGAGAAGGAGCAGGCTATGCAGGAGGGATCTTATCGGCTGCCTTAGATGGGAGAAATATTATAAAAGCCATACACAACAAAATCGATGGTGCCTAGCTATTATCAAATATTAACTACCTTCATTATACTAATTTATAACACGTAGATGAAAGATATTGCTGATTTGCTAGGCCGTTTTCTGATTGCATTTATATTCCTTTATGAGGTTTATGATACAGTCGGTTTCTTCAAGCACAACAAGCAGACCATGACCGATTATGGCATTACTTGGCACCAAGATATCCTGTTGGGTGGGGTAGTGTTATTGTTAGTGGTTGGCAGTTTTTTAGTTTTGATTGGATATTTGACCACCTTTGGCTCTATCTTATTATTGCTTTATTGGTTGCCATTTACTTTTATAGTTTATTCCTTTTGGAATGATCCTGAAGATATTAAACGTCTTCATTCTCTTTACTTTATGAGGAATATGGCGATAGCTGGAGGGTTACTTTTGTTGATCGCACATGGATCAGGCAAGTATAGTGTTAAACGGATGCTGCATGTTATGAGATTACCTAAAGACTAATCTATGTCAAAATATACACAGATATTGTTTGATGCCGATAATACTTTATTTGACTTTACAGCATCCTCTCATCTTGCCTTCAAAGACTTGCTAGCTTACTTCAATGTCAAGCAAACTGATACTGATTTATACGAAGTCTACAGACCAATCAATGCCAAGGTATGGACTCAATTAGAAGCTAAAGAACTTGATATGGATGGAGTCAGAACGACACGGTGGAAAAACTTTTGGCATGAGATAGGATTATCACACGATAGTCAATTATCAAATGACATTTATTTGTCTAACTTGGTAAAGCATTGTTTTCTGCTAGATGATACTATAGACGTCTTAGATTACTTGTCTAAGATCGATGGTGTTACTCAACATATTATCACTAATGGTATGAAAGAAGCCCAGAGGCCTCGGATTACTAAGTTAGGTCTTGATAAGTATTTTGATACGATTACCGTATCTGATGAAATTGGTTTCGCAAAGCCGGATACTAGATTTTTTGATCATGTTTTTGGAGCTATTTCTGAGCAAAGCAAATCAAAGTTTTTAGTGGTAGGAGACAGTTTGTTTTCAGATGTACAAGGCGGTATTAATTATGACATTGATACTTGTTGGTTTAATCCAGCTGGCAAGGAAAATAACCACTCGATTAATCCTACATACGAGATAACAACCCTTATAGAACTAAAGGCAATAATCGGATAGTCTAGTTAATTCACATTCAGCATCTCACCACATTTATTACAATATTTTGCATTTTCATGATGACCTTCGCTTGAACAATAGCGACAAACTTGTGTGCTGGTATGATCTTCGTCAGCGTTAGCATTTATCAGCTCTGAGGAAACAATTCCTGTAGGCACCGCAATAATAGCATACCCAATGATCATGACACAAGAGGCGAGAAATTTTCCTAATGGAGTAGTAGGAGAGATATCACCATAGCCGACTGTGGTCAGCGTAACGACTGCCCAATAAATAGATTCAGGAATACTCGAAAACTTAGAATTAGAATTACCTTCTATCAAGTACATGACCGAACCAAAAACGACTGTTGCAATTACTATAAAAAATAAGAATACAAGAATCTTAGGTGCAGATTGACGAAGCGCTACGAGGATAATTTTACCATGTCTTAAGAAGCTTACCATCTTTAAGACTCTAAACACACGTAATAACCTAAGTGCTCGGATGATAAGCAAAGATTCGATCTGAGATCCTATTAAAAATAGGCCTAGAAAGCTAGGTAGAATAGCAACTAAGTCTATGATACCAAAAAAGCTAGTGGCATATTTCATCGGCCTCCTAGTCACATGTAGTCTGAGTATATACTCTATCGTAAATATGATTGTGAAAATCCATTCTAACACTTTGAACAGCGTATGAAATTTCAAATCTATACTCTTCACTGTTTCCAGCATGACGATGGTCACACTAAGAATAATCAGGAAAATAAGAGCGACATCAAAAACCTTACCCTTAGGAGTATCCGCTTCAAAAATGATTTCATGAAGGTCTTCCTTTCTTTGAGGCGAAATTATTTTATCTAAAAATTTCATTTAGCGATTAGACTATATCAAGTTTCTGTATGGTAGTAGAACTTAATCAATACCTATTTTGAGTAAATGGTTCTTTTCTACAGCGATATTGTACTTTCTAACTATTGATTGATATTTTATAACGTGGTGTTTCATTACAAATTTAGGTTAAATAACACATTAACATATAGTAATACATTAATAAAATTTGCAATATGTTATCGGCCATAATATCTAAACCCGATATTGAAGGTGCTTGCTTTTCTATTAGTCACCGTGCCATTAAAGACCGTATAGAGAACTTCCATCTGAATGTTATCTGTAAAAAAGTACTTGTACCCTATGCCAAATTGATTAAATGAATCACTTCTTCTAATGACCTCGAGGTCTTCATTAACTGTATTTGCCCATCTGGGGGTAGCATTGACTAACCCATAAAGCGTAGACCTATCGTCCATAAAATAACTCATGATAATATTGAATGGCGTAGACAACTGATAAAACCCTTCAGACTGTCTAAATACACTGCCACTGAGACTTTCTACAGTTATGCCAAACTCTAGAAAGAGACTTAAGTCGCTCCCTAAGTCCTGGTCATAGAAAGCCTGATTTATCAAAATAGGATTGTTCCAATCAATGTAACCTTCGGACTCACTACCTTCTAGATTTTTTCCGAGCGGAAGCAGTAGTGTGTGCTGGAAAGTAATGTTAGGTATATTTTTTAGAGGTTGATATTTTACTTTAGGACCTATACCAGTCAACGCCGTACGGCTATAAAATAATCTTCCAGTACTATCGGCTTCCAAGCCCTCATTCTTAAACTTAAAGGCATCCCAGCTAGAGGTGTTCTCCCTGAAATTCTGGTTTACTGATCGTAGTCGTATGTCAAAACCAATATTCAGTTTATCACTATATCCATATAGAAACTGTCCCCACATGGTGAAGAAATTAGAGCGCTTGTTAAAATCTCCATCAAACTGTGGTACATCTGATGCAGTAAAATAATTATTGAATAAGTGAGCTTCATACTGCCCCTTTCCATAAAGCCTTGAGTAGTAATATCGCTGCGCTGATTCTTCTAAGATTGTAGGAGCAACATATTCATTTAATGACCAGTCGTACTCTTTATAAAGCGGTTTACTTGAGGCATTTACTTTCTGATATCTGTACTTATTTATATAACTATGGATATCAGATTTGATTAAAAAATCTTCTCCATTCCAACTAAATATTTTGCTTAATTCTAGCTGCCCACGATAGTCTAATACCTTATTTAAATCATTGATAAAGTTTGTTGTTACTTGATTTAGTTGATTGTCAATCTCACTCGGCACATAGGCATAGGTTTGTAATTTAGGACAGTCTTTAGCTCCGCAAACTAAAGCAAAGTGGATCCTTGGATCAGTATCAATAGCCAAGATCATTTTTTCAATATCATCAAGACTGTATAGCTTATCACCAACTGACCACTTTTTGAGGATAAAAAAATCTGGTATAGCTTTAACTGACCACACTGGATAATACTCAGCGATATCAAAAACTACAAAGAGATTATAAGCATTGATGAGAAATGCTTTTCGCTCGCTATTGGATAAGTCGCTTAGTTTTTCAGCATTTATTTGGGATAGTAGGTGTTCTTGATCTTGTAAGAGTTGTCTCGCTTTTAAATAGTCGACCTTATCTTCCTTGATAATCTGTCGGAGATAAATATTTGTCTTTTCATAGAAGTCTACATCTTGGGCTATTAAGCTTGGTAGGATACAGAAAGCAAGTAGAAAGTAGAACAGTCTCATTAATCGTTGTATAACGACAAAAGTAAATCTAGGATTATAAATTTAATATCCTGATGCGGATATTTCATAGTGGTTGATATGTCCGAACCATCGAAGGTTATACAAAATCTGAATCCCTCATTCCTCTCGCTTGCTGAGGGAATTGCTTAAGGCTCAGTTCCTCATAGTCGTCTTCTTCGTATTTATTTCTAAAGTTTTCGTTGCGTTTTAGCTTTTGCATTTCTTTTTCTATTTCTTTTTCCTCCCATTCGTCTCCATAGACTGTTGAGAATACTTTGATTCCATGAAATGCTAACATGATTCCCCAACCGAGAATAGGAAAGATAGACCAAGGATAGTTACTTGTAAAAATGTTTAACAGAATAAAGAAGACACTCATTATGGACCATGAAATCACATGAGTATAGAATTTTCTCTTATCCTTTACTCGCTTTTTAGCCTTTTTGTAAATGTGATAATCCATATATAATTTCTGCTTGCAAATAGCGCAACTTTCTCTTTAGAGTCAAAAATTATAGAGGAAGTAACTATTTCTAAGGATAAACGATCTTATTTGTCAATTTAAATCATTTCTCTTGCTGATTGACCCACTAAACCACTCAGTCCGCCGACAAGTCCTCCGATTACCCCAGTAAGGGCCACAAGAGCTACAGATGGCAATCCTTGGAGCAAGTCACCTACTTGTGCTGACAGGACACTGTTGTTAGCGATATCCTTTAATAAGGCAAATCCGCCCCAGAGCAAAAACACCGCAAAAAATCCGACGATGAAACTCACCCAGTAGTTATGATTAAGCAGGTAAGTTACTAACATTGTGGCTAAAGCTACTCCCCACCAAGGAGTAACAAACTGCATTACATATCCTAATATCATAATTGCTATGATACTTAATAAGATTTTCATGATCAGCCTTTTTTGAAGTTTAAAGAATATGTTTTTACTTGGTCAAGTTCTTCTTTGCCTTTCACAAAGTTGAGTTTGAAGTACTTGCCATTAGTCCAATTGTCGATACCAGTTTTATAAAAGGGGCTACCCGGATTTCCACTTTGACCACCCGGGAAGACACCATAGGCGTTTATCTTATTTTTATCTAACTCTACTATCATCCTCCATGAAGGGCCCCAGACAGTGTTGTAAGCATTGATTACGTCTCCATGCCCAGGTGCTTGTACATTGTTTACAGAGAAGGATGGGATAGAGGCTATGTGTTCTATTCTTCTCTTGTTATAACTTGTCCATTTATGATCATCTTTTTCGCTAAAGTTCTGAGTCATTTTTATGAAGGCTTGCATTACAAGATCATCTGCATTTTCGATCTTTTCGGTACTCTGTATATCAAAAAACCTATCACTTGAGTTTTCCTCAAGTTTCCCTACTAATACCCAATCTCTAGGCATCATCACAGACATAGAGTCTTTTAAGCTACTCACCTCATCAAAGGTCAAGTCATAGAACTCCTCATACCAATCATCAAAGTAAGAAGCAGCATGAGATGCTACATCATAGCTATGATTCCAGTTTTTTAATTTATCGAGTATGTCTTTCTGATCTTCACTTAAGGAACTTATGTTCACTTTAGATAACATGTTTGGGAGAGCATCTTTCGCTTTATAGCTTACAGAGTTTTGATGTAGTTCCATCATGTCATCTACAGTTATATTTTCCATTTCTTCTAGAAGATCATTGATGATTCGCCCTCTATAATTTTCAAACCCTCCATTGTAGTAGTAAGGATAATCAGGGGCCGTAGAGTGTTGATTAGCAGAAGAGACAAATCCTCTCTCAGGCATATGATCCGCAGGTAATTCATTACGTGGAATAAATCCTTTCCAGCCATTACTAGTCTTTGATCCATCTTTGATGAATCTTCCATTTTGCTCGTCCTTTATGGGTAGTTTGCCATTTACCTTAATTGCCACATCCCCTTCTACTGAGGCAAATACAAAATTCTGTGCAGGGAGAATATATTTTGATAATGCTTTTATATAGTCAGTGTGGTCTTTACCTTTTGCTAAATCCATAAATGCATCGAGCTCATCGCGATCAGGGGCATCTTGTGCGATCCATCTCATGGCCAAACCTTGATAGTTTTTCCAAGGAGAGTTGTCTGGCATCACTGGGCCCCAATGTGTATATTTTATAGTGTCGATTATGTCGTGGCCACCTTTCACTTTGATGGTTTCTAGACGGTATTCCACTTCTTTTGTTTTTCCATCTAGCTCATATTTAGTCTGTGCCTCATCTAGCCATTTTATTTTATACCAGTCTAGGACATCGTGACCCACGTTTGTTACACCCCAAGCTATATTATCATTAAAACCAATTACTACTCCGGGGATTCCTGGTAGAGATACCCCATACACATTGATCTCTGGTGTATTGATATGCACCTCATACCATATGGATGGTAAGGTTAATTTGAGGTGTGGATCGTTAGCTAGGATAGCATTACCATTCTTAGTCTTACCTGCTGCGACTGCCCAGTTATTACTGCCTATGCCAGGTACGTGTTTAGGAATCGGAGGCTCTTGGTAATAAGATAGCGACTTGGTGAGCTCTTCAGTTTCTGACAATTGGGTAACTACTTTTTCCCATTTTTTAGTAGATGGAATGATGGGGGATTGTTTAGGGTTCCAATCTGGATATAATTCTGTGAAGGTCTCCTGGCCAAAATATTTTAACATGTTAGTAGCCTGTATGTCAGAGTGCCCTGCACATAACATGATGGCCATGTTTTTTTGAAAGAGAGAGCTTTTTAGATTTGACCACTTACCAGGCTTATGACCTAATAATTTAAATTCTACAGGATAGTCCTTCGGCTCTAATTGATTGATGAAATAATTTGCTCCACTAGAGTAGTTGTTTAAATTTTCAATATTAGGATAGTTAGACCAGACATCAATTGCTTTTTCTGATGCGTACTCTATACCCATTTGTCTTCTTATTCTATCTAAGTTAACTGTGGATTCGCCTAAGATTTCTGATAGTTTACCAGAAGCTGCTCGCACTGCTACATCCATCTGGAAGAGTCTATCTCGAGCATGCAGGTAGCCTTGTACAAAGACTGCATCTTTTATATTATCTGCGAAGATATGAGGTACATCTCTATCGTCAAAAACTACTTCTACATCACCAGAGAGTTCCTCCGCAGCTATAACTAATGATTTTCTAGAGCTGGCTGATTCTGCATTGGTCCAAAACCCAGTAAAAGGACTGAAAAATTTTCCAACTGGAGGAAGGGTGGCATCTCCAGCAGGAATAGGGATACTTAAGGCATAGCAAGTCCCTACAAGTAATGCTAATAGAAAAGGGAATTTTAAATATTTCATACAGGTATAAATTTTCGGACAAACTGCAGATTCATTTCAGTAGAGTTGTCTGTATCAAGGTAATACCTGTCTGTGTCAAATCCTTTTATTTTATTGATTGTTTTTATCCTATTGTCAATTATATATCTGGTCAGCATTCCCCTCGCTTTCTTTGCATTAAATGACAAGAACTTTAGCTCCCCATTATGAAACTCTTTAAAATTTATATTTAAAACTTTTGCATCAAGTTGATCTTCCTTGATTGACCTATAATATTCTTTGGAGGCTAGATTGACAATTAGCTTAGGCTTCTCTTCATTTATATGGTCTGTTAGTTTGGTATCCCAATAGACATAAAGGTTTTTTGTTTTTTTTATAGGCAGTTTTGTACCCATTTCTAGACGATAAGGCTGCATAAGATCGAGTGGTTTTAATATTCCATACAGACCTGATAATATACGTACATGCTTTTGTGCAAATTTGAGGTCTGCCTTAGACATCGTGTCGTTGTTCATACCTGTGTATACGTCTCCTTTGAATGCTAAGATGGCTTGCTTACTATTATCTTCTGTGTATTTTGGAGAGAAGTCTTTGTAACGTTGATTGTTCTCCTTAGCTATCTTATCGCTAACCTTCATTAGCTTTTTAAGAGCACTATTACTTTTTTTCTGTAAGACATTTACAATCTCAAGTGCTTCCTCTTGAAATAAAGGGAGAGTCGAATCTTTAATCTTAGTTTCAGAATAATCTAATGATTTGGAAGGGGAGAGTAATATTATCATGTTTAGCTTATGTAATTTATCATAAAAGTAATACCATTTAGGTTTGGATATGTCTCAAAATATTTTGAAATAGGTATTCAAGATCATAGTGAAAATATTCATACTAGCCTAATCTAATATGGGTATTTACAATAATGATATCAGAAAACCGCAGCAAGATATGTTAGCCTTATTAAAGCCGACAAGCTATAAATACCTCAGCGTACTAGTTGTTGTCATATACCTTAAAAATCTTGATTATGGGCATAAAAAAAGCCCAGAGCACGCTCTGAGCTTATTAATCTTTGTAAAATCAGTATTAGAATCCCGATTTTTTTCCTCCAGTTATTATTGATGCTGGTGCAGTCGGTACACTCTGTGCATCATCAGCTTTAGATACATTACCATGTACTTTTACTACATGTGGGTCTCCACCTTCATTGGTAGTGATCGTAACGGTCTTGCTAAACTTACCGATTCTGTCTGTAGCATACCTGATCTCAATGTTCGCAGATTCACCTGGCATGATCGGCTCTTTTGGCCAGATAGGTACAGTACAACCACATGATCCTCTAGCACTCTTGATTACTAATGGCTCAGTACCAGTATTGGTAAAAGCTAAGTTTCTAAGTGGTTCTGAGTGTTGCTCGATTGCTCCATAAGGTACTTCTAGGCTTTCGAACGCCATTACAGGCCCATCTGCTTGGATCTCTGTGTCTTCAGCCGTAACATCTAAAGTGCCTTGAGCACTTACATAGGCTGTACTAGCGAAGCATAAAGCGAATAAAAGGAATATATTTTTCATAAATTTTTATTTTTAATTCTAATATCTCAAAGATAATAGATATCGATAACATTAGGACGAAATAAATTTATAACTGGTTGTTAACATACTGTTAATCGGTATCTAATGTATCTAGCGTCTATTTCTAAGCAATTATTATACCTCCTATTATATTTTTTAATTTTAGGTGTGTAAAACAAAGCTTGTTTTTTAGATGTTTTACGCTTATAATAGGTGCAACTTCAATTCCATCCTTATATGATTCTAAACAGCCCCGCTCTACATACCCTTCAGCCAAAAGGAAACTCAAAAGAAGATAGTTATAAAAAAGAGGTACTTAATGATTTATGGGTTTGTCTAGTAAGTCGAGAATTAAGCTACTTGGGAAGGCGAGAAGTGCTAACTGGTAAAGCTAAATTCGGAGTGTTTGGAGCAGGTAAGGAGGTAGCACAAGTAGCTATGGCACGTAGTTTTAAGAAGGGTGATTACAGATCTGGCTATTATAGAGATCAGACCTTTATGCTGGCGCTGGGACTCTGTACCGTAGAAGACTTTCTTGCTCAACTATATGCAGATGCTGAAAATGATCCATTTTCAGCGGGAAGGCAAATGCCTACTCACTTCGCCACAAAATTTATAAATGAAAACGATGAATGGCTGCCTCAGGTTGATCATTTTAATATTACCTCAGATATCTCTTGCACCGCAGGACAAATGGCAAGAGCTATTGGGTTAAGTCGGGCTTCCAAGGCATATAGAGAGGTAAACGTTTTCGGAAATAAGAATAAGTTTTCTGATAATGGAAATGAAGTATGCTTCTGTACAATAGGAGATGCAAGTACCTCTGAAGGGGCGTTTTGGGAGACCTTAAATGCAGCAGCTGTGATGAAGACACCACTTGCGGTATCAGTATGGGATGATGGATATGGTATCTCGGTGCCAGTAGAATTGCAGACGGTAAAGGGTAATATATCTCGAGCCTTAGAGGGCTTCTTGTTAGATGAAGATGGCAAGGGAATGTATATATCTACTGTCAAAGGGCATGATTACCCAGGTCTATGTGCTACCTACGAAAATGTCATAAAGAAAGTCAGAGAGAATCATATCCCTGCGTTAATCCACGTGCAAGATATGACTCAACCACAGGGGCACTCTACCTCTGGTAGCCATGAGCGATATAAGTCTTCAGAGAGATTGCAATGGGAAAAAGACTTTGACTGTATAGAGCTCATGATCAACTGGATAAAGGAAAATGGTATCGCTGAAGATGAGCTGATTAATCAATATAGGACAGAAGCAAAACAATATGTAAAAAAGGCCAGAGATAATGCTTGGGGCAACTATCGAGTAAAGCCTGTTGCTTATAACAAAGCTATGGCTAAAGTCTATGCCATCCTAGATCAATATGATGATCAAGCTATCCAAGCGCTAAAGAAAGACTTTGAAAATCTTGTAGCTCCAAGTTATCATGAAATACTGAGGAATGCGCGTAGATTAAATCAACATATTACTCGTCGTACAGGTATCATTTGTTCAGAGCTCAATGAAATATTGGAAGACGGTGTGATCACGGGTGATCGCTATCATACTAACCTAACCAGTCCCGCAGAAACCGCTGCAGAAAATATTAAAGAGATACCTGCTGAATACTCTGACTCATCTGAAAGCTTAAATGGTTTTGAAGTAATCAACAAATTTTTCGAGCTCACCTTTAAAAAACGTAAAGACGTATTTGCCTTTGGAGAGGATGTTGGGAATATTGGAGATGTCAATCAAGGTTTTGCAGGTTTGCAGGCTAAATTTGGACAGGAAAGGATATTTGATACCGGTATTAGAGAGTGGACAATAGTTGGGCAGGCTATTGGTATGTCTATGAGGGGTTTAAGGCCTATTGCAGAGATTCAGTATCTAGACTACCTAGTATATGGCCTCACGCCATTGACAGATGATCTTGCTACCCTTAGGTGGAGGTCTAATGGATTGCAGATGGCACCAGCGATCATTAGGACTAGAGGGCATCGTTTAGAGGGGGTATGGCATTCTGGATCTCCTCTTGGGATGATGATAAATTCTTTGAGAGGTATTCATATTCTGGTCCCACGGGATCTAGTGCGGGCGGCAGGTTTTTACAATACCATGCTTAGCTCTACTGATCCAGCCATAGTTATAGAATGTTTAAATGGCTACCGACTCAAGGAAAGAGTTCCTGATAACCTGGGAGAGTTTACAGTCCCACTAGGTATTCCAGAGGTTTTGCAAGAGGGAGATGATATTACTCTAGTGACATATGGGACTTGTGTACGGATAGCTCAGCAAGCGATTGAGCAATTAGAAGCATATAATGTCTCTGTAGAGTTAATCGATGTGCAATCCTTACTTCCTTTTGATATTCATCATAAAATATTAGAGTCTGTTAAGAAGACCAATAGAATTTTATTCCTTGACGAAGACGTTCCAGGAGGAGCTACAGCATTCATGATGAAAGAAGTATTAGAAACCCAAGGAGCATACTATCATTTAGATGCAACTCCAGCAACGCTTACGGCTAAAGCACATCGACCACCTTATGGGTCTGATGGAGATTATTTCACTAAGCCAAATGCTGAGGACGTCTTTGATAAGGTCATGGAAATTATAGAACAGTAATTCAAGTTTAAACCCATAGTTATATAGCATTATTTTATATATGTTATATATTTGACGTTAATAGTTTAACCACGCAGTTGAGTAGTAGTTTAGTAATCATCCCTACTTATAATGAAAAAGAGAATATCCAAGATATTCTAACAGCAGTTCTCGCACTCGAGGATGGATTTCATGTATTAGTAGTAGATGATGGCTCTCCAGATGGTACAGCTGATCTAGTTAAGCTCACTCAACAAGAATATCCGCAAAGAATACACCTCTTAGAGCGGGAAGGTAAGCTAGGGCTAGGGACTGCATATATCGCTGGCTTCAAATATGGAATTTCTAATGGTTACTACTTTATATTCGAAATGGATGCAGATTTCTCTCATCCAGTAAAGGATCTCCCTAGATTACTGCATGCTTGTAAAGAAGAAGGAGCAGATATGTCTGTAGGTTCTAGGTATACTAAGGGCGGTGGCGTTAAGAATTGGGGTATGAATCGACTTGTACTTTCAAGAGGAGCATCATTTTACGTTCAGTTTATGAGTTGGATGCCGGTAAGTGATCCTACAGCAGGATTTGTATGTTATAAAAGAGAAGTGCTACAAACCTTAGATCTAGATAAAATAGAGTTCATAGGCTATGCCTTTCAGATAGAGATGAAATTTGCAGCCTATACCAGTGGGTTTAAGATCAAGGAAGTTCCAATTATCTTTATAGATAGGGAGAAAGGGACTTCTAAAATGAACCTAAGTATCATTACAGAAGCTATTACAGGAGTTATTAAGATGAGGTTAAAGACGCTTTTTAAGAAAGCTCCTTATAGTCTTAAACTTACATAGTTTTTAAGGCTAGATTTCTCCGTTCCGCTTCGCTCCAGTCGAAATTAAACTGTGGTTAGTAGCTTTTACCCCTCGACTTCGCTCGGGGTGACAAGGTTTCCATACCCTCGACTTTGCTCGGGGTGACAAGCATTTTATACTTTACTTCGCTTTCGGTAGCAAGTATTTACATTGGTTTATGTTAATTTTCAATTTTCAATTTTCAATTTTCAATTCTCAATTCTCAATTCTCAATTCTTAATTCTCAATTACTGAGCTGAGTAAAGCCGAGGGAATCCGACTCTTAATAGACACCACACCAAAGATCAACAACAATAATCCACAGATGATCAGTCCCCACTGACCCATAGTAGGGATAGGCACACATCGAAAGCATCTTGCTGTGGTAAAAGTCTCCGTATCACCTCCTGCTTCGACAGTAACAGTAGCAGGTGCGCCTGGTAAGGTATAAAACTGCAGCTCAAACATACCGCTACCTAAGGTAACAATACCCGCCGTAGCAGATGCCGCAGTATGAGCAGTCGCTGCACTAGTCAGCAGATTGCCATCTACTGCAGTGATAGTAGGTACAAGACCAGCTGGAAAACCAGACAGATCGATCAGCAATTTATCTTCGAATAGAGTAGTACCGTCCGCTATATTAAGATTAAGCGGATTACCACAGCTACAAGGATCAGTAACAGATATAGACATATCATCTATACACTCGATGACAGTAACCTCTAAAGTACCGATCTCCGCACACTCACCAGCAGCAGGAGTAAAAGTATAGCTAGTCGTCTCTTCCGTATTGATCGTCATAGGGCTCCATGTCCCGTTGATACCATTTTCAGAGTTTGTAGATAACGCTGGCGCATCATCTCCCATACAGATCGGGTCTATCGCAGCGAAAGTAGGTGTTACCTCTGGATCCACCGTCCAGCTAAGCATTACCGACCCATTGTTAGGCGTCATTGGGCTACCACCATCTGTACCAGCCGTAATAGTCTTCGCCGTCCCTGCAAGATCTATAATCGTACCACCACCTCCTGCATTAGAACCACCCCCTCCATTGCCACCGGTATAACCGCCGCCGCCGCCGCCGCCGCCGCCGGCTCCACTACCACCACCACCACCAATCCCAAAGCCTCCATCGACTCCATTCTCGAAAAAGCCAGGCTCGCCACCTGTTCCTCCTGCAAACGCAAATCCAAATATACTAGCACCACCAGCACCACCAGCACCACCGCCACCCATAAATGATCCATTAGCACCGAGACTATTGAAACCACCACCACCAGCACCAGCAGGACCACCAGCACCACCACTACCACTACCAGCCACAGCACTACCTCCATTTCCAGGTCCTTGACCTCCAAATTGATTAGAACCACCACCACCACCACCAGCGATCACTAGGAAACCAGCACCATTAAGCCTCACCCCTGATCCACCACCACCGCCACCTGAACCAAAACTAGATTCACCTGCTTGTCCCACCACGATATCTAGGACATCCCCAGGCGTCACTATAAAAGTAGCAGTGGCAGAAGCACCTGTACCTCCTAAAACTGGGAAATTCGTAGAATTTCCTCCATCTGCACCAGTGACGACCATCGTGATAGAGCTGACGCAGTCTGGTACGGTGAATTGCTCTAGTGATCCAGTATAGCTATAAGATATAGGAGAGGTCTGTCCAAGCATTGATGAGCTAGAGAGTAGGCATATTAGTAGTATGCTACACATAAGTATTCTGGTAACTAGGAGTGGTCTAAAGTTTTGATTATTCATATGATATGACTTAAGGAAGATGAGAGTTTTGTTCTGTTTGGTATTGCGAAATTATCTCAGCCAGTACAATGTAATCAATAAATAGACGGTTTATTGACCGATCTAGCATATTATACTCGATAATATGAATAAATTTTAGAGGTTACTTGGTGCTTTAGTGACTACTCAGTACAAGTAATTTCTATATAAATAAAATTGAAGCACATTGTTACTATAAGCCATTGAGTGGGTAGTGAGCAAGATTTCTCCATTCCGTTTCGCTCCAGTCGAAATTTAACTGTGGTTAGAAGCTTTTACCTCTCGACTTCTCTCGGGGTGACAAGTGTTTCCATACCTCTCGACTTCGCTCGGGGTGACAAGTGTTTCCATACCCCTCGACTTTGCTCGGGATGACAAGTGTTTTCATTGGGGTGTTTATAGTTGAGTTTCCATACCCCTCGACTTTGCTCGGGGTGACAAGTGTTTCCATTGGGGTGTTTATAGTTGATTGCGAACCCATTTGCTTCAACTTAATTCACAAATAACCAATCACAAGTAACTAAAATATCAATTATCCATTATCCATTCATAATTCTCAATCCCTGTCCCGAGCATAACTGAGGATCCAATAGCAAAATGCATCTAGATAGGCATGCTTTGGTCTGATCTTGATTCATAAAAAATTAAATGAGAATATAGCAAGCGTTCTGTAGGCTAAGTTGTCTCACTTCATTACATATAGTCGAATTAACTATAATCTATACATTATACGCTACTAACCAATGCTTTACATATGTTATATTTTTTAAATATAATTCTTATATTAGAGTCTTGACATGCTGGATAAAGATTTAAGCAATTAGCATTAATGTAAAGTCTCACTGATTATCAAGGCTTTAAAGTCCCTTTATAATCAAATAATGTGTAATACGTAATCTATTTGATTACATGGAATAACAGATTATGATTATTTTTAATATATCTGAAAAAAAAGTGGGAGAAAGTGGTATAAAGTGTTTTTGGTAGTATACATTTGGAGTATCAACCGCGATTGAAAAGAGAATGTACCAACTGACAGGCGAATACGAATGTAAGATGGATAAGAAGGGCAGGCTAAGGCTTCCCACATCCATAATAAGGCAGATTGGTGCAGGCATTCTCTCTTTCACGTTAAATCGTGGCTTTGAAAAGAATTTAATGCTATACCCCAAAGAAGTTTGGGACAGCAAGACGAAAGAAATAAATCAACTCAATATCTACAACACCAAGCAGCGACAAGCGCTAAGGTATTTTTACCGAGGAGCTACTACGTTGACTTTGGACAGCGCGGATCGAATTCTTTTACCGAAGAGTTTAATTGAGTATGCTGAGCTATCTCAGGACCTAGTATTGTTTGCTTATCACGAGCAGATAGAGATATGGTCTAAGGAGAATTACGAAGCAATTATAGCGGCAGAGCCAGAAGACTTTTCTGTAATAGCAGATGAGATTTTTGGAAATGTCAAATTGAATGGATCGGATGAAACATAAGCAGAGTGTGTTATGATTTCTATGATTGAGCGAAAATGGAAAAATTTTGTTTTGAATAAGGCAAAAATCGTAGACGATGCTAAAGCATCGGCGAGGCTTTTTAACGAAATGCAAAATACAATTTACCGTTTGCAGTCAATTGATAGAAATTAAAATAAACTCTAGATGTCTTATCACACTCCTGTACTTCTAGACGAAGCCATAAAAGGTATGGCATTGAATAAAAGTGGGGTATATGTAGATGCGACGTTTGGAGGAGGTGGACATTCTAAATCGATTTTAAATAGCCTAAGTGCCAACGGGTGCTTGTATGGGTTTGATCAGGATGCTGATGCGATATTGAATAAGTTGGATGATGAAAGGTTTGTTTTTGTACATGCAAATTTTAGACACCTTAAAAGGTTTTTGAAATTGCATAAACGAAAAGAAGTTGACGGTTTGCTTGCGGACTTAGGAGTTTCATCATTTCAGTTTGATACTCCATCAAGAGGATTTTCTTACAGGGCTGATAGTGAGCTTGATATGAGGATGAATAAGGAAGGTGATGATACTGCTGCAGATATTCTTAATAGATATAGAGAGCAGGATCTGCTGAGGGTCTTTAGTCAGTATGGAGAAGTAAGAAACTCAAAAACGCTCGCAGCAAAAGTGGTGGAGAGAAGGCGGCAGAGATTGTTTGATAAGGTAAATGACTTTTTAGAATTCTTGGATACTGTCGGGCGAGGAGAAAAGATCAAGTATTATTCTCAAGTTTTTCAGGCATTGAGAATAGAGTTGAATGATGAGATGGGAGCGTTAAAAGATTTTCTGGAGCAGTCTCTAGAGGTTATGAGTGAAGGTGCGAGATTGGTGGTAATAAGTTATCACTCGTTAGAAGATCGGATGGTAAAGCGATTCTTTAAGACAGGAAATGTGGAAGGGGTTGTACTTAAAGATGACTACGGTAATATTCATAGACCATTTAAAATAATAGGTCAGAAAATGATACTACCAAGCAAGGAAGAAATAGAAAGAAATCCGAGGGCGCGGAGCGCAAAAATGAGAATTGGAGAAAAACTACGACTAGGTAAATAGATGGCTAAAGGTCAGAAGGAAAAGAAAACTAAGATCACCGGAATTGAAGTGGCTTACATGCACTTCCCCTTCCTATGCTTTTGGGTTTTTCTAGGAGTATTATATATCTCTAATATACATTTGGCTGAGAAGAAACTTAGACAGATTCAGACTGCTGAAAAGCAGATTGATGAGACCAAGTGGAAATACTTGGATGTACAGCAAGAGATTGATGTCGAGAGTACACAATCAAAATTGCTAGACGAGATAAAAGGGAGCGGTTTAAAAGAAAATCGTTCGATACCTGAAAAGATATCAGTAGGCAGTTAAGCGGGCTAGATGGAGAAGAAGAATGAGTTATTGATCAGAGCGTATTTAGTGATGCTATCATTCGTGATGTTCGCTGCGGTAATCATGTGGAAAGTGTTTGTGATATCAGTTGTGGAGGGAGATGAGTGGAGACAAAAAGGTAATAAATATGTGAAGTGGGCAGATATTGAAGCAACGAGAGGAAGTATATTTTCGGAAGATGGCCATGTGTGGTCGACTTCGAGTCAGTTCTTTGAAATACGGATAGACCCTTTTGCGCCAAGCGAAAGGAATTTTGAAAAGCAAATTGATTCATTATGCATATATCTTGAACGATATGCTGATGGTGTCAGGAGTAAGTCTGAGTGGAAATCGCTTTTAGTTAATAAGCGAAAAGCTTACAAGTTGCGTAAGGAAAAAGGATCTAGAAATATCCTACTTGCGAAACAAGCTAGCTACGATCTATTTAGGAAATTCAAATCGTTCCCGCTTTTGCGCCATGGTAGTAATGGAGGTGGCTTAAAAATCACAAGATTTGCGGAGCGAGTACATCCTTATCAGCAGATGGCAGCCAGAACGATAGGTAACTATAGAGAGACGGCAGATAAAACTGGGATAGAAGGCTTTTGGGATAAACAATTGGCTGGAGAGGAAACTAAGCGGCTTGTCAAGAAAGTTGGTGGTGGTGTATGGATACCAGTATATGATGTGGCAGAAGAAGACCTTAAAAAAGGTAGTGATCTGATGGTCACCTTAGATGTTGATATTCAGGATATAGTTCATAACGAATTATTAGAAGCCGTAGAACATCAAGAGGCTTATGGTGGTACGGCAATAGTGATGGAGGTGGAGACAGGAGCAATAAAAGCCATGTCAAATTTCTCCAAAAAACGAAATGGGGAATATGGTGATGTTAAAAATCATGCAGTAGGGACAAGAGTTGAGCCAGGTTCTACTTTTAAGTTAGCTACTATAATGGCGCTGATAGATGAAGGTCATGTAAACCTTGATTCTAAAGTAGATATCACGGGCGGCGTCAAGAAGTTTTACAAGCAGGTAATGCGAGATGATCATCGACCAACAAATAATATAATTGATCTTAAAACTGCTTTCAGCACATCGTCTAATGTTGGGATTGCTACCTATGCTCATAGGGCATACGGCAAAAAAGAAAACTGGAAAAACTTTTATGATAAATTAAATTTTTTCAGATTAACTCAGCCGACAGGAATAGCAATAGAGGGGGAGCCAGCTCCTTTGATAAGGAATCCATCGTTTGATGGTAACTGGTCTGGAGTTTCAGTGCCATGGATAGCGCACGGATACGAAATAGAGGTAACGCCTTTACAAACACTAACGCTGTATAGTGCAGTGGCTAATGGTGGCACAATGATGAGGCCATATTTAGTAAAAGAAATAATTGATCCTGAAGGTAATGTTAGACATATTAAGCCTGAAGTATTAAGGTCATCGATAGCAAAATTTTCGACGATCGAACAAGTAAAAGAGTGTTTAGAAGAAGTTGTAATCTCAGGAACGGGTAAGAAATTGAAATCTGATAAATATGATTTCGCAGGTAAGACTGGAACCTCAAGGGTAAACTATGATAAGCCTGATGAACGACCTAAGTATAATGCTTCATTTGTTGGATACTTTCCAGCAGATAATCCTAAGTACTCGGTGATAGTGATGATCTATGATCCTAAAAAGGATTTTTATGGTTCTTCTGCGGCAGGCCCAGTTTTTAGATCGATAACGGACAGGATGTATGCGATAAGGCCAGAGTTACAGAAGTCGATTAATGAGAAGCAAATTCTCGATGTTAAGCACTTGCCGAAAGTGGCGATGGGAAATGGGAAAGATTTTGATAAAGTATTTGACTATGTGGGGATCGATTATAAGAAAGAAGTGAAAGCAAATTGGATAGTAGCCAAGGCAAATACAGATAGAATGCTTGTAGATAAGCAAAAAATAAAAATGAAAGAAGTACCAGATGTAAGAAATATGGGGTTGAGAGATGCGCTTTATGTACTTGAAAATTTGGGTCTAGACGTAAGAATACATGGATCAGGTAAAGTGGGAAAACAATCACTTAAACCAGGGTCTACCATAACAGGACAAGAGATTGAGATTTATCTCAATTAAAAATAGATTTTATCAAAAGTGATAAGATTATAATGTTGAAAAAGCTTAAAAATATACTTCCGGAATCTGTGGATTATAAAGTGATCGGCGATAGTGATATCAAGATCAATAATATCCAGCTAGACTCAAGGAAAGTAAAAGCGAATGACGTGTTTGTAGCTATAGATGGCTTTGCAATGAATGGACATAAGTTCATACCGCAAGCAATTGCTGCAGGATGCATATGTGTAGTTAGCGAAGAGACTATTAGTACTCAGCAAGAAGGTGTTTGCTATATCGTAACGGAAGATAGCAGGATGTTTTTGGGAGAGTTGGTTAATAATTTCTTTGACAGACCTAGTCAGCAGTTAAAGTTGATAGGTGTCACAGGGACTAATGGCAAGACGTCAATTGCAACAGTGTTATTTAAGCTTTTTAAAATATTAGGGCATAAAGTAGGTCTAATTTCAACAGTTGAAAATTTGGTAAATGATAAAGTCATCGAATCAGAACATTCGACACCAGATGCAATAAGTCTTACAGAGTTATTGAGTCAAATGGTAGACGCTAAATGTGATTACGCATTTATGGAAGTTAGTTCGCATGCTATACATCAGCAAAGGATTGCAGGTCAGCAGTTTGCAGGAGGAGTATTTACGAATATTACACATGATCATCTTGATTATCATGAGACATTCAAAGAGTACATCAGAGTCAAGAAGATGTTTTTTGATCAACTTCCTAAAAGTGCATTTGCAATTACTAATGTCGATGATAGGAATGGTGAATTAATGATTCAGAATACTAAAGCTAAAGTGATCAAATATAGTCTTAGGACGCTAGTTGATTACAAGGCAAAAATTATCGCAAATGATTTCTCAGGATTGCAACTGGATATCAATGGGCAGGAAGTGCACAGTAGGTTGCTGGGTAAGTTTAATGCTTATAATCTTCTAGCTGTGTATGCAACTGCAGAGCAACTAGAATTTGAAAGTGATGAGATTTTGCAAGCGATAAGTAGGGTTGCACCCGTCGAGGGAAGATTCGATGTGATACATGGTAAAGGAGGTAGAGTAGGTATAGTTGATTATGCACACTCTCCAGATGCGTTGGAGAAAATAATTACAACGATCAAAAGTATCGATATCAGTAAAGAATTGATAGTGTTGATCGGTTGTGGAGGAGATAGAGACAAAGCTAAGAGATCAGTCATGGGAAAGATAGCAGCGAGTCTATCAGATACTGTAATATTTACATCAGATAATCCAAGATCAGAAGATCCTGATGAAATATTGAAGGCAATGCATGTAGACTTATCTAAAGAAGAAGAGGAGAAAGTGATTGAGATAGAAGATAGAGGTCAAGCGATTAAGACAGCAGTCAAGATCTCAAAGCCTGGCGACATAATCCTGATAGCAGGAAAGGGTCACGAAAAGTACCAAGAAATAAAAGGGGTTAAAGTACCCTTTGACGATAAAGAAAAATTAACGGCTCATTTGGGCCAGAACGATATATAAGAGTAGGTTCTATTATCATTCTCAGGTTGGTTTTAACAGTTGCAGTGGAGCTCATATTGAAAAAAGTTTCAGTATTCCACTGCGCTGTTAAATTTTTGAAAGATCAAAGCGAATAATGCTTTATTACTTATTTCAATATTTAGAAAAAATAGATTTCCCGGGAGCGGGATTATTTCAATATATCACATTCCGGTCAGGTTTGGCTATTATCCTTTCGTTGATAATATCCATTGTCTTCGGGAATAGGATCATAAGTTCTTTGAAAAGATTGCAGGTCGGGGAGAGTGTAAGAGATCTAGGTCTTGAAGGTCAGAAAGAAAAGGAAGGCACACCCACAATGGGAGGTGTCATTATCGTTCTGGCTATCTTGATTCCTACAATACTCTTAGCAGACCTATCCAACATCTATGTAATTATAATGTTGATCTCTACGGTATGGTTAGCTGGGATTGGTTTTGCGGATGATTACATTAAAGTATTCAAAAAAAATAAGGAAGGATTACAAGGGAGGTTCAAAATCTATGGACAGATTGGCCTAGGATTATTGGTAGGTCTTACTATGTTATATCATAATGACATAGTGGTAAAAGTCCACCAAGAAGAGGCCAAAGAAATGAACCTTCAGGTAGTAGATAACTTGGACGAAGGTCAAGTTTATGTTAAGACTACATTGACCAATATGCCTTTTATCGCTAAAAATCTATTAGACTATAAGAAAGTTCTTAGATTCTTTGGTGATAATGATGGTAAGTATGTTTGGATTATTTTCCTGCCAATAGTAATATTTATAATCACATCAGTTTCGAACGGAGCGAATCTCACAGACGGCATAGATGGACTAGCAACTGGAGTATCGGCAATAGTTGCAGTTCCTTTGATCGTCTTAGCTTACGTTTCGAGTAATACTGATATAGCTGATTATCTCAATATTCTATACCTCCCATATACACAAGAGTTAGTAGTATTTACTGCGAGCTTTCTAGGAGCATGTATTGGGTTTCTGTGGTATAATTCTTATCCAGCTCAAGTATTTATGGGTGACACGGGTAGTCTTGCCATTGGAGGAATAATCGCTGCACTAGCAATACTCATAAGGAAAGAATGGCTTATCCCTATACTCTGTGGCATATTCTTGATAGAGAATTTGTCCGTTGTAATGCAGGTAACATATTTCAAGTATACAAAGAAGAAATATGGTGAGGGTAGGAGAATCTTTAAGATGTCACCAATTCATCATCACTATCAGAAAGTCGGTATGCATGAGTCCAAAATAGTTATCCGGTTTTGGATCGTTGGAGTCTTGCTAGCGATATTAACTGTCATAACACTCAAAGTCAGGTAATGGCTTTGATAGTCATATTAGGAGGAGGAGAGAGTGGAGTGGGCGCTGCAATGTTAGCAAAGAGAGAAGGCTTTGAAGTATTCGTATCAGATTACGGTATAATCGAAGCATCGAATAAGGAAGATTTATATAAACATAAAGTCCGCTTTGAAGAAAGCGGACACACTTTTGAAATTATTGGAAAGGCGCAATTAGTCATAAAGAGTCCAGGGATTCCTAATCACGCACCTATTGTAAAACAAATCAAAGAAATGGGAATATCCATAATCTCTGAGATTGAGTTTGCATCAAGGTATTGTGAGGGTAAGATTATAGGAATCACAGGAAGCAATGGGAAGACGACGACAACCTTGCTTACGTATCATTTAATAAGTGAGGCGGGGCTTAGTGTGGGTGTAGGAGGTAACCTTGGTAATAGTTTTGCAAGATTACTTGTAGAGGAACAAGCAAAAGATATCTATGTTTTGGAGATCAGTAGTTTTCAACTCGATGATATAATAAGCTTTGCGCCGGATATTTCTGTGATACTTAACATTACGGCAGATCACCTAGATAGATATGATGGCGATATGGGAAAGTATGGAGCTGCCAAATTAAGGATCACAGAAAATCAAAGTAGTGATCAGATTTTGATTTTGAATGGTGATGATGATTGGTCTGCTAAACTTTTAGATAAGTACAAGCCGCAGTCAAAGAGAATCACTATTCATTCTGATAATTATAAGCATACACAATTAACAACGGTTAGTGGTGAAAAAATTGAAACAAAGGATTCTTCACTTAGAGGTGAGCACAACAGGTTTAACACTCTATGTGCCATAGAGATATGTATGGTGCTTGGGGTCGATAAGATGCAAATAGAGAAAGGACTTAGGACTTTTAAAAATGCGCCACATCGATTAGAATCTGTTGCAGTTATTGATAACGTAGAATATATCAATGATAGTAAAGCAACCAATGTAGAATCAGTTTACTATGCGCTTAAAGCCATAACGCAACCCATAATCTGGATAGCAGGCGGCAAAGATAAGGGTAACGATTACTCTAGTATAGAAGAGCTGGTAGAGCAGAAGGTAAAAGCAATTATCTGTTTAGGAGTAGATAATGAGAAGCTGATGGATGCATTTACACCGATAGTAAAAGTGATAGAAGAAACACAAGATATTAATAAGGCCTTGCGTAGGGCAAAGTCTTATGCTCATGCTGGAGAAGTAGTGATGCTTTCTCCAGCATGCGCAAGCTTTGATTTGTTTAATAATTATAAACATAGAGGAGAGCTGTTTAAAGAAGCAGTTTTCGATTTACTCAGATAATGAAGTGAATTAATAATGAATGTTAAAATGAGTTGTTAGTGCTTGGATTCCCAATCAATTAACAATTTGTTTTTAAATCACTTCAAAAACTCATAATACTCATTGGCAATAGTTAATAGCATATATCATAATCTTAGAGGAGACAGATCTATCTGGTTCATAGTGGCAGTGCTTGCGGTATTTTCTATTCTGGCGGTTTATAGTGCCTCTGGGAGTATGGCCTTTAAGTATCATGATGGTAATACTACTTACTATCTAGTACGTCAGATATTATTTATTGCAGCAGGACTTGGTTTGATGTATGTCTGTTATTTGCTCCATTATATGCAGTATGCAAGGTTCGCCCCAGTGTTACTAATCATTGCCGTACCATTATTACTTTACACAGTAGGTTTTGGGACGCAGTTTAATAGTGCCAGGAGGTGGATTACTGTGCCATGGATTGATCAGACGTTCCAGACTTCGGATTTTGCAAAACTAGCGTTGATAATTTTTATAGCAAAGTCATTATCAGTAAAGCAAGATTTTATTAAGGACTTCAATAGTGCATTTGTTCCGCTGATTATACCGATTGTTTTGGTATGTGGATTGATAGCACTTCCAGATGCGTCTACAGCGATCTTGTTATTTACGACTTGTATGTTGATGATGTTTGTGGGTAGAGTGTCCTTAAAGTATATCGCCTTATTGATAATCATAGGGATAGCAGTGACATCGATTATTATTATCATAGGTAAGTTTTTTCCAGATCTCGGAAGGGTGACCACTTGGATCGCAAGAATACAAGCATATGTAGATCCGACTGCTGATCCTAATGGGATGTACCAAATAACACAATCAAAAATCGCCATTGCTAATGGTGGATGGTTTGGAGTAGGTCCTGGTAATAGTATGCAAAAAGATTTTTTACCATCAGCTTATGCTGATTTTATATACGCAGTGATTTGCGAAGAGTATGGTTTGGTAGGTTCATTTGTGATACTTGCTTTGTATGTGTGGTTGCTGTTTAGATGTATCAGTATTGTGACTAAATGTCCAAAAGCATTCGGGGCAATATTAGCAATGGGGCTATGCCTTAATCTGGTGATACATGCGATGGCAAATATGGCGGTCTCCGTGCACTTGGTGCCAGTGACAGGATTGACCCTACCGCTGGTAAGTATGGGAGGTACATCCGTACTATTTACTTGTGTGTCACTAGGCGTGATATTAAGTGTGAGTAAGTACGTAGAGGAAGCAAGATTGCAGCAGGTGGAGCTAGAGCAAATAGAGGTGCGAGATGCGAATAGTATTTAGTGGTGGAGGTACAGGAGGGCATGTATATCCTGCGATTGCAATAGCAGATGCGGTGAGAAAAATAAAGCCAGAGGCAGAGATATTATTTATCGGTGCTAAAGGCAAACTCGAGATGGAAAAAGTTCCACAAGCGGGTTATAAAATTGAAGGGTTAAACATAAGTGGTTTTCATAGGAAGTTCACTTTGCGGAATCTTAGTTTTACATTCAAGCTAACAGCTAGTCTATGGAAAGCTAGATCAATTCTCAAACGCTTTAAGCCAGACTTGGTAATAGGTGTCGGAGGATATGCAAGTGGTCCGACATTGGAGATGGCATCAAGGATGGGAGTGCCTTGTTTGATACAAGAGCAAAATTCTTACCCAGGAATAACTAATAGAATCCTGGCGAAGAAAGTCAATAAGATATGTGTCGCTTATGATAATATGGAAAAATATTTTCCAAAAGAAAAGCTGGTTAAAACTGGAAACCCTATACGAGAAGTATTTTTTGAAAATGTAAATATTGAACAGTCAAAGAGGAACTACAAACTCAATCAAAATAAGAAAACTGTTCTTTTGTTTGGAGGAAGTCTTGGAGCTAAGTCGCTAAACGTAGCGGTAGCAGAAAGTTTTGAATTATTGAAGTCTAGAGAGGATATTCAATTGATTTGGCAGGCAGGTAAGTTATATTATGACACCTTCCTAGAGAGTGAAACTGCGCTCTTGCCAAACGTGAAGATCTTACCCTATTTAGAAAAAATGGAGGAAGCTTATGCAGCTGCCGATATAGTTATAAGTAGGGCAGGGGCGATCACGATTTCAGAACTCGCAGCTATCGGTAAGGCAGCGATCTTAGTTCCATCTCCAAACGTTGCAGAGGATCATCAGACTATGAATGCAAAGGCATTGAGTAGTGTAGGAGCGGCGATATTAGTTGAGGATAGTGAGATAAACGAAAGTTTATTCGAGACGGCGTTTTCGCTCATTGACAATGTAGACAAAGTGAAGTTATTAGAAACAAAAATAAAATCATTAGGCATCCTAGATGCTGATAAACGTATTGCCGAAGAGGCAATATCAATGGTTTAAATGAACTGTGAATTGAAACTTGATCATATCCAAAAGGTTTTTTTTCTAGGTATCGGTGGGATAGGTATGAGTGCATTAGCACGTTACTTTCATCATATCGGAAAAGAAGTCCTTGGATATGACAAAACGGAAAGTGCGCTTACTAAAAAGTTAGTAAGTGAAGGAATGCAAGTACATTATATAGATGATGTATCGCTCATTCCGGAGAAGATTGATTTGGTTGTATATACGCCGGCAATACCAGATACTTTAGAAGAGATGGTTACTCTTAGTGCATCGGGATTGCCTATGATGAAGCGTTCAGAAGTGTTAGGTCTCCTTAGTATAGAGAAGAAGACTATAGCAATCGCTGGGACTCATGGTAAAACGACAACTTGCTCGATCCTATCTTATATTTTGAAAGAATGTGGTGTAGATGCGAATGCATTTGTGGGAGGGATAATGAAAAACTACGATTCTAATTTTCTATTAGGAAATAGTGATTGGATAGTTGTAGAAGCTGATGAATATGATAGATCATTTCATCGATTGTTCCCGGACATTGCGGTTGTGTTGGCTATGGATCCTGATCATCTTGATATCTATGGAGATAGACACAAGATGTTGCTGGCTTACAGACAATTTACGATGCAAGTATCTCCAGGTGGAAGACTCTTTATTCACAACACAGCAGCAGACTATATGGATGCTGAGTGGGAAAGAGAGCTAAGATCAAAACAGATAGAAGTACTTAGGTATGGTTACTCTGATGCTGATTATCGTTATGATAAGTTGAAATATCATAGAGGAGTTTTCAGCTTTGATTTCGTATCACCTAAGCAAAGAATAGAAGAGCTAGAAATTGTGTTGCCAGGTGTACATAATGTGAGTAATACAACGGTGGCAATAGCAGTAGCAGAAGATATAGGTGCAGATATGAATGTTCTTAAAACTAAGCTGAAAGACTTTGCTGGGATCAAGAGAAGATTTGAGTTTATAGGAATGAATGATGATCATATTTTGATTGATGATTATGCGCATCATCCAGAAGAGTTGAGTGCGGCGATTAGGACCGCGAAGACTTTATTTCCGGACCGGAAGCTGACGGTAGCATTTCAACCTCACTTGTTCAGTAGGACAAATGATTTTGCGGCTGAGTTTGGTGCTGTATTAAGTCTAGCTGATGAGGTAATTCTGACGCACATATATCCTGCGAGAGAGTTGCCGACGGCAGGGGTTACATCACGATTGATCTATGATAACATAGGTCATGATAAAAAAGAAATAATTGATAAATCTGATTTATCAACGATTATAAAAAATAAGGAAATAGAAGTGCTGTTGATCTTAGGTGCAGGGGATATTGATAAAGAAATTAGTAACATAAAAGAAATATTGTTTAGTGAGTAACACGATGCAAAATATTAAGGAAACAGACTGGATGAAGACTTTCATCTGGACAGCTATCCTTGTGTTGATTGCAGTCACATTGGGATATGCTGTGATAGAGCAGATGAGTTCTAAAGTTGTGAAGCTAGAGATAGATATTCCTAAGCAAGATAAAGAACGGTTGCTTATTTCTAAGAAGACAATCTCTAAGCAGATACTCAAAATAGTTGGTAAGGATATTAGGACTGTAGACTTGATAGACTTAGACCTTACGAGGATAGAGACACTTCTAGAGAAAGATTCTAGAATAGAAAATGTAGAGGTATTTATAAATAAAGAAAATACACTAAAGGTAGAAGTAGAGATAAGGAGACCGTTTGTAAGAGTGATAGCTGATAATGGAGATCAGTTTTATTTAGATGCAAAGGGGGTAAGAGTATCGACAGTCAAAAATCAGGCAATTAGAGTGCCTGTCGTAACGGGCAATGTTGATGAGTTCACAGGTAACTGGATAAATAATAAGAAGCATAATCTAAATGAAGTCTTTCTAACGGCTAAAGCACTTTACAAAGACGATTTCTTATATGCACTTGTTGAGCAAATTTATATTAATGATAATGATCAGATGACCTTGATACCTAAGGTTGGACCAAAGCTGTTTATTGGGGATACTAATAAGTTGAATCAAAAGTTGTTGAACCTTAAATCAGGATATAAGCAGATATTAAGTAGAGATGGATGGGAAGGAATAGATACATTAAACTTTAGTATTCCTAACCAGATAAGAAAAGTAAAACCAGAGATAGCAGAAAGAGTGAGTTCAGTCATATTGACCAAAGATGAAAACCATAAATTATGAATGATAAGGCTATGGATCCTAAAAATGTTGTAGTAGCTCTGGATATTGGTACCACTAAGGTATGTGCAATTGCAGGGGCAAAAAACGAGTATGACAAAATCGAAATTGTCGGTATCGGTACGGTGCGATCAGAGGGAGTGTCAAGAGGCGTAGTATCTAACATTGATAAGACGGTTAAGGCCATCAAGGAAGCGATTGAGATTGCTGAGCGCAATGCAAATATGAAATTCAAGATAGTGCATGTAGGTATCGCAGGACAGCACATTAAGAGTCTGCACCATCATGGCTTATTGATGAGAAATGATCCTAATAACGAGATTACAGAAGAAGATGTAGACAAGCTGATAAGAGATATGCATAAGTTAGTCTTGCCACCTGGTGATAAGATCTTGCATGTAATCCCTCAAGAGTTTACAGTAGATGATGAGAGAGATATCGTGGACCCTATAGGAATGTCAGGCGGTAGATTAGAAGCAAACTTTCATATCATAACTGGTCAGATTACAGCATCAAGAAATATACTCAGATGTATCGAGAAGGTAGGATTAGAAGTAGCAGATATCACACTTGAGCCTATAGCATCTTCTTCAGCAGTATTAAGTAATGAAGAAAAAGAGGCTGGTGTAGCACTTGTCGATATAGGTGGTGGGACAACAGATATCACCATCTTTAAAGATGGGATTATAAGACATACTGCAGTGATTCCTTTTGGTGGTAATGTCATCACTAAGGATATACAAGAAGGATGCACAGTGATGAAAGATCAAGCGGAAAAACTAAAAGTTAAATTTGGATCTGCGCTGTCTGATGAAATTTATGACAACAGAGTAATCATCATACCAGGATTTAGGGGCAGAGATCCTAAAGAGATATCAGAGAAAAATCTAGCTAAGATAATTCAGGCAAGAGTAGAAGAGATTTTCGATTATATATTTTGGGAGATCAGGAGGTCAGGATTTGAACGTAAGCTGATAGCTGGTATGGTACTAACAGGGGGTGGATCATTGCTTAGACATATCAATTTATTAGCGGAGTACCACACAGGACTGACCACTAGGATGGGGGAGCCAATAGAGCACCTTGCGCATGGTTATGACGGTAGTATAGCAAGTCCTATATATTCCACAGCGATAGGGTTACTGATGTACTCTATAGATAACAAAGAGATTCAAGATGCTGCGGAGGCAGAAAGTATCCTCGCAGGGGAGAAAGAAGTATTTACAATAGAAGGAGATGAAGGTGATAATATAGAAGAAAATCTAGAGATGGAGGATGAAGGAAATAAGTGGTATAAAAAGGTATTTACATACACAAAAGAATTTTTCGAAGCACAACCAGATTCAGAATTTTAAGACCATTAGCTAAAGACAAAAAAGGAATTTATGTTATTCGATTTGCCAAAAAATGAAAGATCTATTATAAAAGTTGTCGGTGTCGGTGGTGGTGGTAGTAATGCCGTAGAACACATGCATCAGCAAGGGATTAAGGGGGTAGATTTCGTGGTATGTAATACGGACAATCAAGCGCTAGATGCAAGTAATGTGCCGGTAAGAATACAATTAGGACCACACTTAACAGAGGGCATGGGTGCTGGGTCTAAACCGGAGATAGGAAAGCAAGCTTGTATTGAATCAATAGATGATATAAGAAACTTTTTAGATGATGGTACTAAGATGTTATTCGTAACAGCTGGTATGGGTGGTGGTACAGGTACAGGTGCAGCACCGATCATAGCTAAAGCGGCTAAGGAGATGGATATCCTTACCGTAGCTATAGTAACGTTGCCATTTAAATTTGAAGGATCACGTAGACATAGACAAGGGATAGAAGGCCTCGAAGAACTAAAGAAAAATGTAGATGCGATATTAGTTATCTCTAATGATAAACTTAGACAGGTGCATGGGAATCTTGGATTGTCTGAAGCATTCGCAGAAGCAGATAATGTGTTAACTACTGCAGCTAAAGGAATCGCAGAGATTATAACAGTGCCAGGATATATAAATGTAGATTTTGAAGATGTAAGCACAGTGATGAGAGATAGTGGAGTAGCAATAATGGGTAGTGCTATAGAAGATGGTGATGATAGAGCTAAAAAAGCAGTCAGAGCTGCATTAACTTCTCCACTACTTGAAGATAATGATATCAGAGGGGCACAACATATCTTGCTCAATATTACGTCTGGATCAAGAGAAGTGACGATGGACGAAGTTTGTGAAATCACAGAATATGTGCAAGAAGAAGCAGGCTATGGCACAGATCTTATCTGGGGTAACTGCAAGGATGAGTCGCTAGGGGATAAACTTAGTCTGACAATCATAGCAACAGGATTTAACGAGTCCTCAGTAAAGGCATTTAAGGAAGAGAAGAAAGCTACTAGGGTAACCCTCGATGATAGACTTAAGGCTGCAAAAGAAGATGATGCAATATCAGTAGGATTAGACAGTGGTTCTGAGACGAGGACGATAGATCTCACAGTACCACCTAAGCCACATGTGCCGATAAATGAACCAATAGGTAAGTCAAAGTATGGAACTAGTAATGAACCATATGAAAAGAAAGAAGAATCTGCTCCTCCAGTAGAAAGAACAGGGAAGAGTAATCAAATAAATACACGAAGAGAAGCAACACCATCAAACCCTGTTGCTAATCAACGATCATTAGAAGATCCTAGATCTATTAATGACATGGAAAATGAACCGGCCTACAAGAGAAGAAGAATAGAACTGGAAAGTATTGAAGCAGAGAACGGTCTCGATTATTCGAGATATACCGTATCTGTAGATGAAGACAATCCCATTAAGCGGAACAATCAGTTTCTCCACGATAACGTGGATTAGAGACTGTCAACTATGGATTTCGTCTTTTTATATATTCTTGTCTTTTTATTTTTTGAGATTGGTTTATTGATGCCTGGGCTCTCAGCCCAGGCTCTTTTTTTTAATATTGAGAGTTAAGGCCTATAAGTAATAGAATCACTAAATCAAGATCAATTCATAATCTGATCAACGATCCTTTATAATTCTAATTTTATTTATTACTCTGGTTCATTTTGAAGTAGCTAGGAGGATGCCGATACATTCCTCATCTTCAGTATACAGATCCATAGATGCTCTAGATGGAAGCCAATCCATGTGAGCAAAGTGCGACGGGTTGAGGTTTAAGAATTCATCTTTTGTAATTTCAAAATTATCTTTCACAAACATCAGATTATCCAAAGTATCTAAGAAGGTACGTTTTAGAAACTGTTCATCAGCCTGAACATGTGATCTGATGGCATCTAACATGTAATAGAGATAAAGTTCTTTGAGTTTGTAGTTTAGATATTCCTTTGAAACGATACCATTGACCTCAACTTCTAAGTTGAAATCTATACTGTGAGTTTGGCTATATCTATGTCTGCCGTAGTAAGGGACTTTGTATTCAAATTCAAATATGTTCTTATCCTTAACTTCATAAAGATTATGAAATGCTTTGATTTTAGTTTTTGAGATTGATAAGTTTTCTGGGTAAATACAAATATTGTAATCGGTTCCTTCGCTTGATACAGCTATTCCATCATTGAAAGTGGAAGTTATTCCGACGATGGTTTCACCTGCTAAGTATTCGTTAAGCATAGCTTCAAAGTCTGGACTTAAGCCTACAAAACCATCTTCGTAAACCTGCTTAGATCTTGTAGGAATAATAGGGAAGGGGTCCCCATCTTCTTCGTCATAATCCCAGTAAGTAGTAGCACTTGCATCAATTACATTGAAGGTCGCTCCATTAATTTCTATATATCCAATGAACCAGCTAGCTAAAAATGCTAAAATAATAATACCAATTACTTGTTTGATAATCTTCAATGCTTACTATTTGATTATTTAAAAGTATTGATAGCTAGCTCAATGATCAAGATTAATCGACCTATTCACATATCATTAGGATTAATTTGCATATGGTTATATAGTCACGGCTTATTGTGTGGATATTTAGACAAAAACTAATTAGTACTTAATTTGATTGATTTCCAATCGCAAGTAGAGAGATCACAGATTCCTCACAATACCATTCTTAGTATTGGAAGCATAGATAGCTCTAAATTTTAGTGATCTATTTATTTGGAATGCTTTTCATTTTATTCTATCCCATCAATAGGGCTAGATATGCTTAGGCCAAGCATAACTTGAAACAAAAGGGATAGTCTAATTTAGTTGGTTATAAACAACTCCATTGTTATTTCTACTTCACCTGAGCTCAGATCTACGAATTTTCCTTTTATAAACTCTCCAGGTGTATACTCTGTCACGATCAAATCTAGCCAATCTAAGTGAATAGGGGTTACTCCATAGTAATTGTTTGGCTCAGATCCTGCACAGTAAGTTGTCAAAGAGCCATACGAAGAATTAATAGGTAATCTAAGTGGTAAAGTGTAGTCTTGAGGAATTTGAAAATCAATGCTATGCTGCAGCTTTTCATATACAAGATCCTCTTCTCTCCTAAATAGACCCCAAGCTTCAAAAGTGATCTCATTATTACCACTCTCATCAGAAGTATAAGATTTTATAGGAGAGTATAAAGCACATTTATCTCTACCAGATCCAACCAAATATTGTAAACCAGGATCTGCACAAACTTGTAAATTTTCGAGAGTAGAAATTTCTGATACAACAAAGGTTTTAGTAATATTCCTCGCAGGATCAATTATGATAAACTCATCTGATGTAGATAAACATAATGGAATAGAAAAATAACCTGTTTCGTCGATTTGATATCTAAAGAAATTGTAAAATATAGCACCATCAGTAAGAGGTTTGCCTTCACAGTCTAAAGCTCTTCCTCGGAAATCTATACCATTACCATCGGATTTGAGATCGATTATTATAGTTTCATTTCCACTAATACCATTGGAATTTTGTGTTTCCAAAAACTCGCCACACTGGTTGAATATTGATATTGTAAATTGCTCATCACCTCGAAATCTTTTTAAATACATTTCACCTTCCGTATTCGTATAAGCCCCAGTCTTAAACCCATCATGGTATTTGATTTTCATCAAATGATTTGGAGCAGGTATACCATCTACAAAAACTTTAGCTGTAAAATCAACGGGCTCTTCCGCTATGGATGCTAAGTTCCATGAGCCTATACCTTGTCTCCCGAGAAATGCGTCAAGTTCTGCGATATACTTATCACCGCTAAGTTTTGCAAGTCCTTTCTCTAACCAAATGCCTTCTGTCTCATCAAATAGCCACATAGGAATTTCTTCTGGTCGAGTTGAAATACCATTGGGTAAAGGTATTTCTATAATGATACTTGCACCATTACTAGTAGAATACTCATATCTATCTTTGTTGCCTGATGGGGCTGATATCTGTACCATACCATAAGAATGTAATCCTACCAGGTCATTATCTTTACTAATACCTAATTCTCCTCCTATTTTCTGCTCCATATGATCCTCACTATTTGGGTCTACATATTTAATATGAACCTGAGCTTCATTAATGCCTGTTGGAGTTATATTAATAGTTTTTTCTGGTATGATAACCTTTACGCCACTTATATGATTGATCTCATTATTTTCTTCCACATTGATCGTAGTTCCTTGACCTCGTTTCTTCAGTTTAATTGTTGTAAAATTATTGCTATTAGGTTTTGCTGTTATTGTTCGAAAATTGGAGAAGTAATCATCCTTCCCGAAATATAGATCTACACAATCTCCTTGAGTTTCAGCGTTAGTTTTTTTCAATCCGATCGTTGGATGTGGTAAATCTCCACCAGCTGCAAAACCACGACCAATTCTGGTTCTTACTTCTGATAACACATTTCCATCTTCGCCGATCACACGATAATTCAGGATTATATTTTCTTTGGTTGCCTTTGGCTCTACCCAGGCTTTATCTTCACCATATGGGTAATGATCTTCTTCTACATAGCAGGAGAATATGCTTGATATAAAGAGCAGGATAAGTACTTTTTTCATATGGCTAGGTAGTGTTTACTGTACACTGCTAAGAAGACACTATATGTAAGGTCGAGCCACTACATCTTAAATAGATGGGTAGTATTTTGTATGGTAGCTGTCGCTATTAAAGTACAGAGAACAACAAAGAGATAACTTCTAAATTTTATGTAGCTTCGAGTAGATTATTAAGGCTGCGTAGTTCAACTGGATAGAATACCAGATTTCGGCTCTGGTGGTTGAGGGTTCGAATCCTTCCGCGGTCACAATAGCTCCTGTAAGTCTTTGATTTACAGGAGTTTATAGTTTTAGGGCTTGCATACGGTTTCACATTTACTTTGAACAAACATGAACTGTAGTAGTCCATTATAAACGTCTAAATATAAATTCGCATTTCAAAATGCTTTCAAGTTCTAAATAGGATTTCCCAATTCTCCTGACCCAAAATAGTTGATTGCCATATTGCCATTTGCCATATTGCTTTTTGTATATATTTTTCACTTTGCCTGTTTCGATAATGTACTAATCTAATTCAGAACATATCCCCCTCAAAATATAGAAATGGCATTGCCTGTCTATAGCCCCTCTAACATCACCCTAGCTAATCACTGGCGTTCACAAGAAACCCTCCCTTCAATTAATATTTACATTGTAGAATGTCTGTACAATGAAACCATTGTTGTGATATAGGACTATGCTATAGACAGTGTCAAAGTAATCTCCAAAATGGATAGCTTCATCACCTTGTAGTTTTAAGTCTGCATTATTGAATGCTTCTATAGAAAGTCCTCTGGATTTATATTGTCTTGATTCCATCCTATAGAAGATTGAGCAAGAATTATTCCTCTTCGAAATAAATTGAGTTTCCACTGAATTGAAATAATACTTTAGAGCGATGTAAATAATTGGTAAGTACTATGATTTCAAATGAAATTTTAGATGATTTTACTGCAGAAAATAAACCTTAGAATAAGAAGGCATTCAATAATTTTCTTTTTGGTCTTATAGCTTTGATAATAATGTTTGCAATGTTTTATATCAGTGTTGCTGTTGGTTATAGTATACCCAGAAACTTGGTTACCCTTGTATGTAGTAAATTTGGCAATATTAATCTTTAGTGTTCGTGGGTTAAACTTTAATAGAAAGGTTTTCAAAACAGAGAAAAGCAGACGATTAAGAGTGTGGTAAGTACTATTGGTAATTCCATATTTTTTTCTGATAGTAATTTTTCTTGGCAGCGAACTATTATTTTATTTTGGTAATTTCTTTTTCAAATAATCACTTAACTGCTTCTCAACCTCTTCCAATAAACAATTAAGCATCCTCATCTTCATTCTATGTTCATGTACTAATCTTGGATCACCTGTGAGGTCAATTAATGTAGAAGCTATCACTTCTCTCTTCTTTTATAAGGCTTTCTTTTTGAGTTCTAATTCCACTGAGTCATAGATGATATTTGCTTCTACAACTGGAGCTAAATGGGTAAGCCTTTAAACCGTCCAACGTGCTCTCTTTGGGTTGTAATAGTACTATCAGAAGTGACTAATATTCGATTTTACTGTCTATATAAAAGTACTTACTAAGATAAAAATATTATGCGCACAACTAATATATTTAGGATTACTCCAGTTAAGAATAATTTTGATTCTAACAAAATGAAAAATTATTTAATAAAACTTATTAGGTCATCTTTGACTATAGAGCCAAGAGTAGAATTAAAATCGCAGGATGAAAGAAGTTATCTTGTTGTTGTCAAGCCTAAAAGGCACACAGATATTACTTCTTTCCAACAATACGAGATCATTAAATCTACTTTAATAAACGAGGGGCTTTTAGCCCAATAAGTAATTAATCGCAGAACTATTAGTTATCTCCCATTATTAGTTTAGACATCTTTATTGCTATTTCTGATTCTAAGGTCTGGTGGAAACTTGTAATTAATTTTTCATTATAGGACTCATAAACCTCGGATCTTATGTTATCAAAGTCTTCTTTGTAAGGCGAATACCTAGAATCGTATTTAAATTTATCGGTCGATGATCCAGTTAATTTTGATTGGTCAATAAAATATCCAGAGATCCTATTGAGTTTCTGATCTTCAGATTTTACAATTTGATAACTCAATAGAAATTCTCCATCATCCCCAACATTTATAATTTTATTTACCTGCCCTTCTGTACTATTTCGCTCATAATTGATTGCGCCCGAAATCAAACTATTGAGTTCAAAAAGACCCTTTGGTTCATGTCTTTTTAGGCTTTTTGTTATGCCTTTACCTTTATAGAATATAAATTCCTTTTCTGTGTTACAAGAAAATAAAACGATTGGTAACACATCTAGAATCAAATCAAGGTGAAGAGATAGGTCTTGAATCCCAGATTTATTTTTGATATTATTTTTGGTTGATTTGCCTTCCATTCTAAGCCTTCTTACAATCATTACAATTAGAAATTACTTATACCAAAAAACTAAATATATTTAGCTTTGCATGAAGCAAGTATCCCTTAGATAATTTATGAAATTGTCATTTTTTATGGTTAAAAAATAATCAATTAGTCAGCTAATATTTTGAAATCTAATAGCACATACCTTTAAAATAAAAATTAATTTTTAATCGATAGGTTAGATATAGACACTAAATGAACTTTTTTAGGGTAAAGAATAAATGTGTCTTTTTGTTTTCAGTGTCCTCCATCCAAAACTCTCCAGAGTGGTTTTTTATGATAGAGTTGCATAGCATCAGACTTAAGTAAAAATTACTACTTTTCCCTTCGGGTTTCATATCCTTAAAGAATCTCTTTAGTTGGTCTAGCTTACTTTTATCTTTGGTTATAAATGAGGTCTCGAATAACCACATTTGATTTTTTTCTGAGGATTGTAAGTCAACAATTTTATCATCTTCAGAGCAAAGCTCATTTGCAATTTTCATTAACTTATTAAACAAATTCTCAATTTGCTCAGGGTCACCAGAAACTCCTGGTAATACATCAAACTTGAATGAGAGTCCTGGGGATACCTTCACAAGATCTTTTGATATTTTCTTGATTATCTTATTTAAGTTTATAATCCCTCGGTTAGGATGGCCGTTATAAATTGTATTGAATATGGAAAATTCTTCAATATCACTTTTAGTAGAATCAATTTTGTTTTGTATAGATTCTACTTTTTTAGGAAGGCTTTTCTCTTTGGCTAACGTGGTAATTTTTTCTAAATCTGTATTGATTTGAGTTAGCTTATTGTTCACTAACTCAGAAAAATATTTTGTAGTTAATACACTTTCACTTTTTACATTTTTGAGTTGATTTTGTATGAATTTTTTATCTGTGATATCAGCAATAATCGCCGCATAGTTAGAAATAATATTGCCTTTCTCATTGACATACTGAATAGGCCTGATATGTATCGAGCCCCACTTCTCCTTTTTTTCATTTGTCAAAAATTTCTTTTCCATCTTAGCAAAAGGAATCTCGAAATTTTTAAGTTTCTGAAGGTTGACTTTTATATCATCTTTAAAATCTACATGTAAGTAATCCGTTAGTTTTTTATCGGTCAGATCTGCTTTGTCATATTCTAAAAAATCTGCGAAACCTTCAGAGCATTCACTTACATAGCCTCCTTCATCCAGCGTAAAATAGCCGATCGGAGAGTGGTCAAAAATATTTTGAAGTTCTTTATTCTTAGATTCTATTACTTTTTTATAAATCTCGGTTTGATTTTCATTATTAACGTTACATATAATTTTGGAACCTCCCTCCTTCAGATCTTCTTTTATACCGCTTAATTGAAACCACTCATAATCCTGAGATTTTATTTTTAGTTGTGCAAGACATGAGAATGAACCACCATTTTTATCAGCATTTTTTAAGGCAGTTTCATAAAATTCGTGGCTATCCGGATGTAGTATTTCGAGAAAATGTTGATAGCCACTTTTAACGTCTTTATCATCATAGCCTACCAATGATAGGTATTCATCAGACCACCACATTTTTCCTTCCTTGGTATTATAGCATTCCCATAAGCCTGCATTGCTACTTTTGATAGCAAGCCTATATCTTTCTTCTTTCGCCTGTAGGTCTGACTGGATAGCCATCAGCGAAGTTACATTGTGCAGTATTACTAACGTTTTTCTAACTGTGCCATCTGGGTTTCTCTTATATACCTTGGTACTTACATACAACCAAACTGTTTTTTTGCTCACTTGATGGACTATCCTAAATTGACTACTGATAACCTCATTTTTATCAGATTCCAAGACCCTGTTTTTATGATCATCTACAATTATTTTATCCTCCTCATGGATTAGATTATTTATATCATAAAATTTACTTAGCATCTCTTCATGGGATACGCCAAGCATCTGTTTAGTCATTCCGGAGATATACGAAATTTTCATTTTCATGGGGTTATTTACCATGATAACCGCGGGTACAGTCTCTGTCAGATGTTTTAAGAATGAATAAAGCTCTTCAACTTTTCGAGTTTTATTTTTTTGCTCGTCGATATTTATAAAATTAACCGTAACACCATTAGAATAATTATTGGCGTCTATATATGGTGAGATCTTTATCCAGTACCATGTACCACTATGGTGCATTTTTTCAACTTGTTGCGGGATTCCACTTTTTATTACTTTTTCTGCCAGTTCTGCTAATTCTGATCCTTGCACAATCCCTGCATAATGGATAATCGATCTTCCTAGATCTTGCTCTCTAAGGTTAAAATGCTCTAAGACTGCCGGGGTAAATCTTCTAATATTTAAATCTTTATCAAGGAACAATGTTCCTATCTGGACATTCTGTAGAAGATTCTTAAAGTCATCATTGAGTTCGAATAGAAGGGTATTTTTATTTTGTAACTCCGCATTAACTGTATGCAGTTCTTCATTTACGGATTGCAGTTCTTCATTAGTACTTTGTAACTCCTCGTTTGCGGCCAGTAGTTCTTCATTGGTCGCTTGCATCTCTTCATTGGAGGTTTCTAGTTCTTCTATGGTGAGTTGTAGGTTTTCTCTTGTTTCGTTTAGGGTTTCTCTAAGCTGTTTTACTTCTTCGTCTGTGAAGTTGGAATCTTTTTCTTTTGCTGGTCTTGCCGGCATTGATCCTAACTCTAAAAAAGTAATTACAAATGCTCTGTTAGCATAATTAGAAATGTTTAGCTTTTTGACAATTATTTTTAGCAATACTTCCTTTACCTCTCCTTTTAGCTGTATAAGTTTAGTGAGTTGTATGGGGGTATCGCCTGATATTTTTCTTATCGCTGACATTATGGGTATCAGCAAGGTATCATCTAGAATCTTAGATAAATTGTTGGTAAACCCATCATCTGGGTATTTTATAAATCTTTTGAGTTTCCCATAAGCATACAGGATAATCATATTTTCATCTACGCATACTGTAGCATTACGAAACTCTGTCTGAACATTTTCGTGAAACGAAGCTCTTGTTGCTTCCTCTATGGTTGATATTTTTTTCTTGTCTACAATCCTCCTTTTCATCCCTGGGTCTATCTTCCAGTGTTTTAATGTATCAGAGAGATATATAGTATTTTGATTCTGGTAGATTCTATTTTTACCATGTATCTTTTTGAAAGCATTATCGTTATCGCTTGCGCTTTCAGATTTACCAAGCATCAAATAACCTTTTGACTTCAGAGAGTACTGTATGGAGCCAACTAGTCTGTTCTTTGATTCTGAGTCTAGGTAGATGAGTAGATTTCTACAACTGATAAAATCCATCCTAGTCATCGGAGGGGAGTTTACCGCATCATGTTTAGAAAAAATAATGTTTTTCCTTATTCCACTTTTAATGGTGTATTTCCCATTTTTTCCATCAAAGAATTTCTTCACCATTCTCTTGCTCACATCTTTCAACTCTGCTACCGTATAATTACCCTTTGATGCCTTTGCTAATGCATCATCATCAATATCCGTAGCGTAGATTTTATATTCTATTTGTGCTTTAGTTTTTGCTATTTCTTCCTCTAGAAGCATTGCTATAGAGTAGGCCTCTTCGCCTGTAGAAGTAGCGATCACCCAAGCTTTAATTAACTCATTATTCTTGACAGCATTGGTGACTAGTTCTGGAATAATATTGACGGCCAAGAAAGAAAAGACCTCCTCATCTCTAAAGAATCTAGTCACATTGATTAAGAACTCTTTGGCAAGGGCCATGGGTTCTTCTACATCATCAAAAAGGATATCTATATATGACTTTATAGAATCACACTTCAGGATGTTAATTCTCTTTGCCGTTCTCCTCAGGATCGTTGGTAATTTATATCCGGTAAAGTCCATATGGGTTTTATCCTTGACGATACTTAAGATCCTGTCTATGGATTGCAATTCATGACTTAAGTCTGTTCCAGATACCAAATAATGAAATTGCGGATTCTTTACATATTGACTGATCTCAGGGACCATATCCTTAGGGTCTAGGATATAATCTGCCAGTTTATTAGAGATAACAGACCGTGGCATTCCGTCAAAACCACTAGATTTTGGAGATTGAGCAATGACTGTTCCTCCTGCCTCTTTGATAGACTTACATCCTTTAGTACCATCGGATCCAGTACCAGATAGTATGACTCCGATCGCTAGATGCGCCTTATCCTTTGCAAGAGATGTGAAGAAGATATCAATTGCAAAATTCATGATATCAGTAGGTGGACGCTGCTTCAGGATTAGTTTCCCATTTGCTACAGTAATATTTTTATTTTTTGGTATTAGATATATTTTATTTTTTTCTACTAGCTCACCGTCCAAGGCTTCTGCCACCTCCATATTGGTATGCCTTGAGAGAAGTTCAGGCATTAGACTCTTATAGTTAGGAGATAAGTGCTGTACTACCACAAATCCTAACCCGGTATCAGCAGGACATTCTTTAAAAAAAGAAGTCAATGCTTGTAAGCCTCCAGCAGAGGTCCCTATACCGACAATAAAAAAATTCCCGTAATTTTCTTCTATAGCTTTTGCCATCGGTCTAAATGTACAGTTAAGTAAATTAGGACTTGTCTAAAAAAATATAATTAAGTTGAAAATTATAAATATAATATTAACATATATGAAAATCTAATTATAAAAAATCACACTCAATTAGCACTTTACATATTATAATTTTTTATAATTTTAATGGTAATTGATTTTTTAGGGAACTACATTTTTTTAATGCTAACAGGCATAGCGCAGAAGGGGCAGAATAATATTGATTTAATTGAGTTGGTACCATTAGGTATCATAATTCTTAACTATGATGGTGAAATCATACTTATAAATCAACTAGCCATTAATTTATTAGATATATCTGTATCTAAAACCACACTCCACCAAGATAGATTTATAGACTTTATTGGGAATTTAGAATTACTTAACAAACTCTGGAAGGTTACTAAAAGCAATTGGACAGAGTTTGACCTTAAGAATATCTCTATAAAAGATAAGCAACTAGATATAACTGGGAGAGACGGCAATGGGTCCTATGTGATCAACATAATAGATAATACTGATACAATCAAGGCACTTGATCAAGCTACCCAATCACTCCTCATAGGCCAAGAAAATGAAAAAAGAAGGATTTCTAGGGAGATTCATGACGGTATCGGGCAGGCTATCTCTACCGTTAAATTACATCTGGATTTTATCATTAGTAAGGCTGATAATGTACAAATGAAAAGAGATGTAGGTAGAGTGAATGAAATGGTAAGTGAAATTGCTACTGATCTACGTAACCTTTCACATGATCTATTACCAAGTAGCTTGGTCGACTTTGGTCTTGTGACAACCATCTCTAACCTTGCGAAGAGGATTAATAGAACGAAAACACACAATGTTGTGTTTGTGACTGATCTTGATGATAAACAAATAGCTCTAAATTATACGCTCAATATCTATAGAATCGTACAGGAACTCATTAACAATTCTATAAAGCACGCCCAAATAAATGAAGTGAATGTTGAGCTAAATATAGTTAATAAACATATTGTGCTAAAGGTATGGGACGAGGGGAAAGGAAGTAGTAATGAAAAGTCCTCCGATGGTCTAGGTCTATATAATATTAAAAATCGATTGACCTCTTTAAACGCAGTTATGAAAGTGGTCACTGCTCCCAATGCAGGATTTAAAATAAAAATTAAAATTCCGTATAACACTCTTAGAAAAGTTGAAAATGATTAAACTCGCTATTGTCGATGATCATAAAATGTTCCGTGATGGAATGGCATTTGTACTCAATGATCATGAAGAATTTGAAGTAATTTGGACTGCTGAATCAACTATGGATACCCTCCAAAAGATCAATACGACTCTACCCGATATAATTTGTATGGATGTGTCACTTGGCGCAGAAAGTGGAATAAAGCTTACGGAACAAATTATGGAAGATTATGAAAACATATCCGTCATAGGACTCTCCATGCATCACGAAGAACAATATATCCTTAAGATGATAGAGGCGGGGGCTAAGGGATATGTATTAAAGGATGCAGGAATAGAGGAGTTAAAAAAAGCAATATCAAAGGTCGATAATCTAGGCTATTTCTACAGTGATCATGTTATGCACTCTCTGGTACACCATATCAATAATCCACAAGATACAGTAGATAAGTCTATAACAAATGTGCTGACTCAGCGCGAGTTGGAAGTTCTTCATCTAGTTGCAGAAGAGCTCAGTAATATCGAGATATCTAAAAAGTTATTCATAAGTCCGAGAACTGTCGAGACACACAAGCGTAATATGATTAGCAAACTCAATGTGAAAAACAGTATTGGATTGGTGCGATTTGCATTCGAAAATGGAATCATAGCTTCTAAACAGGTTTCTTAAATAAATCTTCTACCTTTCTATTATCTGCTTTTGTATGACGAGCATATTTACCTATGCCTTGTTCTAGTCTCTCATACCCATCCATATAATTAAAGCATCTTAACTTTTTCTAAATCCTTTTACGAGTACAGTTACCCTACTTTATCTGGTCGTACGTCTAAGCACTAAGTGTTTATACTGATAAGCTAGTAAGTATTCTACATATCAGCTAGTAAGGCTTTTCCTTAGTTAATCGTAAGGCTTTTCCTTAAAAAAAATATCAGGGATATAACTAGTCAAATTTCAGTGATAGCACTCTGAATCAATTAATTATATATGGCAATCTTTGATAATATATTGGATAGGTATTTATGAAAACAATTAATATAGAAAGTATACTGGAAGTAATAATCTTCAACAGTATCACTAAGTACAAAGCAACTCTTAACTCTATTCATATATATAGAATCTATGAGTTAACCTTTAGCCATGTGTATGATCATATATACAATCAAACACAAGATTTTCAATTGTCAAATTACTATACTCAGAAGGTCTACCAGAACCTGCCTTACGAGTTGATAAAGTATGATAACAAAATCAAATTCCCAATATGGCTAGAAATGCAAATCAATGAACAGATGATTACCATGAATAAGAACAGCACGACTTTTTCTAAAACAGCTAACTACGCTGGATAACTTTTAAAACTAAAATCGTATGATTACTACTAATGGATCAAGACAAAAAACTATTGAGTTGAAATCCTACTCAAAGACTCAAAAAAATAGAAGTACAGGTATAGTAAAATTTTTAAAATTTGATAGTGACAGTACTTTTAGAAAAGTAATGCATATCAGCGGAGAGAAAACAGCAAAAATTAACTTTATGAGCAGAGTAATCCAATCCGATTTGCGCCAGATGATTATAGAATCTATGCATGCAAATCATATTACCACGTTAACAGAGTTGAGTAAAACTCTAAAGCTAAACAAGGTATTTATTTATCAAAATATAGTAATCCTTAAGCGGATAGGAGTAGCTAAGATCGTGAGAAAAGGCAGACAAGCAGGATTTATATTAGACTACAAAAAACTACACTCCATAGACAAATATAATTCTAAAAATTTAGTGGCTAAAAGCTATTCTTAATATGAAAATGTATCTAAATCACGAATCCATCAGTAAGATGAGAAACAAGTTCTTTTGCTATAGAAGATCTATGAATCCTATGCAAGATACTATCACTTGTATACTCGATGGTAAAGAAAAAGGAGACAAATTAGTCGCCATAAAAAAAATGCTTTTGCTCGAAGGAGAATATAGAAATTTTAATCGATGCTGGAATTCCGTACCTGTCAAATTAGACGCAGTAGTACTTCAAAAACAACACTTACGAATCGAAAAATAATGGTAACCTATAGTGATAATATAATCTGCCAACTCTGAGAAGATACGTCCCACAAACAGTAAATAATATCCCATAAACAGTAAAATATAGTGTCTAATAATGGACAATGAAGACCAACGTAGTTTCCTTATTAAACGTGAATTTAAAATCCTAGTTCCATGATTCTTGGTAGAAGGTACTTCAACAAAGGTTGATAATCTCTATCATTTTTTAAATTCGGTTATTAATCACTATTAGTAATAGTAGTGAACAAAAAGCCTGTCATACTCTAATTTGGCAGGCTTTTATTTTTTACAAATATTTTAGATCCTACAAAAAGATATTAGGTAAGGGAATTAATGTATGCTAGTTGTCTGATAGTGGTAGAGACCTCAGTATATACGCCTAATTTATAAATCTGTATTTATACTGTTATATATAAATATTGCTTTATCTAGATTTGAAATATAATATAAAGTTGAACAAGACTTTACCTAAAAGAAATAGAGACGCATCAGATTTTTGTTTCGAGATTATACATATCACCCTTAGTTTGAAGGAGGTCTTTTAATAAGTCCTCCTCTTTTTTTTAGTAGGTAATATCATCTTATGATTATATCTAAGGGCTAACCCTTATGACAAAATTTACGTAACTGTACTCATTACTAGATGATAACACTTTGCTATTTTTGTATATATGTTGTTAGCATTATGTAATCATTTATTAAATACTCAAACAAATAAGAGCTAACAAATTGGTTTTTTGGCAAGGAGGTTCATGCTTTAGTATGAATCTCCATTTAAGCACCCCACAATCGACTGATATTTTAATTATAAAATGCCTAACCTGAGAATTAGACTTTTTTTTATACTAATAACAAAATATCAACTTGTATGTATTCTACAAAAAAACATGTTCTAAGTACTGACACGAGTCAGCATATTGGCAAATTTCACTTTGAAGGGTTAATAGAAACGCTGGTTTCTAAATATAAATCTACTCAACAACCAGAGCTGTTTTATCAGATCTATAAGCTAACCTATTGTCATGTTTACGATTATATTTTTGAATTGACAGGGAGCGAACAACAAGCAGTATATTTTGTGCAAAAGACTTATCAAAATTTTGCATCTAAAATTATGACCTTCAAAAAAGAACAAAGCCTAGTTAAGTGGTTTGACGAAAAAACAATTGAAGAAATGATTAAGTGTGGTTATCAGTTACAATTATTTCCGCATCGGTTGAGTCGAGCAGTTTAAACCCCAAAACTATTTCACCCTCTCTCTTATTCATTATGTATTTAATTTTAGCAGACGATCATTCGGAAGAAACTAGAAAAAATTTCTTTTTGTACCGATCTAAAATAGAGCCAGGAAAAGACTCGATTGTCTATTTCAAAAATGCAAAGCATCGATACCATAATTGCGATAACAATACTATCAAGGATCTGCTTCTGTTAGAAGGAGAATATAGATATAAGACTGGAGGGTGGGACGAAAAACCTATCTCACTAAAAACATTAAATTTTCTACTTAGTTAAGACTAATAGGATCTGGCAATATCTACTAAGTAATAGTTAAACTCTTTGAAGACTTCCCTTAGTTGACACAGATCTAAAATTAAATTATTCCTTTAAATATTTATGTAAACGTTCAACCATTGATGGTGGAGAAAATGTCAAGGCCGACTCTTTAGAGTCGTTCAATTTA
>Ga0114957_1000531_pt1 | contig 48286 bp, 31 predicted proteins | sample BantaG_FD_87175 | JGI IMG/M metagenome (GOLD analysis project Ga0114957, IMG submission 87175) | Marine algal microbial communities from Bantry Bay, Ireland - BantryBay_4 metaG | ecosystem: Host-associated > Algae > Red algae > Unclassified | place: Bantry Bay, Ireland | collected 2014-11-21 | reverse complement strand
TATCTCCAAAATTTACAGTACTTAGCTCTTTATATTCCCAATTTTCATTTAAATCCATACTGCCCACCCCCTTAAGTAACAATACTATAGTCTATTTTGTGACTTGTGTATAATTGTCAGAGCGTAGCCGAAGGACCTTCTATATTTTATAAATAAATAGAGCCCATACTATGTATGAGCTCTACAGAAATAAAGTGCTGGAGATCTTTCGACTACACCCCTGGAGGCGGACTCACGCATGCAACTAAAGATTAGTTATCTATGTACCCATGACAAGCTTTAATTCTTAAGTCACTCGGCTCGTTTGAACCTTTTTCAGAATCAAACATTTTTTCCCAGATACCACTCACTATACCAGTAAATACGTTCATTTTTTTACTTCGAGCTTCAATCTCAGCCTTAGTGTCATAATATAAACCAATAGGAAAATTCTCAGAGTAATATTGATCTGACTTATCCTTATCTAACGTTCTTTCACTTTCACCAAAACTATCCATACTTATTCTATAATTATTCTGCTCAGAGCGATCAAAAGACTCTAAACTTATTTGGCTATCACTTTTATAAATATGTGGGTTTTCTTTCCTCAAAGAGTCTAAAAAGCTTTCCTCATGAAATTTATCAACCACGCCTTCAAAATCATTAAATCTTTTAGCCACAACTGGGTCGAATGATTCTTCAGCCTGATCTCCCCAAGGAAAATCCATACTATAGTTACAAGGACTATGAATCGCTGAATACACACCCGGAAATGTTGGTACAGTCCCATGGTAAGCTTTAATTAACTGATATATAGGCCACTCATCGCCAAGGTCTAAATCACCACGTTGTCTTTTGAAAAGCCCAAAACTTCCTTTTTTGTTACTAGCCCTTTCTTTATCAAGTAATGGCAAATACTTTTCATAAGGGATAGCGCGCCCTTTTCCTTTAAGCGACTTATCTTGATTTCTAACCTTAGCTAAAAATCTCCACATATCCGTTTTTCCACGGATTGCTTTCAGCCAAGGGTGGTTGGCTAAGTCACCTGCATCCAACATATCTCCTTCAGTAAAATGTTGAGTGAAATAATAGAAGTTCTCACGAATTGGTAGCTCTTTAGCTTCACCATATCCGTTATACTTCATCGACTTCTGCACTTCAGACTCATCACATATCATTAAACCTTTTAAAAGAGAGTCTTTTATATCCTTACTACGCTTAAATAAGTCAGCTTCACTAGCATCAATGCCCTCACGCTTGGCAAAAGATCGGATAAGTGGATCTAACTTGCCACTTTCTTTTAATTTAGTGCTTTGAACTCCAGTGTTATTTATAAATGTTTCACTGAAAGTAATGGTTACACACTGGTAGTAATTTTTAAGCTTCACATCTAAAGTTGCGTTTTGCATTACTAAAAATGTTCCTTCAGCTACAGATGTACCCTCACTTGTAGCGTTACTATCAGAGTCTGTCCACTTTTGATCACCAACAACCATACCTGCACCAGCATCAAAAATACCTGTTACAGGCTTTAACATGTCTTTTATCCAATCTGGGATCCAGCCCGTAAAAATATTTTTAATTTCTTTCCAACCAATTCCACGGCTTTCACTGAATGAATAACTCGTACTATGGGTTAAAGACTGCTGGTTAGAAACATTAACATTAAGCGCTTTACCGCCTTTAAATGCATAGTCTCCTGTTTGAATTACACGCACCTTTCTTTCAATATCAAGTACTTTACCGTTGATAATGTCAAACTTTTTAACTGGGTCTATATTTTCCTGATTTACAAGCTCATCGATACATAAATCAAGAAATCTACTTTTCCCTTTTTGTCTTTCAATTACAGGCGCTCTACGATCATCACTAAAGAGCCTAGAAAAACCAGAACCCTTAGGGTTAAACTGAAGCATCATGAAGCTTTCTAACTGATGTGTACATATTTTTTCAGCCAGTGATGGAGAAATTGTAAGTGACTGTATCATTTTCTTCACATCGTTTTTAGACTTTGTACTAATAAATAGTTTTTCTTTCAGTTTATGGTCTGTATACTCTTCGATCTCTTCAAAACACTGACTTTCATCAACTAAATTTTCATATGGAACCTTAGAAATATGATCACAACCACTTTGACTTGGGTCGTAGTATTTAACTTTTTCATCGCCAAGAGAAACAAACTTCAAATTAAAATTATTTAAGTAATAAAATAACTTCGATTTAATTTCATTTTCTTTTTTATTTAAATCGTTCAACCTTTTCATTTCAGATTCTAAGTCTACTTCATCTGGGTTTTCATAGTTATAAACCAATAAGTTATTTGCGTACTTTAATGAGCCAAAGTATCTGCTAGTTTCATACACAGTACTCCCATTAGATTCATAAGAAGGTAAGTTAGCTACTTTATACCTAATATCCTTACTGTTCTCTTTAACATTAGGGTTTTTTAACTCTAATTGAGTGGGGTTTTTCCTTACATACTTATCCATCTCGCTTTCAAGTAAATGAGTGAGCTCATCATCGTTTTTATGCTCATCACAATCTCCAGATGGACATACAAACTCACTAATGTTTTTTGTTGGACGCATATTAGATGCATTCCCATTTTCAAGGTAAGTCATAGGGCCAAAGAATGTTGACTGCTCAAGTCCTGAATCTTTATCAATAAAATTAGACAACTCAACATAATCAATTGGGTTCAATGGCATTTTCTGTATATCATTTTCAAGTAAGTCTCTAACTACATTATATACTCGCAAACAAGTGCTACCATCATCTTTCTTATATAGTTCAGCATTATTAGTAATATCCTTATGGGCTTGTGATAAAGAACCACCCACTAGGCTACCTAACAGTTGATGTGAATTCGTTAAGTTAAAAACTTCAAGAATTTCTTCCCAAGTAATTGGTAAGTTCTCAGGCGACTGACACACATCATAGCGTTTTCCACTAAACTTAGCCGTCTCAGGCTTTATTGGCATAGCCTCTTCATCTAAGTTCAAGTACCTAGTTTCCAAACGACCTTTAACTATTTTTGAGTTATGTAAAAATCTTGGGTTTTTCTCCATGACTCTTATAATTTCTTTAATATTTGCCGCTCTTTCATTTTGATACTTCAAGCTCATTCTTTTGCCAGGATTTTTCGACTCAAATAGATCTTGATAAAATTTATAATATAATTTTGACATCCATAAACGCCACTCATCCACCGGATCGATCTGAACAAAGAGGTTCGAACGAAGACGCATCACACGTAAATCATTAGTTTCAAAAGCAACTGGGGTCACAATTTGCCCACCAACAACACGCACTAACCTCGAAACAACGTCTAAATGGCGTCGCATGCGAATGTCAGGGCGGTTATGATTAGTAAATGGACTTTCTAGGTAAGATTGCTTTTCTTTTTCACAGTCATTTGTTCCCTTAGGGCACTGAATAATCTGTGTTTTTGATAAACAAGAACCATCGCCCAACTGGCAATTAGCTCCCGATCCCCTAACCCAAACACCTGTAGTTGAAGGATCTAGATAGTTTTTCTCCATCGCGGTTTTTAATAAATATATTCCATCTCTTTGATGGTAAATCCCAAATCGACCTGATTTGTTGGAGTTATATCTTAAAGTGGTTGCTGAAAAGTTAAATAAAACTTGCTTTAAAACATTCAGGTTTAAATATTTATCAATATTATATTTAAATCGTAAAGTTTCATAACTAAAACGAGGCAAAAATAATCTTGATTTAATTTTTTTCTGGTCACGATTTGTAGCTAAAAACTCTCTAGATACATCTCTTTTATCCTGACTGAATGTCCAACCCTCATCCCATGGATTAATAATATAATCTAAACTTACAGACTGCTCACTGCCTACTTGGTTAATAGTCATTTTATACTCTAAATACTTCTCTGGCTTATAATGCCTGTACCAAATTTCATCTTCCATAGATATACAGCCATTCTCATCAGTTTTCTTTTTTCTCATTTTCTTTAATGGCGCATCTATTCTGTTATTAAGAAAATTAATATCAGAACCCTTAGACATATTATAAATTCTAATTTCAACTTCTTCTTCCTGTAGTGGCTGCCTGTCTTTTCTTTGAGTTAAGCAAGTCGCAACAGAATACCTAATTCCACGATTAGTTAATGTCTCACCTACTGGTATACCTAAAAATGCAGGTTTTACTTTTTTAGTATAAAACTCTGAATAAACTGGAAGTTTACCTTCATTATTCAAGTTCACTTCATCGCTCATTAAAGAATCAAAACTATGTTTTTTACTTTTATACTTCTGACCTATCATTTTATGTTCAGACTCTTTAACTAAAGTGGCACTTCCATTTTCGTGCCCTGTCGACCTGTACACAGCTTGTAATGGCTTCAAAAAATTCTCATACGGAAAATCAACACTACTGATATCTAGAAGCAGCCTCATTTCTTTACTTCCTTTTCTTGGCCACAATATCAGTGGAATATTTCCATTCAATTGACCATTAGTCGAGAAGTTGTCTAGTGGGTTAGTATCACTTTTTTTCTTAGCTCTTAGGTAAAATTTAGGGTAATCAGGCACAGATTTTGGGTTGTCGTCTCTTATTGAATAAAGTGGATGATACTTGCTTAAGTCATCTAAACCAACTTTCGCTGTTTTAGAAACCTGAATCACTTTTGTTTTAATGGCATAGGCGCCACCTTGATCCAAGTTATATCTTACATAATCTCCATTAGCCTTTCTAACGTTTGTGTACAGCAAACCACTTTTAATTTCTAAAAAATGTTCACTCGGGTTTTTGCCACCCATTGTATTAAAGGCAAAATCAAATTTATCTAAAAATAATTCACCATCATTAGATCTCTCAGCTTTAGTCCCAAAACTCCCTTTAAGTGCCTTAGCAATATCCTCAATATTTGTTAAAACTTCATAATCTGAAGTTTCAATCTTATTAGTTTCATACTCTGGAATAAATGAAGGAACTACATCATCACCTGCACGACCAGCCCATGGATTTATAACAATATGAAATGATGAAGACCCACTGTATAAGCCTTCAGCTACAATTTTACGCTTCATTTGTAAATACTTTGATGCAGCTAAATAATTATAAAAGTAAGGCTCATTCCAAACCAAGCAACCATCACTATTTCTAGTTTTAGCGTATGTGATTTTATTCCCTTCAGAATCTACAACTTTGAAAACTTTATTTTTAATTATTGATTCTGAACCTTGCTCTACTAAACAAACTTTAAACGAAAATTGCTTAATGTAACTTAAGTTCCAAGTTTTGTGATTTTTCTTATCGTCACTAGTCATTACATCAATATTTTTTGATGAATCTATATCACTCGGTTTCAACGACTCAGCTGTTGTGATTCGAAAGTTTGATGCCGCATCATTACCACTGTTTCTATCAGGGCTCCAACAACCAATTGTGGATGCGACAGAAAGTATCGCAACAATCATCAATTTCAATTTATTAGAACTTAACATATAATGTCTCCACCCCTAAATAATAGGCCGTTCGGTTATCTTGTACTGGATTTAAACTAATTAATTCTGCATCAATATACTTCGCAAGCACTTTAAAGTTATATTTTTTAAACTCTAAACTTGCCTCATACAGCATACCTTCTCTATTATTACCACCATAGTAGCCACTGCTATATATTGCAGGTGATGTCTCACTATCTTTGAAGTAATTTTCAACCCGCAATCCAACTGCATAATTCTTAATGGTTTTATTTCCCTCAACGTACATACTTTGAATGCGATCATTATTTAAAGCTTCAGTATTATCAGCCCAATAACCACCTAACTTTAGCTGATAGTTGTTTTTATCTTCTAAAAGAATTGATGGTTCAAACACATAGCCTGAAAACTCATAATTAAATCTTGAGTTCGGCCCAATTCCTACATCGTTACCGGTGTGCCCATATAAACCACCGCGATCGGCAACAATTGAAGGTAAGTCATTAAATTGAAAATAACTTAATGCTAAATGAGTGCTTAATTTGGCTGTTGGTAATACTGTAAATGGATTTTTAAAGTTGTAATCAGCAAAGATTGTTCCCGTGTAAAAAGTAGGAACTTCTTCTTCTTCAGTTCTTTCATCATTAAAAGCCGTTGAAGTTGGTATTAACTGTTGTGCTACTAACCCCACTTCATATTTATATTTCTTAATTGCTAATTTTTGTTTTAAACCTGGGAATGAGCGACCACCAGAAATTAAAAGAGGAGCATTTAAAAAACCTTGGCTTAATGAACCCGCGCTTAATGTTAAGTTATTAAATAAACTAAAATTTAAAGAGGCTTCTTTAGCAAAAATAAATTCATTACTACCGTACTCAGTTAAATCATATTGGCTATTGTCACTAAACCAATTGACTCCACCTTCTAGTTTAATATTAAATTTTTGATTGATTTGAAAAATTAGTTTAGTTTGTAGTCTCGTATTAAAGCCCACTGACTTATTAGTGTTTTCTTCCCAAGAAGCTCCGTTTAAGGTCATTTTCCATTGGTATGAGTTTTTCTTCAAAGGCTGGGCGCTTAACTCTTCTAGCCCGAGATACGAAATAGACTGATCTGCATATGCTGAGTTCATACTTGCCAGTAATCCTAACAGTATAACTATGGTATGCATTAATGCCTTAGATAATTTAAGATTTTTAATGGTCCCTCTCCTTAATATCAATTCAGCTATAAAAAGCTCTATACATTCTATTATTCAAGTTCCGTGCTCAAACCAGAGCATATAAGTAATTAATATTACTTATATTTTTACCTCAAACTTCTCCTATTTTATCTTGGTGACATAATTTGTAGCCTTAAAAGCCAGTTCTTTTACAGTTTTGACATTCAATAAATTATGTCAAAAATACATGAATTTAAAGAGATATCAGGCACTTATGAATATTTTACTAATACCTCTTTAAAGCGAAGGCTCCTACTGATTTAGGCAGCAAAAAGGCCATTATATTGATCGTTAGGGATGAAGATTCAGGCCTTTGTGCTATGCCTTAGTGGCTCCTAGCATCTTTTGAGGCAAAGCCATCGTTAAGCTTGAGTGTTCTCAGCAGATGACACCCTGCCTAGTATAAAGATGTTGGCCTACGCCCGGTTATGTATAAATATATGCCCCTTAGACATAAAAAAAGGACAGGCTATGAGCTTTGAAGCATTACGAGAACTACAAAATAACAACCAATATAAAGCTGGCGACTTGCTAGTAATTTTTGGTGAACTCTTTGATCGTGGCTACGCCAATGGCTTAGTCAATGCCGCAAAAGCAAAAGGCATGAAAGTAGTTACCGGAACCGTTGGTCGCAGAGATAGCGACGGCACATTACGCCCACTTAACGGTGAGGAACTTAGCGATAAAACAGAAGATGTAATTAATATACCACTTGAAGCTGGCTTTGATATTGAGCCTGGCCCTGGTGGAAAATCAGCCGTAGATATGATTTCTGGTTTAAAAATGAGCCAATGGCAAGAAGCCGATATAAACTGGAGTGAGGTTGAGGCCGCTCAGAAAACTGCGATTCAAAGATTTAGAAAGCAAACAACAGCCTTCTTAAGTGAATTGAAAAGTAAATACATTAAAGATGATACCAATGTTTTATTTGCTCACACAATGGCGGGTGGATTTCCTAGATCTAAAATTATAATGACTGTCGCCAACAGAGTTTTTAAAGGGTCAGGAAAACGTTATGGGTCATCAAAAGAATTTTGGAACTCAGAGCTTGGTAAACTATGTAGTAAAAATTTTAATGAAGTCTCTGGTGAAACTTTAAATCATTTAATCGAGCTCAGCGCAGATATCAGAACTTTTGTGGAGAGCAAAGGTAACAATACAGCTTACACGGCATATGGTTATCATGGCACAGAAGTACTAATAAATGATGAATTTAAGTGGCAATCCTACGCTCCCTACCTTCAAGGCTGGGCAAAAGTTCGCCTAGAAGAAATAGCCAAGGAAGCTCACAGCAATGGAGTTAATGCTTGTGTGTTTAACGTTCCTGAAATCTTAACTAACTCTAGTAGTATATTTTTAGGCGTTGAAGTTCCGTTATACAAACTTATGCAAGCCATTCAAAAAATTAAAGGCGATGAGGCTTTCAACCAGATTAAAGAAAAATGTAACTCTCTATTAAAAGACGAGTTCTCTATTCAGGATGTGCTTACTAATCTTGATAGTTATTTTTCAAACGAAAACATAACTCCCCTTGCTGATTGGGAAAAAGGCTGGCCTCAGCATAACAATGCCGAGCAGATGCTTTTCATGAGAACTCTTTCTTCTGAAATAATTGATATGCACAAAGACAATAAAGAACTAATGACCGCTGAACTCAGCCAGCTCTGCTATAATTCTTGTGGCCTGGCCATGCTTGATGAGTCTTGGAGCCCTCGACACGGAACCACTTGGGTGGGTCACGACTTAGTAGCTAAGTTAATGTAGATACAAACTAACAAAAGTAAGGCAAGTTATAGCTGGCCTTACACTTATCTTATTTAATTAAACTTAGGGTCTGTTGACAATTCATCTAGTCAGTTAAGTGACTAGATGAATTGTCAACAGACTCTATTACTTATTTTTTTTCTTTAAACTATCTTCTTTTATAATTGATAGAATCTCTAAAATATCACCGCGGTCTATTTCTATATTATTATCTTTATTTATAATAAAGTTTTTATTTCTTTTGTTTGCTTCTTCAATTTCTTTTTCAGCTTCTTTTAAAAGCTCAAGTTTAGCTATTTCATTTTCACTTAGCTCTTCTTCTTTTAAATTAAGTATTTTTTTAATTCTAGCTCTTGCTCCAGCTATTTGCTTCGAAAACCATTTTTTACTAGCTTTTAAAGCTTCATTATACTTGTTACCTATAAGGTTTCCACCACAACTCACTGCAACTTTAGACTTTTGAAATAAATTACCTTCTCTTTTATATAACAAGACATGCCTGAATTTAACTCCAGAGCACCTGGCTTCCTCTTTAGTGCCTATCATTTCTTTAAAGTATTGATATGAACTATCAACTTCACCTTCATCAATTAAGCCATTGGAATTTAAATCAAACTTCAAAAATATAGATTCAATAAAAGTTAAAAGAGTTCCTATAATACTTACATCAGTATAAGAAATATAATCATTACCAACATTCTTGGCTTCTTGCCCCGCAAAGAAAAGACTGTCTTCAAAAGGGTAATAGCCCTTTTCATTGAGTTCTCTATTAGACAGGTAATTCACTAAGTATTTTTTTAAATTTGGTAAATTATCAATATGCTTGATTAAAGTAGGTATGTAATTTTCATTAAAACACTCTTTAGTTAAACTAGGTCGACCAAAACTCATTAGATGTTTTTGAGCTTCACACTTAGCGAGTAAGCCATCATACACTTTGGTAATTGAAAACATACCAGAGGTATAATTAGACATAACCTCTACAGACTGGACAAAACTAATTAATGATTTTTCCGTTCTGTCATTTATATAAACATTTTTGTAACCGTCACCAGAGCCAACAAATAGCTTTGCTTCCGTGTACATTCTATCTGCAACACTCTTCGCTGGATTTCTTTTTTCCATAATATATATTTCAGCAAAAAAACCTTCAAACTCTGAAACAAACTTTTCAAGCTCATGTACCTTGATACCAGTGTACATATCTTTGCGGCCTGAATTAAAAGTATAACCCATTGCTATCGCTCTACCCAAAAATCTAAAGAAGTTCATCATAGATAAGTTTCTATTATTATATTTATTAGGGTCATTTTTACTTTCCACAAAAAGCCCTAAATCCCCTTCTGCGAAGTAAGGGTGAATTTTTTTAATAATATTAGAGAAGTGGGCTAAATGATTACTTGGTCCGACCTTAGACTTCGTGTCTGTGCTGCTTATTTTCCCTTCAACTATGGCTAACTGAATCGACTTATATATCTCATATTCACTTGATAAATTATTAAAATGATTCATCGTTATGCCTTTATAATAAGGCTTGAACTCTTTACCATAAACTTTTTGTTTATAACCTTGCTTGGCTCTTATAACCGATGGAACACCAATTAGTTTTTCAACCACTAGAGGAATCATTTTCTTAACTGTACCAGCGGTCAAAGCCCTAGGTAGACCATAAATACGATCAAAATAATCTATTGCCTTATTAATATCTGAATAATAAATCGCTTTAGTGTCTTTATTGTTTAAAGCCCTTTGGACGAACAAGAGTATATCATCTGTTGAGGACAGCACGTCATGGGTTGTCTCTCCTGACATGTAATTTTCCATTGTCCACGAGAAACGCTTTTTAACAACCCAGGACATAACGCTTCTAACACCATCTAACCAATAGCTAACATTTCTATAATTGATATCATCATATTGAGGCCACATCATATGGTGAAATCTCCAGTAAAGCTCCCACTTATCTTTTCGGCCTTGCTCTTCAAATAAATCAGTAGCAGATAACCAGCTCTCAATTTCAGACTTAGAAATATTTATTTTATATTTAGAAAAAATACTATAAAACTTATTTTCAGCTTTTTTTAACCTATAAATCGACTTACTAACACTCACCGCCGAGGCTTGAAATGAATCTTCTTGAGCCATCAATTTCATTGCAGGAAATATATCGACAAATAAAGCCCTTAGGTCATTAATAAAGATCTTTAATTTCTTTAACTCAACATGACTAATCCTGTCTGATTTACCCTTTAAGGCTTTATTTTTAGCTGCAAAAAACACATCAATAATTTTGTCAGTTTTAGCAGAATAACTTTTAACTTTCTTTTTAACTAATTTTTTTACGTTAGCAATTTTAATATCATCGTTGTCTCTAACGTTAATATGAGAGTCAATAATATCTATTGCATACACCAAACAATCAAAAGCTAAATGTATATTCGTTTCGTTGGCATTTTCAAAACCTGAACCTAGAAATTTAACTACATCTCTATCTATACACTTTAAGTTAGACGAAGAGTCAGCAACTTTTAATGTCTGCTTAGTCTCTGCATCTTTAGTGTCAAAACTACAATGAGCAATAAATAATGGTAAAGTTAAAATTACTATAAGCCTAGAAAACATAACCTGCTCCTAGTCGAATATAATCATTGCCCTTATACTTAGAAAAAAAGCTGCCTTTATCACTTTTATCAGCAGTTATAACCCCACCCTCAGCAAAAAAACTAAGTTTATCATAGCCATATTTTATATTGGCTACTGTTAACTGACTTTTGTTAGCAATAGAGTACTCATACCTAGAAAGGAAAGATAACTTATGCTTTTTATTAATGTCATATTTATACTTAACTTTAAGCTGTACACTCTCAGACCTCTCAAAGTAAGAACGGCTTAAAATACTATCTAACTCGTCATATTTTAGCAATGTGTCTTTTCTAACTTCTTTATCTAACCTTTTTAAATATGAAGCTGACAAACTTAAGTTTGCAACTGATAGGTGATCCACATTTACACCGGCACTCAACCAGCTTTGCTCATCTAAAAGAGTTTCTTGCCAAGTTCTATCTTTTTCATAAGTAGCATCGGGCGTATCCTTCAGATAAGAGGCCCACAGGCTTGTATTACCAAATTTCGTGCCCATATCGACCATATATAATTCATGTCTTTTAGACTTACCTTCAACACTCACAAAGTAATCATCAGTATTTAATTCTTCACTAAACCTATACATTTTATGAAAATCATTACTTGGCTTATTGGCATAAGCAACACTCAACCAATTTTTCTTAGATTTATAACCCAATTTTAAATTAACACTGCCTTGAAATATAACGTCTGAGGCTTCTGGCTTTTCAATTTCATAACGAACAGGAGTAACTCCACCTTGCTCACTCACTTGTTCCGGAGGCAAACTAAACCATGGGTTTATTGAGGTTACTTTTTCATCTTTCACCTCAAACTTTGGCTGCTGACTTGGCAAATGCACATAAGACACAAAACTTTGAATATAAAAATTGTTCTTTTTAAATGTATGATGAAGCCCAAAGGCACCCATTTGTTCTGGGTTTAAATAATCATGATTAAATAATGGGTTCACGAGGCCAAGATTCCACTGTTCATCGACCTGGCTTAGTTTTAGTTTTTTTCTACCTGCTGAAATTATATTATTTTTATATTTATAGCTAAAGTAAGCTTCACTTAAACGCAAATCATAGGCCTGCTCATCACCACCGACCTGCAACAAGGCACCTAAGTCATGGCGATACAAAAAGTTTTTATTACGATAGACATACTTATTATCTAGGTTCGCATCACTGATTTGATATTTTTCATTTTCAAAATTTTCTTGGTTATAAATACTGCTGGTTACGTTAAGTACTGATTTTGATTGACTTTTTACTGCGGCGCAAAGAATCTGGCTGAAAAAAAACACTATACAAAAACTAATGCATGCAGTTATTTTGTAAGCCTTTGTTTTTACTAGATTTTTAAAAATCATCTTAATCCTAAGTTATGCTATAGTTATGCCTCATTATAAGACATAACTGGACCAAATACCTAATAATTTCCTGATTTATTGCTTATTTTTTGACCAAATCGAGTCAGGCAGACTTGAGGCTATACTTTTTTGTTTAGCTGCTGGCAGACCAAACCAAAATAGCTACTTTGAGTTATATAGAGGCCAGTTTTCAAATTCACGCCAATATCATAAATTTACATTGGTTAAGGTAGTACTATTCTTTAGTTGAAGATTTCGGGAGGTATATACTGGCAGTTGTCCCTTTACCTAGCTCACTTAGGAATTTTAATGAGCCTCCAAATGAGTTTATTATTTTTTTGGCACCAAAAACACCTAAACCTGAGCCGGACTCAGACATTTCTTTTCCTGAAGTTAAACCTTTTTCTCCAATCCGCTCCATAAGCTCACTGCTTATCCCTGCTCCATCATCAATTATTGTAATAACATTAAAGTCATCTCCAGAATAAAGGTTAATACTTATTTGGCCCTTAACCTTAATTGCTTCTATAGAGTTATTAATTAAGTTACTTATAGCACGCATGAAGTCAGCCTCATTTATGTCTGAAAATAATTTATCAGAGAACTCACTAAATTCGATTACAATATTTACGTCCTCTAAATTTTTAAGCACAATTTTTTTTTCAGCAATAACAGCTTGAATTGAAGCACTTAATTGGATCTTTTTATATTGTGTAGAATTCATAGCTTCAACACTTGGATTTTTATCTAATAAGTCATTAGCAATATCATTTACCCTTTGGACTGCCATTTTAAATAAATTGCCCTTGTTATCAGGAAGTAGACCTACCTGTGAGGACAGCATATTTAATGCTGTTAGAGGACTCCGGATGTCATGAGCAACTTGCTTAGCAACTTCATTTGCAGTAATATTTTTTGTAGCCTCAACCAGTTCAATTTCATATTTTTTTAGGTTTGAAGACATTTCTTCTGTACTAGTAAAAATATTATTAAGCTCACTAATTTTAAAATCATTTAGTTTTGATAATCTTTTGCCTTGCCCAACACCTTTTAAAATTACAGATAAATCGACTAGAGGGTTGAGCAACGTATCCTTCAGGCCCTTGTTGGCTCGTATTAATATAAAACTAAGAAATAAAAAACCTGTAGACATAATAACAAATAACTTCAGTATTGCTTTTAACAGGGGCTTTACGGAGTATTTAACTTTTAAGTTTGCAGCTTCAGCTACATTATTTTCGTCAAAATAAATTTTAGACTCGAGCGTGTAGCCAAACCCATCATTCATGTTCAAATCACAAATAATATTATTATTAACTCCAACAAGTTTTACAGAAATTATTTCTAAATTAGAATTTAAAATTTTACATTTTTTATATGATTCTGCACTTAAGCCAGACAATAAATCATTGGACATGTTTTCAATGAAGTTGTCCTGGTTAAATTGTTGACGCTTTATAATCTCTTTTTGTAAGTTATTTAAAGTAAAAAATAATAAGATAATTCCTATTATTATAGAAGAAATAATAAGAGGAAAATAAACTTTCAAAAATAGATATTTATTTAATTTCAATCTAACATCCTATGACAACTTATATGAATACTACAACTACTTGTCTTTCCAGAAAATATTCCATAATTCAGATTCGTATCTGTAGTTTGAGTCTGGTATAATTAAGTTATTATTAAATATTATTGGAAAATTTACTTCATATAACGGCACTACGCTCCACTGGTCTTCAAAATCACGAATTAGTTTAGAGTAAGAGTTTAAACGTAAGTTTGGATCAGTCATGTTTTTTACTTTATTTAAATTTTTAAATAACAAGTCAGAGTTATTATAACTATATGTTAAGGCGCTAGCTGGATTTAAAGGCTCTAAGAATCCGTCTGGATCTGGAAAATTACCCACATATGGGCCGCTAATTAGATCATAATTTCTTTTTTTAAGTGTATCGACGAACTCAGCGCCACTAGCTTCAACTAACTCATAACTCAAGTCGATACTTGACAACACTTTTTTTAATTTAATAATAAACTGTTTATTATAATGGCCTTTAATAAAAACTAATTTAATTTTAGTAGATTTATATTCAGTTTTCCACTTTTGTTTAAATATTTTTGGCTTTATTAAAAGTTCATCTCTTTTATAGTAAGTGCTTGGCATTACTCCTTTTGGAATTAAAGAGGCTAAAGGAGCTAAAAATTTTGACAAACTGCCTTTATGCCATGCAATCTTTTGAATAAGTTTCCCAAAGTCTTTTCTAAAACCTTTGTTTTTTAATAAGCTTTTAGTTTGGTTATAAAATAAATGATTATAGCTTAATGTACCAGTAGCTCGAAGGTTAGCATTAGGGGGTAAGTTAAAATTTTCAATATTACCAATAGTAAATCCCATAGAGAAGTCGATTTCATTTTTTTTAAAAAGTTCAAATAATTTTTCTATATTACTTTCAGCTCTGACATTAAGACTTTTCAATTTAATTTTACTTCCAAAATAATCAATTCTTTTTTTGAGCTTCCATTTGTTAGACAGAGGATCGTAAGCTCCAACCATTGGACCGCTGCTTAGAGAACGATCCATTTTGCTAACTATCGAGAAACCAGGCATTGCTAAAGTATGTAAAAATGGAAGATAAGGTTTTGTTAGTTTAATTTTAATTGTTTTTTGATCTGGGGTAGTAATACCAGTAGGTATTTTATTATTAGCAAGATCAGACATACCTTCGACAGTATCTATTAAGTAACCTTGTAATATGGAACCAGAACCTTTCCAGCAGTGCCTTGCTAAAGAGTAAGCAACATCGTGACTTGTTATTTGGCTACCATCACTAAATGTTGCCTTAGAGTTCAAAATGAGTTCAAAAACCTTTAGATCACTACTGACTGTCCATCTACTAGCCAGTTGTGATACAATCCTACCATCTTCATTTACGCGTATTAGATTTGCATACATTGCCTGTACCATGAAAAATTGATGGTAAGTCAAAATTTTCATTGGGTCGATTTCTTTTGGAATTTATATTAAGGCAACTTCCAGGTGCTTTCTTTGCTGTCTTTCTTTTACGCTACCGTAAGCAAATTTTTGTGAGAAGACTAGTTGAAACAAAAATATAATGGAATAAATTAGAACCTTGCACATGATATCCTCCATTTATTTAAAAAATTCAAATCCATTCTTCTTCCAATTACTGTAAATTTACTTATATCTCCACCGTCTCTTAATTCTACTGATTTTAAAATTGTTTGGCATTGTTACTGATGGTAAGTTAATCATACTAAGAACCTATACGCCAGCTCTAGACTTGATAACTAACCTAGAAACTAGTTCATAACGATTTACCTTCGAAATTGATATCCTGCTATTAGTAGCTGTATAGCCCTACGAGATTTAATACCAATTCCTCCTGCGCACAGACGTCATTTACTAAACCCTCGTTAGTTATAGCCTCTTTACCCATTATTACCCTTTAGAACATACCCTGCCTTTTTTATAATAACTCGGGACTCTCCTCCTCACCTATAGGTTTCACAAAGTATAAGCCCCATAACCACCGCCGCCGGCACAAACTCATCAATTTTATTTTGAACCATGCTTTCAACGAGAGTCATAGAGTGCCCTCTAACATGATCAATTATCAAGCAGAGCATAGGTGTGCTTAAGTTGAAGTAACAGTAAAAGCAGCAAATTTATCCCCGACATTAACCAGCTTTTTAAGTTCTTAGTTTAATTTCACGATAGTCCCAGGCCATATTTCCAATAAGCAAAGAGTAAATGGAAGTATATATAATTACTCTGTTTTTCTGTTCTTATCTTTTTAAACTCTTACTAGGCTAATTTAAAACTTCTAATTAAGATTTTACGGAAATCGCTAAAACAAGTCCCTGTGGCAGCTTATAGAGCGTCACTATCTTGGCATAGAGATTTTGACGTTTTCGCTTATTTATTTTTTTTGTGGTTTTTTAAAAAAGAGAAACCTAGAATGTATATTATATGAACAGTCAAGAACAGATCCTAACACATTTTGGCGAACAGCAAAGCCTTGTTTTTAAAGACATTCAGGGCCTATTTAAAAAAATAATTTATGACATAAACTTTTCCATATTGACTGGAGAGGCCCCGACAAATATCGTTTTAATTGAGAAGAAACTCAGAAAGACTCTGAGAGGTAATAAAGTGAGTTCTGCTTTATTTGTACACGGACGTGCAGCAACACCTAAAATTTATTACAACTTAATAGCCGACCTTTTAAACACTAGTTAAAAAGGGGGAATAAAATTTTATTTTATTATTAAGTATATTTTTACACTTTTTATTTTTTAGTACTTTTTTAAACACCGTCGCAGGAGGCTGACCTTGGAAACACCAAACACCGAAAACACAAACACAACTACTACCAAAACCACTCCCATGAATACAGCCCCGGTGGAACAAACAAACACAACTTCGACAGAAGATGATAACGATGCACCTCATATGATGCGTGTTAAAAAACGTAACGGTGACTTAGTTGCCGTTGATGTTAACAAAATTGTAAATGTTGTTCTTGCCTGCTCAGGTGGTCTTAAACATGTCGACCCAATGCGAGTAGCTACCAAAGTGATTAGTGGTTTATTTGACGGCGCCTCTACTGCTGAGCTTGATAAGCTTTGCATCCAAACTGCCTCATTACTAATTGGTGAAGAGCCTGAGTATGCAAAACTAGCTGCCCGCTTAATGGCTAGATACATTGACGAAGAAGTGGGAAGCCAATCTATCCATAACTTTTTTGACTGTGTAAAAGCCGAATACGAAGCCGGCCTTCTTTCTGAAGAAAAATATAATTTTATTAAAGAGCATAAAGAGCCTTTAAATATTATTATCGATAAAACAAGAACTCGCAGATTTGAATACTTCGGTCTAAGAACTCTCTATGATAGGTACCTTTTAAAAGACCCTAAATCTCGTAAAGTTTTTGAAACTCCCCAGTATTTCTTTTTAAGAGTTGCTTGTGGACTTGCCAATAATTTTGAAGAAGCAAAAGAGTTTTACGATCTAGTAAGTACACACGATTATATGACTAGCTCACCTACTTTATTTAACTCAGCCACCAAAAGGCCACAACTTTCTTCTTGTTACTTATTAGATTCACCTGAGGATAGCTTAACTTCTATTTATAATAAATACTCTGATATAGCCATGCTTTCTAAATGGGCTGGTGGAATTGGAGTTTCATTTTCAAGAGTGCGTTCGCGTGGCTCACTGATTCAAGGAACTAACGGTCACTCAAATGGCTTAGTACCTTGGCTGAAAACTTTAGACTCGTCTGTAGCTGCTGTTAACCAAGGTGGAAAACGAAAAGGTGCTGCTTGTATTTACCTTGAAACTTGGCACGCCGATATAGAAGAGTTTTTGCAGCTGCGTGATAACTCTGGTGATGAGTCACAAAGAACTCACAATTTAAATTTAGCCAACTGGGTGCCTGATTTATTTATGAAGCGCTTAGAAAAAGATGAAATGTGGTCTTTATTTGATCCAAAAGAAGTTCCACACTTTATTGATTCATTTGGTGATGAGTTTGAAGCCTCTTATATAAAGGCTGAAAAAGAAGGATTGGCTGTAAAGAAAGTTCGTGCTCGTGATTTGTATAGCCGCATGATGAAAACATTAGCTCAAACTGGTAATGGCTGGATGACTTTCAAAGATCACAGTAATAATAAGTCAAACCAAACAGGCCACAAAGGCAACAACATCCATTTATCAAACCTTTGCACAGAAATCTTAGAAGTTACAACTAATGATGAAACTGCTGTTTGTAACTTAGGAAGTGTGAATTTATCTAACCATTTTGAAAATGGTGAGTTTAACTTCGCAAAGCTTGCTGAAACAGTACAAACTGCTGTTAAGTATTTAGACCGTGTGATTGATATCAACTTCTATCCTATTGATACTGCCAAAACATCAAATTCAAAATGGCGCCCAGTTGGGTTAGGTTTAATGGGTTTACAAGATTTATTCTTTAAAATGGAAGTTCCATTTGATAGCCCTGAAGCTAAAGCAATTTCTAAAAAGATTTCAGAAGAAATTTATTACAATGCCCTTCTTACATCTTGTGCCTTAGCTGAAAAAGACGGACCACATGAAAGCTTCAAAGAAACTCGTGCGGCAAAAGGTGATCTACAGTTTGATCACTGGAATGTAGTTCCTGAAGATATGAAACGCTGGGAAGAGTTACGTCGCAAAGTAAAAACCATTGGCCTTAGAAACTCACTTATGATTGCAATTGCACCAACAGCTACAATTGCCTCACTTACTGGGGTTTACGAAGCCACTGAGCCACAGATATCTAACCTATTCAAACGTGAAACTTTATCTGGTGAGTTTATTCAAATTAATAAGTATTTAGTTTTAAAGCTAAAAAGCTTAGGACTTTGGAATGAAAGCGTGCGCAACAAAATTAAAATTAACGAAGGGTCCATCCAAAACATTGATGAAATCCCCGCTGATGTTAAAAAACTATTTCGCACCGTTTGGGAAATTCCACAAAAGGAATTAATCAATATGGCCGCTGACCGTGGAGCCTTTATTGATCAAAGCCAAAGCTTGAACTTATTTATTGAATCACCAACTATTGGTAAACTTTCTAGTATGTATATGTACGCATGGCAAAAAGGTGTTAAGACCACTTATTACCTAAGGTCACGTCCAGCTACCAAGATTACGAAAGTAACCACTGGTGGAATGGAAGGCGCTACAAAAACAGAAAAACAGTATATGGATGATGAGGCTTTAGCTTGTTCACTAGAAAACCCAGAATCATGTGAGTCTTGTCAATAAATTACGAATTAATTATTTTTTTGATGCAGATTAAATTGTTTGTTTTTTCAAAAATAGCGTTCTACCATTACATCTAGTGTAGAACGCTAAAATAAACACGACATATAGGGGAATACCACATGATTTTAGATCCTGGCTTTGACTTAACTTTACGACCAATGAAATATCCTGTTTTTTTTGACATGTACAAAGATGCCATTAAAAACACCTGGACCGTAGACGAAGTAGACTTCAGCTCTGACATTACAGACCTTCAGTCAAAACTGACTAAATCAGAGGCGTTTTTAATTAGCCGTCTTGTTGCCTTTTTTGCTACTGGCGATTCTATTGTTGGCAACAACCTTGTACTTAATTTGTACACACATGTGAACTCTCCTGAGGCGAGGCTTTATTTATCTCGTCAACTTTATGAAGAGGCCCTACATGTACAGTTTTACTTAACACTACTTGATACCTACTTGCCTGATATGAAAGAGCGTGAGAAAGCTTTCGCAGCTGTTCACAACATCCCTTCTATTAGAAATAAAGCTGAGTTTAGCTTTAAATGGATGGACTCTATTAATAAGCTTAGGACTTTAGAAACTAAAGAGGATCGCCGCGCCTTCCTAATGAACTTACTTTGTTTCGCTGGTTGTGTTGAAGGCTTATTTTTCTTCGCCGCTTTTGCTTACGTTTATTACCTGAGGTCAAAAGGCTTATTAAATGGCTTGGCTTCAGGCACTAACTGGGTATTCCGTGATGAAAGCGCCCATATTGACTTCGCTTTTAAAGTTTTTGAAACTGCTATTGAAGAAGAGCCAGATATTTTTGATGACCGCATGAAAGATATGGTTATTGTTATGATGGAAGATGCTATTCAAGCTGAACTTGTGTTCTCTGATGATTTTTTAAGCCAAGGAATTGTTGGTTTAAGCCAAAAAGATATGAAAACATATTTACAGTTTATTGCCGATCAGCGCTTAACTCGCTTAGGCATACCGGCTCAGTACAATGTTAAAAACCCGTTCTCATTTATGGAACTACAAGACACACAAGAGCTTGCTAACTTTTTTGAGCGCCGAGTTTCCGCTTATCAAGTGGGCGTAACTGGTGATGTTGCCTTTGATGAGAGCTTTTAAGGTACGGACACACTTCTGGGACTGGCCGCATTATTTTATAAATTAGAATCTATAAAAAAAGCCATGCAACTCAGCTTGGCTTTTTTCATTAAAACAATATCGTATATAAAAAGAAAGTCACCGCTTTAGAGTTTACCAAGTCACTAATATTTCCTGGAAATATATTTAAACTCAGTCCTTCTCAATCCCTTATTAATTGAACTATATAAACTTTCTTCAAAAGGCTCATCTATCCACTTAAATAGATTAGCGTAGGGTATTAATGCGTCTATGCCGTTTTCTGGCCTTTGCACCTCTAACCCATGGGAGTGAAACAAACTTGAATACGAGTAGTCTGCGATATTACTTACTATGTTAGCTTCCAACGGATTTCTATATAAATATTTATATACATTATAGTAATAGTTTTCATTTCTAATTAGTGAGGCTTTATATGGCCCACCAAAAACATGATTTGAGCGACCGGATTTTTTATTAATAGTTCGGCTTACGGACTTCTGTAGGTCTTGCATTACTATTCCCAAATTATATTTTTCTGATGCTGACGCAATTAAATGGTAATGATTACTCATCAACAAAAATGCATGCAGTCTGAACTTATATTTCTTAACTACTTGTTTTAGCTGAACTAAAAAAATTTCCCATACAATACTTTTAGGCAAATAAAACCACTCTCTATTATTAGATCTAGCCATGATATGGTAGGGATATTCATCTGTGTATAATAATTTTTTTCTTGGCATCACAAGACTCAAAGCAATGATCAAGCCAGTTTAAACAACGCGACTGGTCCCAGAAGTGTGTCCGTACCTTAGAGCCAGCCACCAATTTTTTTGGAATCTCTTTTGTAATTATAAATCAAATAAATTACACCAGCGACTAAAAAGCCTACGCTGATCCATTGGCCACGAGTTAAGCCCAAGGCTTGAAAGCCTAAATGGGAATCTGGCAGTCTATACTGCTCACCAATAATACGAGCTATACAGTAAGAAATTGCCCACCAGCCACTCACCACGCCTGGTTTTCTTGGGTGACGCCAAATAAATATAACTAGTAACAAAACAAATAAACCTTCAAATAAAGCCTGATACAGTTGCGAAGGATACCTTGCTGATAAAACCTGGCCTAAAGCTGCCGTAACCTCTTGGTTACCTTCTTGTACTTTATTAATAGCCAAGGTTAGAAAAGCTTCCATTTTTCCGTAAGATATAGAACTTGCTCGATCAGCCCAGGCGCTCCAATCTGCTTTTGTAGGGTTAAGTTCTGCCCCTCTGTAAGTGATTGGTTTTAATTTTTCAACCACTGTATAAAGGCTTGTTAATTTATCAGTAGCACCCTTTTCCATCCATAAATACATTTCGTTGGGAAACTTTACAGCAAATTTACTGGTGCCTTCAATAACCCGACCAAATAACTCACCATTTATAAAGTTAGCAACACGCCCGAAAATAATACCAACTGTGGCACTAGTTACTGTTAAATCAATAAGTTCAAACATGGAGACTTTATTTCCTTTACCCCAAATCCAAGCGGCAACCATAATTCCAAGAATTCCACCGTGACTAGCCATCCCGCCCTTATGAACTTCTAAAAGTGCCCAAAAAGGAAATGAGTCTCCCCACTCAAAAAATAAATTAGGCTTATAAAACAAGGCATAACCAATACGACCGCCGACCATGGTACCTATGGCAATGGCTGTAACAAAATCACCCACTTTTTCAGGCAGGATATTAATTTTTTTTCTTTTAGCTAAATACATGATCAAGGCATAGCCCAAAAAGAAGCCAGAAAGGTAAGCTAGGCCATACCATCTAATGCCTATATCACCTGTAAAATGAATTGCGAACGGATCTAAATTATGTACATATTCCATGAAGATATCATCCATAAACTCTTCTAATTGTTCAAGAAATAACCCCTTCAGCGATAAACACAGGCCCGTTTGACGCCAAGCTTCACTTCTCATTACTAGCTTTAGCACTTATTTCAATTCTCTGAATAAAAATTTAAGAATATCTGAACTCCTTTTTATAGAAGTATCACAGCGCGCTTTGCGTATCCAATAAGTTAAGCCCGTAATAAGCGAAGCTTATGTTAGGGCGATAAATTGAAGACTTGGAGTGAGCCGTCAGGCGGAAAGAAAAGACCACACGAAGTGACGCTCAGTGAAGACGCGATGCTGCCGCAAGTGCTCTTCCATAAAAAGGAGTTCAGATATTCTTAAATTTTTATCCAGAGAATTGGATATATACTGGGAGTTCGGCTTAAGCCATGATAGGTAAAGTTATGGATATAATTCTCGCTAGCACATCCCCTTTTAGAAAAAAACAGCTGGAAGAAATGGGCTTAAACTTTAAAGCCATTGCCCCTATTTTTGATGAAGAAGCTTTTAAATCAAATAAATATGAACCTACAGAGCTTTGTGAAATATTAGGTCGCAAAAAAGCACTAAGCCTTGTGGAGCAGTTCCCTAGTTCCATTATTATTGGCAGTGATCAAATTATGGTTTGTGACGGACAAATGTTTAATAAGCCTAAAACTATGCCCGAGGTAATAAAACGACTCTCACATTTACAAAATAAAACTCACAGTTTACTTACCTCTTTGTTTGTATATACACCGAATAAAAACTACTCACATCTTGATCAAACGCACTTACAGATGAAACCACTTTCAGAAGATGAGATTTTAAAATATGCCGAGCAGGACCAACCTTTAGGCTGTGCTGGCGGCTATAAATATGAGCTTAACGGTCAAAATCTCTTTGAAAATGTCGATTCCCAGGACCCAAGTAGTATCATTGGCTTACCAACTCTCGCCTTAGAAGATATAATAAAAATGATTAAAGGTTAAAATTTATGAAAGACAATAAGTACTTCAATTCTAATATCCGCTTAAGACGCTTGCGAAAAAATGCAGCTACACGAGATATTGCTACTGAAACCAGGTTACATACGAAAAATTTAATCTGGCCTCTATTTATTTTAGAAGGTGAGAATAAAAAAGAAGAAGTAAAAAGTATGCCTGGAGTTTATAAACTCTCTTTAGATTTAATTACCAAAGAAGCCAAAGAGGCTTCAGCACTAGGCATACCTGGCTTAGCTTTATTCCCTGTTATTCCTGATAATTTAAAAGATAAAAAAGCCACTGAAAGCAAAAACCCCAATGGGCTTATGCAAACGGCCATTACCAAATTAAAAAAAGAAGTTCCTGAATTAATTTTATTTACCGATGTGGCAATGGACCCTTACTCCACTGACGGGCAAGATGGTGTTGTTGAAAACGGTGAAATTTTGAATGATGAAACATTACCAATCTTAGCTGAAATGGCTATTGCCCAAGCCAAAGCGGGAGCTGATTTTATTGCTCCATCGGATATGATGGATCACAGAGTAGGCTTTATTCGCCAAGCCCTCGACGCCCATGGCTTTACTAACACAGGAATCATGGCCTATTCGGCAAAATATGCTTCGGCATTTTATGGACCTTTCAGGGACGCTCTAGACTCAGCACCTAAGGGTGATAAGAAAACCTATCAAATGAACCCAGCCAATAGCAAAGAGGCCCTTACTGAAGTAGAACTCGACATAAAAGAAGGCGCTGACATTGTAATGGTTAAGCCCGCCCTTGCCTATTTAGATATAATTAGTCTTGTTAAAAGTAATGTAAACTTACCTGTGGCCGCATACAATGTCAGTGGGGAATACGCAATGCTCAAGCTACTAGGTGAAAATAATCTTTGTAATGAAAAAGATGTTATTTTAGAAAGCTTAACATCAATTAAAAGAGCCGGTGCCGATTTAATTTTTACTTACTTTGCCAAAGAAGTGGCCCAGTGGCTAAACTCTAAATAACTTATCAGAATCCCACTATTACCTAAATCTCTGGATAAAATTTAAATAAAATTCTCCTTTCCCTTTCTGCGAAGACGCGATGCTGCCGTAAGCGCACTCGTAGAAAGGGAAAGGAGAATTTTATTTAAATTTTATTCAGGAGCTCGGGTATTAAGCCACTTTTAACAGCTGTTGGCTCACTAATAAATTATCCTCTTCTTCAGTGAACTCTAAAGATTTCAAATAACTTCTAACTAAACCCGTATCGAACTGAAGACCTGAAAATTTTTGCAACTCAGCTTTTGCGATATCCATAGTTAAGCCCTTTCTATAAGGTCTCGTATTAGTCATAGCATCAACTGTATCAACAATAGATAAGACTCGAGCTGTAATAGGAATCTTATCACCAACTAATTGATGAGGGTAACCTTTGCCATCAATGCGTTCATGGTGATAACGGATACCAGGAATTAATAATTTAAAAAATCTGTTATGCTCGGCAATAGGCCTGATCATTTGCACACTCACTTCCGAATGGCTTTTCATAATTTTGTACTCATCATCTGAAAGCCTGGCTGGCTTCAATAAAATATTATCAGCAATACTTACTTTGCCTATATCATGAAACAGCCCTGAGTATTCTAAGATACTTTGCTGGAATTCATCGAGGCCAATAAATTTACCTAGCTTTCTTGCAGCTAAGCCAACACGGCAACAGTGATAATATGTGAATGGATCTTTTGCTTTTACTCCAAGCAAAATTGATTGTGCGACTGACTCAGCCCACTCTGGTACTTTTGTGCTCATTACACTCCTTATCCCGACTAAATACTATCGGCATAAATCACTAATATCTTTAATGTTTTAAAATGAGACAATTGTAATTAAATAAATAGGCAGAAGCTATTTAATATTCAGCCAAAAAGTAAAGTTACCAGCATAATAGAAGCTCCCTGTGTGCGGGATCCCCTGTAAGTGATCTACTTTTTCATTAATTATATTTGCTCCTTCGAGGATATTTTTATTATACAGCTCTTGATGTTTTAAATAACTATATTGACTAATGACTTCATCGCTGGTGCCTTCTGGGTAAGCTAGAACAAGGGCGCTATCAAATGGTATATACTCTCCTCTTTCGGTGGAATAAAGGTAATCTACATCGTATGACTGAATATAATCGGTTGAAAAGCTACCTCTGAACCCTAATGATAATCCAAACTTAGTTATACGCGAGTTTTTATAACCTTGATATTTAATTTCTTCAATTTGCTGACTACCTTTATTCATAACAAAGTATTTACCCTTATCAGATTTTTCAACAACATAGTTATCATGAACTTCATATAAACCATCATACATAAACTTGTAACTTTCCACATTAACACCATCAAAATACCATAGTGACTGATTCGGGTTATCCCCGTCCGTATATCTTAAATTTGAATTAGAGATATACCCGCTACAAGGACTACACTTTCTAATAACATCAAAGGTGTGATTATTATTAATCTGCTTTAGCGTAAAACCATTATTATCATCTATTGGACTTTTGTAAATATCACTACCGTAAAACCAATCAATGGAGTCATCTAAAAATAGGACCTTTTTTAGCTCTGCTGTTTTATTATCAAAAATTAGTGTTCTGTAATAGTCATCAGAGCTGTGATTCTTAACATATATATAATCGTTACTAATATTTCCTATTGTAAAAGAATCTTCCTTTACTTGCATGGGAATTAAACGCTTTATAACCTCATCAGTTTTTAAATTAATTATAAACAATGTTCGGCCACTAACTAAATAAAACTTTTCATTCCTGATTTTAGTGCTGGCACTATGAAAAACTTCATTACCCCATCGCTCATTTAAATTACCCGCATATAATTCTTTAGACTTCCCACTACTCATATCTAGATAAGTTAATTTTGAACTCGTAGACAATATTATTTTCTCATCATTTATATAAGCGCGGTTTACTACTTCGTCTTTTTCTAATTTGTATACAGAAACCGGCTCACCTAAATCTATATTAAGATACAAAATATCTTTCTGCTTTGATTGAAATAAAATACCCTCTGACTTTTCTGAGCTAGTAAATATAGTCCCATCTATAGGAAGAATTTTTCTTACTTTTGTTTTCAGTGAGACATAGCTACTTCCATAGTTATCTTGCACCACTAAATATGATTTTGTTAACCCTGAATAAGTAGGCTTCATTAAAAATACAGTGTCCCAGTTTTCCCTAACCCCTTTTTCTTCATCGAGACCACTATGGGGATCAAAACTTCCAGTATAAATGAAGTTTGCATATTTATAAAAATCTGAACCTGATAAAATTACATCTTTAACATTATTTAAATAGTACTCTGAACAAGGGACTTCTTTCCAGACACAATAACTAAGAATGTCATTTAAATATGTTTTAATTACTGCACGCTCAAAAATAGTTTGTTCTTTATCCCAGGCTTTTGAAAATTTAGGACAATCACTTTCACTTCTACAACCATTTTGGCTAAGTTTTTCAAGCAACGGCTTTTCATATTTATTAATTTTTTCTACAGCAGAGCTGACAAAGTTTTTTGCTGAAAGAGCCCAACGCTGGCCCAAAGAGGCTCTCGGGTCAGAATTATAATACTTTTTCTCCCATATTTCTTTTAAAAATTTATAACTGTATTTTTCGCCTAAAATTTCAATATTTTTTTCTATAATCTTATTAGATCTAATGCTTCCTAGTTCATCAGATATTGCTAAAAAAGAATAATACAAACTTCTTTCTTTCTTCATTTTTTCTTTTAACTGCTTATCTCTTGATGGAGTGCTCCAATCTTCATAATTTTGTGTGCCCGGAGAGCAATCATTTGCTTTACAAAAAGCATTTCCCTCTGCAACCACTGACACTCTTGCTTTTACAAAGTCCACCGTGGATTCATATAAATTTTCATATACTTTAACTGGGTTAAAATTGGGGTCAATACGGTACAGTACAGCGACACTAAAATTATCTTTTCCAAACTCAGAGTCATACTGTTCAAGAGAGTAACCGGGCATATCTCTAGGCCTAACCTTAACTAATCGACCAGACTTTTTAACTATCCATAAGTGCTTTACTAAACCACCCTCTTTTCTTGTTTCAATTCTGTTGGGAATAAAAATGGACTCTGACAAACTCCTAACCTTCTTGGGAACAGTTGAATTTAAAGAAGACAGCGGAACTCCATTAACATTTTGACGATGGATTAATACAGTATGCCCTGACCTTCCACTAAATGTTAATCGGTAAGCACCTTCAGACAAATGCTCAGGTGTAATAGCAACTGGGTAAGAGTCACGCTTTAATGAGTGTGTGTAAGTGTTACTTACTAAATACCTTAAGCTTGCCATAAAAACTCTGTCTTTATACCATACAGAGCTTCTTCTTAGTTTTTTCCATTTATTTTTAAAACTTCTATTTGTGAATAATGTATCCGTACCCGCTAAAGTTTGTCCTGCGGGTAAACTATTAATTCTTGAAAATATCCACCGAAAAGCAATAGCTGCATCGGCGCAATCCGTGGCGATTTCGTACTTAACAAAAAAGTCTTTGGTTACGTTATCTTTAAACCACTGAGAGTATTTTTTTTCCCATGCCGATGACCACTCATTGGTGTCTTGCCAAACCTTTTGATTAGAATTTTCTGTAGAAACACGATTGATATTATTTGAGTTAAAAAATTTATTTTGTGAATTTAGCAAGTTATTTTGTGGCTTGATAAAGTCTAAAGCTTGTTTTTTAGTTTCAAAGGTTCTCCGTACTAATTTTTCTTGTAATTTATTAGTTTCAATCAAAAAGCGCTCATATACCCAAGTGTGATTATTAAGATATAAAATTGAAATCACCTGCTTCGTTTTAGATATTGGCTCAACTTCAATAATATTATCGTCAGCAAATAACGGGAGTGAAAAAAATATCGTAAATATTAAACTCAGTATTGTTTTCAAAGATTTATCCTCACTAATTTTAGCTTACATAATATGCTTTTATTGCAAGTGTTTACTTACTTCTATTCAGCAGTATTAACTATTTATAATAACTCATAATTAGTCTCTAGAATTAGAACTAAAGTCAAACTCCTGCCAATAGTTTTTTAACTAGCCAAAGAGTTGTTGTTAGCAATCATCACACAGCTTAAGCCTACTAAATTTTTCAGGTCGAGCTACTCATACCAATTCCATCAAATAATGCCCTAAATTACTCACCATTTTCATTCATTTTTAAATTTTGTTCAGGTCGAGAAATCCTCTGCTTAGCCTTGCTAGGCCTGCGGTTTCTTTCTGGTCACAAAAATTAAACCTAAATAAAACTGAAGACTAATTTAGGGCATTATTTAATGGGATTGGTATCACACGGCCATGAAGGCAATGAATTTGAGTAACCCAAAAGTGGGCGAAGTGACCTCAATTATTCCCGAAATATTAACTTAAAAGGTGCTTAGCACTTTTTGAGACGCAGCAAGACTCAAAAGGTGCTAAGCACCTTTTAGCCAAGATGTTTTTTTAAGTAGATGCCGGTGTGGCTTTTTTTATTTTTTATTAGCTTTTCTGGTGTTCCGGTAAATACAACTACTCCGCCTTCATCACCACCGTCTGGGCCCATATCAATTATATGGTCGCAGTTTTTTACCACATCTAGGTGATGTTCGATCACAATAACTGTATTTCCTTGATCAACTAATTTCTGTAATAACTTAACTAACTTATTTACATCTTCAAAATGTAGCCCCGTCGTGGGCTCATCTAAAATATACAAAGTTTTACCTGTTTGACGTTTTGATAACTCACGGCTCAGCTTAACTCTTTGCGCTTCCCCTCCAGATAACGTCGTGGAATTTTGACCTAAAGTCATATACCCCATACCGACCTGATTGAGAGTATCTAGTTTTTTATGAATATTTTTATGATTTTTAAAAAACTCACAAGCTTCTTCCACAGTCATATTTAAAACTTCGGCAATATTTTTACCTTTAAAGCGAATACTCAGGGCTTCATTAGTATACCTACTACTTTGGCAGTAATCACATGGTACAAAAACATCAGATAAAAAATGCATCTCTACTTTTTTAACACCGGCCCCTTGGCACTCTTCGCAGCGACCGCCTTTTACATTAAAACTAAAATGCCCCGGTTTAAAGCCACGAATTTTAGCCTCTGGCAGTTCAGCAAATAAATTTCTAATTAATGGAAAAACCCCTACATAGGTGGACGGAGTGGACCTTGGTGTTCGACCAATTGGCTTTTGGTTAATTTCAATCACTTTATCAATATGTTCAATACCTAGAATTTCTTCGTGCTCACCAACAAACTTATTAGTTTTGTTAATTATATTCCAAAGCGCCGGGTAAAGTGTTTGAATGATCAAAGAGCTTTTACCACTACCTGATACACCTGTAATACCTACAAGTTTACCTAGAGGTATATCTACACTTACATTTTGTAAGTTGTGTTCGTTAGCTCCATTGAGTGAAATTTTTAAGCCATTGCCTTCGCGGCGACTTTTAGGCGTTGCAACTTCAATAGCACCAGTTAAGTACTTTGTAGTTAAACCTTTATTCGCTTTTAAAATATCTTTGTAATTGCCCGTGGCTATTATTTCGCCACCATGAAGCCCGGCCCCGGGCCCAATATCGATAATATAATCTGCCGAACGAATAGTATCTTCATCATGCTCAACTAAAATAATAGTATTACCGCGATCTTTAATTTCATTGATTACTCCAAGCAATCTATGATGATCTCTTGGGTGCAAACCAATACTGGGCTCATCTAGCACATATAAGACACCCACAAGAGCTGAGCCCACTTGTGTGGCCAAACGAATTCTTTGCACCTCACCACCAGAGAGAGTTCTTGTTTCACGATTGAGTGAAAGATAGGAGGTTCCCACCTTCATCATATACTCTAGCCTTGAACGGATTTGCTCCACTATTTTTTCGGCAATGATGGTTTGCTTTTTAGGTAGCTTTATTTTTTTAAACTCTTTTAGTAAATTTTTAGCAGTTAGTGTTGAAAATTCAGCAATATTTTTATCATTTATAAAAACACTTAGAGCTCTTGGGCTCAGCTTTTGCCCATCGCAGTCTGAACATGTTTCAAACTCAACGAAGTCATCGCCTTCAAAGTCTTCTTTGCCTTCTTCAACATCTGATAAATAACCTAGGCCATTACAGGTTACGCAAGCCCCCTTAGGGCTATTAAAACTAAATATTCTTGGCTCAAGCTCCGGGAAAGTAAAACCACATTTAGGGCATGACCTATTTATGGAATAAAGCTTATTCGTTTTTTTAGTGACATTTTCAGTTTCTATTAAACCATCGGCCATTGTTAAAGCTAAGTTAACACTTTCTTTAAGCCTGGGCTCAAATTTTTTATCAACAATTAAGCGGTCAATAAGGAGGTCAACATCATGGAACTTATGCTTTGCCAGTTTTTTTGCTTCACTGAGTTTTATCCACTTGCCGTCTACTTTGGCTTGAGTAAACCCGTTTTTTTCCCACTTCTGGAACTCTCTTAAAAACTCCCCTTTTTTACCTCGGTAAACAGGAGCAATCACATAAAATTTGTCTCCTTTTTTTTGCTTCATTATATCTTTAACAATATCAGCCGGAGTTTGACTAGTTACTGGCTCATCATGTTCAGGGCAATGAGGAGTACCCACTCGAGAAAACAAAAGCCTCAGGTAATCATAAATTTCCGTGACCGTACCCACTGTTGATCTTGGGTTCGTAGTAATTGTTTTTTGATCAATAGCAATAGCTGGGGACAGCCCCACTACAGACTCAACTTCTGGTTTTTTAAGTTGCACCATATAGTTTCGGGCATAAGAAGATAAGCCTTCCAGGTAACGCCTTTGCCCTTCGGCATAAATAATATCAAATGCTAAACTTGATTTACCACTACCACTGAGGCCAGTAACCACAGTAAGTTTATTTCTTGGAATAGTGACTGAAATATTTTTTAAATTATGCTCACGCGCACCTTTAACAATAATACTACCATGTGGGTTTTTATTACTCATAAAGTGGATTTATTCCTTGTTGCCACACTGCTCACATTTTCCGTAAAGCTCTAGCACATGACCTGTGAGTTCAAATTTGAATTTTCTCGCTACAGCTAGCTGCAGTTCTTCGATAGACTCGTTTTCAAACTCTACAATTTTGCCACAGCTTGTGCAATTCAAATGATCATGGTGTTGATTCGGGGTTAACTCGTAACGCGCCGGAAAGCCACCCATCCTCACCTCAGTTACCAGAGAGTGATCCGTCATATTTTTTAAAAACCTATAGACAGTAGCAAAACCAATTTCAGGGTGTTTTTTATTTAGCTTTTCAAATAACTCTTGGGCTGTAATATGAGCACGGCCCTCACTCATGGCTTCTAATATATGAACTCTTTGCTTAGTTACTTTAAGACCCATTTGACGAATCATCTTTTTAAAGCTTTCAATATCAATGGGCTCTCTTTCAATCAGAACCTCTTTATTTTGTGCACCCTTAACTAATTTAGTCATTACTAACCCCTATATTAGGAAGTAAATCTAGCCGACAGCCCCCCTAAATGTCAATGAAAATCATTATCAACTAGAGCATATTAAAGATTCATGACCACCACAGATAGCTCTCTCCTTATAAAGATATTCATCAACTTTTAGACACACATATTCTGACTGACAAAAATATTATCAATATTTTGAATAAAAAATGGCCAATTGTGTTTCATAATGAATCATTCATACAGATTTCCCCCCTTTTTGCTCATAAATTTCTTAAACTAAGACATACAGGGGATCTCTAAATATGAATAAAAAAAATAGCTTGCCTTTTTTATTACTCATTCTAATTTTCGTATCTACAGCCTGTGGAACTAAGTTTGAATCACTCTCAATTGACTCAAACACTAGCAAAGCCATTAACGGCCCAGATGAAATTCCAAGTGAAGGCTCTAATCCACAGCCTGACATAAACCCACCTGAAGTTGTCGCTCCAGATGTGGTTCCGCCACTTGTAGATATACCTACTACAACACCAACACAACCAGGTGACGAAGTTTTAACTCAGCCACAGATTAGGGAGCGGCTCAAAAACACATTTTACAAACAAGTTGATAGTGCAATAAACATACAAAGTACTAGCAAACAAAACCGTCCTGGAGCCCTGCCTATATGTAAAAACATAGACCAACTCACTAGTTTATTTGGCTGCTCTATGTATTCAATTTCGGGCTTAAGACAAACTCAAAAATTAACCGCTGATATTAAAATTTATTTAGCTGACCCAAGTAAAAAAACTATTGATAAAGTGGCTTTTATTGTAGCTTCGCATAACTTTGAAAACCCAGTGTCTATAAATCATGAAGCTCGCTACACGTCCCACCCAAGTGGAGCAAAAAAAATATATGATGAATTAGCGCTAAAAGGGGTTTCAGTTGTATTTATAGGCTTTGGTTATAAAGAGTTTTACTTAAATAGTATTTTCGATAAAGCTCAAGCCACCGCTCGCGTGATCAAACTTATAAATAGTTTAAAAACCACTAAAGACCCTTCTTTTTTAATCGGCCTAAGTCTTGGTGGCGTCATAGGAAGAATGGCTATAAATAGCTTAGAAACTACCGGCGAAAATTTACATAATGTAAACCATTATGTTTCTTTTGACTCCCCTCATAGAGGAGCTCATGTTCCCATGAGTTTACAACATATTATGCAATTTCTAGAAGATGGCGCAAATAAAGCCAAGAGTGTTGCTGAAAACTTTCAAGACCAATTTGGTAATTTAATTGATGATATTTTAGACCTTGATGGGCTTGCTGATCAACTGGAAACTGGCATTGAAGGCGCCAACTTTTTTTCTAACCAGGTTAAACTATTTAGCGGTGTTTATTTAAATTCTGATTTTGCACAGGAGCTTGTTATACAACAAATCTCTAAGGAGCAGTCTACATATATACACCCCGCCTACACCCGATTGCAAAATCACTTAGATACGTCGGGAATGCCTAAATTAACTAAATCTAATATTGGTGTAACCAATGGCTCAATAACTGGTACTTCATTACCACTTGTAGGCAATCAATATGTTTCACTGGATACAAATAAGACAAATCATATTGAAGTGGATTTCATAAGTTATATTGCAAAAAGTAGTGCCGTAAATATTTTTCAAGGGATGTTTCGCTACCCTGACCCTAAAGAGCTTGGTGGTTTATTCGGTGGCGATGGTACAGACAAATTTAACTATGTAAAAGCACAAAATAATAATATCGCCGATTTAGATCGCAGCACTTGCGGCTATTTAAATGCTGTGGGCGATATTGAAAAAGTCATTGCGGCCCAACTTAAAAAAATGTTCGCTGAGCCCTTAGTTATTACAAACCATAAAGCCTGTTTTATTAACACATCCAGTGGCTTAGCTTCTAGAAAAAGCATTACTTATAAAGGACCAATGACTGCACAGGATTCGTTATTTGATGAAATTATAGGTGGCAGGACAAATACACACCACTTAAGTTTTACAACTGAAATTTCAAATGGAATATTAGATATTGTTAAAAAAAGTTACTAGGGTCTGTTGACAATTCATCTAGTCAGTTAAGTGGCTAGATGAATTGTCAACAGACCCTAGAGGAGCTTTAATCTCAATAGTAATTAATTAAATCCGCCGTTCAGGCCCTTAACAGTAATTGCTACTGCATTATGTGGGTGTAAACTTTCTTGGTGCTCTACCATAAGCTTAAAATCTAAAACACTTTTATTACTGTTCAAATACTGCTTTAGTTTTTTAGCAGCATCTTCACAGAACATTAAATTAGAAGCGTTTAGCCTGGCAAACTCTTGTTCGTCTTGCCTTTTAACAGCAGCTTGTACTGGAGTTCCAAGGGCGGATTCAGCTTCTGTGATCAAACTATTTATTGCTGCTGAAAGCTCCATCGATGATTCTAACTTTAAATTTAAATAAGCATAACTTCTTTGCGCGTGCGGAGTAGCAACAATAGAACTTTCTTTTGTTAACCAATCAGCAACATCATCAATGCTTAACTGCTCTTTACCCTGCCAATCTTTTAAAAATTGTTCTTTTACTAACTGCCTAGATAAAGCTGCTGAACACGGGCATGTACTTGAATAAGCAATATCTAAATTACAGTAAAGGTCAAATACGCCTTCATTGAGAACACCTTTAACAACTACAGGATACTCTCTCCAACCCCACTCTGAACTTTTTAAGGCTTTCTTTTTAACTAAATAGTTAAACTTAAACTCTACAGTTGCAGACTTACTTAAGCCCTCTTGTGAATTGATGAATTGTTTTAGCACTTGGTGAACTAAGTTGGTGGTTAGTGGTGAGTTTTCTAAGTTTTGCCTAAGAACGATATAAAGGCGAGACATATGTATACCCTTAGCCTTATCGTTATCTAAACTTACAAACGCATTTATATGAGCAGGTACAAGCTGCTCACCTGCTGACCAGTCAATTTTAATAGGCATTTCAATTTGCCCCATCCCAACACTAGATAGAGTCTCATTGATTTTTGATGAACTTTGGCTAGTTACATCTGGGAGTTTTTTTGACACTAATTTATCCTCTTCTATAAGCATAATATTTGACCTTTGTGAGACTGTCTGGTTATGAGGCTCATGCGATATATAACAAGTTTTTTTTCATAAATCCATAAAAAATCTAACTCTCGTAAGTAGCTAAAATTAATTACATTTTTTTATTTGCCTGAGCCTATTGAGGCTATAATATATTAAAATTACTTTAAATTCTGTTCGGCACGGCCTTTAAGCTAACTCGTATTACATAACTATTAACTAAATAAAGTCTTAACGGGGGTTTAAGTATTAATATTTTTACAACAAAGATAATTTAGTCCATACTTTGCTCAATATATTAGATATTAACAACTAATGACCTTTAAAAACATGGCCATTTTATTTTTTAGGCAACCTTATATGAAAAAAATACTTATTTTAGTTATTGTAGCTTTACTTGCTGGAGCATTTTTTTATTTCGACCTTCATACCTATCTTGATTTTGAAACTATAAAAGAAAAACAATCAAGCTTTCAGGCCTATGCTAAAGAAAATCCGTTTACAGCAATGGGCGGCTTTTTACTTATATACATTTTAGTGGCGGCCCTCTCATTACCTGGCGCGACGATCTTAACACTTCTTGGTGGTGCTTTATTTGGTTTGTGGAAAGGGCTTTTGTTAGTTTCTTTTGCCAGCACCATTGGGGCCACTCTTGCCTTTTTAGCCTCAAGGTACCTTTTCAATGATATGATACAAAGTAAATTTGGTGAAAAATTAAAAGTCATTAATGAGGGAGTCAAAAAAGAGGGCGGGTTTTATTTATTTTCGGTGAGGCTTATACCAGCATTTCCATTTTTTCTAGTAAATTTAATTATGGGCTTAACTCCTATTAAAACATTAACATTTTTTTTAGTGAGCCAAGTTGGTATGCTTCCTGGAACCATTGTATATGTAAATGCCGGAACTCAACTAGCACAACTTAAATCCTTAAGTGGAATTTTATCACCTAAACTTATAATCTCTTTTGTTTTACTTGGGGTTTTCCCAATTATTGCCAAAAAGGTTATGGGATTTTTTAGAGACAAAAAAATAAAAAAAGGAAACACAGCATGAGCAAACCAAAAAAATACGATTTCAATATAATTGTTATTGGCGCAGGCTCAGCAGGCCTTGTTACATCATACATCGCAGCCACATTAAATGCGAAAGTGGCCCTTATTGAGAAACACAAAATGGGTGGCGATTGCTTAAATACAGGCTGTGTTCCTAGTAAAGCAATTATACGCACGGCTAAAATGTTTTCATATGCTAAGCGGGCCACTGAGTTTGGCCTAAATAGCGTGACAATTGATTATGACTTTAAAAAAGTTATGGAACGAGTTCACAACATAATTAAAAAAATTGAACCACACGACTCTATTGAAAGGTACACAAAGCTGGGCGTTGATTGCATAACCGGTGAAGCTAAAATTAAATCTCCCTATGAAGTCGAGGTTAATGGCAAAGTGTTAACTACCAGAGCTATTGTTGTTGCTACTGGAGCCCGCCCGTTTGTCCCACCTATACCGGGAATCAATGATGTCGAAATCTTAACCTCTGATAATATTTGGAAGATTACAGAACAACCTAAGCGACTTGCTGTTTTAGGTGGTGGGCCAATTGGTTCAGAGCTGGCACAATCCTTCCAGAGGCTTGGAACAGATGTAAGTTTAATAGAAAGATCTGATCGTATATTACCTAAAGAGGATGACGATGTAGCCCATGAAATACAAAAGAAATTTATTCAAGAAGGCATGACCATTTTATCTAAGCATGAGGCCAAAGGCTTTAAAAAAGTTGAAGGCGGCATTGAAATTAGCCTTGATAATAATGGAAAAACAACGACACAAGTTTTTGATAAAGTTCTTTTAGCGATTGGGAGAAAAGCAAATGTGACCGGCTTTGGACTAGAAGAGTTAGGAGTTAAATTAAGACAAAACCAAACTATTGAGTGTGATGACTTTTTAAGAACAAATTATAAAAATATTTTTGTTTGTGGTGATGTTACCGGTCCTTATCAGTTCACTCATATGGCGGCCCACCATGCTTATTACGCCGCCGTAAACTCATTATTTAGGCCTTTTGTAGGCCTTGTGCCACCACCTTTTAATAACGGCTTAAAAGTGGATTACTCTGTGGTTCCTTGGGCCACTTATACCGACCCTGAAATCGCTACAGTGGGCGAGACTGAAACATCTGCAAAAAGTAAAAATATTAGTTATGAAATTACTAAGTATGGTATTGATGATTTAGATCGAGCTATTACTGACAGTGAAGCCCATGGTTTTGTTAAAGTACTTACCAAACCCGGTACTGATAAAATACTTGGAGCCACTATTGTGGGCAACCATGCCAGTGACATGATCATTGAGTTTATACAAGCTATGAAACAAGGCTTTGGTTTAAATGCAATCATGGGAACAATACATATTTACCCAACTATGGCCGAATCAAATAAGTTTTTAGCCGGTCAATGGAAACAAAAAAGAAAGCCTGAAAAAGCATTAAATATTTTAAAAACATTTTTTAAATGGAGAAGAAAATAATGAAATTTATAACGCTTATATCAACCCTATTGTTATTTAATTTTACTCAAGCACAAATCGATAGTGTCGACTCTGTGAAAGATCCTTTGGATAGAACTATTTCAGGATTTAATGATCAAGTCATCATCGACAACTCCAGCCCAATAGGCCAAATAACATTACAGAGCAATGACTTGAAGATGATCTCAATCTTTGATCATAACCATGTAACTTTTGATCTTGTTTTAAAAAAATATGTTAAGGAAGTTGGAAACACCACTCAGGTTGACTATGTTTTACTTAAAAAGAATATCAATGAACTTGTCGAGTATTTGACTGAACTTGAAGTGGTAAAAAAGGCTGAGTTTAAAAAATGGACTAAAGATCAACAGTTCGCTTTCTGGGTGAATGTATACAATGCCTATACGCTTAAAATTGTTGCCGACAACTACCCTATTAAATCAATAAGAGATATTGGTGGGCCAATTAAAACAACTTGGAAAATAAAATTCATTCCAATTCTTGGCAAAAAAAGATCTCTTGATGAAGTTGAACATAAAATTTTAAGAAGACAGTTTAAAGAGCCTAGAGTTCACTTTGCTGTTAACTGTGCTTCAATTAGTTGTCCTGCACTTAAAACTGAGCCCTACACTGCAGAAAAACTAGAAACTCAATTAACTGAACAAACTAAACTATATGTTAATGATACTGCTAATAATAAATACAAAATAAAAGGCGATAAACTCAGCCTTGAAATCTCTGAAATCTTCAAATGGTTCAAAGAGGACTTCGAATCAGTTGGCGGATCGGGAGCATTTGTATTAAAGTGGCTAGATATAAGTCCAGAAACTAAGGCTATGATCAATAGCTCTAAAACTTCAGTTAAACACCTTAAGTACGATTGGGGTTTAAACGAAAGTAAGTAGTAGAGGGCCTTTCGTGGCTTTTACTATCTTAAAAGCTAAGTGCTTTTCATTACTTCCATGAATCTGCCTAATAAATTAACTTGATGCTTAATTTTACTTTCAGGTACTATTAGGTGTCCAGATTAATTCATAAGGAGGATTACATGAAGGCGATTTTAATTATTTTAACATTAGGTGTTTTAGCTGTTTCTTGTTCATCAAAAGACAAGAAAGAAATGAAAGACCAATCAGTAAAAGCAGTTGAGCCAGTGAAGACAGAAGCTGAGGCTAAAGTTGCAGAGACAATGAAGCCTACTGAAGGGAGCATCATGAAAACAGAGTGTACTTTAAACAAAGATAGCCGTGGAATTAGCGTTGATAAAAATGGCGATAATGGCTGTGTAGTTAATTACACTAAAAATGGTGAGACTAAGCAAGTTGGCCGTTCTGCAGTTGGTATAACTTACTGCGAAGAAATCGCTAACCGAATTTCTACTAACTTAAAAAATGCTGGCTTTGCTTGCCAATAAATTTATTAATAATTTAGTAATGAAAAAGCCAAAGTTTAACTTTGGCTTTTTTTTATTCTAAAAAACTGATGGAAATTTCATATTTGGCTTAATAAGCATACCCGAGTGCAAGACCATAGCTTAAGTGTGAATTACCACCCACCGTATATGAGCCAAAATCTATTCTTATGTAGCCTCTTGCTTTTGGTATTGGAAACCAAGACATACTTAGGCCATACTTAGTACCTAGCCCCTCTAGAACAACTGCTCCACTGCTCCTCACAAAAGTGGCTTTACTTGCGATTAAATAAAAAGACGTGTTTATTGGCGTCGCCATACCCTTTCTAATAAAATCTTGAATTTTTGCATCAATTAAAAAGAACCCAGGCAAATCTACCCTAACGCCAAGGCCATACTCTTTTCTGGAGCTGTCATTAGCCACAGATGCGTAGGCGAAGGTTCTAAACAGCCTTCTGAAACGAAGACCTGCCTCAACATCTATACTCTCCGATAATAAAACATCATTACCGCTTCTTAGGCGCACATCATTAAACATAGTATAACCCACACTCACGTGAATTAAATCTTTTTTGTACTTATAAGCATGCGCCTTAAAGCCAAAAAATGAAAATATAAAAATTAATAATAAACTTACTTTAATATTACTCTCCAATAAATACTCAACTACCAAAATCACTTGTGCCACTCATTTTAAACACAAGCTGGTAGTTTAATACTCCACAGTCTCTTATCGGCTATTTCTTTAATATTATTGATTTTTTTTTGATAGCAAGACTACAACATCAAATTTATGAACCGATACTCAACATCAGTACTGACTCTACCCATAAGACTAAAGTCACTAAAATCTCAATTTAATACGTTTACCCATATTTGCGTGGCTGAATAGGTACAGTCTTATTAATTTTACTGGAAGTTTATATTTATTTGATAAAATAATATTGTATATAAATTTTGAATTATATTTACTCTTATTATGCTTTCGGGCAATTTATACCCTTTACTTTTTGGCAGCAGCAAGCTACCTGCCCCGACATCGACGATACATGCTCTGATGGAACTATATTTGCTTGGAACTTACCAAACTGGTAAATACTATGTTAATCCTGGTGGCTGTAATGACTCGGCAATACTAACTTGTGGTGATGGCCGAAGCGATTGGTACTTGGGTTCAGAATCAGAAATGAATTATATGTAATGCAAGGCTGCAGGAGTAATCAGTCACAACAGCTCTCACCCGCAAGCAGCACCCAACTGTTAAGGAATGGGGGGTAAAATCTCTGAGGTTCCAGGTTTTAGTAATTTTAGGGCATTATTTAATGGGATTGGTATAATGACTCAAGCTTTAGATGGCAAGATAAATACGTTCGCTGTATACGCCGGCAATAATTTGTAATCTCATAAAAATGACTATTTATCAGAAATTTGCACAGGAATAGGTTTTTCTGAAAATAAATGAATATCTCTTTGTGGAAAGGCAATGGTAATTCTTTTATCTATAAATAAAGCATTTATTTTATGCCTCACTTCACTTTCAATTTTAAAACGTTGGAGTGGGTCATACATTTTCACCCAAAAATTAGTATCAAAATTTAAACTTGAGTCTGCGAAGTCTTTAAATAACACCGAAGGCTCCGGGAATTTTAAAATTTTCTCAACATCTTTTACTACTTCCATTAAAGCTTCTTCTACAACTTTCGTATCTGTACCATAAGCTACTCCAACAGATACATTGAGCCTGACGATATCGTCTGATAAAGTCCAGTTTAAAACATTCTTTTCTAAGAAAGTACTGTTGGGAACAACCATATGAGTATTACTCATAGTTTTTATTCGTGAGCTTCTAGGCCCGATATACTCAACCCTGCCCGTTATTCCATCAAGCTCAACTATATCACCAATTTTTACAGGTCGCTCGATCATCATCACTAGACCACTAATAAAGTTATTAACAATATTTTGTGAACCTAAACCAACCCCAATGGCAAGAGCACCCCCAATCACTGTAAATACAGTTACTGGAATGTTTAGTAGTCTCAAAATAAACAAAGTTAATACAACTAACAAGAAGTAGAAAATCATTGTTCTAAGTGTATGCCTGAGCGAAGAATCAATATCTAGGCGCGTAAGGAGCTTTTTTTCGATCTCACGGCTAATACTTCTACATAGGAAATACCCCATAACCATTAGAGTAAGGCCTTTAACTATCTTACCCACAGTTATAGGGTAGCCATCTACGCTAGTAATCTGAAAGGACCAAACGTCCCTTAGCCAATCAAGTATGCTTAAATAATCAACGAAGTTTTCCATAGCATCTACAGGATGACTCATGCCGGTGGGCATAGCAAGCACATGGCAGCAATGAAGCCTTGCATAAAAACAGTATTAACTGCAAGAAATCACAACAGTTTTCTCCTAGTTTATAAAAAACAGTGCTACCATATCAAACTAAATTATATGACGGAGAACATACAGCCTTGGATAAATTTAATTACTTAAACAGAGACAACCTAGAATATATCGAAAATGAATTTAAAAATTACTTAAGCGACCCCGCAAGTATTGAGCCTGAGTGGAAACATTTTTTCCAAGGAATTGAATTTGCTAAAAACTTTGATTCTGATGGAAGCACTGATATCTCTAGCAAAGAAATAGATGTTTATAATCTAATTCGCTATTACCAAGATTATGGTCATTTAAAAGCACAGCTTGACCCTTTAAATTTATCTAAACCGCGTGGTGAAGATTTTTCTTTAGAGCGCTTTAACTTATCTGATGGTGACCTTACTCAAAGTTTTCAAGTAGGGTCAGTAATCGGCTTACCTAATGCCACATTAGGAGAAATGCTAACTAAACTAGAAAAACTATACTGCGGAACTATGGGCGTGCAAGTTTCTGGTTGTGAGCCAGCTGTGCGCAAATGGTTTCATGATGAGTTAGAGTCTGGGAGCCCAGAGTTTGAACTAAGTAGTGATGATCAAAAAAATGTTTTTAAATCACTAACCAAAACTGAAACCTTAGAAAAATTTATTCATACAAGGTATGTGGGTACAAAGAGGTTTTCCATTGAAGGGGGTGACGCCTTAATGCCAATGCTTGAACATTGTGTCGAAGTGGGAACTAAAAATAAAATTAAAGAACTTGTAATTGGCATGGCTCACCGTGGCCGTATTAACGTACTCGCTAACTTTATGAATAAAGCTTTGGATATTACATTTTCTGATTTTGATGGAACAGTTATCGACAACACTGGCTTTGATGGCGATGTAAAATATCATATGGGTTACTCAGCAGATAAAAAAACAGAACATGGTGACTGCCACATCTCATTAGCCTTTAACCCGAGTCACCTTGAGTGCGTATCCCCTGTTGCCTGTGGAATGACCCGTGCAAAACAACGCTTACATGGTGATACCGAAAAGCGTGAAAAGGTAATGCCTGTTTTAATTCATGGTGATGCAGCCTTTATTGGCCAAGGCGTTGTGAGTGAGACTTTACAGCTCTCACAACTTGAAGGTTATACTGTGGGTGGAAGTTTACATATTATTGTGAACAACCAAGTTGGTTTTACCACCAGCCCCGAGGATAGCCGCTCTACCCGCTATAGCTCTGATATAGCTAAATCCATAAAAGCACCTGTTATTCTTGTAAATGGTGATGATGTTGAGTCTTGTTTGCGAGCAATAAATATTGCAGTTCGTTTTAGGCAACAGTTTAAGCAAGATATTGTTATTGATTTAATTTGTTACCGCCGCTACGGGCACAATGAAGGTGATGAGCCAAGCTTCACACAGCCTGAAATGTATAAAGTAATAAAAAAACACCCTACGTTGAATACTATATATTCTAATAAGTTAATTGAGGAAGATGTACTCACTGAAGCTGAATCAAAATCTTTTTACCAAGAAAAAATGGATAACCTACAAGATATTTTAGACGAAGTTCGTAAAAACCCTGCCGAACTTAAACCAAGTGTTTTTCAAGGCAATTGGAAAGGCTTGCGCCACGGCAACGAAGAAGACATCCTTAGCCCCGCTGACACTACCGTAAAAATGAAGGACTTATTGGCTGCAGCAAAGCCACTAACTGAGGTTCCAGGTGAGTTTAATATTAACTCAAAAGTAAAACGACTTATTGGTAATCGTGGCAAAATGGTTACTGAGAGTAAAATTGACTGGGGCATGGCTGAACTTATGGCCTACGCCACTATTCGCCAACAAGGAATTCCTGTTCGCATAACTGGTCAAGACTGCAAGCGCGGAACATTCACTCACCGTCATGCTGTATACTTTGACCAAGAAACTGGTGCCGAGTATTGCCCACTACAAACTATCAAACCGGAAGAGGGTGAGTTTTGTGTTTACAATAGTTCACTTTCAGAAATGGCCGTACTTGGTTACGAGTATGGGAACTCTATTTCTGACCCAACGTTCTTAACTATTTGGGAAGCTCAGTTTGGTGATTTCGCTAACGGGGCCCAAATTATTATTGATCAATTTTTAACAAGTGGCGAGCAAAAGTGGTCTCGACATACTGGCCTTACATTACTGCTACCGCATGGCTATGCTGGCCAAGGCCCTGAGCATTCAAGTGCGCGCCTGGAGCGCTTCCTGCAAATGAGTGCCCAGGCTAATATGCAGGTTTGCAATATAACAACTCCAGCAAATATGTTTCATGCCCTGCGCCGCCAAGTGATGCGTGACTTTAGAAAACCCCTTGTTGTAATGTCGCCAAAATCATTACTTCGCCATGCTAAAGTAAAATCTACCCTTGAAGAAATGGCATCAGGAACTTTTAAAGAAATTTTGTCTGACCCTAAATCTACAAAGCCTGAAGAGGTTAAAAAGTTAGTACTATGTTCCGGTAAAATTTATTACGAACTGGATGAGCACCGCGAAGAAAATAATATTGGCGGCAGCACCGCTATTTTAAGGCTTGAGCAAATTTTTCCATTAGCAAGAACACAGCTAGCTTCTTATTTAAATGGCTTTAAAAATTTAAAGCGAATTGTATGGTGCCAAGAAGAGCCAAAAAACATGGGTGCTTATTCACATATTGCTCCAGAAATTAGCGAGCTATGTAGCGAGCTTGGAATTAAGATTTATATTGAGTATGCCGGACGCTCTCGCAGAGCAAGCCCTGCTACAGGCTCGCCGCGGACACACAAAGAGGAACAAGCGAAGCTCATTGCTGAATGCTTTAACTAGAAGTAAGTTAATTTTATATTTTTTTTAATTATTAAACGAGGTTTTTTTATATGAATGCAGAAATTAAAGTTCCCGCTGTTGGTGAGTCTGTTACTGAAGCCACACTGGCTGAATGGAGTGTTGCCAGTGGTGATTATGTTAATCGCGATGACGTGCTTTTATCCTTAGAAACTGATAAAGCCAGTGTTGATATTGTTGCTGAGCACTCAGGTGTGATCACAATTAGCATTGAAGAAGGTGAAACGGTAAATGTGGGTACAGTGCTTGGTAAAATTGACACTGAAGCCAAAGCCCCAACTGGTGGTGGTGATAAAACAGAAGCCAAAACAGAAACTGAGGCTCCAAAAACGACGGCCCCGGCATCAAAAAAAGACATGTCTGGCCATTTAAGCCCGGCTGTTAGAAAAGTAATGGCTGATAGAAACTTAAGTCCTGGCCAAGTGCAGGGCAGCGGTAAAGATGGGCGCATTACAAAAGCAAATGCTATGAATGCTACTAATACTCCAGTACAAGCTGCACATTCTCCTACCCCAAAAGCTTCTATTCCTGATTTACCTCAATTCGCCGGTGGAGCTGAACCTGTGGAAACTCGTGAAAAGATGTCTACGCTTAGAAAAACTATTGCTAAACGCTTAGTTCAAGCCCAAGCAGACGCTGCAATTCTTACAACATTTAATGAAATTGATATGACAGCTGCAAAAGCCCTAAGAGCAAAGTACAAAGAAAGCTTCAAAGAAAAACATGGTATTAGCCTAGGTTTTATGGGTCTATTTGTTAAAGCCACCTGCGCAGCATTAATGGAATACCCATTAGTGAATGGAAGTATTGAAGGCAATGAGTTTATTACCCGTAATTTTGTGAATATGGGGATTGCTGTGAGCACACCTAAAGGCTTGATGGTTCCTGTTATTAAAAATGCCGACAAACTAAGCCTTGCTGAAATTGAATTAAGTATTCGTCACTACGCTCTGAAAGCACGTGATGGAAAAATTAAAATCGATGATTTAAGTGGTGGTTCTTTCACAATTAGTAACGGTGGTGTATTTGGCTCAATGATGTCCACTCCTATACTCAATCCACCACAAAGTGGAATTTTAGGCTTACACAAAATTGAAGATCGTCCAATCGCACTTGGCGGAGAGGTTGTTATACGCCCAATGATGTACGCTGCTCTTTCTTATGACCACCGAATTGTTGACGGCAAGCAGTCAGTCGGATTTTTAGTGAAAATTAAAGAAGGCATGGAAGACCCTGCCCGTTTATTACTTGATGTTTAATATAAAATTTTAAAGGAAAATTATGTCTAATACTGAGTTTGATTTAGTTATTATTGGTTCTGGCCCAGCAGGTTATGTCGGCGCTATTCGTGCAAGCCAACTTGGATTAAAAGTTGCCATAGTTGAAAAAGATAAAACCTTAGGTGGAACTTGTTTAAATGTGGGTTGTATACCATCAAAAGCTTTACTTGAGTCTTCTGAGCACTTTTTACAAGCCAACCATTCCCTCGCTGAACACGGTGTGGACATTGGTTCAGTAAAATTAAATTTAGGTAATTTAATGGCTCGTAAGAATAAGATTGTTGGCGAACTGACTGATGGTGTGGATTATCTCATGAAAAAAAATAAAGTTGAAAAGTTTAATGGCTGGGGTGAGGTTTTATCTAAAAATGAAGTGCAAGTGACTGGCGATAAAACTACGGTTTTAAAAGCTAAAAATATAATGCTCGCCACAGGCAGTATCCCAAGTAGCCTTCCTGGGCTTGATTATAACGGCACTAATATTATTAGCTCAACTGAAGCATTATCTTTACCTCAAGTACCAAAAGAACTTTTAGTGATTGGTGCCGGCGCCATCGGCCTTGAAATGGGCTCTGTATGGATGCGCCTAGGTAGTAATGTTACTGTCTTAGAGTATGGTGATAAAATTTGTGGACCAATGGATAAAAGCACTAGCAAGCGTTTACAGCAAATACTTAAAAAACAAGGTATGAACTTTATTACAGGTGCGAAAGTAACTGGTGCCAAGGCTTCTAAATCCTCTGTTGAACTTACTTATGAAAAACTAAAGGATGGCAGCGAGCAAAAAATATCTGGCGATATAGTATTAGTTTCTGCCGGAAGAGTTCCTTTTTCTGATAAATTAGGTTTAGATAAACTTGGTATCGAAAAAGACAAACGTGGTTTTGTACAAGTGAACGACCACTACCAAACTAAATACCCAAGTATTTATGCCGTTGGTGATTTAATTCCAGGCCCAATGCTTGCCCATAAAGCTGAGGAAGAGGCCGTTGCTGTGGCTGAAATCATTGCTGGGCAATCAGGACATGTAAATTACCTTACAGTCCCTTCAGTCATTTACACTGACCCTGAGGTAGCAAGTGTGGGCTACACAGAGGAAGAACTAAAAGAACAAGGTATTCCGTATAAAGCTGGAAGCTTTCCATTTACTGCCAATGGCCGCGCAAAAGCTTTAGGGCAAACCGATGGGCAAGTAAAAATACTAGCTCACAAAGAAACCGATCAAATTTTAGGTGGCCATATTGTTGGGCCGCGTGCTGGTGATTTATTAACTGAAGTTGTTGTGTGCATGGAGTTCGGCGGTAGCGCTGAAGATTTAGCAAGAAGCTTTCACGCTCACCCAACACTCAGCGAAGTAGTAAGAGAAGCCGCCCTAAACGTAGATAAAAACGCTAGGCAGATGTAAAAATACAGCTCCAGCTGTATTTTTAGACAAAGTAATTTAAAATAGTGTGGCGTCCAATCGGACGACACGGTTATTTTAAATTATCAATCATTTTGATTGAGCTCCGGCTCAATCCTGAAGATTGTGGCATATTTTTAATGATGAGACGTCCAAAAAGTCTTTTCGTTCCGCCTGGCGGCTACACTCTCAAGTTTGTATATATCGCCCTAACATAAGCTTCGCTTATTACTGGCTAACAGCTCAATCCTGAAAAAATAAAAAACCCACATCAATAGATGTGGGCAATAATTATTCTTATTTATAGATATAATAACTAATATTTTAAATTAATTATAACAATCTATTTTATAGCCAAGTGATCTAAGTGTTCTAACATAATGTCTGTTATAATTGTCATAATCAATCTGAACTTTACCATCATCAAATATTGTTAAGACTCTACCTGTATTATTCTCATTATCAATTACTCTATCTCCAACACAAAGCCCATCAGAACATCTGTAAGATAAAGCTAGGTTTCTAGTTTTTCTAACATAGTGTTTATTGTATTTATCATAATCAATTAATGCTTTTCCATTATCAAATACTTCTAAAATTCTACCAATATCATTCTCTGAATCGATAACTTTTGAACCTATACAAAAATTACCTAAACACCTATTAGTTGTTACTTTTGATAGGCTCCTAATGTTTTTTATGTAATGCTTTTTATATTTATCAAAATCAACTAAAGCCTTACCATTATCAAAAACGCGCAATACTCTTCCGCTGTCATTTTCATTATCAATAACTTTTTCATTTTTACAAACATTATCATAACATCTTATTTCTTTGGCTAGGTTACTTACATTTCTAACATAATGTTTATTATAATTAAAATAATCCACTTTAGTTTTACCATTATTAAAAATCTCTAGAACTGACCCTATATCACCATCTGTATCTAAAACGATATCACCTCGACAGATATCAGAGCCATTGTTGTTTTGCGGGCAACTTATACCATTTACAAAAAATAATGACGTAAATATTTGTTGAATAATAATAAAAATTCCATAGAATTTTCTTTGGATGAAAAAAACAGAAGTGCTTTTAGGATTTATTCAAGATTATGACTTTCTTGCAACTTATAAAGTTGAGCGAGATCCTAGAATAAAAATTAAACTACAGGCTCTTCACCACCTTCAGAAGGGAAAATCTATACAAGAGGTCTCTGAAATCACTTTGTATGCGGCCAAAGCAGTAAAGTCTTGGCTTGAAGATTTTGTTGATTTTGATTACGAAGGACTAATTGAAAGGCCAGGTAGAGGCAGGAAACCTCGGTTACCTCCTGAAAAAGAAGAAGATTTTAAACTTAAATTAACAGAGTTACAAGATTCTAAAAGTGGTGGCAGTGTTGGCGCTAAAGAAATTCAAAGCCTACTTGCTGATGAGTTTGACTGCAGCTACACACTTTCCGGGGTTTATTCTTTGTTAGACAGATTAAATCTTGTCTGGATATCAGGTCGATCGATTCATCCTAAAACTTCTCAAGAAGCGATAAATCTTTTTAAAGAAACTTTTCCATCTGAAGTTGTAAATATAAAATCATATTTAGATTCAGATAAAATTGAAGTTTGGTGGCAAGATG
>Ga0114957_1000529_pt1 | contig 48421 bp, 37 predicted proteins | sample BantaG_FD_87175 | JGI IMG/M metagenome (GOLD analysis project Ga0114957, IMG submission 87175) | Marine algal microbial communities from Bantry Bay, Ireland - BantryBay_4 metaG | ecosystem: Host-associated > Algae > Red algae > Unclassified | place: Bantry Bay, Ireland | collected 2014-11-21 | reverse complement strand
TTATTACTTCAAGGTAAGATATTCTTCAAAAAACCATGTCCGAACTGAGGATACAACGACATTGTCAAATTTATTATTTACTAAGAATAAAAGTTTGGGGTTATATAAGAAAATGACAGGCTGATCCGCTGCAATTGTCGCGTGCAGTTGATGATACAGATCGAAGAGTTTAGCATCTTCCTCACAGCTGGCTCTAATCTGGTCTATCATAGCATCTGTTTCTTTGCTGCCATACCGACAATAATTAGCTCCATTAGGCGGAAAACTTTCTGTATGCCATCTACCTTTAGGATCATATAATCCAGATCCAAATGATGTTCCCGTAAGGAAGATGTCAAAGTCTCCAGCTTTTACATTCTGGATCATAGTTTTATTATCACTGGGTACGATCCGTATATCGATCCCTGCCTGTTTAGCATTATTTTTCAATAGTTCAGCTATTATGGGCCCTGTTGTACTCTTATTTGAAAGTGAAAAATTTAAAGAAAGATTGGTTTTCTTTCCATCAACTATTTTATCTAAGATTCCATCTTGATCACTATCAGACCATCCAATAGTTCTTAAAATGTCCTTAGCTATTCCCACATCAAAAGGAATTGGAGTTACCTTGTTATTGTACATTTCAGTACCTGGCATGAAAGGCCCTGTTAATGTGGATCCATGGTTATTGAGTGCATTCTTTACTATGGATTCTGTATCGCACACATGAGAAAGTGCTATCCTGACCAATCTATCAGAAAGCAATCCTTTTTCATTGTTTAAAGCTAACCAAATAGTTGAGTATGCCAAGGTTTCTTTTGCATTTAGGTTTTCTTTATGCTTATTTTCATCGAAGATGACAGCAGGCACTGATGGTATCACATCTAGTTCACCGTTGACTAATTGCGTGATAGCCGTAATATTGTCAGGAACGATTTGAAATTGTATTTCTTCAGCTTTCGGTTTGAAAATAGGAGAGTCAATTTCATTACCCCACCAATTTTTATTTTTCTGAATAACGATCCGTTGACCCGTTATCCATTCCTTAAAATTGTAGGCATTAGAAGTTACAAATTTGCTGGCGTCTCTTACGTATTCAGGATTCATAAAGCGTTCTCCTACTTTAACAAGACCATCGTCTTCATTAACTTTGCTCGCTATTTTTTCTATATCCATGAATGTCTTGAAAGGCACCTCACGCATTGATCTTTCTGGATCAAAAATATGCTCAGGGTAAATATACATCTCACATATCGAGCTTATCAACCCGATTTGACATTCGCTCGCTATAAATGAAATCACCTTAGGGTTGGAAGGATCTATTTGTATGTCAATGATTGCATCTATAATCTCACTATATCGCGTTTGAACACCAGGATGCTTTAGCAGCTTATAACTAAAAAGAATATCTTCGGTGGTGAGTGGGGTACCATCAGACCACATTGCATTGGGTTGAATAGAGAAGGTTATTTTTTTAAAGCCATTTTCTAGAATTTCTTCCTTTGGTAATGCCACTGCTAACTGAGGTGTGTATTTAGAGGTGCGTGGATCCACTTCTAAAAGTCGGGTATAGAGATGCCGAAATACCTGCCTTGCAATATTACGTCGGGCTAAAATAGGAGATAGTCCGTCTGGCTCTGATAATAACCGCATCTGTAATGAAGTAGGTGCTTTGGTAGTAAAAGAGCTCGTTACACTCTCCGGATCATTTTTGCAAGAAAAAATAAGGATAAATACCAATGAGGCAACAAATAAGGATTTATATTTCGGGTTGTAAATCATATTATTTTGATAGATTTTATTTGCTCTAATTTATAAAATTATGAGCGCAGTTTAGAACAATATACTCATTTGCTGTTTAGTATCTGTAATAAATCATTTGGGATATGTCGAAAATTTTAATTGCGGGTGGATCTGGTCTGATCGGGATGAAAGTAACTCAAGACTTGATTGCGAATGGGCACGAAGTAGCACATCTTTCCAGGTCTCCTAAAAAAGATGCAGGCGTGCCAGTTTATGTCTGGGATCTAAAAAAGCAATATGTGGATCCTGAAGCCCTGATTGATGTGGACTATGTAATCAATTTTGCTGGAGCGAGCATTGCAGATAAGAGATGGACTGATGATCAAAAAAAGGCAATCATTAATAGCCGAGTGAAAGGCAATGAGTTTTTCCAAAAACTCATCGAGGATAAAAGGCTTAGTATCAAAAAATTTATTTCTGGTGCTGCAATCGGTTACTATGGTGACCGTGGATCTGAAGTCTTGACTGAAGAAAGTAGTGCAGGTACTACAGGATTCTTATCTGAGAGTTGTATCTTATGGGAAGAATCAATTAAAGCTATCGGTACGACTGGTGTCCCTGTCGCATATGTGCGTATCGGAATAGTACTTTCGACAGAAGGCGGTGCTCTAGAAAAAATGCTAGGCCCTGCTCAGTTTGGATTGGGATCCTACTTTGGTGATGGATCACAGATCTACTCTTGGGTGCACATTGATGATATATCCAAGGTTTTTGAATGGATTGTAGACACACCTAATGCTGAGGGTGTTTATAATGGAACTGCACCTAATCCTCTGTCCAATAAAGATTTCGTAAAGATAATGATGAATGTGAAAGGTGGGATAGGAGTAGTTGCCCCCGTACCAGAGTTTGTCTTGACAGCTATGTTAGGAGAAATGAAAGCAGTAGTCATGACTGGCTCTCACGTTTTACCAAAGAAACTAGAAAAAGAAGGATTCGAATTTCAGTACAAAGAGCTACAGCTCTGCTTTGAAGATTTACTTACAAACAAGAACTAGAGCTGTCCTGCAATAATTCTTAATAAGTTAAGTGAGATCGTGTTTTACTTGAACACTTCGATCTCCTTATTTTTTACTACAAGGTCTGTAAACTTGCCTTTAAAGCGAGTTGCTTTTACGATGTGATTATCTATCCAGTGATAATTGCCTCCTCTAGGCTTACCAAATAAGATACCATGATATTTGAAGTTATACTTATCTAACCAAGTCTCAGTAATTTGTCTATGATCCTCAGTTCTAGAAGTGAAGAAAGTGATAATATGACCTTCATCATACCACTTATTGAGCATTTTTAAAGCATCCTTATAAGGTAAGCAAGTTCCCATACGCTCAGGCTCTTCGTTTGGAATATCATCACAGATAGTACCGTCTATGTCGATCATAAAGTTCTTTACGCTTTCGTCTAAGACCGGGCTGATCTTATCTCCTTTTTCATTTAGCGTTTCTCTTAATTCAAAACCGCTCTTATCTTCAGTGCTCATAATTTTACTATTTGGTTCTTGTACTAATTGTACTATGTACAATAATCATGCTATAAAAGTTCGTAAGAAAAGTAATTTATCTAAAATATGGTTACTATTTTTACGCTATTCTAAAATTCTACGAAATCGGCTGGATTTATAGTTTTGCCCTTATGCCATATTTCAAAATGCAAATGTGGACCATCGGTTAGTTCGCCGCTATTGCCAATAATGGCTATAGCTTCACCAGCCTTTACTTGATCTCCCACTTTTTTCAATAACGTACTATTGTGCTTATAAAACGTCACTATATTGTTGTCATGCTGAATACCAATCGTATTGCCAGCATTCATTGTCCAATCAGATTGTATGACGTATCCATCCAAACTTGCTTTGATGGGTGTATTCTTAGGGGCTAGGATGTCTATTCCGTAGTGCTTTTTGTCGGGTTCATATGAAGCACTTACTGGTCCCATTAATGGCGGTAAAAAATAGATTCTATCTAATGATATACTTTGCTGATCACTATTAGTAGTCATTACTGTTTGTTCAAAATTTTGATCCGAAAAGGCAATTTCTTGCCTGATTTCAGCATCTTCCTTTACTTTTTCCACTACTTCAGCTACGACATTAGTTTCTACTCGCTGATCGCTACTGATATCATCTTTCGATTGTGTGCTGTCTTGGAGCATTTTCATAAAATTAGTAGTGTACAGCTCATTTGCCTGCAGTCGGGATTCCATATCTTCTAAAGCCAATGAGAGTTCTCTTATTTTCTTCGGATGAGATAAATCCCCATACCCAGGTATAAATCCCCTGATTGGGGTAAGTATGATCAAAGAAGCGACGAGAATTACTAGGGTAATTAAGCCTAAAAACGTGAAAAGGTAAAGTTGAAACAACGAGAAATTCACCCTCCCTTTCTCTTCAAAATTAGGGTTTTTATGCAGTGTAAGCCGAAATGACTGCGACATTTTATTCTTTATTTTTACTGACTTTGACTTATCAGACTGCATTCTATATAATTATGACAGTTTTACTAAAATATTATACCTCAAAATTAGTTTAATACATGTAGCAAATTCTATGCTTCTGTGTTTCAACTTTATGTAACATTACTGGGGTATAAAAGTATATTTAAATAGCATATATAGCTTATATATGCACCGTTTTTGCTTAATTTTATCGATTTTTCAAACAAATTTGAATTTTGAAGAAGCTAAACCTCTTTTTGGCGATTCTAGTATTTGCCTTCATCTTTTCTTGTAAGACTACCAAAAGTAGAACCGAGGAACTGACAGGTATCAAGAAATTGTACCACAATACTACTGCTCGCTACAATGGTTATTTTAATGCCGATGTTTTGCTTAACAATAGCATTCTCGCTTTAGAGGAGACACATCAGGATAATTACAATAAAATTCTTCCAGTCTATGAATACATCGAAATAGACCCAGTCCAAAATGTAAATAAGGATTTGGATATAGCTATCGAGAAGGTTTCGATAGTAGCTACACTGCATCGTCAATCTGATTGGACTGATGACTGTTATCTACTCTTAGGAAAAGCGCAATACTTGAAACAAGATTTCGAATCTGCCGAAGAGACATTTGAATACTCAGCAAAAGAATTTAGCCCTTCGGCTTTAGCACAAAGAGCCAGAGAAGCAGCAAGGAGAGGAGGGAAGAAAAGAAAAGTACAAGCCAAAAAGTCGCCCGCTCAAAAAGCGGCTGACCAAGAATCTCAAGAAGAGGAGGATGAAATAAAGCTGTCTAAAAAAGAACAAGCGAAGCAAAGAGAAAAAACAAATAAAGCGATCAAAAAGAAAAAGATCAAAGATCGTAAGGCTAGAGAAAAGGCAAGAAAGCGCAGAAAAAAAGGAAAGAAATCTAAGAAGACGAAAACAACTACTGACAAGAAAAATGAAGAGAAAAAAGTAATAGAAGATCCTGTCAAGAAAATAGTTGATGAACCGAAAAAGAAGAAAGTAAAAAAGGAAAAAGAAAAACCAGAAAACCAACCAGAAAACTTATTCAAATCAGAAAAGCTTGCCATTGGTGAAATTCAACTTTGGTTAGCTCGGACATACATCGAAAGAGAGGATTATAATCTCGCAGAGCGATACATTCAATATGTTGAAGGCGATGGTGTCAGTAAAGAGGTTTCAGAGCAAGTAGATGCGGTAAAAGCACATTTATATCTAAAGCAAAAGAGATATGACTCTGCAATCCCTCATCTAGACAACGCGATTGATAATGTGCCAAATAGGGAATACAAGGCCCGTTATGCATACATTAGAGCTCAGCTAGCAGAACGAAATAATAACAATGCAGTCGCAGCAGAATATTTTAGCAAAGCAATCAAGTATAGCAATAGATATGAGTTGGAATTCAATGCTCGATTAGCAATGCTTAAAAGTTCTTATAGTTCTGGCTCCAAAACTATGGCTGCCACTACACGCGAGTTAGAGCGCATGTTGAAAGACGATAAAAATACCGAGTATCATGACCAAGTTTATTTCACTCTGGCAGAATTAAATCTTGAAAGTGGAGATAAATTAGCTGCAATTGAAAATTTCAGAAATTCTCTAAATTCCAGTTCGAGAAATAATACGCAAAGAACAGAAACCTACCTCAAGCTAGCGGAGCTATATTATGAGGAAGAGACCTATGTAGATGCAAAACTTTACTACGACAGTACTTTACAGGTAATCGAAAAATCAGATGAGCGATACGATTATGTTAAGAATCTATCGGAAAATTTAATTGGTATTGCTGAAAATCTACAAATCATCGCTCTACAAGATAGTTTGTTGAATATCATTGACCTTAGTGATAAGGAAAGAGAAGCTTTGGCTATTAAATTAAAGGAGGAAGCGGATGACAGAAAGGCTAAAGGATTAGCTAGTAATAAACCTACTTCTTCCAAACTGTCTAACGGTAGAGATCTACGAGTGGGTTCCAATATTGCAGGGCCAAGTAGAGGTAGACAGAATGCTGCCAAAGCGCAACCTGTTACCCAGTTTCCTTTGTACAATAAAAAAACTCAACTGAAAGGAGCAAAAGATTTTGTAAAAAATTGGGGAGATCGAGTCTTGGAGGATAATTGGCGTAGATCCAATCGTCAACAATTCGATAATATTGCCGCAGAGCCGATTGCAGTAGAGGCAGTGCAAGAAAGACTTACCAAAGAGGATATCGATAAAATTCTTAAAGATGTTCCGTCTGGCGAAGCAGAAATTTCAGCTGCCAATAAAAAAATAGAAAATGCCTATTTTGAATTAGGTAGATTGTATAGAGATAGATTGCAGAGAGATGACAAGACGATTGATGCTCATGAGAGTGAGTTACTGAGACGTTATCCAGATACCGAGCACCAACTTGACGCTTGGTATTATCTATATTTGGCACACGGCAAACAAGGAAACAAAGCACAAGAGAAAAAGTATTTTGATCTTATAGTGAAGAATTTTCCAAACACAACTTATGCGCGAGTACTTACTGACCCAAATTATCTAGAAGCCGCAAAGCAAGAAGGGAACAAACTGGGCAACTATTATCAAAACACATATACACAATTTCAAAATAAACAATACGAAAAAGTTATACAGGAAGTAGATCAGGCAAGTGAGCAGTTTGGACCAAGTAATATTATGATGGCTAAGTTCGCTTTACTGAAAGCTATGAGCGTTGGTAATGTGAAAGGTAAGAATGATTATGTTACCCAGCTCAAAGAGGTGATTGCGAAGTATCCAAATAGTCCGGAAGAGACTCGCGCTAGGGAGATTCTTCGATTGCTAGGAGATAAGTCTGTTACAGTTCAGCCGAAGACAGATATGGCAAACAGTGCAGCGAAGAGTGGTGATTTCAAGGTGGAACCTGAAGGCTTGCATTATGTTGCTGTAGTAATCACTAATAAAAACGATGAGAAGATCACCGCGGCAAAGAGTGCATTAGCAGATTTCAATAAAGAATTTTTCAAAAATGACAATCTACGTCTTTCCAATATTTTTCTTAACAATGATACCGAGAAACCTATCATTGTGATCAGGAAGTTCAGTAGCCAGAAAAAGGCGATGGTATATGTAAAAGCAGCCAATAACTCAGGTGACGATTTCTTAACCACAAAGATGGACTACGTAGTATATCCACTTACTCAATCTAACTATAGGTCGGTATTGAGAAATAGATCATTTGACGGCTACGATGAGTTCTTTAAGGAGAATTATTAAAGATCATAAGGTAGAGTTGGGGCTACCCACTTGCTTCCCTATCGGGTCGCGTGGTCGTGCTGTCCGCTACTACCTATATAAATCATCCGATAAGAATCGGATGATTTATATAGATACCGCTTCCATCACTTATCTCTAACGCGCCTTTGGCTTGTCGAGCTTTGTCGCCTTTGGCGAGTCGCGAAATTGTATATAGTTCTATATTTATCGCTTATCGAGCTAGACTGGTGGTTTAGTAATCTTCATAATGCGTCTATCATTCTGAATAGCGTATTTATTATGTCTTTTCTTTGTCAAAAATAGGTTTATACAAATTCATTATATGATCTAATGTTGACGGCAAGGTCGTCATAAACCCTTGCCCAGCAAGGGTTTGGAGTAGTTTCTCTTCAGGCAGATCACCTAAAAAATCTAACTCAAGGTGATTTATCGTACCCTATTTAAGGTAATTATTGCCTTTATCATACGATTATATTTTACTATCTTTGCCTCTAACCTTAGAAAGCAAGAGTTTTGTATTATAGAAACTTGTGACCACACCATTTACTAGCAAACGATCTACATATCTGCTAGACCCTTATTTTTTACATATTATCAATCATTAATTGTTTACAGTTAATTATTAAACAGATTATAGCTTATGAAAAGGATATTACTTTCCTGTATTTCATTTTTCGTGTTTTTTACGTCCCATGCACAAGTAAATTTCACAGCCAATGACATTGTCAATCCTTACGGTGGAGTGTTCCGTCCAGGTACCAATCTAGGTTTTCAGGATGACAGCGCTCTTTATTCAGATGAAGACTTAGCCAATATTGCGGCTGGTAATCCTGCAGAAGGAATTATCGGAGCAGGTGCGAAAGCCATTCGTCCTTCTCTTCCGAGTAACTTTATAGACACTTGGGGATTGGAGTTAAGAAAGCCAACTTTTGCGGCTTACAATAATCTAGGACTTGAAGATCTTACCTGTTTCGTTGGATATCCATCAGAAGCAGAAAGAGACCAAAATTCCTATTCAGGATGTGGATCCCAGTCCACCATGTTTGACAATTTATATGAGCCGATCTGGGATGGAGGTGCCAATGGTACTCCATACAATGATGAAAACTACTATGCTGCTTATTTATATGAGGTGGTAAGCACTTATACAGAACATGTAAAGTTCTGGGAAATTTGGAATGAACCAGGTTTTGATTTGACGGGTAATAGAGCTTGGAGACCTCCAGGAGATCCAGTTGGTAACTGGTGGGATAGAGACCCTGACCCGTGTGAGTACATTCTTCGTGCGCCTATCGAGCACTATGTGAGAACACTAAGAATTAGCTACGAAATCGTCAAGTCTATTTCTCCTGATGATTATGTTGCTATTGCTGGTGTAGGATCAGAGTCATTTTTAGATGCTATCTTAAGAAATACAGATGAGCCTACCTCAGGTATGGTTACACCTGAATACCCATTTGGAGGTGGAGCTTATTTTGACGTGATGGGTTTTCACTCATATCCGGACATCGATGGTACTACAAGATATTGGGAGCCGAGCATTAGTAATTTTGTATATTTAAGACACTCAGACGGTGCCGCTAATGGTATAGGAGTCAGACAAGAATTATATAGAAACGTACTCGCTAATTATGGTTATGATGGCGTTACTTATCCTAATAAAGAATGGATTATTACTGAAATAAATGCACCTCGAAAGCAATTCAAAGCAGACGGTATGGGTGATCCTCAGTTACAGATTAACTATATGGCAAAGGCAGTTGTTAATGCTATGAAAAATGATGTCCGTCAGATGCACATCTATAGTATCTTTGAGGAGGAAACAGAGGCAAATGCTACTGAAGAATTTCATTTACTTGGTCTATATAAGAATCTTGATTTCAATTCGCCTTATGACAATCTTGAAATCAACCAACAAGGTATCGCATATAAATCAGCTTCTGATGCATTATTTGGAACGCGGTATGATGCAGCTAAAACAGCTCAACTAAACTTACCAGCCTCGATGGATGGCGGTGCATTTGTCGATGACCAAGGAAATTACGTTTATTGCTTATGGGCAATAACCACGATTGATAGAAGTGAAGCTGCTTCTGCTACCTATAGTTTCCCCGCGAGTTTTAATTTGAATTCTGTTTATAAAAGAGATTGGAATTTTGCTTATTCTGGACTTCAGAATGAAATATCTGCAAGTAATATAAGCTTTAATGCTACACCTGTTTTCTTGACAGAAGATGAAGCAGAAACAACTCCATTGACACCATTCTTCTCAGCAAGCGAGACAGATGGTTGTGATCCAATGTCGATAACCTTTACAGATAATACAGTACCTACTGCTACGTCTTGGTTGTGGACTTTTGAGGGAGGTACTCCAGCAACAAGTACATTAGCTAATCCAGTAGTGACTTATAGTGCACCTGGTATATATGGAGTAAAGTTAGAAGTCGCTAATAGCGATAGATCTGGAGAATTGGAGAAGCTTAACTACATTACCGTAGAGGCTTCTGCTCAATCATTATTTTCAATACAGCAATTCAGCCAAAACACTATAGCATTAAGTAATCAATCAATTAATGCACTTTTTTATTCTTGGAGTTTTGGAGATGGTGCTACAAGTACCGATCGCTCACCATTTCATACTTTTGCTGAGCCTGGGATTTACACGATTTGCTTAACTGCAACTGGTGATTGTGGATCTGATAACTCTTGTCAACAAATAGAAATTGATGAATTAGGTCCTACAGGTGGGGCTTCTCCTAATGCTGACTTTAGCGCAGATGTTTTAGAAGGTTGTGGACCACTAACGGTTCAATTTACAGATTTATCTACCAATAATCCATCAACGTGGAGTTGGACATTTGAAGGAGGTACTCCAGCGAGTTCATCATCTCAAAATCCAATTGTAACTTTTGATGATGCTGGTGCATTTAGTGTTTTATTGACAGCTAGTAATATTGATGGTCAGGATCAAGAGACCAAGCTTAACATGATCAATGTCGAAGCAACGCCTAACGCTAACTTTGTAATAGATGTGGATGGTGCTAATGTAGTCATCACAAATACTTCAGAAGACATTTTAAATAATAGTTATGTTTGGTCTTTCGGAGATGATAGTTCATCTGCACTTGTAAGTCCTTCACATACTTATGATGAAGATGGCCAGTATGTGATTACTTTGACTGCCAGCAACGATTGTGGTTCTGTGACCTTTTCTGAGGCGGTAGATATCATTATTGATAACTCTGCTGCTGCACCGACTACATCATTTACAGCTTCCACGCAGAGTGGTTGCGGGCCGATGACGGTTGAGTTTTCAGATGCATCTGGTAATAATCCTACATCTTGGAATTGGACATTTGAAGGCGGAGTTCCTGCTACTTCAACAGAGCAGAATCCAACAGTTGTGTTCAACGATGCTGGTGAATATTCTGTGATACTTGAAGCTAGTAATAGTAATGGAGCAAATATGGATATTCAGTTATCTTATATTTCAGTTATTTCTGAGCCAGATGTGAATTTTGATACTGGTTCAAATGGACTGGAAGTCAACTTTAATAACAAAACCCTTTATGGTGATACATATACTTGGGACTTTGGTGACGGCAATTCAAGCACCCTAACTAACCCTTCTCATATTTATACTGAGAATGGAACATATACTGTGGTACTTACTGCTGAGAATGAATGTGGTATTGTAATGGAAACTAGGACTATGGTGGTTTCTGAACTTTTAGCTCCTCAGGCAGATTTTTCTTCAACAACAAATGAAGGATGTGCTCCATTAATCATCACGTTCTCTGATCTTTCTACCAATGACCCTGACAATTGGTTATGGTCATTTGATGGTGGCGATATCACAACATCTAGTGAGCAAAATCCAACAGTAACTTTTGCAAACCCAGGTTCATATACAGTGATACTTCAAGCAGGTAATGAAATTGGAAGTAACTCAAAGGTGCTTACGGCTTATGTAAAAGTTTATGAAGAGCCTGTTGCAAGCTTTACTTCAAGTGCATTTAGCGAAACTGTAACGTTTGCAAATAACTCAATGGGTGGTACGGAATACTTATGGGATTTCGGTGATGGTAATACCTCTGAGGAAGAAAATCCTATTTATACATATTCGACAAATGGCACTTACACAGTCACTTTAACTGTTACTAATCCTTGTAATTCATCCTCTGTTTCAGAAGAAATTGAGATTGATGGTCTTGCAGCACCAAGTGCTTCATTTAGCACTGATAATGCTACAGGATGTGCACCAATGGAAGTAACCTTCGCAGATGAATCATTAAATAACCCAACTTCTTGGACTTGGTTATTTGAAGGGGGAACACCTAGTATGTCTATTGAGCAAAATCCAGTAGTTACATATAACGAACCAGGTGTATATTCAGTAACTCTATCTGTATCGAATGCAGTTGGGAATAATGTAGTAAATATGGCTGATGTCATTGTGGTTTCTGCAGCTCCTACTGCGAATTTTGATGTCAATGAAACAGAAGGTTTTGTTGTATTCACAAATAACTCTGAAAGAGGGGACTCTTACTTATGGGATTTTGGTGATGGTAATACCTCTACTGAAGAAAATCCAATTCACGACTATGCTGAACCAGGGGATTATACAGTAACTTTGACTACTACTAATGAATGTGGAGAGTTGACAGAAACTACGGTTATAGAGGTGGAAAGTGTAAATGCTATAGAGGATATAGAAAGCATCTCTAGTTTTAACCTTTACCCAAATCCATCCAATGGTAAATTTACATTATCATTAGAAGGTGAAAGTGGAGAATTTATCGATATATCTATCTTAAATATTTTAGGCCAGGAATTGGATCTACAAAGAGTAGATTTTGGGGCTGGCTATATCAACCAAGTATTTGACATGAGTCATCTAATAAATGGTGTATATCTTGTAAGAATAGAGATAGATAATCAAGCAGAATATCATAAGATTATTGTTGAGAAATAAATCAGAATAAAATTTATACATGAAAAGGCCTTGGGACTACCCAAGGCCTTTTTTATTTTTTGCAAATATTGTTTTTAGTTAGGTATAAGTTATACCTTCCATTCTTTTTTAAAAAAAATCACTATACCTCAAGTGGCTAATAAGCTGACAAAACATTCGGCCGATCTATCACCTGGCGTTTTAAGCTTTATCTTGCTCGCCTTACTTAGCCTAATCTGGGGTAGTTCCTTTATTCTTATAAAAAAAAGCTTGGTAGCATTTACACCTTTGCAGGTATTTGGCTGTCGTATAAGTATTGCTGGAATTGCATTCTTTCCATTTTTCTTAAAAGAAATCAAAAAACTAGAACGTAATGATCTTCTCTACTTTGTAGTAGTAGGCATATTTGGTAGTGGCTTACCCGCTTTCTTATATGCTGTTGGTCAACAACATGTCAATAGTTCTATTGCTGGTTTACTTAACTCGCTTACCCCTCTGTTCACCTTGCTGCTTGGCATTATTTTTTTTAATTCTAAAGTAGAGCGAATTAAAATTTTTGCTGTGTTTTTAGGTTTGATAGGAGCTATGCTATTAGTTTATTTTGGGCAGCCCGCTAGTAGTCAAAGCAATCATTTTTATGCCTTTTTATTGGTATTAGCGACTTCGTGCTATGCCCTAAGTTTGAATACAGTCGGTAAGTACTTGACTAATTACGGTGCGATCACTATTAGTTCTATAGCCTTCGGGTTGGTGACTATACCAGCAATACTAATTTTGCTAAGCACCGATTTTTTTCAAGTAATGCGAGTGCACGAATATGCTTATAGCTCATTAGCTGCAGTTAGTGTTTTGTCTCTTCTTGGTACATTTTTGGCGAATATATTATTTTATAAATTAGTGCAAATCACAAATCCATTGTTTTCAAGTATGGTGAGCTATCTCATTCCGATAGTAGCCATAGGATGGGGGGTTGTTGATGGAGAGTTGATCACAATTTATCACTTCATTGGATTTATATTAATTTTGTTCGGAGTTTATTTAAGTAAATCAAAAAAATAGTTTTTTAGGTATGTCTCAAAAAAATCCCCATTTATATGTTGCACCAGGCGCACATGGTCGAGGTGTATTTTGCGGAGTAGATTTGAAAGTGGGTGAAATTATTGAAATTTGTCCTGTACTAGTTGTTCCAAAAGAAGAGACTCCATTATTAGATGAAACAATTCTGTATAACTATGTTTTCATCTGGGGAGAGGATGATGAGGAGGGGGCCATTGTATTTGGATATGGATCTATGTATAATCATGCCTACGAACCGAATGCAGAATATAAGGCTGATTATGAAGATGATACTTTCACGGTATATGCCCTAAAAGATATTCCTGCTGGAGAAGAAATCAGCATTAACTATAATGGAGATCCATCAAATAAGAAATTAGTATGGTTTGATAAAGAGGATGTTTGATTGTTACAAAGCAATTTTGATCCAGAATCAAAATAAGAAAGAATGGCCGACCACTTTGGGCGAGGAAATCTCAGAAGATTATGATAGCTAACTCTATCATCATATAGTTAGCTTTCCGACTGGCAAATAACACAGTATATTTTTTTAATTTTCTGATCGTGAAAGAATTTGATATTAACCAGGTCCCGTTAATCATCATAGGTACCTATACTACAAACCAACTTGCATACATGATATAATTTTTAGCAATGCGCTTGATATTATGGTCGAAAGTTTCTGTGCTTAATTTCTTTACTTTCTTAGCTGGAATACCTGCATAGATATATCCTGATTCTAAAACACTATTTTCGAGGACGATAGCTCCAGCTGCTACTAGACAATTATTTGGTACAACAGCATGATCCATTATTATGGCACCCATACCGATCAGCACATTATCATTTATGGTGCAGCCATGGACTATTGCCCGATGTCCGATACTTACATTAGAGCCTATACGGGTGGGAGCGATTTGATAGGTACAATGTATGATGGCGCCGTCTTGGATATTGGTATTATTTCCCATTCGTATTTCGTGCACATCGCCTCTAACTACCGAATTGAACCAGAAACTGCAGTGTTCTCCACATATTACATCTCCAACGATAGTCGCATTCTCTGCAGTGAAACAATTAGCTCCTAATTGAGGCGATTTTCCTCTAACGGTCATTATCAAGGCCATGCTGCTATTTTGAATTAGAGATACTCATCGGTGTGAGAGAATATCCCTCTGCTCTTAGGAGTGCTAATATACCTTCTTGCCCACCTAAGTGCCCTGCTCCAACCGCAAAAAAGGTTGGCATCTCCATTATTTGCTCTTTCATGATTGGGATCCAGTTTTTATTTCTTTGTATAAGCAATACATCTTCAAATTCTTCCAGACCAAACTTATCATTTCCTAATAAACTATGCAGTGCCTTTAAATCTTGCGCCTTGTACGTAGTGATCATATCATCCATTTGGGTAGACATATTACTAGTGGTATCCTGTTCTGCATTTACAGCGTCTACCAGCATTTTTGCTTGAGCCTTGTAAGGAATACTATCAAAGATGCTCATTTGATATTCTATTGATTCCAATCCAGCAGTTTCCATTTGTTTTTCTTTTGCTATATTCATGAATTCCATTTCATAGGATTTGATCCCGCTTGTATCTTCTTCCTCTGACCCTTCCTCTTCTGGTCCTCCTAAGATACCACCTCCAAGAAAGTCAAATTCTTCAGAAACCATCATACTTAAAAACATGGGCTTTATCTTATCCAACATCATTTGGGGGATAGGTAAGCTTCCATTTTCAAAATGATTTTTGACAAGTAAATAATCTTCTTCGGAGAGTAGTTTGGGTAAGGTCATACCGTTTTTCATGAAAATGTTCATCATCATGGACATTTGTGCAGCCATATTATCCTCCATGCCTGCCATATCTATTTCTAAAGTAAGTCTCTTGCATTCTGCTAGAGAAGCTTCGGTATTACTTGGCCAAAAGAAATCCTCTTCAGGTATCATATGGATAGTCCCAAATAGATAGGAGGGTTCCTTGATCTTCTTACCCTCTATCTTCCATAGTAAGGACTTCGCTTCTATATTATTTTTTTGGCTATTTTTCTTTTTCTTGGCCGATTTAGGAGATTCTACTTGAGCTATAGCCAGAAGGGGAATGATTGCTACAATTAGCAATAGTAATTTCTTCATTAATGGAAAAGTTTAGTACGTATATAAAACGCAAAAAAGGCATAAATCGTTATGCCTTTTTTGGATCTATAAGATTGAGTAGCGTAAAATTAACTGTAATTTATATTTTTAGCTGACCTTCATCATTATATTTAGAAATATGCTCACCCACAATCTTGCCGATGATGTCCTTGAGGAAGGAATTTTGGAGTTTTGCTATTTTTTTAAGTTTATCAAGTTTCTTCTTTTCAAATATGAAGGTCACTCTCTTTTTAGTTGATGTATAATCTAAGTTGACATCAGTAGTTTGCTGGATAAGTGCATCAAGTCCAACGACAGAAGGTCTTCTTTTCTGCACTCTAGCATTTTGATTACCACTTGCGGTATTATCATATTGACTAGCTTTAGTATTGTCACTTAGGGCAGCCTCAAAAAGAGTGTCTAAATCTGAAGTGAAATTTTTTCCTGATTTGGATCTCTTTTTTTGCTTAGGGTCATCTTTTTTTACTGACTTGTTCTTACTTACTTTGGTACGCTCCAGAAGGGGGCTATTTTCAGGCAGAGAAGGCTCGGCAATAGCAGGCCCCCCAAACAAGCTTTCTAATCCGTCTTTTAAATTCTTTTTACTCACAATTGCTCTTATCAGAATATTATAAAAAAGGGGTTGCTTTTATTGGGCTATGCTAGATCTACTTGCAGATACCATATCTGCTGAATCTACTCTTTGTATGATCTCTTTGCTTAAAGCCAGGTAATCTTTAGCGCCATTACTTGATCTATTATAATCGAAAATATCACTTCTTTGTGCGGGTGCTTCAGCTAAAGCAACATTATCTCTAATCATAGTATCAAATACCTTTTCGCCAAAGTATTTTCTTATGGTTTCTACTACATCACGATTTAATACTTTACGATTATCATACATAGTAGCGATAACACCACCTATCTGAAGGCGCTTGTTTAGACGGAATCTTACTTTGTCAATAACTTGCTTGATTTTCGTAAGTCCCTGTAGTGCTAGGAATTCAGTTTGAAGTGGTATGTAAACATAATCACTTGATGTCAAAGCATTCAAAGTAAGCAATCCTAATGATGGTGGACAATCGATAATAATAAAATCATACACATCTAATAATGGATCGAATAATTCACGTAGAATAAACTCTCTACCAGCCTCATTGATCAATTCCATTTCTGCACCAGATAAATCTAATGTAGAAGTAATGACATCTAAACCTTCTTTCACAGTAAATGGAACTAATTCAGATTCACCTCTTACTGCTTCGTAAATGGTATATTTTTGTCTTGGGATTCCTAATGATAAAGTGAGGTTAGCTTGGGGGTCAAGATCAATAAGTAGTACTTTTTTACCTAATTCTACTAAGCCTGCACCAATATTGATGGTACTTGTTGTTTTCCCAACACCTCCTTTATGGTTGAGTAACGAGATGATTTTTCCCATAGGTTTAATTATATTTCTAACTCGATTATAACAAAGCATAATATTAAAGAAAATTATCATAAAATAAGAATGTCCTTTGGTGAAATATTAAAGTTTATTGTTATATACTATCGGAATTAAAAATCACATCGTTCAAATGAAAGTAGCTCTTATTGTGAATGACAAGCTTAGTTTAATTAGTCCAAAATTGGATCAGGTTACTGAATTGTACAGACTGATAGAAAAGAATAGACAATATTTAAATAAGTATATCACTTTTTCTGAAAATAAAGATTCTCCAAATCGAGTAAAGTTATTTCTACAAGAGATATCTAGTTTTAATATCGGAGGCCAAAAATTCAATCTGCTAATTCAATTCGATGGTCGGATAATAGGGCTAATCGGGTTTTACAAAATTGATCGTTTACATGCTAGAGCTGAAATTGGTTACTGGCTAGGAGAGGACTACCAAGGAAAAGGAATAATGCGTGAAGCTATAATTAAGTTTTTACATTATGGTTTTGATGCTTTAGCTGTAAACAAAGTCGAGCTATTTACATTGGCCAGTCATGATCGAAATATTCGATTGGTAGAGAGTGTAGGCTTTAAAAAGGAAGGAGTTTTAAGAGAGCAATATTTCATGCATGATGCTTTTCAAGATGCTATACTATATGGGATGCTAAAGTCTGAATTTCTGAAAAATTTGGTGTAATTACTATTGACGCTAGAATCTAGACATTTAATTCACATGAGATTTTTCAACTGAAAAAAATTGTCTTTTTTTGCGCTCAGGGTAGAAGTGATATGAGGTAGTCTAGATCGCTCATGAAGGAATAGCTGGCGACGGATGAGCGAATGAGCGAATACTAGCTAGCTATATCCTGAATAGTGGTCTAGACTACTGAATACTAGCGGATGACCTGACAAAGCGCCCATCAAATCACTCAATACCAATAGATAAAATTCAAATACAGTAAAGCGAAAGAAACTTAGCGTTGGATTTGGTTGATTCTACTTCTAACCTTATACAATCTAGTGAATTGGCTTACCTCTATTTCAAATGGATCATGTTCCAGATTGTTAGCTGAAATAAGATTTAGCTTGATAATACGCCCCTGACCATCTTTAATTTTCTTGACATATTTGACCCAGAGACTACCATCAGTCTTGATAGCATAAATTTCATTATCGCGAATCTCATTAAGATTGACGAGCTCTCTACATATCACTATGTCTCCATCTAATATAACGGGCTCCATACTATTACCGTCAATAGGGAAAGCCACTAAACCGTTGCCAGAAAGTCCAGGAACAGAGAAATATTCATGTTCTTCTGATTGATCAACGTCTACTGCTGATCCTGCGAACGCCGCCTTGCTTGTAAATAGAATATTGCCTTTGAAGATGGGGCTATTATCTGTGTCTTGCAGTATGTCCTGTAGAGACATACCAAATGGTTCTCCTTCGCCTCTCAGTAGATAGCTTTCATTGACTTTAAATAAATCGCAAAACTTTTTAGCCTGCCCATAATCTATAACCCTCTTGTTGTCTCCTCTCAAAAAAGCTCTAATGATGTGTCCGTAGGCTCGATTACCTAAAACTTTTTCAGCTAGATCCCCAACACCTTTACCATTCCTATCATTCTTAACGATCTTCTTTTGCTCTTCAAGCTTTCTGAAGACATGGATGAAGCGTTCGTTAAGGGCAATTCTATCTTCTCTAATCATTTTAGTCTCATTTACATATTATGCTCGATGCAAATATAAAACAAAAAATGTTATTAAACAATCGTATAAAACAATTTATTTATTATGCGGTTCGCAGATGTAAGTGCTATATGTGGTTTTCGATAAATGCAACGCAAGCTCTGTCAAGCATTTGATATACTTTTTCGAAGCCATCATCATTCCAGTAGGGATCAGGTACGGATTGGTTTCGACCTGGATCTGATTGATTCATAATAAGAGCGACCTTTTCCATAGCTGCATCATTTGGCGCGAGTTTGATAATGTTTTGATAATTTTCGCTATCCATGGCGAAGATCCTATCAAAATTGCTGTAGTCTTCTTTGGTAATCTGACGACCTCTTTGGCTCGCAATATCTATGTTGTGATTAGATGCGACTGCGATAGATCTGCTATCCGGCTTAGATCCGATATGCCAAGATCCAGTTCCTGCAGAGTCAACTGTCCAGTCAAGCCTGTGCTGAGCAATTTTGTGCTTCATTATTCCCTCTGCCAACGGAGATCGACAAATATTACCGAGGCAAACCATTAGTATTTTCATAAAGTGTTAATTACGTATATATTTGTGGATAATTATAATGTAGTACCCTATAAATTTGTTATTATTGCGCGAAACAATCTACATAGAAAGCTGCACTAGATCAAAATCTAGGCAGCTTTTTTATGCCTACCTACTTTTCAAAATTTGGAGTGTATTCATATCCTAAAGGAAATGTCGCATTTTTCTTTCATGAAATATTATAATGACTCCTAAGTTTTATTAAAGTGTGTTAAATAAGTCTCATACATGTTGCCGTCAAGTTAAAAGCTATGGTAATGTGTAATATAAGACACATCTTTAGACCATTGATAATCTTATAAAACTCTAATCATGAAAAAAATCTATCTATTAATTGCAGCTTTAGCGATTTGTACTACTTCTTTTGCCCAGAATTTTCTAGGAATGAAAATTAAAAAATTCGGGGTCACAATGTCACATGATGAAGATCGTGTAAAGGGTTTAGATGCGGCCTATTTCACTAATTTATCTAAAACTCCATTCAAGGCTGATATAGCAGCACATGAATTTCCAGAAAACACAATTACCTCCATGACTTGTGAAAATCCAGCAGTCAGGTTAGACATAACCGTATTGCCATTCACCAGTCAACCTAATCTGCAATTAAATATGGGTACTAGCCTTATGATGAATCGCATAGACGCAACCGGCTATGGTTTTTGGGAAAATGATTATTATGGTGCAAGTTATGGAGATAGGAATTACAGTGATATAGAATTTAGCTCCTATAGCAATGAGGTCGCATTAGATGCTAGTATGGTATGGCATCAAAAGCTTGCTTTCTTACATTTTTATGGAGGTGCAGGTTCCAATCTAGGATATACCTTTGCAGGAAATATGGATGTCAATGGAAGTTATACTAACGATGAATCAATGGTAGGTGTAGGGATTGACGGTGCATCTGTTGAAAATATGGAGACAGTCTATTTTCATGAAAATCATAATATGAAAAACAGTTTACATCAGAGGGTGTTTCTACAAGGTGGCGTCTCCATTATATTTTTGAAGAGATTAGAACTAGGTTTTGAAGTAAGACGCGGAGTAGGGTATAGATACAATACGGGTAATCCTGCAAAGTTTACCAATCTACTGAGCGCTGGTTTTAATTTAAGATGGAATTTAAAATAGAATAATTCGCAACTCTATTCTATCAGAGTTGTCCTATAATTACGTCTAACCAGCAGATGCGAAGTGCCTACTAGGTGCTTCGCATTTTTTATTTAGTAGCTTTTGATTTACATTGGTATCTTAAAATAAATCATCATGGCTACTATTTCAAAATCTACCATTAAATTTCTCAAAGATCTAAAAAAGAATAACCACAAAGCTTGGTTTGAGAAAAATAAATCTAGGTATGAGGCTGCCTATGAAGAGATGTGGGCATTCGGGACGGCAGTGCAAGATGAGCTATCCAAGCATGATGAATTGGTGCCTTTGAGTCCAAAGAAAATTATCAAGCGCATATATAGAGATGTCCGTTTTTCGAAAGATAAGACGCCTTACAAATCATACATCATGGGAGGACTAAAACGCGATACGGTATGGAAGCGAGGTAGCTACATGTTTCGGGTGATGCCTGGCGAAAGTGGTATTGGATGTGGATTTTGGGCACCAGAGAAAGACGATTTAAAGTTGATCAGAACTCAAATAGCACAAGATCCAAAGCCGCTTAGGAAAATTTTAAAGTCTAAAAAGTTTAAGGATACTTTTGGCGAATTGCAAGGCGATAAGTTAAAGAGAGCACCAAAGGATTTTGATCCTGAGCATGAAGCTATAGACTTACTTAGGTACAAACAGTTTTTAACTTACAGATTGTTTACTGATGATGAAGTGACAGATAACAATTTTCAAAAGGAGGTGGTTAAATCGTTCAGAGCTGTTCGTCCATTTTTTGATTATATGAGTGAAATTTTGACGCACGATACAAATGGGGTACCACTCTATAAGTAGTTTTTTTGATAAGTAGATTTTTTGGCTTGAGGTTGTGGATCAGTCATCCTATATAAGTCGATTTCAAATCTATCAAGGATAGTTTGGAAGTGCGCTAGTTTTGCATCGGAATATTTATTGATCCACTTTTGCAACTGCTCGTTTTTATCTTTTCTAAAGTCTTTTTTAAAATCACTATGGCTTGGCTGGTCTAAGTTATTCTGGATTTCTGCGGGAAGTTCAATGTTCCATTCCTTGAAAATATCTTCTAAAGTTTGCTTTGGTTGCAAAAGCATATGCTCATAATGGATAGGTATCCATTTTTGATTTTGCTGTAAGGCATAATGGTTATTTATGCACCACCTTGCAATCAAGGTGTCAATCAAGTCCGCATTTTTGTCGAATAAATCTTGGTGTTTCTTAAATAGCACTTTATTATATCCTGTAGGTTCCCACTTGTGATCAACATTGATAGTGCTGCCTCTCATATACAAATTCTCTATAGTTGAAGAAGCAACAGATAAGGGGTGCCTAAGAATATAAATGGGTTTGAATTTAAATTCAAAATTTTCAATTATCCAAGGCATGATCGGTGTACCCATCACAGATTTGAAAACAAATTTTTCAGCAGACAAATATTCATACCAAGGGGATCTCTCTAGTTGGTAAGAGTCAAGATGATTGACATTAAGAATGTCAACAATGGCATCTTTACCTTCTGACCATGTATCCGTTGTTTTTTTATGATTACCCCAAGTGTAAGATTCTAAAGCTCCATAATGACTGTGAAAAGGTTCGAATATGGCTGCGGTTTTTGGTAGTCTAGAAAGAATTTCCATAAGCCAGGTGCTGCCTCCTCTCGGCTCAGAGAAAATAATAATACTGTTCTTAATATCAATATGTCTCGCACGTAGAAAGGGCATCAGTAGACGCCATTTGATTCTATTGCTATAGTAATTGAGCATTCCCATTCATATTATGCACAGCGTGCATCTACAGATTATTAAATTGTATAATATATTAGTAATCAGAGATAAAGGGTGGGTGGGTGCTTATCTACATTCTTGTGAAGGCAGAATAGACCTGCAAACAATTTAAGGTTTTTTTTGCTTAAAAAGCCAATTTAAAGTGTTAGGATCTTCATATACTTTGGTCCAAATGGCATGTTTTAGACTAGGATACTCAGTATATTGGACGGGTGCAGATAATTTCTTCAATTGATTGGTTAAATCCTTAGAATATTGTACAGGCACAACTTCATCTTTGGCGCCATGAAAAATCTGTAATGGTATATGTCGATAATTTTTAATAAGATCTAAATTTGCTCCGCCGCAAACTCCAATTCCAGCTGCTACTAGTTCTGGATGTCGGCTCAAAATAGAATAAGTGCCGAAAGCACCCATACTTATACCATTGACATACACGCGGTCTTCGTCTACTCTATACGACGCTATGATCTCCTCTAATAATTTTTCTGCTTTGATCCCAGCTGCTGTGGTTTTATCAGTATCCATCGGTCTCAATTCTTTGCTATTTCGATCGACAGAAGACCAGTAGTCATTCAATGGACACTGCGGAAAAACTAAAATGGCAGGGTATTTTTCTTGGTTTTCGCTGGAAGCGATGATCGGAGCGACATGTTTCAGTTGAGCGGTATTATCATTGCCTCTTTCGCCCGCACCATGTAAAAAGAAAAAAAGTGGATATTCTTTGCGCCCATCATAATCCTTAGGGAATAGAATATTGTATGGGAGAAGTCCATAACCTGGCACCTCCAATACCTCTTTTACAAACTCGCCTCTCACTGGAGGTATTTCTAAATCTTGGCTACAGGATAGTAAGAAGGTAGCTAGTATTAAATATATTTGCAGATGCTTGATGATGTCTAAATTTGAATTAAAAGTAGACAATAGATATATGATAAACAAGCTTAATGTGAATTTAGACACCAGTACGTTTCTACTATGCAAAATAATGTAAATGATATAATAATTGCGCTGTCTACGCCACCAGGCTCAGGCGCGATCGGTGTGATTCGTCTTTCTGGCAAAGGCAGTATTTCATTAGTGAATAAGTATTTTGAAGGAGTCGACTTAGACCAAAAAGAAGGGAACACGATTCACTTTGGAAAGGTGATATCTGAGCAAGGGCGAATTATTGATGAATCCTTGGTCTCTATTTTCAGAGCACCTAAATCTTATACCAAAGAAGATGTGGTAGAAATATCCTGCCACGGATCTTCCTATATCATTCAGTCAATTATAAGTTTGTTTTTAAGTGTAGGCGCTAGGCAAGCAGGGCCAGGCGAATTTACCCTACGCGCTTTTTTAGCAGGTCAGATGGACCTCAGCCAAGCAGAGGCGGTGGCGGATTTGATTGCCGCAGATACTGCAGGCGCACATGATCTTGCACTTCAACAGATGCGAGGAGGTTTTTCAGATAAAATAAAAGCATTGCGCCAAGAGCTCATTGACTTCGCAAGTTTGATTGAACTTGAATTGGACTTTGGCGAAGAAGACGTCGAGTTTGCTGATCGAGATAAACTTAAAAATCTGGTGGCTAAGATTCAAGTGGTCATCAAGCGGCTCATGGATTCTTTCCAGCTAGGGAATGTGATCAAGCATGGGGTGTCTACGGTGATAGCAGGTAGACCGAATGCTGGAAAGTCAACCTTACTAAATGCTTTTGTCAATGAAGATCGCGCCATTGTATCTGAGATAGCAGGTACTACACGAGATACAATCGAAGAGTCATTAAATATCAAGGGCGTCCAATTTCGATTGATTGATACTGCAGGTATCAGAGCTGCTCAGAATACTATAGAGCAGATTGGCATCGGTAAAACCATGGAGAAGATGCAAGATGCAAAGGTGGTCATCTATGTCTTCGATGTCCTCACATCATCACCAAAAGATTTACATGATGATGTGGCTAAATTTTTAGATGCTTCTAGTAAATTAACTGCTGGAAGTAAGCAAATTTTTGCGGCCAATAAAATGGATCTCGATCCCTATACCAAGCCAGAAGATTATTATCTAGACGGTCTCATTTCTCAGGAAAATCTGATTCCTGTTTCGGCTAAAAATAATATGAATATAGAGCATCTCAAAGAAGTTTTATATACTACTGTGGTACAAGATCCAAGCACTGCTGATCAAAGTATCGTCAGCAACATAAGGCATAAAAACGCCCTTCAAGAAGCGAACATTTCGCTCGATACCGTTTTGCATGGCCTCTCTACCTCAGGTATGACAGGAGACTTGATTGCTTTGGATATTCGGCAGGCATTGTATCATCTGGGATTGATAACAGGGGAGGTGTCTACGGATGATTTATTGGATTCTATTTTTACTCGGTTTTGTATTGGGAAGTGAGAAAAAAGGTGCAAGGTATTAGGCACTAGGTACTAGTGAAAAAAGCCAACCTCCAACCGCTGATAGCTTTTTAACTGAAAAACTAACCCACTATCCAAACCCAATCAAAATTCACCCCTTTATCTTAATCCGTACTCTTCGATTCGCGGCTTGTTGTTTTGCGGTAGTAGCAGATGGATAGCGCATTTCATAGTTCCAGTAACCCCTGTACTCAATCCTTGTAGAATTAATCTTGTTTTCCATTAAATAATCTCTCACCATTTTTGCCCTACGCACAGATAGGCCATAGTTCCTGGAAGTTTTTGAAGCAGCGGGGCTATTAGGATGATTGATGTGGTCCGCAATTTCAATTTTGAGACTATCATTTAGCTCCATAAATTTTTAAATTTTTTGTGTCCCAAGCAAGGTTGATTTTGTCACTTTATCTAATGCTCCCAAACTATTTTAGTATAGATTATCAAAACCTTAAACTTTAACTAAAAATATCTATTTTTTTCTGATGATAATAGATGCATATATCAATATAAAAGTTGAATTTTGCTCGATAATTCATTACTAACATTTGTGCTATTAAGGTATAATTAAAATGAAAATAGAAGTAATATCTCCTGGAAGTTTTGTACCTGAACATCACTGGTATCCCAAAGCGCTCAATGCGACCATCCATCCTATGGTGAGCTTTTTTCTCAATCTCTCAAAAGAGCGGATTATAAACAGATATTGCCATTTAAATCCAACCGTAGAAAGGGAAAAACTGGATGAAATATTGGGCTATAAATGTAAACATTTCCTTTGGGGAGGAGCGGATTTGATAAATTCTACCTCTGCTGATGGCACTAGGAATATGGTAGTCATCGAAAATAACTCATGCCCGAGCGGACAAAAGTCTATGCCCTTATTGGATGATAACAAAGAAGATGGAAGTTATCGATTGCTGGTTGAACGTACGTTCAAGCCATTGCTCAAACCGAGAAAAGGTGTTCCAAGTGTGAAAGGTAAATTGGCCCTTTTTTATGATAAAAACGAAATGGAAACTTCAGGCTACGCTGCGGTGATCGCAGATGTCATGGAGGAGGATGTTTTGTACACGCCCTATTTTAATGGGCTAAATAATGATCACGTCAAAGTAGAGAATGATCAAATTCATGTATTGAATGGTGGGGAGTGGCACCCGATCAGAGCCGCATTCCGATACGTAACACAAAAGCCTTGGAATCGGTTTCCCATGAAGTCGAAAACAAAAATTCTGAACCCAATTGTTGCCTGTTTGGCAGGAGGTCGCAATAAAATGGTAGCTGCTAAAGCTTACGATATTTATAATACAGAACTAGAAGGGTATGGGTTGAAAATTAACATCCCAGAAACCATCTGGGATGTGAGCAAAGAAGAGATTCCGCTTTGGGTTCTAAAGATGGGTGGCCAGGCTGTGATTAAGATTCCATACAGCAATGCTGGTCAAGGTGTATTCACGATTACGAATCAGAAGGAGTTAGATGCTTTTATGGGATTGGATATTGAGTATAAGAAATTTATAATTCAGAGTTTGATTGGCAACTATAATTGGTCGTCTACAAGTTCAGAAGGAAAGTTCTATCACGTTGGAACCATACCTAATGCAAAAGGTGAAACCTTCGTGACGGATTTGAGGATGATGCTTAGTACTACGGAGGATGGTATCAGGCCATTATGTGTCTATTCTCGTCGTGCAGAAAAACCGCTTACGGACATTCTTGAGCAAGGCGCGGATAGTTGGGCTATGCTGGGAACCAATTTATCCGTTAAAGAAGGCGATAACAAATGGAGCTCTGATACCAAAAGACTCATGCTCATGGATCGTAGAGATTTCAATAAACTTGGACTAGGTTTAGATGACTTGATCGAAGGCTATGTGCAAACTGTTTTGTCCACCATAGCCATTGATAAGATGTGTATAAGACTATTCAATACTAAGGGGGCTTTCAGAATGAAATTATTTAAATCATTGAATAATGATCAAACGCTACTAGAAGAATTAATGCTGAAGTAATGAGAAAATATAAAGTTTTAGTATTGACGGATCACAGAGGTCATAGCAAGGAAAATTCTATCTACGCTATACTACAAGTCATGCTCAAACATGAGCAGTGTGCACAAATTGATATTGCATCTAGAGGTCTAGAAGAAAACAAAATGTTTTTTGAAAACCATCAAGTTGACACCTTGCACGTGGTGACCCTTGACTCTGACTTCAAGTACTCAGAAAATGGTGAGGGATATTCTGCAAATTTGAAGAAAGCTAAAGTAGAGGATTATAATCTTGTTTTTCTTCGCTTACCTCGACCCTTGAGTGATGAATCTTTAATCTGGTTTGAAGAGTTGTTTTCCAATGCCACGCTTGTCAATTCTGCCAAAGGGATTTTGACAACTAGCAGCAAAGCTTTTCTACTCAATTTCCCTGATGTGTGTCCAGACATCAAACTGTGTACTTCTATCAAAGATGTGCTGGAAGAGATCGAGAAATATCCAATTGTTCTCAAACCTCTCAAAGAATACGGAGGGCGCGGTCTACTCAAAATCAATAAGCAACAAATAGATGATGGGCAAGATATTCACGATACGAAAACTTATCTGCCTACTATCAAAGAGCAATTAGAAAACGATAATTATCTCTCTATGCGTTTTTTGAAAAATGTAAAAAAAGGAGATAAAAGGATTCTAGTAGTAGACGGCGAAATCATGGCTTCTTCATTACGATTACCAGCTGAAGATTCATGGCTGTGCAATGTCGCGCAGGGAGGCACTTCAGTACCTTCAGAAGTAACACCAGAAGAAATTAATATTATTTCGAATATAAAATCAAAGCTGAAAGAGCAGGGCATATTCATGTATGGTGTGGATACGCTAGAGGATGATGAAGGCAAGCGTGTTCTTTCAGAAATCAATACCCTGAGTATCGGTGGTTGGCCACAAGCCCAAGCGCAGACTGGGATTCCTATCATTAATAAATTGATTAATAAATTATTTCAGCATGCTGATAGATACTAATAAAAATATCCCCGTCATTGAAAAATTCAATGTGGAGGACACTCCAAAAGGGAGCAGAAAACATTATTGGCTAAAGATAATTTCGGATGGATTTGCCAATCCGATTTGTATTCCTTTGATGGTGATGCGAGGTATGAAAGATGGACCAGTGCTTGCGGTTACAGCTGCAGTACACGGTAATGAATTGAATGGAATTTCTGTGATTCAAAGATTATTTTCAGAAGTAAGCGATGAGGAATTGTGTGGTACGATCGTAGCTGTTCCGGTAGTGAATGTTCCCGCCTTTATCAGAAAGAAAAGGAGATTTAATGATGGTATAGATATCAATCACATCATGCCAGGTAAGAAAGATGGTAACGTGAGCCAAGTCTACGCCTACAGATTTATGGAGCGATTTATCAAGCAGATAGATTACTTGTTGGATCTACATACTGCAAGCACAGGTAGAGTCAATAGCTATTACATTAGAGCAGATATGGATCAAGAAAAAGTGAAGCGAATGGCACTTCTACAAAATGCGGATATCATTGTTCACAATCCTCCTTCTGATGGTACTTTAAGAGGTGCAGCGGATGATCTGGGAATACCAGCGATCACCCTTGAGGTAGGTAATCCTAGTACCTTTCAAAAAAAGTTAATCAGATCAGGAGTGGAAGGTGTACATAATGTTTTGTGTGACCTCAAGATGATCGAAGATGAAATCACTCCACCCGAAAAAGAAACTGTTATCTGCGAGCGAAGTTTTTGGATTTATACGGATACGGGAGGACTGCTCAGCATCCATGTAGATTTGCGACAGATTGTTACCAAGGGAATGCACCTAGCTACACTCCGAGATATTTTTGGTAATAAAATAAAGGAATATCATGCTCCGGAAGACGGCATCGTCATCGGCAAAAGTATCAGCCCTGTCAATCAATCTGGCGGAAGGGTTTTGCATTTAGGAGTGTTAAAAAAGAAATAGTATTTAGACTGTTATTTTTAATATGTTGTTCTAAAAAAAATAAACTTATTTATAGCAGCGTTTTTTCAGATAGCCTATTCTTATTAAATGTAATCCATTTTTTTATAATTAGAATTTCTGTTTGGGCATATCCCTGACTTAGCTGAAAACGCTAAGTCAGGGTCGAGCTATTCGTGACTACGCGTTCGCTTCGGCCCTTCGGTCTACGATCTGCCAAACTTCAAATCTGCCCGCTAGATCATATCACTACTATCTCTTATGCAAGAGTCTCTGTTTAAATTAAGATGTTATACATTAAATAATAGTTACAACTATTTGATTATCGAAACAGAAATCAGTATTTTACAGCACAACAATCAATAATCATGAGGATATCCATACTAACTGCGCTTTTTCTATTTAATATTATCATTTTTTGTCAAGCATTACCAATAGATAATGAGCCTGCTATGACAAAGGCTGAATTAGTCACAGCTATTGCCGATGCTGGACCTGATCAAGTTTTATCCTGTGTCGTTAATGTCGTCATTCTTGGAGGCGCAAACACTTCAATGGGACCAGAATTTACTTATGAGTGGAGTGATATAAATGGAAACATTTTTGACTCGAATCCTACTGTAGAGATGGATACCCCAGGAGAATATATTTTAGCTGTTACCAATACCAGTACTTCTTTTTTAGATGTAGACACTGTCAATGTCACCGCGGACTATGAAAGCCCAGAATTTGAAATTGAATACACGGATAATGTTCTGACTTGTGCAAATCCCAGCGTGCAATTAACTTCTGTTTTAGATGACTCGAGTATCGATGCTATCTATAAGTGGTATGATCCTAACGGCACTGTTATCTCCACGGATGAAAATCTAGAGGTTAGCACTTCAGGTAGTTACACATTATCAGTGACAAGCCTCAGTAGTGGATGTTCGAGTGTAGGAACAGAAAATGTTTTAGAAGACATTCAAAGTACAATCACAAATATTGATTACGGAACATTCTCTACCTTTCCGATTGAGATAGACGCAGGAAGTTATACCTCCAATATGTCAGCTAGCTACAGCTGGGAAGCAAGAGATGGACTGCAGGTAGATAGTTTCCCTGTTGCCATTATTTCGAAAGCTGGAGACTTTACCTTGCTCGAAGATTTAGGAAATTCAATATGTGTCAATAAATATATCTTTAAAGTTCTTGGAAATGTTTTAACAGCCGACGCAGGTCCCGATCAATCATTAACCTGCGCAGAGCCTGTTGTTACTTTAATGGGATCGACTTCTTCTACAGGAGCAAGTTTTACTTATGAGTGGATAGGAGCAGATGGTTTTTTTACCACGGCTCAAAATCCACAAGTGAACGAACCTGGAATGTATATTTTAACAGTCACCGATCCTAGTACTGGTGAGTCGGCAAGCGATACAATGGAGGTGTTCATTGACATTGAAATACCTAATGATGTATTTATAGCTGGGGGAGAAACACTCACTTGCGAAAATAATGTTATTCAGTTATTTGGATCTACTTCTACTCCAAATGTATCATATTTATGGTCAACTTCAGATGGAAACATAGCAACGGATCCAACTCTAACATCGATCAATATTTCCCAAGCGGGGGAATACACTTTGTCAGTAACCGATAATAATAATGGTTGCTCAAGTCAATCAATAGAAATTGTAGAATCCAATCAAACAGAAGAATCCACCATCATCGTACCTACTATAAATTCTACTCAACCAGATGTTATGCTGCATGCCGTGGACTATGTTGATGAAGAAAACGAAGGCCCACATGAATTTGTCTGGTCCGATCAAAATGGTCCCTTTGATGATCTTCCTTCTATTATGGTCGAAGAATCAGGGATATATACAGTGACGGCTACTAACATTTATGGTTGTGTTACGACGATTATTTTCACCGTCAACTTTGGTCAAAATTTAGTAGCGGATGCAGGGCCAACTCAAAAGTTGAATTGTGTAACGGATGTTGTCAATATTGGATCAACCAACACTTCAACTGGGCCAAATATTACCTATACTTGGACTGTTAGTTCTGGTGCATTTTTCAGTGATGCCTATCAACCTCAGGTATCAGTCCCAGATCAATATCGACTGACAGTAACTGATACCAATACAGGTGAAACAGCAGTAGATGCCGTGTTCATCAATGAAGATTTTGATGAACCAGATTTCGTATTAGTCTCCACAACTAATGTCTTGACATGTGAAAATCCTACCGTTCTTTTATCAGCCGTATTAGATAACCCATTTCTAGGAGTTACTTATGAATGGAATGGCCCTGGGATCACTGGCTCTATAGAAGATCAAGTAGTGGCGAGTGCCGGAGGAGATTATGCATTACAAGTTACAAATATTAACAATGGCTGTATTGTTGAGCAACAAACGATAATTGTAGAAAACTTTGAAAGTACAACTACCAATATTGATTTCGGCACTTTCTCAAACTTTCCGACAGAAATAGATCCTAGTAGTTTTATCACCAATCCGTCAGCTACCTACAGCTGGGAAGCAAAAGACGGTTTGCAGGTAAATAATTTTCCTGTAGCTATTATTTCAAAACCTGGTGACTATACCTTACTTGAAGGTTTGGGTAGTGCATCTTGTGTCAATAGATATGTATTCAAAGTGCTAGGCGGCGGCACCATAGCTGATGCAGGACCAGATCAAATGATAGACTGTATTGCGACTTCAGTAGTATTAGGGTCTAATACTACATCTGTAGGTTCGGAATATACTTATACTTGGGCAGATGAATCTAATAACCAAATTGGAACAACACCATTTATCGAAGTAACCAATCCTGGACTATATACTTTGACAGTATTCAATACTCAGGATAATACCTTTGATTCTGATGATGTAATTGTTTCGTTTGATGATGTTATCCCTATTATCAATATTCCTACTCCTGACATCCTTGATTGCGAAAACACAATCGTGACAGTACAGGGATTTACCTCAGGAGGAACTAATTTGGAATTTCAATGGTCTACATTCGATGGAAGTATAATATCTGCTAACAACCTAGCTAATATAGATGTTGATGAACCTGGAGAATATACCCTCGAAGTTACGGATCCATCTACTGGTTGCAACGCTTTCTCAATTGCAATTGTAACCCAAAATATTGATGGAGGAAACTTCGATATAGAACCTATCCAGTCGAGTGTATATCCTATCGCCATTACTGCAGACGATTTCCCTGCAGGCTTAAATTTAAACTTTGCCTGGATTCCTACAACAGGCTTGACAGTGACCAGTACTACCTCAGCTGAAATCGCCCAGCCAGGTCAATATACTTTTGTTGCCACTAACATCGAAACGGGTTGTGATTATAATTATATCTACACTGTATATAATAATGTGCTTGCCGATGCTGGCTTATCGCAATCACTGACGTGTACTTCAAATTCTGTTACTATTGGAGGTTTGAACTCTACAGCAGGACCTAATATTGAATATAATTGGTTAGATCAAAATGGCCAGTCTGTAGCTACAACACCAACTCTTGAGGTTAATGAATCGGGTTTATACACGCTGCTAGTCACCGATGCTATGACAGGTGAAAGCATCTCGGATCAAGTATTAGTTTCTGAAGACTTTGAGATCCCTTTTGTTGACATTGTCAGTCCAGCTCCACTTACCATAGAGAATCCGATAGCAAGTATTGACGCTACATTAAACTATGGTCCTGACGCGGCTATTGTGGAATTTTTATGGACTACATTTGACGGCAATATAATTTCTAATCCTAAAAATGAAGACATTGAGGTAGACAAAGCGGGGATCTATGTACTTACAGTAACAAACACGGTGAATGGTTGTTCCGCAACCGGGTCAACAGCTGTTGTCCAAAATTTTGATTCAGACATAATTCTGTTAGAGACGATTGTGGTTAGTGATTTTCCGGTGCAGTTAGATCCTAGTGCTATCATTGCGGATACGGCTGGGTTTACCCACCAACCATACCCTTTGATCAGAAGTTCAAATTTTGAATTTAAATGGGTTGAAAGACAAGGTTTGCAAATCACAGATTTTCCACTGGCCCAAGCTTTTCAAGATGGGATATATGCATTTTTAAAAATAGAATTATCTACAGGGTTTGTAACCAGATATGAATATGATATTGAACTATCAACAGGCGTCACTCTTGCTGATGCTGGCCCCGATGTTACTATAAATTGTCTCACTGCACAAACAGCCCAATTAGGAGGTTCAAGTACTTCTACAGGTTCGGGATTTGAATATGAATGGAAAGATGCAAATGGTAAAATCATTGGCAGGGAAAATAGTTTGGTCGTAAGTAATGCAGGCGTATATTCTTTAACCGTCTTAAATACGAGCACACAGGAAAGTGCTACAGATTTTGTAGAGGTCGTAGTTGATTTGGACGAGCCTACTATTTCTATTGATGCACCTGATAGTTTAAATTGTAGTAATTCAGAAGTGACTCTTGATCTAAGTATTGCACAGCCCTCTATCTCTGAAGTGAGTATTTTGTGGGATGGTCCAGGGATTATTTCTGATCTAACCGCAGAAGATATTACAGTTAATCAAGCAGGCATTTATACGGTTACTGTAGCGAATTTAAATAACGGATGTGAAACGACTTCTACAGTTTTAGTGGATGAAGACACGAATGTACCTGTACTCTCTTTAAACATTACAAATATATCTTGCTTCGGTCTTGAGGACGGTTCAATTGATGCAGTAGTATCTGGTGGTACAGCTCCGTACTCTTTTGACATGCTTTCTCAAACAGAATTATCGGCAGGAGAGTATACTGTTAGTGTGACCGATGCAGATGGATGCATGGCTGTTGCCACAGGTGTTGTCAGCGAACCTGAGCCTCTCTCTTTAGAATTCAACATTAACAACAATAACGAGATCGAAGCTATTGTCGCAGGTGGGGTTGGAGGATACTCTTATGATTGGAATGTCGAAGCTGATTCCAATATTATAGATAACCCTATCAACGGTACAGCGTATGAATTAACGATTACTGATGCCAACGGATGTGTAATTACGGATACCTACGTTTTTGTTCAGAGCGGAGTTTTCACTCAAAGCGCAAAGCAGATTAGGGTCTCACCAAACCCAACGGATGGTTTGCTTTATGTACATTTGGATGGTCATGGTAGTGAGGAGATAAGTCAACTGGAAGTTTTTGATATTCAAGGGAAATCTATGAACTTGAATAAGAGATCAATTTCTAATTCAAAGATTACACTGGATTTAAGCCAATTCCAAGCAGGCGCATATATCTTACAAGCGGATATAGGAGGAGACCTCTATTACCAAAAGGTAATTGTTTTTTAAAAGTGTTTTTTTGGCATCTCCCTTTACTCAGGGTCGATGCTATACGTGACTACTCGTCCGCTTCGTCCCTTCGGTCTACGATCTGCTAAATTACTAATCTGCCCGCAAGATCGCATCACTACTATCTTATGCAAAAAAATGTCTATTAGTTGAAATTACTTACTGAGTGGTAAAATGGAATTGGGCTAGAAGAAGAAAAATGATAGGACTTGAATGCTTATTTTAAATATGTAGAGTGTTCTAAATTAAATCTAAGGATGAAATAACACGAGGTTATAGAATATCGAGGAAACTAATATTTTATTCATTTGGCTTTCCCTCAACATGTATCTTCCAATTATAGTTTTCTATTAATTCAAAAGAACGTTCAAGTCACTATCAAAAATTTATATAGTGTGTGATTTTCAATCTCGCGAAGATCGAAAAATTTATTAACTCAATTTTGTATAACTACTATACGATTGAGATTATGTATTGAGCGATACCTTTTTCGTGATTTACGGGAAATTAGATAATTTGTGATCACGTTGAATTAGCTCGAAATAGATAAATAATCTCCTAAAAGTTGTTTAGATTCCGTCTAAATAAGTAATTTCGTCAACCTTAAAATCGCCCCTATGCAATTCAGTATACTAGACAAAAATACTGGCACTTTATCCCACTTTAAAGATGCTTTTATAGCCCAGCGCATGATGTCGATGGGTATCACGCCAGGGTCTAAACTTAGCCTCATTAGAAGTATGCCTCATTTAGGTGCATATTATATTAAGGCGGACAACAAGCATTTTGCTATGCGCGAGGAGGAGGTAAGAGCATTGATAGTCGTATGAAAACACCTGATACCAAGTTAGCAAAAATTGCCCTGTGTGGTAATCCAAATAGTGGTAAATCTTCTCTCTTTAATCTATTGACTGGTCAAAAGCAAAAAGTAGCCAATTATCCTGGGGTCACAGTAGACTTAAAATATGGTAAACTGAAATATTCTGATCAGGAAGTTCAAATCATAGATTTACCAGGTACCTATAGCTTTTATCCAAGCTCCAATGATGAATTGGTGGTGTCAAGAGTGTTGGCAAATCCCGAAGATGAAAATTATCCTAATGGAATTGTCTATACTATTGACATCACAAAAATGGATAAGCAATTGCTTCTACTGACTCAGATCATGACCCTAAAGATTCCTTGCCTTTTGGTGTTGAATATGTTTGACCTAGTTCAAAACCAAAATATAGACATCAATGTCATTGCCCAAAAAATGGATCTTCAGATAGTAAAACTGAGCACCAAAACTGGATATGGATTGAAGGAACTGAAAGCGAAAGTTGGAGAGCTATATGTACAGCCTCAAAATTTTGTATCTGCAAACAGCTTCTTTTCGCCTTCTGACCAATTGAAAGAGATGGCCAATCTTGTTAAGATCAAGACAGGATTTCAGAATGAATATCAAAATATTTTGGTGGCTCATCATTATGCGCATTATCCATTTATCAATGAAATGGATAAAAATGAATTCACTGCGCAGTTTGAAAAAAACGGTTTTGTTTCTTTAGATTACCAAATCAAAGAGACGCTTGGTAGATACGATGAGTTTGAATCTATATTGAAATCTGCCACACAGGTTCAATCAAATTCAGAAGCACAGAGCATCAAGCTGGACAAAATATTGACTCATCCCATCATAGGAGTTGGTCTGTTCTTTCTGCTCATGTTGATACTATTTCAAGCAATATTTGCCTGGGCGACAATTCCAATGGAATTTATTGATGGTGTATTTGGGAGTCTTGGCGGCTGGGTTTCTAAAAATTTTTCTGACACATGGTGGACTTCTTTATTGAGTGATGGTCTCATAGCAGGCCTTGGTGGCGTCTTAATATTTATTCCTCAGATTGCTATTCTATTTTTCTTTTTGTCCATTTTAGAACAATCGGGCTACATGGCAAGAGTGGTATATCTATTTGACCGATTTATGCAAAGATTTGGTATGAATGGAAAGAGCCTTGTTGCGATGGTGTCTAGCACTGCTTGTGCTATTCCAGCTGTGATGTCCACCAGGACGATACCCAACTCGAAAGAGAGAATCATTACCATCATGGTTTCGCCATTGATGAGTTGCAGTGCCCGTATACCCGTATATGTGATATTGATTGCCCTAGTAGTGCCTACTACCAAGGTATTAGGTATATTCAATATGCAAGGCTTGGTGTTTTTTGGATTGTATGGTCTAGGTATTTTGGGTGCATTGCTCTCTGCACTTGCCTTCAAATATATATTGAAAAGTAATGAGCGCAGTTTTCTGATGCTAGAATTACCCGACTACAAATTGCCATCTATCACGAATACCTTACATGTAGTAAAAGACAAGGTATTTACGTTTGTCTGGGAGGCTGGTAGGATCATCATGGTAATCTCGGTGGTACTTTGGTTCCTCAGTAGTTATGGACCTAGCAGCCAAATGGCAGCTGCCGAGCAGGCAGGTCAAGAAATAATTAGTCAGCAAAATCTCTCCTCAACAGATGCAGAAAATCTTTTAGCCTCCAAAAAATTAGAAGCCTCTTACGCTGGTCATCTTGGAAAGTTGATCGAACCAGTTATTGAGCCCTTGGGTTTTGATTGGAAGATTGGTATTGCATTGATTACCTCCTTTGCGGCTCGCGAAGTGTTTGTTGGAACTATGGCGACTATATATAGTGTAGGCAGTGCAGACAATGATTTTGCGATTCAGAAGAAGATGGCAGCCGAGATAAATCCTGCTACTGGACAAAAGACTTTCACCTTTGCAGTCGCTATGAGTTTACTGGTGTTCTACGTTTTTGCCATGCAATGTATGAGTACTCTAGCCGTAGTCAAAAAAGAAACAAAATCTTGGAAGTGGCCTATCATTCAATTTACTTTTATGACTTTGATGGCTTATTTTGGTAGTATGTTGACTTATCAGTTATTGTCCTAGTTATTTTATATCGTTATCGGTGCGACGCACTGTAAGTGCCAAAGCAAGTCGACCAGCGAGAGCAGGACGAGCGGTAGAAGCGACATTCATGTTGTGCGGGTGGTGTGGGCTGATGCGTGGGCGGTTGTGGGATTGCCTTGCGCGCTGGCACGTAGAGACGCAATATTTTGCGTCTCCCTTTCTTAGGCATAAAAACATGGATATAGCGTAGAACGCGGTACCGTCACGATTTTTTCATCGTGATCGGTACGGCCCCAAATAATTAAAGTAATTTTATTAAATCTTGGAGAATCGATCCAAAGAATTCTAATTTTGTAAAATGGAAATAAATATAAAGAAAGAGGAAAAAGCATATCACTTCACAGCAAAGAATAAGCAGGTGAGTGTGTCTATGTGCGGATCAGAAAAATTGGTGGATAACCCAATAGGATTTAGACCAACAGAATTGGTCTTGACGGGGTTAGGGGGATGTATGTCGATCGATGTACTATCCATCTTAGAAAAATCAAAACAAGTAGTAGCAAGCTTCGATGTAAAGGTCAATGCTACTCGCAGAGATGAAGTGCCAGGTTTATTCAAAGATATTATCATCACGATTACTGTAGGAGGAGAGGTGAAGGAAAGTAAACTCCAGCAAGCTATCCGCCTGTCAGAAGAGAAGTACTGCACGGTCTATAAAATTGTCGAAAAGACGGCCAATATTAAAACTGTATATATCTTGAACGGGGTAGCTTCTGCGTAACGGCGGCTATTCGTTATATTTGCAATATGATTAGAAAATTTCTTTGGTACGGGCTGTTGACTTTCCTTTTGGTTTTGCTTGGTATGCCGAGCAGTCAAGCCCAGCTCAACAAAAATCCAGCTGCTTGGATCAATAATCCTCTCGGTGTCAAACCACTTTACTTGCATTTTGGACGCGGTGCCATGTACCTAAGTGCACTCACGGGAATTGCATATTACTTGACGCGCAAAAATAAAGAGATTGAAGATAAACGATTATCTTTTTATTTTGAAAATGGGACAATGTGGAGCTATAAATATCCACATACAATAGTTCCCGAGACGAATCTAGGAATCAATTATAAAGTGAATAAGTGGTTAGCTTATGGTGCGGATATGGGTGTGTACTTTCCAAGAGATGACTTTAATCAGGCCGCAGGTTTGAGTATGTTACGCATCTATAATAAAATGTATTTTGTGGATAATGATAAGTTCAGACTATGGTTTGAGAATGGAGTAGGCGTGGTGTATTTTACTAAAACATTTCCTAAGAAAACCGATCGGGATGATCGCACAGGTACCTATTGGAATGGTGTTGTAAAATACGGATTTGGATCTGAATTTAATATAAATCCATTTTTATCCATACTAGTTGGTGTAAGACATTTGCACTTTTCGAATGCAGATGTAAAAGGTAAAATAAGAAATCCATCTTCGGATAGTCATGGTATTTTTTTAGGTGTCAATTACAACCCGAGACGCGTAAATAATGAACCAATTTTAGAATGAAATTCAAGGCAAAGCTCGAGCAATTAGATTCCTCTATTTGGGGCCAGCATATCAAGCTACCCAAAAAAGTAAGCGATAAATTTTTGGCGGAAGACTCAAAGCGAATTATCTGTAAGGTGAATGATGAGTTCTCTTTTCATGGTGCAATCATGCCAGAAGGGGGAGGTAAGTATTTTGTAAATTTTAGTAAACAGAATTCAAAAAAATATAAACTCGTTGAAGGGCAAGTATTAAATATTGAACTGCTAAAGGACGAGAGTAAATATGGAATTCCCATGCCAGAGGAGTTTCAGGAATTGCTATATCAAGATATAGAAGGGGATACACTTTTTCACGCCTTGACTCCTGGAAAGCAGAGAAGTTTATTGCATCTGATCGGTACTGTGAAAAGCCCAGAGATTAGAATACGCAAAGGGCTCATCATCTTCAATCATCTAAAATCAAATCAAGGGAAGCTAGACTTTAGACAATTGCACCAAGATTTTAAAAACTACAAGGATACAGATTTTGGCTTTTAACAAAAAAAAGGAGAGTAGGCTGAATGCCTACTCTCCTCTTTTTGTTGAGATAAATCAAGCTATTCATAATTCTTCTACAATTTCCTCAACTGTTGCTCGATCTGAATAGTCAATCGAATACTGATGCCAAGATATATTACCTTCCTGATCTATAATATAAGTAGCGGGGACTGGAAGAAGTGCAGCATCTGAATTATTGTATTTCTGTATGGAGCTTTTTGTATAATTGATTATTTTGTTTTGGTATTCTTCACTTACCTCATAAAGAACTCTATAGTCTCTAGCTATTTTTCCATCTGTATCAGAAATCACGCTAAATGTGATGTCATTTTTTTCAATGGTATTCTTAGCTGATTCATTGCTTTCGGTTGTAATAGCAATTACTTTGGCACCTTTATCTGTGATGGACTTGAGCTCCGTTTCAAACTCAGCTAGTGCTCTGTTGCATATCCCGCACCAATAGCCTCTATAAAATACGACTACCACTTTTCCTTCTTTCAATAACTCTTTTAATTCAATGGTATTTCCATTTTGGTCTTTGGCTTTAAAATTTGGAGCTTTACTTCCTTCTATCAAACCTCCTAATGCATTTTTTTCGGATACAGCTAAGCCATACTTAGCCATACGCTCCACATCGTCAGGAGACACCATATTGGAAGGCAGATTAGCGTCTTTGGCATGAAATGCTGGATTAGAAGCTGCTGCCTTAGACTTTTTGTTCGCATCCATGGCAGCTTTTTTGCTTTTCGGAGTTAATGCTGGCTGCTTAGCTAATGTTTTTTGTGAGACCGATTTGTCCATAGTTTTTATGGTTGGCTGAGTTGTTTGCGCTGTCATCACGGTAGTGACAAAACAGCATAATATAAATATGTATTTCATGTTTATTTTTTTATTAATGAAGGTATAACATTGTGGGATACATTTAGTTTTATTGGAGCAGAACCTAGATAAATTCAGGATAAAAATTAAAATATTTACATGTCTTAATGATCCTAGATTATGTCAAATCCCAATTTAGCTATACAGTCAAGGCCTAGGCTTTGTATGAGTAAAATTGCAAATTAGCCTCAAAAATAGACTCTTTTAGGATGATAATTGCTAAAAAAAAGATATTATAATATTTTAATATAAGACTTTTTGTTACTTGCATAAGTTTATAGGTCTTAGAACTTAGAATGCCGTAGTATCAATTTTAAAACTAATAATCACTTGTGTATGAAAAAGTTAATTTTCACCATAATTCTTACATCCGTATTTTCAATATTTAATTCTTCTGCTCAGGTTAGAGGAATAAGTTACACGTTTTCACCTACCATAGAATATGCCTCGTGGGATGACAAAGCAGGCTTAGAAGATGGGTATTTATTAGGAGGTAAAGTAGGGATTGGATTCGGTGAATTTTTTGAGTTTAGAGGAAGCTATTTCCAAGATTTAGATATCAAGAGAAATTTTGAAAACTTTGGCTTTGAAAATTTCGATAATGTAACTTTTGAAGACTCCGAATTAGATATTACTCGATATGGCGGTGAAATCAAGGCTAATTTTAGCAAGGGTAAACTCCTACCATACATAACCTTAGGTACAGGCATCCAAGAGATAAAATTTAATGATTTTGACGATGATAAGCAAATCTACCTATCGGCTGGATTGGGTTTAACAATAGGTATCGCAGATCGATTTATACTGACACTTGAGGGAAAAAATACAAGGTACAGATATGATGCTGTAAATAATCTCACCAGCCTAGCTGAGCGTACTTCGCTGGGAGTTGAAAATGAGGTCTTTGCAAACGAAGCATTGAGTAATTGGTCCGCCTTGGCTTCATTTCAACTTTATTTAGGAGGGAGAAGACCTGGTGAAATGTCCGACTTAGACAAGGCTTATTTTGAATCCTTTAATGGAGGTGGAAGCGGTTTTAACCTTGGTATTGAAGGAATCGTCGGTAAGATGAATTTTAACGAGAACCTACCTTTCAGAGATACATGGATGGCAGGAGCTAGTGCTGGATTTGATATTGGACCTTACATAGGATTGCGTGGATTTTATTGGCAAGCATTAGAAGAGGATGAATTTCTTAATACTGATCCTCTGGCTATGTATGGTGGTGAAGTTAGAATGAAATTGAATACAGCTGGTGGTTTTGTGCCTTACGTAATGATAGGTGGCGGTAAAATAGATGTTGATGACGAATATGTCGGCGAGATCACGACAGATACAGATACCATTGGTATCAATCTAACGGATGATGATGATACAGGTTTTGCGATGGGAGGCGCAGGAGTAACTATTCCTTTGACGAGTAATTTTAAGATATTTGGTTCCGTAAGATCAATCTTGACTTCTTCCTCGGATATTGAAGAGTTAAATGCACCTGGGGAAATCAAAGCTTCATATTTTTGGAGTGCTGGATTTAATCTCAGATTCGGAAAAAAGAGAAAAGACCCGAGTCAATTATTAAATGATCGGATATCTTCAGAAGTAGAAGCACAACAAGTAAGAAACGATTTAAAAGCGGACTCTCTAAGCGCAGTTTATCAAACAAAAGTCTTACAACTTGAGGATCAACTATTAGAAGCATATGCAGCTAATGATCTCCAAAAAGCGGAGTTGATAAAGCAAGAGCAAATAGAGGCAGAACTCATTGTCAAAGAAATAGAAGCCAGAAACGAACCTAAGGAATCTACTACAACTAATACTACAGTAAATACTGCAAGGCCAAATAACACGAACGCTGCATTCCCAGGAATTAATATTGTTCCTACTAACAGTGTGATCTCTATGAGCCCTGCTGAGTTCGAGAATTTGATAGAAGAGATTTTAGAAAGCTCTGAGCCGCAGATGCATAACTACATGATGGGAGCACCTAACAACTATGGCTACGGAGTATCACAGCTTGATCCTTCTGCGGTGTCTCCAAATGGAAATTTCGAGGCCCGCCTTCAGCGTTTGGAACAGGCAATATTAGGTGAAAATACTGGGACGAATGGACAGTCTGGATTAGTTCAAACCCCTGAAGTAATGGATAGTACTATGACTCCCATAGTCGAGATGAGTAACACAGAAAAGGACATGCTTAAAATGCTTTATAAGTTGGAAGAAAAATTAGACGATAACAATGCTGAGATAGCAAAGTTGAATATGAGGTTAGAAACAGTAGAAGACAAGAAATCTAGAAAGAAGCTAGACAAGAAAATGCAAAATGCAGAAGAGATGCAAGATGATGTAGAAGAAAATATTGATGAGGAGGTAGAAAAAAAGAAGAAGAGAAAGAAGCGAAAGAAGCGAAAGGGTTTATTTGGTAATAAGAAAGACAACTAAATCTCGAGCATTTATTGGTGGAAATTTTCTCGTTCCACCAATATTTTTTACTTTTTCAAATTCATATTGATATGCGAATCTATATTTTTATTTTAGTATCCTTATTTTTTGTAGATCTAGGTGCACAGCAAAAGTCACAAGTGCAAATGACTACCGCGGAGTATCAAAATCTGATGGAGACGATCCTAAGAGCCAGACAAAAGCGCGCCTATATCTATAGACACAATATGATGCAGCGTCAATATCAGATGGATCAAGCCAAGCCTACAGAGCAGTCTGTAAAAGAGGATAGAGCTATAGCTAGATTGGAAGAGTTGGAAAGGCGAAGTATTCAACGAGATGTAAAGGAGACTGAAATTATTAGAGAAAAGCAAATTGTAAGCACTGCAGACAATGATTTTAGATTTGATCAGCTGAATAGAGAGATAGCTGACCTGAAAAGAGAGTTGAAGGTGATGGAGGATAAGCAAATAAAAGATGAACAGGACAACCTACGCGAATTTAACAATCTGGAGAGAAAGTTAGAGAACGTGGACGATCAGTCAAACATTACAAATTTTGATGATGCTGATCTTCAGCGTTTTCTTAGAAATCAAGAAAAAATGAGTTCAGATATCGCCACTCTACGCAGGGATATAGATCAAGGACCACAGAATGTAGATACGCGCATCAGAGATTTGGATCGAGACCTTAAAAAGATGGAAGCTGCTCAAACGATCTGGTTCGCGGCACAATCTTCTGACGACGCCAGTACGAATGTATCTGCAGAGTCCATTCAAGCGATGCAAGATTGGGCTGCGAAAATGGCTGCCTTACAAACAGAGCTGGATGCGCTTAAAGACAACAGTGACTACATTAAATTGAATGATGAATATGAGAGATTAAATAAAGAGGTAGCAAGCTTAAAAAACATGAAACCTACCACAGCACCCAAACCAGACCTTAGCAAACTTAATAGAAGGGTAGGAGCTATGCAGAAGGAAATTGATCAGCTGAGATTGCAACTGGCACAAAAAGAAAGTGCTCCTAGAGAGACTATTACCACTTCAAAAGTGACCATGGATATTAATAACTTCGTAACCAAACATAGACAAAAGAATATCTATTTTGGTAACGGCTCTAGCCAACTTTCAGAATCAGAAAAAATAAAAATTAATGAAATTGCTTCGTCTCTCAAACGCTACGATAATATCGACATCATCATCAAAGGGTTCGCAAGTAATGTTGGTAGCAAATCTACCAACGAAGCACTATCACAAGGCAGAGCATTAGCAGTCCGTGATTATATGCGAAGCGTGGGCATTACTGCAGATCGGATGAACTTAGAGCCCCTTGGAGTAGATAGTTCTATGTCAGATCCAGCGAGTGCGCGAAGAGCAGAGATACATTTATATATCAGTGAGAATTAGAAATTTATATCAAAAACTTCCCATTCTCATAAATCATCTCCTTATCAGCGAATATCTGTCCGCCATTTTTCATTTCTGTGATCATATCCCAGTGGACGCTAGAATCATTCTTACCACCGCATTGTAAATAAGATTGCCCAATCGCCATGTGTACAGTACCACCAATCTTTTCATCAAACAAGATATTATTGGTCATCTGCTGAATATTATAATTGGTACCAATAGCTGCCTCCCCAAATCTGCGCGTCCCCTTCATACTAAATATCTCATCCAGAAAATCTTTACCGCGAGTAGCTTCCCATTTTTCGATATATCCATCTTTAACATAAAGAGTCACTCCTTCGACATTTTTACCAAAGTAAGCACCTGGATAAGAGAAGTGAATTTGCCCATTAACCGAATCCTCTACGGGAGAAGTATATACCTCTCCTGAAGGCATATTAGTTTGCCCATCCGAATTGATCCATGTACGACCTTTCGTATTAAATTTGATATCTATTTTGTCTCCTTTATAGTGAATGTTTTCCGTCTTATTGAGATGATCTACTATACCTTGTTGATGCTTACTTAGCTTTTTCCACTCTGCACTTGGATCATCCGCATAAAGATTGCACGCATTAAAAACAAATTCGCTGTATTCGTCTAAGGACATGCCTGCAGCTTGAGCAGATGCTTCGGTAGGATATTGACACAGACTACGTTTCAAGTCTCGGGTTGCCGTCCTCTTAAAATAAGTGTCACTAATTCCTTTAGTAGCCACCTGAAATTGCTTCACCTTCTCAGAATCATTATTTTGATCTTCGCGCAAATTAAATGGTGCTCGGATATATAAATACGCATCAAATGTTTCCATCGCTTGCTTCTTTAAAAATGGCTCCTGTGCTAACTGCTTGTCACTCGCATGGTCAAAGAATATTTTCCCCTTACTACTGAAATCCATAGCTGGCACTATTTGATAAGCTCCCGCCTTCAATGCTTCTTCGTATAAAGTTTTCACTAAGGGTTCTGCCAACGTAGTAGTTTGAATGTAAAATTTATCCCCCTCTTTAATTTCTAAACAATAGTTAACCAGTAGGTGAGCGTATTTTTGTAAAATGGACATTTTGAAGGGAGTTGAAAATTTAAAATTAAAAGTTAGTGGAAAGTTGAGAGTGAATAATTGATAGTGAGAGTCTTACGTTTTTCTCTAATATATATTATAGCCAATGGTTTAAATTAGTACCTAGCACCTAGCACCTAGCACCTAGCACTTAGCACCTAGTACCTAGAGCCTAGTACCTAGTACCTAGTACTTAGTACCTAGTACCTAGTACCTAGTACCTAGTACCTAGTACCTAGAGCCTAGTACCTAGAGCCTAGTACCTAGCACCTAAAAAGAAGTCATTCATAATTCATAATCCATAACTCATAATTACTTCTTTCTTTCCGTTACATACCTCACCAACTCCTCCAAAGAAGTTTTCGACGGACTACCAGTAAAAGTATTCAGCAAATCAAAAGCACGATCCCGATAGTCATACATCGCCTGAGTCGCATATTCAATCCCACCACTAGCGCGAACAAATTGAATCACCTCTTGCACCTTTTGTTTATTGGTATTATGATTTTTTATGATGTTGATGATCCTTCTTTTTTCTCTCCAACTCGCTTTTTCTAGAGCATAGATCAGAGGGAGTGTCATCTTCTTTTCTTTGATATCTATACCTAGCGGTTTACCTACATCGTCATCCCCAAAATCAAAAAGATCATCTTTGATCTGAAATGAAATACCAATGAGTTCACCGAATTCCCTTACCTTTTCAATCACCACTTTATCATCGGTAGTCGAAGCCGCACCCGCCGCACAAGCTGCAGAAATAAGCGAAGCCGTTTTACCTTTAATAATATCGTAGTAAATATCCTCTTTGATGTCTAGTCGTCTGGCCTTTTCGATTTGCAGCAGTTCTCCTTCACTCATGGCTTTCACGGCAGTAGATACTATGCGTAGCAATTCAAACTCATTATTGTCGATCGCTAGAAGTAAACCTTTGGACAATAAATAATCTCCACATAAAACGGCGATCTTGTTTTTCCAAAGCGCGTTAATGGAGAAAAAGCCCCTTCGCTTATTAGCATCATCTACCACATCATCGTGCACTAATGTAGCCGTGTGCAAAATTTCCACCAAAGAAGCGGCGTGATAAGACGATTCGCTAACCTCTCCGCAGAGTTTGGCGCAGAGAAATACGAACATAGGTCGCACCTGTTTTCCTTTACGCTTGACTATATAATAAGTGATTTTCTCTAACAAAGGTACTGGAGAACTCATCGCTAGCTTGAATTTGCCTTGAAAAGCGATCAATTCCGCAACGATAGGTTTCTTAATTGTGTCCAAGGATTGAACCATATTGAGTACTTTTGCTATAGAAGTATGGACTGGCAAGTTAACCAGTTTTCACTACTATTATGAATTATACCATTTGTATTATAAAATTGCATAAGAGATTTAAGATACAAATGGTTAAGATCAAGGCAAATAGCGCAATGATAGACTTAACTATCATGCCCCAATAGCTATCGGGGTTTTTAATGCGGAGATTGATCATCGTAATTAAATATATCGCAATTTTATATTTAAAATGGTATTATTAAATGAACATAAAGAAGAATCATATTGTTGAGCCAGATCATGGCAAAAAGTTCTTAATGGACTATCATGTCGCCCAAGATGGCAGGGATTTGCCTTTAGTCATCTTTGTGCATGGGATTAAAGGCTTCAAAGAGTGGGGAACTTGGAACACAATTGCAGAATATTTTGCCGAAAATGGCTTCATTTTCACCAAATTCAATTTTTCTCACAATGGAACGACATTAGAAAAACCAGACGAATTTGACGATTTAGAAGCATTTGGGAGAAATAATTATATGTTGGAATTGGCAGATCTGGAGGCGATGGTCACGCATTGTACTACGCACCCAGATATTTCTGCCCATTGGGATCAGCAAAATTTAGCACTGATCGGACATAGCAGGGGAGGCCCCGTTTGCCTCATCAAGTCTGTCCATGACAATCGCATCACCCAATTAGTTACTTGGGCGGCGGTTCGCAATTTTGACTACGCTTGGCACAACGAAAAAACTGTGGCAGATTGGAAGCGCAACGGCGTTATGTATCGAGTCAATTCTCGAACCAAAATTGCCATGCCGTTGTATTATCAATTATACACCAATTACTTAGAAAATAAAGATTATCTTGATGCTGAGGACGCAGCTAAGAGTCTGGATAAACCTTGGTTGATAGTACACGGTACAGATGATGATGCGGTTAGCGACCAATCCGCAAAAGATTTACAAGCGTGGTCGCAGCATGGAGAGCTGGCACTTATCGAGAGTGCCAATCATACCTTTGGCGGAGTACACCCTTTTACGGAAAGTGAATTGCCTGCGCTCACCAATGAGCTTATTGAAAAAACTATTTTATTTTTGAAAAAAACAAAAAAGTAATTAACAAAATTATAGCATGGGTAACGAGTGGACATTAGGAGAAAAAGGAAATAGCCTCAAGAAGGAAAAAGAGTACGCGGTTGTGGTAGGTTTGATAACGCCAGGAACAACTGTTGAGCAAAATTCAGAATACTTAGACGAGTTAGAGTTCCTAGCCTTGACGGCAGGCGCACATACAAAAAAACGTTTTACTCAAAAACTATCTCACCCCGACAAAAGATACTTTGTTGGTAAAGGTAAGATGGAGGAAATTCAAGAATATGTGGAGCAGCACGAAGAGATCAACATGGTCATTTTCGATGATGATCTGAATGGTAAGCAAGTTAGTATTTTGGAAGAAGAGCTCAAGGTGAAGATCATAGATCGTTCCTCTTTGATACTTGATATTTTTGCCAATCGTGCCCAGACGGCACAGTCCAAAACACAAGTGGAATTGGCTCAGATGCAGTATATGTTGCCGAGATTGAGAGGTCTTTGGACACACTTGGAGCGTCAGCGCGGTGGTATTGGGATGCGTGGACCTGGTGAAAAAGAAATTGAGACGGATAGACGTATCGTCCGAGACAAGATCACCTTGCTCCAAGAAAAATTGCAAAAAATCGATGTGCAAAATGCAACTCGTAGAAAAAATAGAGGGGAGATGATTCGTGTCGCCTTAGTCGGTTATACCAATGTTGGTAAGTCCACTTTGATGAATATATTATCAAAGTCAGACGTATTTGCTGAGGATAAATTATTTGCGACCCTTGACACCACAGTACGTAAAGTGGTCCTTGATCGTATGCCTTTTTTATTATCAGATACAGTAGGATTTATACGTAAGCTTCCTCACCATTTGATCGAAAGTTTCAAGTCTACTTTAGACGAAGTACGTGAGGCAGATCTAATTCTCCACGTGGTTGATATGGCGCACCCTCAATACGAGGACCACATCGCTGCTGTCAATAGAACACTCAAGGATTTGGACGCCATGACCAAGCCGACCTTGATGGTCTTCAATAAACTAGATCTATATCGTGACCGCTACTTCGATGCTTACCTGGAGGAGGAAACGAAAAAAGAAATCCTTGCTGAGCTCCAAGAAAATCTGGTAAACAATTACTCCCACGATGCCATTTTCGTCTCTGCCATTAAGAAAGAAAATATCAACGATCTACGTGACAAAATTAAAGAGAAAGTTGCAGTTCAGTACGAAGAACGATATCCTTACCATACTAAGACTTGGTAGTATAATTTGGGGCCATCCCGTACCCGATGAAAGATCGGGTCGG
>Ga0114957_1000527_pt1 | contig 48492 bp, 27 predicted proteins | sample BantaG_FD_87175 | JGI IMG/M metagenome (GOLD analysis project Ga0114957, IMG submission 87175) | Marine algal microbial communities from Bantry Bay, Ireland - BantryBay_4 metaG | ecosystem: Host-associated > Algae > Red algae > Unclassified | place: Bantry Bay, Ireland | collected 2014-11-21 | reverse complement strand
TAGTCTTTTTAGCTGCTGCTTTTTTCTTAGGAGCTGCTTTCTTCTTAGCGGTAGTCTTTTTAGCTGCTGCTTTTTTCTTAGGAGCTGCTTTCTTCTTAGCAGTAGTCTTTTTAGCTGCTGCCTTTTTCTTAGGAGCTGCTTTCTTCTTAGCAGTAGTCTTTTTAGCTGCTGCTTTTTTCTTAGGAGCTGCTTTCTTCTTAGCGGTAGTCTTTTTAGCTGCTGCCTTTTTCTTAGGAGCTGCTTTCTTCTTAGCAGTAGTCTTTTTAGCTGCTGCCTTTTTCTTAGGAGCTGCTTTCTTCTTAGCCGCTGGCTTCGCTTTAGCAGTACCCCGCTTGATTGTGTTGATTTTTCCGTCATCACCGTAAAGCTCTTTTGACTTCTTGTTGTAAGCTCTTGCAGCTTCTTCAGGCGTGTCGAACATTCCGATATGAACAGACTTTCTGTTAATAGAAATTACTGCACGATAGCGATTGTTTTCCTTGTAAACACCTGTGTAACCTGTCTTGGAACTGGTTTTTCGCTGACGACTAGCAACAGATCTTGATCTCCAAACCAGGTTGTCAATGCGACAATCTAATTTGTTTCCGTTTTTAGCACCGACAAGTTTTTTAACTCTTGTTCTTTGTTTCTTGAGAAACTTCTCGGCCACTAACTTGTGGAGATAAATTGTTTCTGTTTTGTAGCCACCCTTAGCTAAAGACCAGGTCTTTTGAAAGACGGCACAGCCGCTGGAATGTCTTCTTAAATTGTTGATTAGGTCTACCTTCACGAGGTAGGGGTCCGTTGAGAGGTAGTCAAAGACTTTGTCATCCATGATGACGTTCTCATTGGCGTTTTTTAATTTTACTTTGTATAACACGCGTTCTAGATTTAGAAAAAATGAAAAATGTTTTTACACTTGATTTCAAGGTTTTACTTTTTTAACCATCTAAAGGTAAAAAAAATGAAGACTTCTTGTTAGTTCTGAGTTAAAAATTTTTTTTTATTCTAAAGTTTCTCAGAAAAAGTTAAACATTTAGCCCTAAGATCAAAACAAATTCGCTTCTTTGGAGGTTCGCAATCATTAAACTGATTCTGTAACAGGATAGATTCACCCCGCAAATAAAACATTCCAGTACAATGACTACAACCATTCCACACCGCCTTTTTATAAACCGCTGTTTCGATCTGGCAAAATTAGGAGCCCAGGGTACCTCCCCGAATCCGATGGTGGGAGCGGTGTTGGTTTATCAAAATAAAATCATAGGCGAAGGTTTTCATCGCTGGCACGGAAGCGATCATGCAGAGGTGAATTGTATCAATAGTGTTTCTCCTAATAATCGGCAATTTATAAAAAACGCTACATTATATATATCTCTTGAGCCATGTTGTATTGTTGGAAATACTCCTGCATGTACCGATTTAATCAAGAAACTAGGCATTAAAGAGGTGATCTATTCCAGTATTGATCCTACTCCGGGAGTCAATGGTACGAGCAAATATTTGCTGGAAGATGCCGGCTCGAAAGTGACCCTTGGTATTGATTACAAAAAAGGGGATCATTTAATACGCTATCGTTCTGTTTTTGTGAGATTTATGCGACCTTATATCATTCTTAAATTTGCCCAATCTGCGGATGGTTTTATGGGGGTAAACGATAAGCAAGTATGGTTAAGTAATAGTTACACAAAAACGCTGAGTCACAAATGGAGAAGTGAAGTAGATGCCATTATGGTAGGTACTACTACAGCTAAGTTGGACAACCCCAGATTGAATACACGCCAATACTATGGAACGTCGCCATTACGACTTGTTTTGGATCGAAGTCTGCGCTTAAATAATGATTTACACCTTTTGGATCAGTCGACTCCTACCTGGGTGATCTGTGATCGTGACCATTCTAAACCGGACTTATATCACCTTAAATATATCCAATTAGATTTTGATGAACAACTCCTTCCAAATGTACTTAAGCGGCTGTATCAGGCTAACAGAGGCATCCTATTAGTGGAAGGTGGAAGCCAGTTATTACAGTCCTTTATAGATCAAAATCTTTGGGATGAAGCCCGGGTTTTCAGCACCCAAAAGTATCTTCAAAAAGGTATCCCAGCTCCAAAACTAAATCGTCCTATAGATAATAAATGGACGTTGCGTGACAATGAAGTACATCAATATTTCAATCCAACGTATATCAATTGTTAATCTATTAATGAAGTTGCTTAAAGTGATTTCCCTGGTCAAACTAGATGAATAGGTCTATTTACTACTTGTTTTATTTTGATGACCAAACACTTTACCCTTCGTAAAATCTTAACCTATCTTAAGGAAATCTCAATAATCAGAAGCCAGTACCTCCAGATTGGTGTTGAAATCTTGGTAAAGGTTAATCTTTTCCTAAAGTGCTTTGCTGGTAAGTCTCTTTACTTGTTTATTAAGTTTAATAGTCGGTAATTTGTGCTAAGTTCTTGACCAGATAATTCTTTATATTGAAGTTAAATAAAATAAAATGAGCAGGGAATTAATCCTTTCCATAACTGTACTTTCCTTCCTTCTGCTTGGCTTTAAGTCAAGGCCGGCTAAACTTGATATAAAAGCCCCCTCTGTACAGACTGACTGTAGCTTCGATTCATCTGCCATCAACTGGCTAACCTGGGAAGAAGCTGTGGAGCTTCAAAAGATAGAAAAGCGGAAGATATTGGTTGATATATATACCGATTGGTGTGGCTGGTGTAAGCGAATGGAAAAGACCACCTTTTCAGATGACAGCATCGCCGCCTATGTGAACGAGAACTACTACCCTATCAAATTCAACGCAGAGCAGAAAGAACCAATTAAACTAGGTGATAAAGTTTATAATTTTGTAAAAAAAGCCAATCAAAAAGGACGTGACCACCATGAATTGGCATTAGCCTTGACTATGGGGCGCTTAAGCTACCCTTCTACTGTATTTTTGACTGAAGACTTTCAAGTCATTCAACCCATCCCTGGCTATAAAGATGCTAAAGAATTTGAGGTCATTATGACTTATTTTGGTGGCAACTTTCACTTGACAACTCCCTGGCAGAAGTATCAGGATAACTATGTGCCGCTTAAGAAGCGGAAGTGAGAATGGGAATGGGAATGTTCCTTCTCACGAATTCCTATCTGTATTCTTTACGAACTAAGCGTATTCCAATTCTAATTCAACAGCCGCTTAGCCTCCTTTTTCAAATCCAATCCGTTAAACGTCCCACTACTCATCATCAATAACTGTTTATCTTTCCATTTGAAGCGATTCAATGCCTTCAATAACTTTTGGTTATCCGTAAAAACTTCTATGTTGGGATGATTGAAAGCTGCACTTACTTCCTCAGTGGACAGAAGCGGCAACTTCTTCATCTTTAAAGTGTGCTCACTAAAATATACCATCGCCTTATCTGCACCTGCCATACTTCCGCTATATTCCTTCAAAAACTTACGGTTCAAACTACTGAAGGTGTGCAATTCCAGGCAAGCCACTAACTTTTGCTTTGCTTGTTTTGATTTTAAAGCGGCTACCGTTGCGGTTACTTTGGAAGGCGCATGTGCGAAATCGAGATAAGCGACACAACCATTTTTCTTGTACAGCAGTTGAAGTCGCTTTGCGGCACCTTTAAAAGTTTTGATGGCTTTGAAAAAGTATTTATCCTCGATTCCTAATTCCTTACAAACCAGATAAGCAGCCTTTAGGTTTTCCAGGTTGTGTTTACCGAAGATACTGAGCTGGTGTGTTTTTCCGTCATCTGCCCGCAAGCTTGTTTTGCCCGAAGCAATATCAAAATCAAAAACCTCATATGCAAAAAGTGTTGCTTTTCCTTTATAGTTTTTAGCTAATTTCTTTAGCACTTTATCGTGTTTATAATAGAAAACCTGCCCGCCTTTCCGCATGGTTTTTAAGAACAAATCAAATTGCGCCACATAATTTTTAAACGTTGGAAAAACATTGATGTGATCCCAGGCTACTCCAGTTATGACAGCCAGGTCGGGTTTATAATGCAAAAACTTTGGCCGACGATCTATAGGAGAAGACAGATATTCATCGCCTTCTATCACCATGAGTGGCGCGTCTGAAAGGCGAACCATGGTGTCAAAACCTTCCAATTGAGCACCGACCATGTAATCGTAATCAACTTTTAGGTACTTTAAAACGTGCATAATCATGGAAGTCGTTGTGGTCTTCCCATGAGATCCGGCCACCACTACCCTGTTTTTATCCTTTGAATGTTGGTACAGATATTCGGGATAGGACATGATTTTCAGCCCCAGCTTTTTAGCTTTTTTTAATTCTGGATTATCTTTTCGGGCATGCATACCCAATATCACCACATCAATATCCGCCTTAATCCTGGCTTCATCCCAACCCATTTTTTGGGGTAAAAGGCCATGTTTTGCTAGTCTTTCTTTAGCCGGATTGTATATTTCATCATCAGATCCAGTGACAGAATGATGATTGCTATGTAGAGCAATGGCAAGGTTATGCATGGCTGATCCACCAATAGCGATCAAATGAATTCTCATAAGTGGTACTTTTTTTGGTTATTCATGTATATCCTCAATTTTAAACCCGGCAAAGATAGAAAAATAGGCAAACGATAAACGATAGTGGCTTTTCATTTCGTTTAAAGTGTAGCTTATAGCCGCTGTATACGTTAAAAAAGAACAGTATATTAGCGGATAGACCTCTAATTTGCTATTTTTGCATAAGAAACATATCATTAAACTCTTAGTAATGAAACTACCAAACTTTAAAAAATTGATTCCAGCTATTGCTTTAGCTGCTATTCTTGTAGCACTTTCTTCTTGTAACAGAGGAATGGGATGTCCTACTTTTTCAATTGACGAAACACCTGTTGAAACAGTTGAATAATTCATGCCTCCCCCTCAGTTAATTGAGACTGAAGATGGTTCTCACAGTTTATTTTCCGATCTCTATAAGGTTAGCTATCATAGCAAATATGGCGCTGTTCAGGAAACGGCCCATGTGTTTATTGACGCTGGGTTGAACTTTCAACGACAGCGCTTAAGGTCTGTTTCAATCCTGGAAGTTGGCTTCGGCTCTGGCCTAAATGCTTTAATGACACTCCAGGCCGCCAAGGAATGGAACCTCAATATCTTATATCATACCATAGAGCCCAATCCTATTCCTTCTTTACTTGTTCCTCAACTTAATTACATTGAACGTTTAGATGTTCCTCATCTGCAGGATTCATTTATGCAAATGCATGCCCTTTCGGGAAATCAGGTCCACCAACTCAATGACCAGTTCCATTTTTGTAAATGGATTGAAAAGCTTGAAACGTTTAAAACAAGCGAACTTTTCGATGTGATTTATTTTGATGCCTTTGCTCCTGCTTCCCAACCTGAGTTATGGTCTGAGGAGGTCTTTCGGGCGATGTATGATTGTTTGAGGCCGAATGGCGTGTTGGTTACCTATTGTGCGAAAGGCGTTGTTAAGCGTACTTTGAAGGCTGTCGGGTTCAAGGTGGAGGGGATTCCTGGTCCTCCCGGAAAGCGGGAGATGACGCGGGCGATGAAGACGGAAGTTTCCATCTAGCGTGTTTAACTTCATATCTACTAATACCTACTCCTCCCCATCAACAAGCACAGCAAAAAGGTCAGCAATTAAAGCGAATGAATCCTCTTGTGCATTAGATTTCTGAAGAGGATCAACAGCGTCAATCATTCCATGTCCCCGGTTCTCCAAGTCTAATTCATCAGCCTGCGGGATATACGCTTTTCTCCAGGTATAAATATCATCGCGGCCTTTACCACCCTCTCTTGAAGAAGTAAAGTAACCTTCTTGCCCATTGTTATAAACCGTGAAACCGAAGTCATCTTTTTCAGAATTGAACGGGCTTCCTACATTTTCGATAGGATTCCAGGATTCTTCTTCAGCGTCAGCAAAAGTAGTTTTGAAGATGTCCAAACCTCCTTTTCCGCCATGGCCGTCAGAAGAAAAGTAGAGCTCATCACTGTCATCTATAAAAGGAAAAGTTTCATTGCCACTGCTGTTCACTTCTTCTCCGAGATTTACAGGATATTGCCACTTTCCGTCAACCAAATGGCTTACGTAAATGTCCATGCCGCCATAACCTCCGTTTTTGTTAGAAGCGAAGTAAAGGCGTTTTCCATCTTTTGAAATGCTTGGATGGCAAGTGGAATGACGATCACTATTGAAAGGCAGATCCTGAATTTCTTTCCATTGGCCTTTAATGTTTTTAGCCAAAAAAATCTTTAAGTTGATTTTGCCAAAGCTGTTTTTACCTTCATTGGTATTTCTGGTGAAGAACATCAGGTTACCTTCTTTATTAAAGCAGGCTGCACCTTCGTGATATCTACCATTGATTTTACCTTTCAAGGGTTCAGGAGTCCTGAAATCACCTCGTTTATTTCTTTTAGCAAAAAAGAGATACGAGTATTCTTTTTTCCATTTACTAAACAATTTGGTCTCCTTCCCTTTATACTTGCGGGTAGAAGTGAATACCACCCCACCTTGAAATAGAATGGGGCTGTAATCCATATCAGATGAATTCAGCATTTCGAGATTGTTGATTACAACAGAACCCAACAACGTTGTACCTTTAATTTCAGAGGAAACAGTAGAAGAATTGCTGACATTAACAGCTTTCTGTGCGCTCAGGAAAGAGCCTGAAAGGAGGATGCAGATTATTGTATATATGAGTTTCATAATTATTCGATCCTATTTGAATACTGGTTGCTTATACAAAGGTATATACAAATCGTATTCCAAGTAGACTACCTGGCTTTTATGCCGATTTTTTGTAGCCACAAAAGGCAAGATACAAAGGTACTAATAAAATACAGCTGCTCTATCTTGCTTTTCGTGACTTAGGATCGCGAAGATATGAAAACTAATCTTTATATACTACGACGAAGTTAGAATCTTTGACTTCGGTCACTACAATCTCTGTAATACGCGTTGGGTTGGAAGAATTAGCTATTCCCATCCCCGTAGCTTTGAATCTGGTGGTTGGAATACCTTTGTAACTCAGGTAATCTGCTACAATCTGCGCTCTTTTCTGTGACAAGCGCTGATTATATTTTTGACTTCCAGAATTGTCGGTAAAGGACTGAATCTTTATTTTGATGGAAGGATGCAGGATCATTTGCTCTACTAATTTATTTAAAGATTCTTTTGCCCCCTCATCCAGATTGAACTCATTTTTGTCGTAGTGGATGTTTGCGATGCTAATCACCTTCTTATCGTCTATTACAGAGGTAGTCTTATTCTGCTGAGGCGGGTCATTTGTTTTGGTCCATCCATCGTACTGAATCACTTTAAATTCAGTTCTTCTGTTTTCTTTATGCTGAGATTCTGAACAAGATACCCCATCTAAACAATGGTTGACAGGCATGGTCTCTCCATATCCGCGAGGTTTGATCTGTTTGCGATCGACACCTTTTGAAGTCAGGTAATTGACTACAGCAATGGCTCTTTTTTCTGATAAATCAAAATTGTAGGCAACTGGTCCGCTGGCATCCGTGTGGGAGTTCAATTCGATAATCATGGAAGGGTTTGAAAGCAAAAGATTTGCTAAGTTGTTTAATTCAACTTTTGATTCTTCCTTCAGATTGTAGTCGTTGAAGTCGTAATAGATCCGTTCCAGTCTAACCGTACTTTCAGGAGTAATCGTGTTTCCGTTGAAAGAAACTTCTGACTTGGCTGCTTCGAGTTTTGGGATGGCCGCCTGATGTAAGTTTAAAGATATTTTTTCATTTTTGAAGTGCTCACAGTTTTGCTTATACAGAGGGATGTCAAAAATTACGGAAGTAAAACCATCTTTGACGGCTGTGATTATATAATCACAGCCACAATCGAGTTCTAGGTTAAAATTACCATTCGGGTCTATAAGTACTGGTGTCTGACTTTCAAGGCAATTATTAAAGATTAGGACTTCTGCTTCGTTTTTATTAACCTTCCCGTTGATAACAATGGTTTTAGGTTTAAAGAAATCGGTATCATCAAACTCAGAGCTGGTTGTGGTTTGCGCTTCCATTTTGAAGGTTCCTCTGTTGCTGATTTCTTCAGCAGAAAGTTTCAATTCTACATTCGCATATCCGGACTTCTCTGCTTTCAAAAAGTATTTTGAATTTGGATCATAGTTGATGGTTGCAATGCCATTGTTATCCGTGCTGTAAGTTGTCACCAATCCATGTCTTTCCGAGTCAGATACCCTTACTTTTGCATTAGGAATAGGTTTACCTGTCTTTTTGTCCTGGAATGTTATTTCCTTTTTAGAGCTAATTGAATTAAGATCGCGTTGAGCAGGTTCAACAATTGTTGATGGCGGCGTGACCGTTTCAACAGCAGTGATTTCGTCAACAGGTGTAACCGTTGTTTCAGTTTTCACTTTCCAATAGTAGATGTCATCACCTCCCTCACTTCCGTTTTTATTAGTTGAGTAATAGCCTTCCGTCAAATCATCATTTGCTTCGAAACCAAAATCATCTTTTCTGGTGTTAAAAGCTTTTCCTAACGTTTCAACCTTCCAGTTATCACCGCCATTGTTGACAGCCATGAATAAGTCTAAACCACCTTTACTTTTTCTCCCGTTGGTAGAAAAAAACAAAGCGCCGTTTGCATGCATGCTTGGAAACAATTCGTTTCCTTTGGTATTTATGGCAGGTCCAAGGTTTACTGGCTCTTGCCATTTACCATTTTCATAATTTGATTTGTACAAATCCATTCCTCCCAAACCACCCGGGCGGTCAGAAGCAAAATACATCACCATGCCATCTTTTGAAAAAGAAGGATGACAGGTAGAATGTCTTTTCTTATTGATGTTCAACTCTTGAATATTTCCCCAGTAACCATTTTCCAATGTGGAGGAATACAGACTTAAATCTAACACAACTCCATCGTTGGTTCGTCTTTTTTTCTTATTTCTCGTAAAAAACAGGGTCTTGAGCTGAGGGTTGTATCGACAGATCCCATCATGTGCTTTAGAATTAATTTTGCCTTTGAGTTTTACAGGAGTTTTAAAGGTTTTGGCATCAATTCTTTCTGCAAAATACAAATCCGTAAACGCCTTTTTACTAGTCTTTCTTCTTACGTTTTTTGCTTTACGAGTACTTGTAAAAAGAAAACCGTTTTTATAAAAAGATGGGCTAAAGTCAAGGCCTTCGGAGTTCAAACCTGCTATGGGAGCAACCTCTACATTCCCAAAAACAGATTGTCCTGTAGTTGTTTTTCCTTTTTTTGTCACTGATTCTTGTCCAAACAAAAAAGGATTCAAAGAAAGGAGGCATACGAGGGTTAGTCCGTATATGAATTTCATAAAGCTACTGTTTGAATTATTAATTAAACTCCTCTTACTCAGAACAAATAATATTCCAATAATTTGTAATGTGATGTATTGCGGCTATCTATCATTCTACCTATTGTGTCACCAAAAAGTTACAAGTCCTTTAAAATGAATGGGATAAGAACTAATTTTTCCTATTTTGCAAGCTCTAAAACAAAAAAATCAACCATGAAGAAGTTAGCATTGCATTGGAAAATCTTAATCGGAATGGCTTTGGGGGTAGCTTTTGGTTTTTTAGCTAATACCTTAGGTTGGAATCAATTCGTCTTAGACTGGATCAAACCATTTGGTACCATGTTTATTAATTCCCTTAAATTAATAGCTGTTCCCCTCATTGTCGCTTCCTTAATAAAAGGCGTTTCCGACCTTAAAGACATTTCTAAGCTTTCACAAATGGGTGGCCGTACAATAGGAATCTACATCATGACCACTGTTTTCGCAGTATCATTAGGTCTTCTTGTTGTCAATATTGTCAAACCGGGTAAGTCCATAAAAGAGGAAACCCGAAATGAATTGATGGCAGAATATGCAGGTGATGCTAAGAAAAGACAAGAAGCAGCAATTGCCCAGAAGCAGGAAGGTCCCCTTCAACCTTTAGTGGACATTGTACCCGGAAACTTTTTCAAAGCGCTAACTGATAATGGAAAAATGCTCCAAGTTATATTCTTTGTAATTTTCTTCGGCATCGGAATGATACTAATACCTGAGGAAAAAGCCCGACCCGTCAAACAATTTTTTGATGGGCTCAACGAAGTCATCCTCAAACTCATTGACCTTATAATGTTGGCCGCACCCTATGGAGTATTTGCTTTATTGGCCGCCCTAGTAGTAAGCTCACCTAGTGCAGAAGTCTTTGTTGCCTTAGGTTATTACGCCATCTGTGTCGTCCTGGGCTTAGGTACTTTGATATTTGGACTCTACCCGCTTATAGTAAAAATGTTTACAGGAGTTGCTTATGTAGATTTTTTTAAAGGCATTTCACCTGCCCAACTATTAGCTTTTTCTACTAGCTCAAGTGCGGCCACCTTGCCAGTTACCATGGAGCGCGTAGAAGAACACCTTGGAGTAGACAAGGAAGTGACAAGCTTTGTTCTACCTATTGGCGCTACTATAAATATGGACGGAACCAGCTTATATCAGGCAGTGGCAGCTGTGTTTATTGCCCAATGTTTTGGGATGGATTTGTCTGCTGGTGCGCAACTTGGAATTATTGTTACTGCGACTTTAGCGTCCATAGGGTCAGCTGCTGTTCCCGGAGCAGGTATGGTGATGTTGGTGATTGTATTGGGACAAGCCGGAATTCCAGAAGCTGGACTTGCCTTGATATTTGCCGTGGATCGACCTTTAGATATGTGTCGAACGGTGGCAAATGTAACGGGAGATGCAACGGTTGCATTGCTAGTCGGCAAAAGTGTTGGAAAACTCCACGACCCCAAAGTGAAAAATTGGGACGATCACTATCAGCAGTAGTGAATGGGAATGGGAATATGGACCTACGATAACGGGAATATTCCCATTCCAGTGCCTAGGCCCCCATCCGCTCATTAATCCCAACCACATAATCGTGACTGAAGCGAATAAAATCACCTCGCTTCAAACCTTCAATCAAAATTGGATGGTCCATCAACTTACCATAATATAGTCCATCTTCGAATCCTGTTATTCGACACCAAAGCTTTTCAACACTGATGCAGCTATGGGGTCCATTGTTACTTCGGAAAACGAGTTGGACGAAGTTGTCTTTCTTCATATTTCCGGAAATCTCCGATATCTTAGGTGGCAGATAATGGCTGCCGTACTTTGTAAGATACTTTATTGGGAGTATCGCCCATGTTTGGTGTTTCATGGTATGCTTATTTCTATGAGATTGATGTTGACTGTTGTAGTTATTCATTGAAGTTGTTTAATCACTTAACCAGCCACAATATATAAAACATTTTGTTTTAATTTAAATTAATTAAAACAAATTATTTCAAACCGGCATCGTTCTTTCAGGATTTGCCCTTTTCAGGCAAAGCAAAGTCTCATAGGCATACATTTTAAAGCTACCTTTGCGTTTTAAAAGAGGTTAGTATATTAGACTTTATTAACTTTCAGTCCTTTGCTTAGTCTTAGTAAGTAAGGATTTGTTTTAAACTCGAGCTAAAGACCATACTATATTATGCAGTACAAACTATCGACTCTCTTCTTTCTACTTCTAACTTCTATTGTTGGCTATAGCCAAAACCTACAGGAACTGGACGTTCTAGACGTTTTCGACGAAAAAATTGGTGATCAAACAATTGGCATTTTCGCAGAAAACAAAGCCCATTGCTCTATTACCGTTCAGGTCGATTTTCCCCGGAAAAAAAATGTGACGATCAGTGAGAAACTGCCATTTACCGTTGTTATTCCTGCCAATACAGTGAAGCAACAAATCATGACGGTAACGACTAAAAAGGGGGTGAAGTCCAGTTTTCAATATGGTTATACCTTCTTTTTAGGCGATACTCAAAATGCGGCACATAACGACGAATTTGTTTACTCCCTTCCTTTTGAAAAAGGCATAGAGATTTTATTGGGTCAAGGATATAAGGGTAGATTCTCCCATCAAAATATAATGGCACTAGATTTCAATTTGGATAAAGGCTCTAATGTTTATGCAGCCCGTGGCGGCGTAGTGGCTTTTGTCAAATCAGATTCAAACAAAGGATGCACCAATGAAAGCTGTAGAGATGCTGCCAACTATATCATTATTCAGCATGACGACGGAAGTTTTGGACAATACGTGCATTTGAAATTAAATGGTAGCAAGGTAAAACCTGGACAAAAGGTCAAAAAGGGTGAATTAATTGGCTATAGTGGAAATACTGGCTGGTCCTCAGGTCCACATTTACATTTTGAAGTTTTTGTACCTCAAAACAACTTTTACATGACGGTACCTACGCGATTTCAAACGGGTAAGGATACCATCGAATATTTGCAGGAAGGGAAGACTTATGTTGCTTTTTGAGGGATCATTTGAAGGATCAGGAGTCAGGTGCGAGGAGTCAGTTTGCTTGGAGGACGGATTAAACTTTGGATGCGGTAGTCTTCAGGCAAGGGTGTTTCGAATCAAAATCAAAAATTCAATCAAAATCAAAAAGTCCACAATCGTACTCGTCCTATGTGCCTGACAATCTATTGGTTATAAACTTTATTTTTGAATTAGCGGGATTTTTTTTGATTTTTATTTTTATTGAAGTTTTGATTGAAAGACACCGTTTACAAAACAGTCCTCAGACTCCGAACTAACTTTCGCCTCTTTAAATAATTTTAATGTAAAATGTAACCGTTCAGCAGGATCTGCTTTAAGACGGATGACCGAAGTTTCCCGCTAGCGCAGGCCCGCAGTCGTTTTACGTTATAAGGAAACTTCGGTCCCCGAGATTTCGGGGCAGGCTTTCGGTCTCCCGTCTTCGGTCTAACTGAATAGTTACTGTAAAATGTAAAACCGCGAAATAATAAATGTAAAAGTTTTCCCACTAACGTAAAAGGCGCCCTTGTCTATACACCCCTAGCCCTGACTCCTGACTTCTCTCTTCCCACTTCCCTCCTCAATTCTGAAACACCAGATTTCCTTTTTCGTAAGCAAGATAATTACAGCCACTTGTTTAAAATTTATCACTTTTAAAATCTAAATCTATGGAAGTAGCTACCCAATTGCTTGGCGTAGGTTCACGGATAAAACATCCGGCACATGGCCAGGGTGTTGTTATCCGGTTACACGGAGCAGCTTATGAAATTTGTTTTATGACTTATGGAATCAAAATGATAGGAAAAGACTACGATGGTTTTGAAATCATTGAAGCTATTCCTGCCGAGGAAGTTATGACGTATACGGAAGCAGAACGCTCTCTAATGCGTATTCTTAAAAACTGGTCTGACATCAGTTCAAAAGTTGAAATGGGTGACCGTTGGAATGACGGGGTCATGATTCTAAAGCCCTCAGATCCTTCCCTGAAAGCAAAAGAAATTCCACTCGACAATTTCTTTCACAAAATCGTAATGGTACGGGATCGTCTGCGCGTAATGGAACAACGCATCAATAGCAGTAAAAGCCTAACTGACGAAGAGAAGGTAAATCTCCAGCAATACCTTACTCGTATCTACGGAAGCCTGACTACTTTTAATGTTTTTTTTAAGTATAAGGCGGATCATTTTGTGGGTGAAAAAACGTCCTAAAATCAGACCGCTTTGCCAGCAGACAGCTGTGCTGTCAGATCATCTCGATAAATCGGGATTGCCAGATCGCTGCGCTGTCAGACTTCCCGATAACGTACTTCGCGATAGTGTATACGGTAGAAGAAAGTCTGACAGCAAATTGGATCTGACAGTCGAGGCAAAGCCAAAGACGATCTGACAGCGCTGGCGGTCCAACAGCGAAGCGATCCTATACCCTCTCTTTTTCAAAGAATATGCTTAACTTTAAGATTTTAAATATTGAAGTTGTTTAAAGTTATTCTCCAAGTTTGCAGCTAACTCATTGATCCCGAATACTTCAGCATCAAGCAGTTAGCTTCACTTCTGGACAATAACTTTAAACAACTTCATTCAAAATAATCATTATGCCTAAAAGGCTAAGCCTATTTCTTCTTACCTTATTGATTACCAGTACTTTATTTTATTCCTGCTTTGTTATGGAGAACAGTTTCTCCACGGTAGCCCCTGGTATTTGGAGGGCAACTTTAGAGTTGGAACCCAAGGAAAGCGTATCCAATAAGAAAGGACAACCACTTCCTGAATTACTAGACTATAAATTTGAAGAGGTATCTGGTGGTGAATTGCCCTTCAATTTTGAAGTAAAATACAATATGGACAATTCGGTCTATTTGGAAATTATCAATGGGGAAGAAAGAATTCTCGTGGATGATGTAAAAATCTTCCATGATCAAAGCAATGGCAAGGATTCAATCATCATCAATTTCCCAATCTACGAATCTGTGATCAAAGCCGCTTTTGAGGAACGCATCATGGCAGGCATCTGGCAGGTCAACAATCGTGGAGGATATTATGCCATTCCATTTATTGCCCGGTATGGCCAGGGCCATCGGTTTACCACTTTAAAGAAAAAACCCTTCATGGATGTCAGTGGTAAATGGTCTACAACATTTGGAGTAGAAAGTGATGAGCCCTATACTGCCATCGGTCATTTTAAACAAGATGGGAATAAGCTTTCAGGCACTTTTCTTACCGAAACAGGTGACTATCGATTTTTGGATGGCACCATTCAGGAAGATAAAATTTACCTCTCCTGCTTTGATGCCTCACATGCTTTTTTATTTGAAGGAAAAATCAAAGAAGACTCTACCATCATCGGTTCATTCCGATCTGGAAAACATTATAAAACAATCTGGGAAGCCAGAAAAAATGATGCGGCAACTTTAAAAAGTCCCTACGAATTGACTTTTCTCAAGGAAGGCTATGAATCGCTGGATTTCGCATTTGAAAATCCAGCGGGAAAAATGATTTCTATAAATGATGCTGCTTATAAGGGGAAAGTAAAGCTGGTGCAGATACTTGGTACCTGGTGTCCCAACTGTCGGGACGAAACAAACTTTCTGGCCAACTACATGAATAAAAATAAGAACAAAGATGTAGCCGTCATCGCCCTGGCATTTGAGAAACATCGGAAAAAGGAAAAAGCCAACGCGGCCATCAATCGGTACCTCCAAAAATTTGACATCCCTTACGAAGTGGTTCATGCAGGACATGCCAGTAAAAAGGAGGCGGCAGAAGTATTACCCATGTTAAATCATGTACTTTCCTACCCAACACTTATATTTGTAGATAAGAATAATAAAGTCAGAAAAATACACACTGGTTTTTCAGGACCAGCAACCGAATACTATGATGACTTCGTAAAGGAATTTGAAGAAACACTTCAAACTTTATTGAATGAAGAAGTTAATATTTGATTTGTTTACGTGTACTTATAGTTAGCTCCTAAAATACGTACAGAGCATACAGCTATCATCAGGAGGCCTTGTAAATACAGACAATTGAAAAAACCATGAGTAGTACCCGTTATGTTTTGGCTTACAGTATTGAAAATTACAGCATTGCAAAACAGTTTGAAAATGATTTAGGCAAAGCAGGTATCCGCTTTGACCATTGCTCCTGCGATGCTGGGAAGAACGACCAATTTTCGAAAAGCATTATCAATAGCAAATCAACTGTGTTTCTTTTGATCAGTGATAATTTCCTCAAGTCCACTGTCTGCATGAATGACAGCCTTAAAATGTTGAATACCTGTCTGGCACAAAATCGCATACAACCAATCATCGTTGATGGTGAGTTTTACAACAAAAACACCAGTAGTTTCCAACGTTTCCCTACAGAGTTTTCTCGCATCAGCGATTTGATAAAATACATGAACCACTGGCAGGAGCATTATCTTAAAATGCGAAAAAATAAAGTCAATGTAAGTGAAAAACAAGAGGCCGGTTATAATAAAGAGCTCAAAAGAGTACGCACCATCTCCGCCGAAATTGGAGAATTTTTACGCGTTTTAGGAGCAACGGAATATTGGAATATTGCCGACCTGGAAGAAAACTATTACGAATGGTTTTTTGATCGTATTGGTAAGAAAGACTTGTTGGTCGACTACAAAAATTTACATATCAAGGATGATTTACCCCTGAAAGAACAAACTGTCGTCTATGAAAATTCAGAAGTAGATCAGGACAGTGCTCAGCCTCCTTTTTCCACTCCACCGACCGACGTAGAAAAGTCTCCAACCCAATTGGAAATGGAGAAAAAGAAGCAAGCAACCTACGACATCATTGCGGATATTTTTGATGATGACAAGGAGGACGAAACCAAGAACAATGATAAAGTAGAGGAAACGGATGGTGACGCTGTTGATCTCAATGAACTGGAAAATTCAACTACCTGGAACGAAATAATCACTGAAAAGGACGCTATGACTTTTGATGATAAACAAGATTTTTTCGACAAGATTGCCCATCTTATCGAAACGGATGAAGACCATCTTGCCATAAAACAACTGGACCTATTCCTCAGTCAACATCCCGATAATGGGAATGCCTATTTATGGTTGGCAAAAATCTCAATCAATGCTGAAGATTTCAACCTAGCTAAGGCACACTACGAAAAAGCAATCAAACTCGATCGCACAAATCCCCAGTCACTCACTCAATATGGTAAACTGATCTTTCATCATTTCAAAGATCAACACAAAAAGGCCAGCAAAGCATTTAAGAAAGCCATTGCGCTCGATGAAAACAATGTGGAGGCGAATTATTTCTATGCTTTACTTTTATTAGAGGTTTTAGAGAAACCCAAAAAAGCTGTTCCGTTTTTTGAGCGCGTTTTAGAACTGGATCCTACGCACTCTTTTGCCCATTACGATTTGGCTTTTCTTTATTACGATCAAAAAAATAAACTCAAAGCGGCCAGGCATTACGAATTTGCATTTACGATAAATCCCGAACTACGCGTTCCCGAAAACGACAAAGCTTTCTGGTACAAGGACTACCTGGAGCAAAAGAAAACATCTAAAAAGTCGAAGAAAAAGAAGCCATTGATCAAAGATTTTACTGAACCAGAACTTGACATGAATGATGCACCGGATGAAGAAATGGAAGCGACTGCTCCTTTGTCCAAAGCACCTGAGAAACCTCAGCGCAAAACGGTTTTAATCACCGGCGCCACTTCAGGCATAGGAAAAGCAACTGCAGATATCTTTGCAGAAAATGGCTACAGAATCATCATTACTGGTCGGCGTAAAGACAGACTTAAAAAGATGAAAAAAGCGTACATCAAGCAATTTGACGCTGATGTATACCCCCTCCACTTTGACGTTCGAAACTGGGAAGACAGTCAGAAAAATATTGAAGCACTCCCTGAAGAATGGCAGGAGATTGATTTACTAATCAATAATGCTGGTCTTGCAAAAGGCTATGCGCCCGTTCATGAAGGCGAGCTCAGTCATTGGGAAACCATGATCGATACCAACATCAAAGGTTTGCTATACATTACCCGTCTTGTGGCCCCTGGTATGGTGGAGCGCAAGCAAGGTCAGATTATCAATATATGTTCGTCTGCTGGTCATGAGGTTTACCCAAATGGCAATGTCTATTGTGCCACCAAGCATGCCGTGGATGCGCTAACAAAAGGACTGCGTTTGGAGTTGCATAGCCACGGCATTCGAGTCAGTCAGGTGAGCCCGGGCCATGTTGAAGAAACGGAATTCGCCGTCGTTCGCTTCGACGGAGACAGTGAACGAGCCGCTATTTATAACGATTTCCAACCCTTGAAGTCATCTGATGTGGCTGATGCTATTTATTATATGGCTACCCGACCTCAACACGTTACCATTCAGGATATTATTTTGATGGGGACGCAGCAGGCTAGTAATGTGTTTATTGATCGCTCTGGGCGGAAGGGATAGAGGTTGGAAGTGGGAAGTGGGAAGTGGGAAGTGGGAAGTGCCCTTTAACGTGGGACTGTTCTGTAAACTGTGTCTTTCAATCAAAGCGTCAATCAAAATCAAAAATTTCCCTACTCCTTCGCCAGATCCTTCGCCAAGGCTTCGGCTCCTGAGAAAGGCTTCGGCTCCTGAGAAAGGCTTCGGCTCCTGAGAAAGGCTTCGGCGTACACAGACGAACGCAGCAGCGCTGCTCATAACAAACAGATGGTCAACTAAATAGGTAGATCACGTTTAAAGGCCTTTTGATTTTGATTGAATTTTTGATTTTGATTTAACTGTTCAGCCCGCCTTGGTCAGGGGACTTCTGCGAACTGAGGGTATTTGAACTTGTACTTGAACTTGCACTTGAATTTTAAAAAGTGCAAGTTCAAGTGTCAAGTGCAAACTCAAATGCCCGCTATCGTAAGTAACACTGAACAGTTACATTTTGATTTAAAAACCATCAGACACCCTTAAATGAATACCCTCTTTAACGTGAATCTCTTAGGGAATAATACTAATTTCACGTTAAAGGGAAGCCTCCCACTTGCCACTTCCAACTTCCCACCTCAATTCTTTCACTAAATTCCCTATATTTGCACCCTATTCAATAATAAAAAAATACTATAGAAATGTTTGATAGTTTAAATGAACGATTAGAAGGCGTTTTTAAGACGATAAGTGGCGAAAGTAAGTTGACCGAGATCAACATTGCTACTTCGATCAAGGAGATCAGACGAGCTTTGGTGGCAGCGGATGTAAACTATAAGATCGCCAAGGAATTTACCGATAAGGTAAAAGATCAGGCGCTGGGAAGCAAAAACGTGCTTAACTCCATCAAGCCGGGCGAACTCATGGTGAAAATCGTGATGGACGAACTGGTAGCGCTGATGGGCGGACAAGCTGCGGGGATAAATGTAAAAGGCGCACCCGCCGTTATCCTGATCTCTGGTTTGCAAGGTTCTGGTAAAACGACATTTAGTGCCAAACTGGCCAATTTCCTTAAAACAAAAAGAGGTTTACAACCATTGTTGGTTGCCTGTGATGTGTATCGTCCTGCAGCAATTAATCAGTTGACGGTATTGGGTGAGCAGATCAAAGTGCCGGTTTACTCCGAAATAGAAAATAAAGATGTTGTAAATATTGCCTTAAATTCTATTGCCCACGCCAAGCAAAAAGGCCATAATGTGGTGATTGTGGATACCGCAGGTCGTTTGGCGGTAGATGAGGAGATGATGAACGAGATCAGCAATATTAAAGACGCGATCAGTCCTAATGAGACACTTTTTGTAGTGGACTCTATGACAGGTCAGGATGCGGTGAATACGGCAAAAGCCTTCAACGAACGCATTAACTTCGACGGCACCGTACTCACAAAGCTGGATGGTGATACAAGAGGTGGTGCTGCCCTATCCATCAAATATACCGTTGGAAAGCCCATCAAGTTTGTAAGTACGGGTGAAACAATGGAAACCATCGACATCTTCTATCCGGAACGTATGGCACAGCGTATCCTCGGTATGGGTGATATCGTTTCTTTCGTAGAAAAAGCGCAAGAGCAGTTTGATGAGAAAGAAGCCAAACGTCTTGAAAAGAAAATTCGTAAAAATAAATTCGACTTCGATGATTTCTTAGGACAGTTGAATCAGATTCGAAAGATGGGTGACATCAAGAGTTTGATCAACATGATTCCCGGAATGAACAAGATGGCGAAGAACCTTGATATTGATGATAGTGCTTTTGGAAAAGTAGAATCCATCATCTTCTCCATGACGCCGAAGGAACGCGCCAATCCGGAAATCCTCAACATGAGTCGCAAAAAACGTATTGCCAATGGTTGCGGACGAAATATTCATGAGATCAATCAATTTATTAAGCAGTTTGATCAAATGCGTAAGATGATGCACAAGATGAGTACTGGAAAAGGGATGCAGGGTATGATGGGTGGTATGCCGGGGCGGAAAAAATAGCTCAATGGCAATGGCAATGGCAACCGCAATTTTTCCCGCGTTTCTTAAGTGAGGCGCGGGAAATTTTTTTGTGAGTTGTGTGTATTCTCTTAGTAGATAAATGTTGCGCTTATTAAAGACCGGTAAGCACTCCCTTTGATTTATCAAATCGGAGTGATTGCTGAACTGGGACGAAACTGTTAGACTTGGTTTTAATAACTCAGAAAAGAATATTGAGTATCTCCTATTCTAACACAGCTCAGCAATCACTTTGCTTCGCGAAAAGTGCCCCGATTCTCGGGACAGGCTTTACCGGTCTTTAATACGCGACATATTGTTTTCCACTAAAACGCGAGTTTCAGGGATCGAGTGAAAATTCCAATTCCAATTCTTAACAATATGTTAATTCAGTATAGTTGCCATAAAATTTTCATATTTTGGTTGCTTACTTTAGAGCTTAGCATTTTACTCTTTTACAATTAGTGGGAAAGCTTCCAACTTCCAGCCTCCCACTTCCAACTCTTAAAAATCACCTCCATGAAAAAAACACGCCACCTTCTACTCCTAACCATGGGATTCATGGTCACGGGAATCTACTTTTCCTGCACACCTAAAACCATGGTAAAAACAACTGACAAGCCACCAGAAATTATGGTAGAAAAACCAGCTCCGCCAACTAGTCTGCCAATCTCAACTGACAACCGTACAATTCCAATGGAAAAAACGGTAAGAACTGGTCAGTTAGAAAATGGGATGAAGTACTTCATCAGAAAAAACAGTAAACCCGAAAACCGGGTGGAACTTCGACTGGCATTACACGCAGGTGCTATGCAGGAAGACGAAGACCAGAGAGGTCTGGCGCACTTCATTGAGCATATGGCCTTCAATGGATCTGCTAACTTTAAGAAAAATGAACTGGTCGACTACCTCGAATCTGTAGGCACTCGTTTTGGGCCCGACCTGAATGCCTATACCAGTTTTGACGAAACGGTATATATGCTGCAGGTCAGAACGGATGATAAGGAAATGATGGACAAAGGAATGCTGGTAATTGAAGACTGGTCAGGTGCCATTACTTTTGACCATGAAGAAATAGATAAAGAACGCGGTGTGGTAGAGTCAGAATGGCGTTCTGGCTTAAGCCCTCAACAACGTATTTTCAATGCCTGGTTTCCTAAAGTTTATGAAGGTTCCAGATATTCAGAACGTTTGCCTATTGGTAAACCCGAGATTATTAAGCATGCAAGCTATGCTACCATCAAACGATTTTATAAAGATTGGTACCGTCCGGATTTGATGGCCATTATCGTGGTGGGTGATATTGATGTAGATGAAATGGAGGCGGATATTAAACGGCGGTTTAGCAAAAGAAAGGTCGTAGATAATCCACGTAAAAAAGAAGTGGCGACGGTTCCTTTCCACAAGGAAACTATTGTGAGTATCAACTCGGATGTGGAAGCACCTTTCAGCAATGTGCAACTCATGTACAAGCATCGCCACAATAAGATGAAGACCATGGCAGACTACCGCGATAATTTGAAGCGTCGTTTGTACAACGCGATGCTGAGTGCGCGATTGGATGAGCTATCCTCTTTACCGGATCCACCGTTTTCATTTGCCTACACAGGATACAGCAAAGACATTGGAGATATCGATACTTATTCTTCTTACGCTGCTACACCAGAAGGCGGCACATTAAAAGGATTAAGAACTATTCTGATTGAAAATGAGCGCGTACTGCGTCATGGATTCCAGGCCTCTGAAATGAAGCGTCAAAAGGCAGAGATGCTAACCCGAATGGAACGTGCTGTTAAAGAAAAAGACAAAACAGATTCCGGTCGACTGACACGTCGATATGTTTATCACTTTTTGAATGAGAATCCGATTCCGGACATTGAAGATGAGTTGAAATTTTATAAAGAATTACTGCCAACTATAAAGGTTGAGGAAGTGAACCTGCTGGCAAAAGAATGGATTACCAACGAGAATCGCGTAGTGGTATTGACGGGTCCTAAAAAAGAGGAATCACCTATGCCTTCAGAAATGGAAGTACGCGGTTTGTTGGATGCGGTTAAAACATTTGACATCAAGCCTTATGTGGACGATACATCTGATGAGCCATTTATTAAAAACATCCCCGCTCCTGCAAAAATAGTTTCTGAACGCAAAATTGAAGCTGTTGATGTTACGGAATTACTTTTAGAGAATGGGGTGAAGGTTGTTTTAAAGCCGACTACTTTTAAGAACGATGAAATTTTGTTTACGGGCTCCAGTCCCGGAGGAACCTCCATTTACTCGGACGAAGATTATGAATCAGCTCGGGCAGCCGCTTCCATTATTGATGAATCAGGAATTGGCAATTTTAGTCTGACTCAGCTACAGAAAAAATTAACCGGTACCAACCTCAGTATTTCGCCCTACATCAGCGAGCTATACGAAGGTATGAATGGCAGCACTTCTGGCAAAGATTTGGAGACGATGTTGCAGTTGGTCTATCTCTACTTCACTGCTCCACGCAAAGATGCCGATGCTTTGAAGTCTTATGTTTCAAAACAAAAATCGACTTACGCAAATTTGCTTTCACAACCAGATTATTATTTCTACGATCAGGTTTCAAAAATCCAGTATGATAATCATCCGCGCCGTGGTTTCCCAACTGCAGCAGGTATGGACAAAATTGACCTGGAGAAAGTACATCGAATTTACAAAGATCGTTTTGCAGATGCATCTGATTTTACCTTTACTATGGTTGGAAACTTTGATTGTGAAAAAATCAAACCGATGCTGGCCACTTATTTGGGTAACCTGCCTTCGAAAAAACGAGTCGAAACCTTTAAAGACATTGGTGCCAACCATCCTAACGGTAGCATCGAAAAAGAACTAAAGAAAGGCGCCGCTCCTAAATCACAAATCAATATGATGTTTCACGGAGATTTTGAATGGACTCCAAAGAATCGCTATACTTTTAATTCATTGATTTCTATTTTGCGTATCAAAATGCGGGAGTCAATGCGGGAAGACATTGGTGGTGTGTATGGTGTTGGGGTGAGAGGTTCTGCCAGTCAATTTCCAAAGCCGAACTATACCATTACGATTTCATTTAATGCGGATCCTCCTATGGTGGACCAGTTGATTGAGCAGGCTTTGAAGGATATTGCTACTGCAAAAGAGATTGGAGCACTTGAAAAAGATATGGAAAAGGTCAAAGAAACACAGCGACAGGGACGCATCAAGGATTTGAAGGAAAACCGCTTTTGGTCCCGTCAGTTGAATAATGCGTATCGCCAGGGTCTTGACCCGGAAGGTCTTACCATGGAATCTTACGAAAAGGCTATTAATGAGTTGACGATTGAGGATATCAAGGCTGCGGCTAATTTGTATTTTGATAAGAAGCGGTTTGTAAAGGTGGTGTTGATGCCGGAGTCTCAGACGGAGAACTGATGAATTGGAATTGGAATTGGAATTTTCACTCGATCGTAGATGGGACACAGGTTTTCGCAGATTGGGCGGGTGAAGACGGATTTTTTTCGCGTTTTAAAGATCGGTAAGCACTCCCTTTGATTTATCAAATCGGAGGGATTGCCGAGCTGAGGTACTAAATCGGAGGGATTGCCGAGCTGAGGTGCTAAATCGGAGGGATTGCCGAGCTGAGGTGCTAAATCGGAGGGATTGCTGAGCTGAGGTGCTAAAAAAGGAGCGCTCTGTTTTTTGCATCTCAGCTCGGCAATCCCTTTGCTTCGCGATAGTGCTTACCGATCTTATACACCGAAGCTTCAGCGTAGGTGTATCTTTTAAACATTTTATTTTATGCAAAAACATTTCTTTGCTCTTATTTTTTTAATGGTATGCTACGGCACTATTTTGGCGCAGGCTCTCAACGGAATTTACGAAGGGGAAGTTTGTGAGTTGTCAGAGGCGGATATTGTTTATTATGATGATACGCCGTTGAGGATTATAGTGGACAAGCCTTTGAAATTTTTAGGTGGTCAGATTCTTTCTAATAATAATGAGAATAACGAACATCGGATTTCATTAAAAGTTGAGAGACTCCCCCTTGGAACCTGGTTGATTCTAAAGGTTGATGCGTCTTATTACGCATCTCGCGTAAGAAAAAAGAAAAAGAGACGATACTACGACTCCAGTAAAAAAAAGAAACCGCTTATTGACAAAGAAAAGCAAGTTGCAAAAGATACCTTTAATGGTATAATATCTTTCACAACTAAAAAACGGGAGGACGCTGAAAGAATTTCGGAATTATTAAACGTTGAAATTATTGATCGGAAGCATTTTGGGCATAAGTTGAACTGGGAATTGAAGCCGCGTAAAACAAGTTATACTTTAGGTGATTCGATCCTGTTAGATTTCACTGTGATGAATGAAGGTCAGATACCCGTAGAATTAAGCTGGGATAATTGGCAGAGAGGGAGTACATCCATTTCACATAGATTCCTTTTTACAGCAGTTCACAAAGGTGATACATTAAAAAACAAAAAGGAAAGAGATCCCAATGCGGCAATCTTCATTAGTGGTCCCGCATCTCCAAGAAATGTGCTTCAAGCTACTAATCAGTTACAAAGGAAAATCGATCTGGACCAGTGGTTTGACTTTGAAGAACCCGGCGAGTATTTAATTTCCTGGAGCTTTAGAAAGACACTAAAGGATGTACGTAAACCTTATAATAAAAAAAGATATCCGGAGTTTAATTGGGATGAAGAAGTGGCGGGGAGTTTTGTTTTGCGGATTGAGTGATTTTTGGTCTTGCACTTTCCTGATTTATTTAACCGCGCAGCAAAGACCGGTAAGCACTCCCTTTGATTTTTCAAATCGGAGGGATTGCTGAGCTGAGGTGCTAAAAAAGGAGCGCTCTGTTTTTTGCATCTCAGCTCGGCAATCCCTTTTGCTTCGCGATAGTGCTTACCGATCTTAAAAACACTTATTTTTATGCAAAAACATTTCTTACTTCTTATTTTTTTAATGGTATGCTTCAACGCTATTTTGGCGCAAGCTCCCAACGGTATTTACGAAGGGGAAGTTTGCGAGTTGTCGGAGGCAAATATTGTTTACTACAATACGCCATTGAAAATAATAGCCGACAAGCCATTGAAATTCAAAGATGGTAGTATCCATTCTTCTAATAATGAAAACAACTTGCACCGGGTTTCTTTGGAAGTGGAGAAAGTACCGGAGAATACCTGGTTGATATTGAAGCTGGGTGAGGAGTCTTATTTTGCGACTTGTTTACGAAATAAAAACCAAAAACTGTTTGGTGTAAAAAAGAAAAGTAAGGCTGGGAGCGGTTCTTTCCCAATTGACACAACTGCTTCTGTTGGAGGCTTTGTCGTCGAGAGTGCGAAGGATGCTCAAAATATTTCAAGTTTTTTGAAGTTGGAAATCATTAACCGGAAGCATTTTGGGCATGTGCTGTCCGCTAGTTTAGAACCAGAAAAAAAAGAATTCAAGTCGGGTGATCCCATTCTTTTAGACTTTTCAATTTTAAATAAAAGTAATATTCCGCTGCAATTAAATCAGGGAGGCGGAGAACCGAAAAATGGTATTTCTAAACACTTTCGGTTTAAAGTTACCCATAATCGAAAAGTGCTAAAAAGCACCTTGACCAGAAAGCGAACGGACGATTTACTTTCGGATCATCCTGACCGACCTGACATTATTAGTAAGGGCGAGCTATTTAAACGATCTATTAATTTGAGTCATTGGTTCGACTTTAAAGAGCCTGGAACCTATCATGTTTCCTGGATTTACAATATGAAACTGCAGAATAAAAGTAAGCTTTTTGATGAAAAGCGGGCGCCTGAGTTTTATTGGAAGGATGAGGTGGTGGGGAGTTTTATTTTTAAGGTTAATTAATCTGTGAAGTGAGCCAAAAACTCTAACCCATACTTCGACTTTATTTTATGAATCATGGCGTTCATTGTTTTAGACTTCGATTTCATCTCTTCATAAACATCAGTGGTCATTGGGCAGCGAAGGATTTGCTTCCTATCACTTGACAATATATAGACGTACTGACTATCTTCACTAAAAATGGCGCAAAGCGGATATTGATATAAGGAAGCCCAGGAAATCAACAATTGCCCGGTCTTGTCCCAAAGTTGCGTGGAGTAATCTTTCCCACTGGTTAAAATAAATTGATCGTTTTTCGAAAAGGCCGCCGCTCCTATATTCGTTTCCAATCCTTTAAAACGACTGGCTATTGTAGCATCTGGATGCAGTAAAAACAAGTATGGCTTAACACCAGTCCAGACTAAAGCAGCATCTTTTTGATGATTAAGCTGCATGCCTTTTACCTGTAGGATTTCTTTGGAGATTGGAATTGCCATCCCGTTCTCATCCCAACTTTTTATAGCATTAGTTGACCTTGAAATAATGGTATTAGGATTTGGAAAACAATCAACTTGTCTGACCGCTTTTGAATGATCATTGAAGGTCATCATTTCATTTCCATTTAAATCCCATACCTTTACTTCACCATTCCCAGAAGCAGTAATAATTCTGTCACCAGTTCCATTGAATCCTGCGTCGTAAATGGGAGATCCTCCCCCACCTAACTCAGCCAATTTTTCTCCAGTAACTGTCCATACAATGACCAGATCATTTGTGGATCGGGTCAACAAATGCTTATGGTTGGGTGAAAATTTTGCATCGTATACCGGGCCGTTATGGCCATTTAGTATCATTGGCAATGTATCTTTCATTAATGGATATAACACGGCTGTTTTGTCTCTTGAAAGGGTAATTAAATAGTTCTCATTAGGCGAATATATTGCTGAGAAAATTTCGTCTGAGTGAAAGGATTGTCCGTTAAAGATTAAGCCCTCAATGTTCCATCTGTGGATATCATTTTCTGACCAAAAAACAAGGTCTGAGGACTTTGGAGCGATGCAATAATTTGTCATTTTTTCTATTTGTGGCTTAATAGAAGTAAGTACCTTTTTTTTATTGCAATCAAAAATACTTACCTCTCTTTCACCAACCACCAAGAGTTTATTTTCTTTTGGCAACATGGCCAATTCATTTATGACTACCTCCGAAGTGTAAACTACTTCAGTAAATGAATCTCTCACCAGAGTACCAAAAACGCGCATTCCACTCTCATAAACATCTGAGCCTCCGAGTTCCATTCCAGCGAGTGTCATGATCAATGCTTCATAAAAATTTTCTTTGTTGTCCCGTTTGTTTACAAGTTCAATTAGGCGCCTTGATTCTGCACGTTGCCCTTGCAGTTTAGTTGCTTGCTCTTGCATGACAGCTTCTGATTCAGCAGCCCTTGCCCGTATTAAGGCCGCTTCTTTTTCGGCACTTTCTTTTTCAGCTCTTGCTCTTAGCAATGCTTCAATCTCTTTTTGCTCTCGTTCAAAATTCTCTGCAGATTCCGCTTTTTCAATAGCCTGTTCCAATTTCGCAGTTGCTTGTTGGATAAGTAGATGGAGTGAATCTTTTTTCACGGCATCACAATCATACGCCGCTAAAAATTGCTTTACAGCTTGCACCTGTTTATTGTCATCCATTGATCGCAAGCCACTATCCACTGCAACTCGAAAACAGTGATAGTCATTTTGCGCGGTAAGTGCGTAACTAATTAAAAGAGAAAAAACAAATACAATTCTAAACCTTAAGGAAACCATGTGCTTTATTAGTTTGTGTTATAATTAAAACTGTGACAATTTAGTTAGACCGAAGACGGGAGACCGAAAGCCTGCCCCGAAATCTCGGGGACCGAAGTTTCCCACTAACGTAAAACGACTGCGCGCTTACGTTAGCGGAAAACTTTGGTCTCCCGTCTCCCGTCTCCCGTCTCCCGTCTTCCGTCTTCCGTCTTAAAGCAGGTACTGCTGAATAGTACTTAAAACTTTAAAACAATGGAAAGTCCTGCTGAGGATGAATTTATGGCAGAGGCATTACTCCATTCAAAGGTAGGTTCAACCTTCAAAGTAGAACCTGCTTTTCCAATACAGAATTCATCATACAATCCTTGTTTTCTTTTGATATCTTTCTTCCTGTAAAAATACCATATGATATCTCCAACTAAAATCGTGTAGCCTACTACTGAAAAGATTTTCGTCTTTGTGTCATAGTCTTTTGCATGGTCATAAAACGGCTTTGCGGTAGTTTCGGATGCTCCACTACGCCATGCGTCATGATACCATTCATTTTCAGCTTCTTTTTTCTTTCTAAAAACCTGCCCCACTCCTACCACTCCGACACCAACTGCAGCAATCGCGTAATGCGGCCATTGATCTTTAAACTTAAATTGAGGCCTTGGGTCTTCGCAGTTTACATCCAGTTGTATATTTCGCTCAATGGTTAAAATATAATATTCTCCCATGGTTAGTATTTCTTCACCAAGGTCAAGCCAACTAACAGAGCCTTCCATTCCTTTTTTTATTTTTATGGCCTGGTCTTGTTGCCTCAAATCACGTCGCTCTGGCAATATCGGTCTTTCAGGTCCTGTTTGTATACTAATAATTTTCACCACGTCTCTGGTGTATTTACTGTTAAGTCCTTTGTATTTATAGTTGACCACCAAATCTGCATTTTCCATGGTGATAGAAATAATTTGAGGGAAGTCACCTGTTTGAGGAAGGGTATCATATTGCAATCCCAGGTCACCACTTACATTAACGACCTTGAAAGCGACTCGATCTGTTTGTGGTTTTAATGGGTATAGTTGTGCAAATATGAGGGTTGGCAGCAATGAAGCGAATAGAATAATTAGTAAGGTATTTTTCACAATGATTTGATTTTATGTAATTATTCAGCCGTTTGCTGAAAAGACCGAAGACCGAAGACGGGAGACCGAAAGCCTGCCCCGAAACCTCGGGGTTTCCCACTAACGCTAGCTATTTGGAAGCATCTCCATTAATTTGGTCTTGGTGTGTAAATCCAGGAATCGTATAAGGTTTCACGAACCAATAGCATACTTTGATTTAAAACTAATTCTGAACCTAAACCAATATATCCTCTGTCTTCCATTGCAAAACCAACAGACTGGAATCGTCCATTCCCAGGAATGCAAGTTCGTTCTTCAAATACGGTTGTCCCTCCCGGATCAAAAACCCAGAAGTCATTAAGAGTTGGTTCTCCAGAAGAAATTAGACCTACTCCAGTTCCAAAATAACCTTTATCATCTAAAACAAAACGCACTCCGTCTATTCTACCTGCCCCCTCAAAGAATTCAACAAATTCCCACGATCCCATATCATTTGTGTTTAATGGCGGATTAAACATCCAAAAATCTTTTAACAAACTTGCACCAAATTGGCCGCCACCAACATAGGCCACTCCGTTGATTACAAAAGACATCGCATTTCTTCGACCGTTATCTTCTGGTGAACTGCCAGCTGTTTGTTGCGGTAATGAAGCAACCTGTCGCCAGCTACCTGTCGTGGGTTTGTATTCCCAAAAGTCTTGCAATTCCTCACTTCCCGCATCACGTCCAGTTCCGATATAAGCATTACCATTTACAACGAAGGCAACAGCTTGGCTGCGAAGTGGAATTTCAACATCAAGAGGTGGGGGAATGATCACCTCTTCAAAATTTGCTGTACCAATATCTGATATATTTATTTTATAAATAGTTCTAAGTGGAAACTCATTCATACCTGTTCCAAAATAAATTGTATCCATAATCCTAAATGAAATTCCATCCGTAAAGCGTAAATTATTGAGGTTGGAACCACTATTAGACCAAAGACCCTGCCCTGGATCTGTCATAGGATCGAAACGGTATAAAGGTTGTTGCCCGGAGCCCATCATACAGCCATCCAAAGCGCCACAAGAAGTGCACCCCATTAAATAGTATTTACCATTATAAGTTTCTCCAACTCCCTTACATAATTCAAAGCCACTATCACTTAATAATTTCCACCCGTCCTTTGTTTCAAACGTTTGAATTTGATCGCTGTAATAGGTCTCCGTATTGGTCTCTGCCCAGGTACGCACCTGATAGTTTGAATTAAAATCCAAATCTTTTAGCACGGCATAAAAAATACTATCATCATTAATCAAACCCAGATTTACCGTATCACTAATACCTGTTTCGATTTCAGAAAGGACAAGACTGGCAGTTGGTTCACTGGAATAAATAAATCCATGTGAGTTGGCAGAAACGCCCAGACTTTGCAAACCGGAAATAAATCCACAGACTTCCGCCTGATCATTTTTAATCGTACTATTTTCATTTGTTCCCAGAAAAATATCAAAGGAAAATGGCCAGGTCGTTTCTGAATAGACCATTCGTTCTCCATCCACCCGATCATCTTCAAATACTGCGAAGCTTTTGAGGTAATATACTTTTTCCAAATCGAGTCCTGCTTGTATATTTGTAAAAATACCTGCGACTAAGGTTGCTGATAATTTCTCAGCTGTATTGTTATCTACCTCAGCCTTGATTTCGGACAGTAGAAAACCTTGATCCACTAAATCACCGACTGCATTATCATCTACTGATCCAGTGAGCGTTACCGTTCCGGGCTCCGATACAGTACTCATAGGGTCGGACATGGACACACCGTAAAAATTGAGTTCGTCTACTTTTGGTCCAAGGCAAGTAAGAAAACTGGTGCTTATTAAAATAAGCACCAGGAAAGAAACACTGTTTTCTAATTTTATTTTCATAAATAAATTTGTTTAAGCTGATCCTAAAACGACATTGTTGTATATCTAAATCATCATTGCTGTATATCTAAATCATCATTGTTGAATAACCACACGCTTTGTTATCGACTTTCCATTTAGTGAAAGTTGAACAAAATAAACCCCGGCAGCATATTTAGAAACATCAAAATCAAGGGCAGTCCCTTGTTCTGCAAAACGGTTTTGATAGTAAACTTGTCTGCCCAGTACATCTACTATTTTTACATCCAATTGTTTGCTGATACTTTCTGGAAAAGCAATCTGAAACACACCAGTTGAAGGATTCGGAATTATTTCAAATGTGATACTAGTCCCATTATCGGCAAAAATAGATGTTGTAAATTCAATCATGATGGGTGAGAAAATCAGCTGACAATCATTAGCATCTATAACACTTAATACATAATCTCCAGCCTCCAGGTTATCCGGATCCTCAGCAGTTGAGACAACATTCCCATCTAAAACCCACTCAAAGCTATACGGTGGTATCCCTCCTGAAATAGTAATATCAGCCGTACCCAATGTGCCATTTTCCATTTCAGCTGTAGTCTCATCTACAACAACCAATAAGGCCTGATCCTCCTCAACTGAAAATGCGTTCATCTGTTCCATCGTACAGCCATTGGCATCGCTTATAGTTAAGGCGTAGTCACCAGCACATAAGGCCCCTTGATTCCCGGAGTCAAGCTCAAATGTGTAAGGACCTGTGCCTCCTTCTATTTCTAAGGTAACCGCACCATTGCATTCTCCAGCACATGCATTGTCAACCATAGGGACAAAGGTAATTTCAGCTACCTCTTCAATAATAATTATTTGCGTAGCGGTGCAACCATGGGCATCTGTAATAGTAGCTTGATAGGTGCCAGCTGACAATCCTACTTCCATTGGACCGGTATTTCCTGAGGTAGACCAACTGTAATCATAGGGCCCAACACCTCCAACACCTTCAATAGTAGCAGTACCCGTTGCTTCTCCAAAACAATCCACTATCGTTTGACTTACTAAATTTCCTACTAGAGTATCTGGCTCCTCTATTACGACGGTTGCCATTGCGATACAACCATTATTATCAGTAACTGTAACAATATATTCACCGACAGCTACATCCTGAGGATCTTCTATCACATCCCCGCTACTCCATTCAAAAATAAATGGCGAAGTACCTCCCGTCACTGTCAAATCAATACTACCACTCAAGCTTCCATGACATAATACATCTGTCGCATCTCCGTTGGCTTCCATATCAGAAGTAGTACCTACAAAAAACGAGGCAGTCATAATACAACCAACACCATCTGTCACCGTCACCTCATATGCACCAGCCAATAAATTTTGCGGATTTTGGTCGGTGGAATTATTCGACCATAAGAATGTATAGGGTTGCACGCCATTTTCAATTTCAATTTCAATTGAACCAGTAGGACTTGTACAACTTGCCTCGAATGACGCTCCTTCAATTGCGATTGAATCAGGTGATTCAATCGTGGCAGTGGTTACAATACTACAATCCGTTGCATCTATTACAGTTACAGTATAATTTCCTGATTCCTCGAGGGACAAATCTTCCGAAGTTGCACCTGTATTCCATTCATAAGTATAAGGCATCACTCCTCCATTAACTGTCAAATCTATACTTCCATTAGAACTACCAGGGCAAGTCACCATATCAGCGTTAGTAGATAAATCCAATCCACTTGTGCTATTGACACTTATACCAAATGTATTGGTACAATCTAATGCATCTGTTACCAAAACTATATAATCTCCAGGTGGCAAACCATCTGGGTTTTGTTCCGTACTTTCTCCCGGCATCCACAAATAGGTATAATCTCCTGTTCCACCGGTTACTGATATTGAAACACTTCCATTGTCTCCCTCACAACTTGTACTTGTAGCACTTCCTTCTATTGCGATAGAATCTGGTTCAAAAACTGTTGCACTTGCTTCTACGGTACAGTTATTTGTATCTGTGATAGTGACGGTATATGTACCCGCTGCCAAATTTTCTGGATCTTGATCAGTCCCAGCATTCCCAGACCAGACGTAGGTATATGGTGCTGTTCCACTACTCACTCCCAGATCAATACTACCAGACATATCTCCATAACAATCATTTGGAATTGTATTTTCTATACTAGGTATCATTAAAGGAGTATCTCCTACTATTATGGTAAAAGTATTACCACAGACCTGAGCATCAGTCACCGTAACAAAATAAGTACCTGGAGGTACATTATCTGGATTAGGCGTATCTCCAAAAGGGCCAGACCAATTATAACTATAAGGAGCTGTTCCTCCTGCAGTTATCAAACTTATAGTGCCATTCTCCATTCCACAACTTGCATCTTCAACTGTATCTGTAATAGAAATTGCAGCTGGTTCATCTACAGTAATTGTAAGGGTATCAGTACAATCATCACTATCCGTAACTGTTACAAAATAGTCGCCAGCTTCCAGACCAGTTGGGTTGGAAGTATTATCCAGCGTATGCGACCAATTATAATCATATGGTGCAGTACCTCCTGTCATGTTAACTTCAATACTGCCATTATTACCGTCATTACAGCTTACCTCTGTAACCAAAAATGAGGCTGCTAAATCTTCTGGGCTGGTGACAACAGCACTGCTTTCAGTAGTACAGCCATTCGCATCGGTAATGGTTACAGTGTAAGTTCCTGCTGCAAGATTTTCAGGATGATGATCGGTACTACCATTACTCCATTCACAAGAATAGCCAGCCGTTCCACCCTCTATTTCTAAAATAACTGAACCATTACTTTGTCCACAGGTAGCCTGTTGTGCAAAGGTTTGAGTGGCATTTAATACAGCTGGCTCACTGACTGTTGCGCTTGAAAAAAATTCACAGTCATCGGCATCTGTAATAGTGACATCATACGTTCCTGCAGTTAAATTCATCAATTCTGAATCGCTTCCAACATTAGGGTCCCATTCATATTCAAACGGCGAGGTTCCACCAGTAACTGTCAATGAAATTGCACCATTACTTAAACTATTACAAGTGACATCAATAACTGAAAAAGTGGGACTTAATCCATTAGGAGAATCTACCGATATCGAGTAAGTCTCTGTACAATCGTTTTGATCAGTTACGGTTACGGTATATAAACCGGTAGGCAAATTATCAGGACTGGGGGTATTCCCTCCGAAGGGGCTCCAATTATAAGAATAGCCAGGCGTGCCTCCGGTTGCGATTATATGAATGGTCCCATTACTATCTCCACAAACAGCGGGAGTGGAAGAGCCAGAAATTGAAATAGCGGCGTCGGGTTCTTGTATTTCTGCCACACCGGTTTGAGTACACCCTTCTGTATCTGTCACCATTACAGTACAAGCCCCTGCTGGTAATCCAGTCGCGATTGGAGTCGTTTGAGTATTACACCACAAGTAGCTAAATGACCCATTACCACCACTTGCTGCCACTGCTGCTGTTCCATCAGAACCCCCAAAACAGGAAATATCTGAACTTGAAAAAGTAAGTGAAATACTATTTGGTGAACCGATGTTTACAATAGTATTTTGAGTACAGCCTGAATCATCCGTAACCATTAATGTACAATCCCCAGCAGGTAAATCATTAGCGATTGGCCCTGTGTCCCCATTGCACCATAAATAGGAATAATTTCCGCTTCCTCCACTAACTGAAACTACTGCAGTTCCATCTTCTTCTCCAAAACAGGATACATCGTTGGAGCTGGTTGTTAAGCTGAGAGCACTTTCTTCACTAACTATGGCGACCTCAGTCATCGTACAATTATTGCCATCCGATATAACGACGAGGCAAGCTCCACCTGGAAGTCCTGTTGCCGTTGGACTAGTTTGCCCATTACACCATAGGTAGGAATAAGGCAGGGTTCCTCCCGAAACATCTACTGAGGCAGTTCCATCTTCGGCACCCGCACAAGAAACATTTGTTGAACTAATCGTTAAATCCAACTCCTCCGCCTGGTCAATGGAAGTAGAACTAATCTCCGAACAGCCATTAGCATCCGTTACCGTAACACTGCAATCGCCGAAACCTAAACCCGTTGCGGTTTGTGTAGTTTGTCCGTTACACCATTGATAGGTAAAACTACCAATACCGCCCGTTGGATTAGCTGTTGCAGTTCCATCATTTTCACCAAAACAAGTAATATTATCAACCTCAATGCTTATTGATATTTCGTCAGGCTCTGAGATACTTACACTGTTTGATAAACTACAAGTATTGGCATCGGTAACCGTCACAGAACATGGTCCCGATGGCAAGTTAGTGGCCGTTTGAGAAGTTTGTCCATTGCACCATAAGTAAGTAAAAGATCCTACACCTCCGCTTGGATTTACAGTGGCGGTTCCATTATTAATCCCATTACAAGTTACACTGGTTTGACTAGTTGTAGTAACAATAATTGGTGGTTCCCCAACAAGAATTGAAGCCGTTTCTGTACAATCATTCCCATCTGTTATGGTAACAGAATAAGGACCTGCTGTCAGATTATTAATGCTGAAGGTAGTAGCTCCTGTATTCCATAAAAATGAATAATTAAGGGTGCCACCGTTTACATTTGCCATAGCTGATCCATTAGAGTCTCCGTTACATTCTACATCAGTAGCTACTAAACTTACGCTTAATGCTTGGGGCTCTGCCATGTTAACAGAAGTTGTTTTTGGACAAAGATTATTATCAGTGACGGTCACACTACAAATCCCGGCGCCTAAACCAGTAGCTGTTTGAGTAGTCTGTCCATTGCACCATAGGTAGGTAAATGACCCAGTACCTCCGGTAGGATTGACTGTTGCCTGTCCTGTTGTTTCGCCTGCGCATAGGACATCTATTTGTGAGGTACTTAGAACCAGTTCATCTGCTTGTCCCACATTCGCCACCACTACATCCACACATCCTAAATCGTCCGTTACAGTTACGGCACATAAGCCTGCTGACAAGCCAGTGGCTGTTGCAGTAGTTTGACCATTACACCATAGGTAATTGAAAGGTGGACTTCCATTGGCTACTACAACTGTTGCCGCACCTGAGTTATCAGAGAAGCATAGAAGATCTACAACATTCGAAATACTGGCTACCGGCGCTGCTGTAGAAGTTACCTCTACGTTAGCGGTCGCCGTGCATCCCGAAGGCGTCTCTGACACCGCTAGAGTATAAGTGCCTTCCGCATTAACGGTTGGTGTTGGTGAGTTTGCGCCACTAACAATTCCGGGGCCTGTCCAGCTGTATTCCAATACGCCTCCTGAAGAGGCCGCTGAATTATTGCCATTAAGTTGAAGACTTGTTGTATTGCAATTGAGTTGCATAGCCTGACCAGCATCTGCGATTGGATCTTCGTTGATTATTAATGTAACAGGAGTTATCGGAAGTTGGCTGTTACAACCGGAAGTTAAATCTTCTGATTCTACATACCAGATATAGGTTCCTGCCCCGAGCGGTGGTGGGGTGAAGCTTGTGCCTTGGAATACCAAGGTCCCTCCTGCTGCGGTCTCATACCAGTTTGCAATTGTATTTACAGGTATTGTCACTGAAAGCGTTGGGCTTTGATCGCTGCTACATATTATTGTTTCATCTGGAGCTCCAATTGGAGCATCCGGTGAATCAATGACATTAATGGTGACTGAGTCCACAAAGGCAGTACCGCGAGTACATTCTTTATTAGTAACAGTTACAGTGTAGGTAGTGGTTGTTGATGGACTTACAGCAATTACTTTGGATGTATCGCCGGTGTTTGGACTCCACTGATAATTAAAGGCGTCAACATAACCTTCAACACTAAATATCTCTAGTGTTGCGGTATCTCCAACACAGATCATATCGGTATCTTCCATTATAGCCACATTGGGCATATCACAATTCGGTTTTTGTCGTACCAAAATACGTCTGGTGATTGGGGGCATTGATGCAAACACGACATCTATTTCTGACGCTCTGTGGAAAGGAGTTTCGTTTTCTTCTACCGTTAGTTGTAATAATTGTGGCCCATTGCCAGAAAGGTCATCAACGGAAAGCCAATCTGCTACCGGATCAATAAATACTTCCCATGATTGATCTGTTGAGATGACGACATCCTTTTGAGGACCTAAGCTGCTTACGCAGAAAAAGTTTGGAGATACACTGAAATGGTCAACTTCTACTATGCTTAAGCTTGCCACCGAATTGTTACCTCCGGATTCATAGAAAGCTTCTCCATCTGGCTCACCATTGAATTCAATTTCGCATCGTCCTCCGTTAAAATTACCATCACTTAAATCGTAAAGGTATAAGAGGAAAGAATCGCCTTCTACGTAAGAACAAATTGCAGGATCAGCTTCATCGTCTTTTGGGATTTGGAATATTGTTTGCCCAACAGCAAAATTCCAGAAACCATTTTGACCTTGAATTGGGCGTAAGTTACCATTCGCATCAAGAACATTATAGGAAAGATAATGCAAGGGAGAAAAATCATATGCTGATTCTTCTAATAGTATTCCATGAAAATCTGTCACGTCAACCGGACAGTCAATGTCCTGAGAGATGTCCATAATATCATAGATAAAATTATCGTCAAAGTCACATGAAATATCTAAAGTGAACGTTTCGCTACCTCCAATACCAGCTTTGTCAACAATGATATAGTACACGCCTTCAGCAAGTGGAATTGAGTCAGAAACCACAAGTCCACCTGTATCTGAATTTTCTAAACCCAGCAAACAATTAGCTCCACAAAACTGATCGTATAGGAAAGCTCCCATTGGTTCCGCTCCATTCAAAGTAATGTTAAGTACGGTGGGTTGCTCTATGTCAATTCGATAAACGGCATCATTACCCTCATAAGTTCTTGTTCCATCTGCACATGAAGCATAATCACCATTAGTCGAACTAAAATTACTACCGTTCCCATCTAAATCACCACTGATCTGGCCATCCCCACAAGCGATAATCGGATCTTCTATAAGACCTGTACAATCAGTGCTGGGGGTTACATCAAAACCATAATTATCATTAACCGGACTTAAAACAACAAAATAAAAGAACCCAGAAATACTGCAGGCTGGGTTATCCGGACAAAAATCTTCATTGACTTCGCCATAACATATTTGCTCACAGTTTCCACCTGAACAATCGCAACCAAACATAAAATACTTGGTATCATCGTCTGTCGTCATCATTAAATTATCAAAACCCAATGTACCCAAACTCTGATCATAATACATGGTATAAATATCAGCGTACATCTGATCTGCCGGCAACTGTCCACCATAAGCATCCAATATACATTGCTCTCCCAAAACCAAAGGTGGAGCAAGGTCATCACTTTCAAGAACATCTGTAAAGTTGTCACCTAAGTACATTAATTCTCCTCCCTGATCACAAACTGAATAACAAGGCTGGTACTCATCCGGTGTGTATAAAGCTGCTGTACCCGAAAGATGCTGACATTCGAAAAATTGGCCATTTTCAATACAAACCGGTTCTTCTCCCAAACAATCAAATTCACCGCTTTCCGGTTTCCACAAGCAGATATCATCGACAGAATAATTACTAGTTGGAATGGCGAAAAAATTAACACCAGCCAATTCATTGTTATCCCCATCAGAACTAACACTAAAATCCCATCTATAAACGAAGTTGTGGTTAATCCATAGTTCTGCTACATCATCAAAAGGATCTAAAATTTGCATGACATTGGTCACCTGTCCATTTACATAATTGAATTCGGTAACTGCTAAATCGGGATCATCTCCCAAACGAAGTTCACCACTTCCATCAGGCAGAAAATAAACGTAATATGCCCATTCTGCAAATTCTCCATCATCCTCTGGCAGGTCATGAAGTACGTTATAATAGCCACTACCTCCAGCCGCTATGGTCATGTCCCAGGAGAGTCGGATTCTTTCGAAGGACAAATCATCTAATTTATAAATAACATCAGGTTGCGATCCGTTTTCTACGATTTGAAGTTGTTGGTTAGCTGAAATATCATTCAAGATACCATCTGGTGCCGTAGTGCTCCATTTTCGCCAACGTGTCGATTGTGGCGAAATGATGGTTGGATCATAATTTTTAAAGTTTTCGCAAAGAATGGAATTACCGAAAGGAAGGTACCCTGATAAATCTTCTGTGCAAGTGCATTCGCAAGAAAACTTTAAAAAGTAATCGCCCAATTGATTAGCATCATGTCCATCTACCACTACATAATAGATTCCGGGGTCTAAAACCAGGTTAATAGATTCTGTAAAAACTCCAAGCGCTAAGTTGTCTTCAATGCTGGAAGCAAGGCAGTGGTTTGTCAACTGGTTGGACTGGGGGTAATCTACCGATGCGCCACAATCAGACAAAAGGAAAATATCCAGATCTACCTGATCCTGAATATCCAGAAGAATTCGAATATTCTGTCGTACTGTTATTTGAAGTGCATAGATGTTGTCTGGAGCATCAAAAGGACTGGTTCCGCTGTAACAAGTTGAATAGCTATCCGCTTCTTTATCATTGCTTGCGCCATTCGTTGTTCCAAAAAACCAATCTTCTGAACAGGAATATATAGGTAACCCACAATTTGTGAGTTCGCATTTAGCTTCTGGATAAAAGCTAAAAACCAGATGACTGCAATCCGCCAGATCAAGATGCAAATCAATTTCTCCATTAAAATTTGCGTCCCAGCTTACAGTCATTTGAGTTTCACAGTATTCGATATTGTAATCTAACAAATCACCTGCAGTATTCCGCAGGGTAAAACTAGTTGCATAACCTGAAAGGTCACACAAACGAAAAGAATAGGTATTTCCATTAACTACATTCACTCTTCTGAATTCTCCTGCATACAGATCAAAATCTCCGAGAGCATTCCAGTTTCCATCACAGACCACATCGAATGTCTGGTTCGGATATTGATTGTTGTCAGTTGGACAGGCTTGTGACTCACAGCTTGCCATCAGACGGGTATCAATTTGTGTCATGTCCTCAACACAGTTCGCGCGATCTACAAGTACCCGAATAGTTCCATCAAAGGTGGACAACCAGGAAACCTGTGATTGGAGACCGCAATAATTATCATTGTAAGCTAAAAAATTACCACTTAAATCATAAAGCGTTAATTGAGTGTCAAAATCCGCATCTCCACAAGTGCTAAACGTGTATAGCTTATTGGATGCTACCGTAACATTCAAGTACTCACCGCCATAAATACCATCGGTAAGTTCTACAAGACCTACATCACAATTAACTGTAGTAGAAAACCAAAGTTGATTATCATTAGGGCATTGAGCAAAGGAGAGATGATTAGCAAGGAGGATAAAACTTAGTACTAGGCGTACTAATCCAAAGAAGGGTTTAATTTTTTTCATTTCATGGTGGTTTAATAGGTGTAGGCCAAATAGGCAATAGCGGTACTGGCCATGAATAAATTTCATCATGGTGAACTAGCACGCAAAATACGTTTAGGGTCATGCAAACGCATCATCCGATATCATTCCCCCCTCTTTGTAAAAATTGAAATCTTTGGTAACTATTCAGCTGTTGGCTGTTGGCTTCCTTCTAACGCGATTTACTCACGATTGAGGGAAGCTAACAGCTAATAGTAAAGTAACTGAACAGTTACAATCTTTGAAAAAACAAAGGCCAATCACCTAAAGATGAAGTAAGTTTTAGAAGCCATAATTTGCTTAGCCCTAAGCGGATAAAATATGTTTTAACCTGAAGTAAAACATTTGAGAAGTGAATTTAATAAAACTATAGGAAGTGACAAAATTTTATTCCTATTTTGTTAACTCATTGAGTTTTTTTACTGTTTCCGGGTGGTTGGGTTTTAGTTTTAGGGCTTCTTGATAAGCCTCTTTTGCGAGTGTACCAAGAGAGCCACGCTGAAAGACTTCTGCTTTTCTTATCCATTCATTGAACTCGTCTTCCAGTTTTACTTTTGTAGCTTCTTCCAGTTTTAGAATTCGATCATCAGGTGCAACTTTTGACGCTTTATTGTAAAATGAAATCGCATTATAGTAATCTCCTAAATATGCCAAACTATCCCCTTGTTCCATTAAAGATTGCACAGTAATCCAATCTACTTCTAACTTAACATGCTCATCTTTTTTGATACTTTTAAAATTTATTGTTTGTTCTTCTGCTCTTAATAAATAATCCATTGCAGCTTCATAGTTACCTTCTACTTTCTTCCTTTTAGCTATATCGATATATTGATCATATTGTTGCTCATATATTATATTTCTGGATTGCTCCAAATCCTTGGCCTGTTGAATTACAATAAACATAGCCACCAATGAAATAGCAGCCAGGGTAAATCCAACAATCGCCAACCCCATCGTTCGCTTGCGTTTTTTACGCTCAACAGCCAACTCTGCTTCCCGCTCTTCTCGCTCAGCAATCAATCGTTCTTGTTCTTCTTTTTCAGCAATAGCTTGATACTTCTCCAAGACAGGTTCGACTAAGGTATCATGCGCAATTTCATAATAAAAATTACCTTTTCGTGTTTCCTTGTTCAACAAACGCTCTTCATTCAACAGTTCCAATAGCTCTTTTGAAACACCGTATTCTTCTTTGATCAGTGACTCCTCCATGATAATTCTACGCTTGTTGCGGATCAAACCAAGAGCTAACAATTTCTCTACAGCTACTTGTGTTGGTTCATCAACTTTAGCCAGTACATTTTCATAAAAATGGGAAATGATCTCCTGGATTCCATTAGCACCACCATAGTAATCTGGTTTAACTTGAAACCCCTGTGGCTTGCCATCTGCTATTAGTCTACACTCTACTTGTCCACAAAACAATTGCAATTGAAAGGCTTCTATTTCTGGTTCACCCAAAAGCTTATCGCTTCTCAACTGATCGCGTTCTTCTTTACCCAGCGTATCTATGATGTTGTCAATAGCCTGTTGAGAATAACTAAAACTAGGAGAATCATAAGTTCCTCGTTCCGCTGCCGGTAAATTGATGGCGTCCGTCGCGTTAGAACGGTTTAGCATTTTTAATTGAAAGCGTATTCGTAAAATGGCAGGAATTTCTGCAGATAATTCATCCAACAAGTAGAGATAATCGGATCGGATTGAAATAACAAATTTGACTTTCGGTGGTGTTTCCAAATGGTGTTCATCGGTTCTTCCTTTTAGCGATTCCGGGAAATGACCATTGAGCACATCTGCGAATTGAGTGACAAATTTCACACGATCCTGTGGTTTATGAAGTGTAAATAATTCCTCAAATTGATCTAACACAATCACCGGATTAAAAATCTCTCCCAAGTCTACATAATAAAAAGCCTTGAGATATTCCCAAAGCGTTAGTCCTGCAGGCATATCTTTTGGAATATAATTATGGTCCTTTAGGTTTTGATAAATTTGCTCTTCCGGTTTGAGTTGAGTTTGATTTAAACGGATAAATACGGGATGTAAACTCCGGTCTTCCAACTCCGGACAGACCCCTGCCTGTAACAAAGAAGTCTTACCCGTCCCCGACTTACCAAATAACACGACCACTTCGTTCAGTACAATTAACTGAAACAAATCACGGCTTTCTTTTTCCCGTCCTTTAAAAAGGTGTTGGTCTTCAGCTGTGAATGATCGTATTCCTGGATATCTTTTCATTGGTTATTTTAGATGCTTCAATTTTCGTTTGAAAATCTTATGGCAGAATCCCTCTAGTTGTTTTATAGTATCTGCCATACCCGCTGTCTCGTTTTCCTGAGCACTGAGTGGAATTTTATTTCGTGGCAAAATAGTTGTCAGACTACTGATAATCGAGCTTTCCCAAGCACAGCTTTTCATTAAAATTGGAATGACTACGGTTTCCTTTTGCTCATGTCTGCCGAGGGCTTGTTGCAACTGTTTTTCGTAAATAGTGTCAGAGGCGAAGAATGCCGCAGTGACTAAAAGAATAATTATATCTGCTTTTTGTAATTGATGTTCGACAGCCGTTTCGACGACTTCGCCCAACTGAATTTGTTCTTCATCCCAGGTTTGAATCATTTCGTTTCGCTTCAGCGGAGAGAGTTGCAAGTCCAATTCATCTTTGACCGCGTCATCCGAAGCATCGTACATCAAAAACACATGGAGGTTGGGTGATTCAATTTTTGTCTCTTCCTGCGTTGCTATTTTAGTTTGGAATGTTCCTACAAAATCACTTGGTGGAATATCGACAAACTGTACTTCAAAATTTCTTTTGTAAAAAAATGAAGTCAGATCTGTCAAACTTTTTGGACTTTGAAGTGCGTAGGTTTCTTTTTGCTTTTGATAGCGATTAATCATATGCATCAATAGTCGCAAATGCCATTGATTGAAATCAAAACCAAGAAAGACAAACGTTTTGTCAAAAGTTTCTTTTTCTACAGAGGTAAAATGAATGGCAATACTTGGTGGAATCGTCGCTGTCTTTTCGCGTTGTAAAATCGCATCTAAAAATGCCAATTGATCACTCTCCGTAACGATCATTGACTCTGGATTTTCAATCGTACCAAACAGATTATATATTAATGGCGAGTCAACATTGATTTGATCCACATCAATATTTACCTTACTGTTGTGGGTTGGATTTCCGTAATGGTAGTATTCTGTCGTTGCCCCAAATTTATTTTCATCGTCATAGGCTTCGCCCATATAAAGATGTGGGTTGGTATTTACAATAAACCGCAAAGGTAGTTTTGCCAGCTGTTGAAAAACTGGAAAATCTTCATGCGTATATTGTTGGTAAAATGTACTGATGATTTCTCCAAGTTTGGAACGTGCTTTTTCCTTAGAGAAATTATAGTGTGGTAAGAAACTGTCTTCTAATTGTTTAGCTACATAAGCTAAATCTGGTTTTACAGCTAGTTCAATGGTCGGATTGGCCGCTTTAAGTTGGGCTTCAAGATGCAAAGTCAATAGCTCAGGCAAGGTAAATGTGCGCCCGTCCTTTTCAATCGTTATTACCTTAGGGCCTAATACCAGAATACACTCATGGTTTCGAATGGACTCGACTAGTTTTTTCCAATCAATGTTAGAGTTAGATGGGTCAGATAAAGGCATATTGCTTATCGTTGGTTTTCGTTGGTTTTCGTTGGTTTTCGTTCCTTAAGGGGCTCCGTTCATCCCTTAAAGGTTTATATCTTCGATAAATATAATGAATTATTTGGTAATGATTCGGGTGAGCGTATGTTGAATACGGCACAAAGGGCAAAATAATGTTAGAGCCAATATTAATTATTATTCCGTTCACTCCGATATTCTCAAGCCATTCCTACGCAAAGCTTCGGCATATAAATCGGGAGTCTCTTGCTGCACGATGAGCTTCCCGGTCTTTTGTTTTTTGAAAAAAGTTTCTCCTTTGGAACACGGCATGAGTTTACGTTAGAAGGAACATTCCAATTCCAATTCCAATTCACTCCTCCACCAAACCCTTCAACTCATTCAACTTCATCATCGCCTCAATCGGCGTCAAAGTATTCACATCCAAATCTGCCATCGCTTCCATCAATTTTTCCGCACGTGGATCCATGGCGTTGAACATGGTCAGTTGCATTTGTTCGGCGGGTAGCGCTTGCAATTTTTGTTTGATGTCTTTTTCTTTTGCGCCTAGGGCGTTGCTGTCGATTCGATTGTGCTCTAGTTGTTTGAGGATGTGGTCGGCGCGTTTGACGATAGACGGGGGCATACCTGCCATTTTTGCCACGTAGATGCCAAAACTGTGGTTACTACCGCCGGGAATAAGCTTGCGCAAAAAGATGACCTTCTGCCCTACTTCTTTGGTGGCAATACTGAAGTTTTTGATGCGGTCAAATTTGTTGGTCAGTTCGTTGAGTTCGTGGTAGTGGGTGGCGAATAAGGTTTTGGGTTGCGCCTTTCCATTGTTGTGGAGATACTCGGCGATGGACCAGGCGATAGAAACGCCGTCGTAGGTGGAAGTACCACGGCCAATTTCATCTAATAAGATCAAACTGCGATCCGAAATATTATTCATGATGCTCGCCGTTTCGTTCATCTCTACCATGAACGTTGATTCACCTGAGGAGATGTTATCAGAAGCTCCAACTCTTGTAAATATTTTATCGATCAAACCTATTTTCGCAGACTTGGCAGGAACGAATGAGCCCATCTGCGCCATCAAACATATCAAAGCGGTTTGACGAAGGAGTGCTGACTTACCCGCCATGTTGGGTCCGGTAATCATCAGAACTTGCTGCGTTTCTTTATCGAGATATACATCGTTGGGAATGTAGCTTTCGCCTAACTCCAACTGATGTTCGATCACCGGATGGCGACCTTCTTTTATGTCAATGGCAAATCCTTCATCGATGACCGGTAAAGTATATTCATTTTTGATCGCACATTTTGCGAAGGATTGAACACAGTCTAACATAGCGATCAAACGCGCGTTGCGTTGAACGGGTGTGATGTAGTCCGCCATGTCACTCACCAGTTGCTCAAAGAGATTTATTTCCAGGGCCTGAATCTTTTCTTCGGCACCTAATATTTTAGCTTCCAGTTTTTTGAGCTCATCGGTGATATAACGTTCTGCGTTGGTCAGGGTTTGTTTTCTAACCCACTCGTCTGGTACAAGGCCTTGGCCTTTGTACTTATTGGTCACTTCCAGGTAGTATCCAAATACGTTGTTGAAACCGATTTTGAGACTGGCGATTCCGGTCCTTTCCGCTTCTGTTTTTTGGATATCCAATAACAGGTCTTTTGCATTTTTGGTAATACTTCTGTATTCGTCCAGTTCTTCTGATACACCGTCAGCGATGACACCACCTTTGTTTAGGTTGACCGGTGGGTCTTCCATCATCTGGTCTTCGATCTGCTTTCTCATTTTCTCGCAAGGGTCCAAACCTGCAGCGATTTTGGCGAAAGCCTCATGTCCACTATTGGTCAACTGCTCTTTGATGGGCGCAATCGCCATCAAGGCTCGTTTCAATTGTACCACTTCTCTGGGATTCACTTTACCGAGCGGCACTTTAGAAATCAGGCGTTCCAGATCACCGATTTGCTTGACATTGTTATCCACCTCTTTACTCAGCTCATGTTCGCGAATAAAGAACTCCACCATGTTCAGTCTGGCTTCAATATCCTTTTTGCTTTTTAGCGGAAGCACCATCCACTTTTTCAACATCCGCCCACCCATTGGAGAAACGGTTTTATCCAGAATATCAATCAATGAAACACCGGATTCATGTTGACTATAAATCAGTTCGAGGTTTCGAATGGTAAAACGATCCAACCAAACATAGCGGTCTGGCTCAATTCGGTTCACCACATTGATATGCTTTAAGTTGGTGTTTTCAGTCGTGGCTAAATAATGTAAAATTGCTCCTGCTGCTACTTGTGCCAAATCCAATTCATCCACGCCGTAGCCTTTCAGGGATTTGACTTCGAAATGAGCCAGCAATTTTTCTAAAGCAAAGTCAGAAGTGAAAATCCAGTCGTCTAAAGTATAGGTATAAAAGGAGTCACCAAACTGTTGCGTAAATTGTTTCGCGCTGGTTTTAGAATAGATGATTTCAGTTGGCTTAAACCCCTGAAGTAATTTATCAATATAGTGCTGATTGCCTTCGCTCACCAAAAACTCACCGGTGGAGATATCCAAAAAGGCAACACCGTGCATATCCTTTTTCCCAAAGGAAACTGCAGCTAGAAAATTATTGGTTTTGTGATCGAGGAGCTTATCACTTATCGCGATACCGGGCGTAACGATTTCGGTCACACCACGGCGCACAATCTTTCGCTCTTTGCTAGGTTTTTCCAGTTGCTCACAGATAGCAACGCGATAACCAGCTCGTACCAGCTTAGGCAAATAGGTGTCGAGTGAATGGTAGGGAAAACCTGCCAGTTCGATATCAGCTCCACCATTATTTCTTTTGGTAAGGACGATTCCCAATACCTGAGAGGCGGTAATGGCATCTTCTGCGAAAGTTTCATAAAAGTCCCCTACTCTGAATAGCATAATAGCATCCGGATGTTTGGTTTTCACCTGGAAGTATTGCTGCATCAGCGGTGTAACTTTCTTTCCCTTCTTCTTGGTTGTTTTACTGTTTTTACTCACATGGTAAAGATAAAAAAATGTTTGGAGGGAGGGAGGAGTTTGGGGAGGGTTTTTGACTTTGAGGGGGATTTTAGGATTTGGGCTTTGCTTTTGGAGTTGTGGAGAATGGCGGGAAGATGGAAGTGGGAGGCGGGAAGCTCACTCGAACGGGGGAGAATGTTCACTCAACTGTGTCTTTCAATCAAAATATCAATCAAAATCATCAGACACACTTAAATGAAGACGCTCAACGGGGCCTGCAATCGCAGCTCAAAAAGTGGGCTTCCCGCTTCCAGCCTCCTCTTTCCATTCCAAAACCCATTTTCCTCCCTCCCAAGCCCTACTTTTTTACTCAAATGTTTATCTTTGCGGCCAGAATTTGTATCAATGACCCTTTTTTTAACCGTCGAAGCTGTTTAAAAGGTAGGGTTCTACATAACAGAATCAAATAATTTAAAAAAAGAAAATAGAAAATTATGATTACACAATTTAGTGGCTTGAATCAGGAAGAATCAGATTTGATGATGGAGGCGATTCCATTGGTAACTGTACTGATTGCCGGAGCAGATGGCGAAATTGACAAAGAGGAAAAAGAATGGGCAGCCAAATTAACAAAAATTAGAAGCTACAATCACCCTGAAAACTGGAATGATTTCTATAAATCAGTTGGTGAAAACTATAGTGAAAAACTGGATGCCTTGATTAGCAGCCTGCCCTCTGAAACGGAGGCACGTAATGCGGTTATCTCAACGCGCCTTGCTGCCTTAAATGATTTGCTTCCAAAAATTGATAAACATGCTGCTTACAGCTTTTACAGAGGCCTAACTTCTTTTGCGGAGCATGTGGCTAAGGCATCTGGTGGATTTTTGCGGATTGGGGCAATTAGCCGGGAGGAGAAGAAGTGGATAGGTTTGCCGATGATTACCCCTGTACCTGAGCCGGAAGAGGAAGTATAAAATATAACGTAAATTGTTTTAACGCAAGGAGTCCGCTAACGTAGCATTACGTTAGCGGGCTCTTTTTAGGTCAACAAAAAAATCAATCCTCATCTGTTCAACCCGCGAAAATCCGTGTCCCATCGCGATAGAGGGTACTTCTCCAACTTTTTCCGTAAATTCGTCCAATTATTAATCCGCAGTTGTTCTCATGCTGCATTCACACAACCTTTTATAACAATGAAATCAATACCACTTTACTTATTCGTCTTTTTAATGGCGCTTAGCTCTTGTTCAGAATCTGGTGATGCCGCAAAAAAAGTTGCGGATGCAGCGACTGATGCTGTCAATAATACAGCCGAGGCTGCAACTAGTGTTGCCAACAAATACAAGCTCACCCCATTTACTTCTTCTACGGAGTTTCCTGATGCAAAAATCAATGGCGTTACTTACAACAATGGTAAATTTAACTTTGACATAGCTGAAGGATCTTACAAACTAGGAACGCAGACGCCTGATGCTGACGCAAAGATGTGCGCCAATTCTGCAAAAGGACAGCACATTCACCTGATTGTTAATAATGCGCCCTACTCTGCTCAGTACACCAATGAGTTTGACTACCCGCTGGGACATGGTGATTTTATTATCCTGGGATTTCTTTCTCGTTCTTACCATGAAAGTATCAAAACGGCTGATGCGCATTGGTTAAAAAAAGCACACGTGCATGGCAACTCCATTCAGAACCCTAAAGATGTGACGGAACCGATGGTTTTTTACTCTCGTCCAAAAGGAACCTATACTGGAAAACTAGCAACTGATAAAGTAATGCTCGATTTTTATCTGGCGAACGTAACACTTGGTGCAGACTACAAAGTTAAGGCAGAGATAAACGGAGAAACGCATATGCTTGATAAATGGCAGCCCTACTATATTGAAGGCTTGCCTATGGGGCAAAATAAAGTGAAGCTGACTTTGGTTGATGGAAGTGGTGCCACCGTGAAAACGCCTTTAAACCCAGTGGAGCGAACGTTTACTTTAGCGCCTGATCCTATGGAGGAGGCGACTAAGCAATAAAAAGAAAATATGTAACTGTTCAGCCTGCTTTGATCTGGGGGCTCCTGCGAACTGCGGGCATTTGAACTTGCACTTGATACTTGCACTTGAATTTTAAAAAGTGCAAGTTCAAGTATCAAGT
>Ga0114957_1000525_pt1 | contig 48568 bp, 45 predicted proteins | sample BantaG_FD_87175 | JGI IMG/M metagenome (GOLD analysis project Ga0114957, IMG submission 87175) | Marine algal microbial communities from Bantry Bay, Ireland - BantryBay_4 metaG | ecosystem: Host-associated > Algae > Red algae > Unclassified | place: Bantry Bay, Ireland | collected 2014-11-21 | reverse complement strand
TCACAACGCACCTGAAGGAATGCTGCTACGTCATGACAACGGCTTGGTCTTTGGCTCACGCAGCTTCCGCGCAGTGGTCAAAGACTACGGACTGAAACAGGAATACATCACTCCATACACGCCGCAGCAGAACGGACTCTGCGAACGCTTCATCAAGACCTTTAAGGAAGAATTTTGCTGGTGCAACCGCTTCAGTTCACTCGCAGAAGCACGCATCGCCTTGGCAAAATTCATCGACCACTACAACAAAACGCGCCCTCATCAGGCGCTCAACTACCAAACACCGAACCAAAGAAACCAAGACCTATGCAAAATCGCCGCCTAAATAACACGATCGGCTGTCCAACTTCCGGGGGAGCACTACACACGATCAGAATACAGTTTTTTTTGAGAAAATGACGCATTAGATTAACTAAAATTGGTTAAGCGAACAAAATAAGGTCAGAGCGATGGGTTATTCAAGCTTAAATTCCCGTTTAGTAGTATTCGAAAAATTTTTGCTAGAGATCGCATTACGTTGCCCTAGGCGCCCATCCCTGATTTAAATTATGCCAGCAACTGTATTTGTGGACTTTTTTAAAATGCTAGCATCTTTTTACAGTCTCCTTCACCAAAAAAACCCGAGGAGCGGACTCCTCGGGATGTGACAAACTATTCTCTTGATTAGCGGCGGCGGCGCGCAGCAAGGGCTAGCCCAGCAAGGCTGAGAAGGGCTGATGAGGGTTCGGGAACTGAAACGACGAAGGTCGAAGCGTAGGAATTAACCCCATCATTCAGGACGACTCCGCTATCGACACCATCGAAACCATAAGCAGCTTGGCCATTGATGAGGACGACTTCGCTGACCTCGATGCCATTGGCAAAACTCGCGGTCAGTTGCGCTTCGCTAACGCCGATGAGACCGGCTACCCGGGAGGTGGAATCAGCAAAGCCACCGAGGCCGATGTTCAGGATGGAGCCCGTGTTCTCGATGTAGCTGATGTTAGGATCAGAAAGTTGGGCAAAGCCACCATTGCTGAGGAAGTTGCTGTAGAGAAAGGCTTCGTTCCCGGTGATGGCATCAGGTCCAGAAGTTTGCTGGGAGCTCATCGCGCCAAGGAAATCGGAGAACCAAAGATTGGCGAGATTGTTCGCGCCATAGCTAGTATCGTAGCTGTTGGAGGAATCGGTGAACCAATCTTGCCCAGAGAGGCCACTGAGAACGATGATATCGCTGTTAGAAAAGCCAGCGGTGAGAATGGTGGGATTGGCCGAGCCGAAAAGCCCTCCCGAGGTGGAGTCGTTCGGGAGGCCGTCGCTCGAAGTGAAGAGTTCGACGTTTCCGCCAGCGGCGTTCGCGCTTCCTTGAAGAACGGTCAGGAGGGGCGCGCTATTATTGATCACGAGGGTTCCCGGAGAAGACTCTTCATAAATAGTGACATCGGCATTCGAGAGAATAGCGGATGTGAGGGTTTGGGACCACGCAGGCGATGCAGTAGCCGCCAGCAGGATGAGGTAGGGAATTTTTTTTTTCATCAATTTAGGGGTGAGCCGCGACGATACTCGATTCTTAGCGAATTGATACAAAATTTTTAAAAATCTTGTCCTTCTGGTGCTCACGTAGGTCGGTATATATAGAATAAGTGCGTCTATTGATACTTAAGGGGCGCAACTTTGCCGTTTCCGGACATTAGCCGGGGTAGGAAAGGGTGCCGTTTTTTTAAAAAGGCTAAGTCAGACGAATGGATTCGCTGTCCCCGCTCACGCGCGCTGCCAGCTCGAGGTCGTGGGTGACGATGGCGAGGGTGACGCCTTTCTCCTGCTGCACTTCGAGAAGAAGGTCAGCGACCTTGGCCCCGGTTTCGCTATCGAGCGCTCCGGTGGGCTCATCGGCCAAGATGAGGCTGGGCTTGTTGATGAGGGCGCGGGCGACTGCGACGCGTTGCTTTTCACCTCCGGAGAGGGCGGATGGGAGGTGGCGTAGGCGGTGGCCGAGTCCGACGCGCTCTAGGAGGGCTTCGGCGCGCGCGCGCGTTTCGCTTTCTTTTTCCTCCCAACCCCCGGCGAGGCGGGGAACGAGAACATTTTCCAGCACGGTGAGCTGGGGCAGGAGGTGGTGCTGCTGGAAGACGAAGCCGAGCTTCCGGTTACGGAACTTAGCGGCCTCTTTCTCACTGAGCGAGTGGATGCTTTCGCCTCCAATGGTAATCTCGCCGGAGGTCGGTGGAAGCATAGCCCCAATGACGTTAAGGAGAGTCGTTTTGCCACTCCCGGAGGGCCCGACGATGGCGACAGCATGGCCATCCGCGATCTCGAGATTAAGCTGCTCAAGGACCGGCACTGGACCAGCAGCGGTTTGGTAGCTAAGGGAAAGATTGCGCACTGAGATCATAAGGAACTTATAGCGAGTTGGGTTCGCCATTTTCAATCCGGAATCCGGCAGATGAGCAGTGCTTCTTCACGAGCGAGAAGTCCCGATCGCCTGCGTGAAGTCGGACGCGGGTCCGGCGAGATTTTGCGGCGACTTGCTCGGTGGCCGCGAAGAGCCGGGCCTCTCCAGTCTGGAGGTCCCAGTCATTCTCGGTGCAGGGCTGCCAGCCGACGCTGAGGAACATGGCATAGAGGTCATGCCGCCCGTGGCCCTCAGGATGAGTCAGGGTGAGAACGCGATTTATCTGGGCGCTCTTTGGGGTGAAAAGTGGAGGGCGCTCGGGCTTGCCGGGGCCGCCATGGCGGCGGCGGGTGAAGCGGCGGAGGAAGCCTGCCAATGAGCCGAGGATTGTTAGCAAGACCCGCGGCCCGGGCTTGTCAAAGCGCGGCACGAGCCCACGCGACGGCTGGCGGGTGAGCGCAAGTGATTGGTATGGCGCGTCCCCGGTCGGTCCGGTGTAGAGAAAATCGCCCGTCTGCACTCCTAGCGCGCTTCCTTGATAAACCGAGCCCTCCCAACGGATCCCGGTCTCACCAAATCGGGCGGGGTGCTTTTTATAGAGAAGCGCTTCCGCATGCCCGTAGCCCATCTGCTGACATAGGTAGCGCCACGGGGTAGCGCGCCGGTGATGCCAGACGAAGGCGGCGGGACTAAAACCGAGACTCATTTTTTCATCCCGCAGTCGCCAGCAGAAATCGACATCATCACCGGCGGTCTCGAAGATGGGATCGAAGCCGCCGATTTGATCGAAGGCCTCTCGGCGCACCGCGAGATTACAGCCCGGGAGGTGCTCGGCCTCGCGATCGCTTAGCATGACATGGGTGGGCGCTCCGGGTGCTGCGGTGGTGAGGGCGAGCGCCAGATTCTCGGGTTCGGGCGAGAGGTTCGGCCCTCCGACAGCGGCGTAGTCGCCCGACTTGAAGACGCGGGCCAGTTCACTGAGCCAATGGGGATCGACTTCGCAATCGTCATCAGTGAAAGCTAGGATACCGCCAGTCGCAGCAGCAGCCCCTAGGTTTCGGGCTCCGGAAAGACCGGTGGGTTCAAGGTGGAGCAGGTTGATGCTATCTTGCTTATCTAGGAAGCTTCTCGTACTATCTGAGGAGCCGTCATTGACGACAATGATTTCAAAGGTGGGCCCCTCTAGTTCCCTGACAGCCCTAAGGCAGCGGGGAAGTCTCTCCCCTCCATTCCGGGTGCAGATGATGACTGAGAATTTAGGGGCGGATTCCCCGCTTGCAGCACCGGTCTCAGGGAGAGCTGAGAGGGCTGGTTTAGCTGAGCCATCGCGACGCGTGAGGCCGAAAGACCACTCATCCATGCTGCGGTCATTATTCCACCAATGGTCCGACCAAGCATAGAGCGCGCAACCGCATAGCGCTTCCTGATGGCTGATGCGATAGGCGCTCGCGAGAAGTTCGGCTTGGAAGTCCTCAGAATGCCGCTGGGTATCGAGCCCGAACTCGGCGAGAAATACCGGGCGGTCCCCTGCGATATGGTGAAGGCGAGCAAGGTAGCTTTTGAGCGCTTGGGGATCTTCAAGGTAGAGATTGAAGGCGGTGAAATCAGCATGCAGGGGCTCGAGATATTCGGTGGTGGGGTAGCTGGCATAAGCCACCGGGAGACCGGGCGCAGATGCTTTAGCGGCGAGAATGAGTTCGTCGATTTTCTCACGCACCCGAGCCGGTCCCATCCAGCGAGCGATATCACTTGGGATTTCATTTCCGACTAAGATTGCTCCTAGGGCGGGGTGATCCCGGTGGCTCGCGAGCCAGTTGAGGAGGTCAGCTTTGGCTGCCTGATAAATTTCTTTTTCTTCAAAAAAGTCACAGCCGTGAGCCCAGGCATGAGTTGGCAGGATTAAGAGCCCCTGGTGCAGCGCTTCGTCTAGGAGTTCACGATCTGGTAGCCGATAGGTCCGGATGGCGTCGAACCCGGACTGCGCAATTCGGGCAAGCTCGCAAGAGGTCTCCAGTCCTGAGTCCGGTGGGAAAGGTCCGTAGGTGACGCAGCGCAGAAAGTGCCGCTTCCCATCTAAAAGGAAGTGTTTTCCATCGACTGCTAGGCGGGGCACAGCCGGAGACTAGCAAATGAAGGCGGCGGGACAACATCTGCGAACTTCCTTTTCTACAGAAGAAATACCCCGGGGGCGGGCGGGCTAGGGAAACATTTGTCTTCTAAGCACGCTGACGCCTTCAACGCCGGATTGCGGGTTCGAAAGAGCAGCGAGGTTCTGGGAGGCGACCCTAAGATTATTGATCGCGATCCATATCTCGCCCTCGTGGCCGTCTTCATTCGAGCAGATCGCTCTTCTTTCGGTAGACTTGGCAGCCACTGGTGCGGCGGTGGGGATTACTGAGCGTTCTGGATTTTTTTTATTTCTGACGAAGCAAGCGGGACAGCTGAGCGTAACTTGAGGCCGGGAGTGACCTCTCTTGCAAGAGTCTCAAATCCCTCAGGGCGGATTTACGATCGCCGGAAAGAAATAAGGCGAGCCCACGGTCGTTGATCAGGGTGAGATCTGGGCGATCTGGCTTGATGCGCGCATTGAGCTCGGCAAGGGAAAGCGCGAGATCCCGGTGGGTTCGCTTGGGGTCTTTCTCTAAAAGAAGGCGCGCTCTCCGAATGCGATGGCTCGCTGAGTAGCGCGAGGTGGCGATCTCTTCGTCCAAGATCGGGAGAATACCGTCACGGTCTCCGGCGCTGATGGCGGCGTCGATCCAGGCGTTTCTAAGTACGATACTTTCCGTATTTTGATGCGCTTTTTTTAGGAGACCGGCCGCTAGTCGGAAGTCGCCGCTTTCAGAAAGAAGATAGGCGTGTAGAAGATGGGTGGCATCTTTCTGCTGCGGGGCCCGCCGAAGATGGCGGAGCGCAGCTGGATGATCCCCCGCTTGGTGAGCGAGTTGTGCGAGAAGAAAAAAATTTTGTGGAGCGGGAGCAAGCTTCGTGAGCCGTTCGCCCAGCTGAAGAGCTTCTTCGTTTTTGCCTTGGTCAGAGAGGAGTTCGGCCAAGGCCGCAAGCGCAGCAGGACTGACCTCGAGCTGAAGGGAAACACGGAGATCTGAGATGGCGTGTCCCTTTTCCCGCAGGGCGCGGAATTCCACCGCGCGCCGGTAGTAAAGCTCGGCTGATGGGTCCCTCTCGATCGCCTCGGTGAGGGTGGCAACTTCTTCGGTGACGTCATTATGCCCGCACAGAGGGAGGCACAGGAGGAGGAAGAAAATGAAGCTCCTCATCCCGCTACTCTGCCAAAAGAAGCGCGGGGTGAAGGGTGAAATCGGAGCTGTCGATATTCGCATTATGACCCTCGATTGTCAGGACATTCTGCTCGCCGGGCTTGAGGATCTTCTCGATGCCACGGAGCGGGAAGTAGCTGAACTGGCCATTTGCCTCGTGAAGGGTGAAGTCGTCAGCGGTGGCTCCTTGCTCGTGATCGACTCCGACGCGAAGGACCTCATGCCCGTTTAGATAGGCGATAAAGGCGTCGTCGTAGGAGACGTTCAGACCAAGCTTTTTGGGGTCCACGGTTTCAGGCGCGAGGAAGGATCGGCGGAGATAAACCACGGTGTAGTTCCCCCGCATATCTAAGAGTTCGGTTTCATCATCCTCGTCCCCGTAGCCGAAGCCTGCTTTACCGGACTTCCACGCGGAATCGTCATATTCTGGCTTCACCCAGCTCGCTGCTGGATGTTCTCCGGCGAGGTAAGACCACTTGGCTCCCTCGCCAATTAGCGAGATCACTTTTTCCGGAGCGCTCGGAGGAGCGGGAACGATCTCACGCGGGTCCAGAAGCTCAGGATCAGCGGGATCAATGATGAGGGTGTGGGCGATCTTCCCCCGCTTTTGGATCGCGAAGGTATCCCGGATATCGCCGTGAAGGCTGATCATCTCCGCATGTAGGGTATCGCCCGCGACCGAGATAAGGCAGGAGCCATTTTCAACAATGATGCGCTTCATGACAGGAGAGATCCCCTTCCGCGACACGCCCGTGCCACCGTGGCCGGTGACGACTTGGACGACGCCGTTGTGCGGCTGGAGACCCGCGCTTTTTAGATAAGCGCCATCGCCCCTCGGGTTACCATCACCATCGTCCAGCACCACTCCCTCGGCGATTGTCGGTGTTTCGTAAGCACCATCAATGAGCATCGAGCGCTCGTAAATATGGGAATGGCCCGTGAAGACGATATCGACTCCGCCCGACTCGAGGATGGGCATGATGTGCTGCCGCATCTCAATTAACTGATTTTCGGTGTCCGAGTCATGCGACCCTTTGGTATACGGCGGGTGATGGAAAAAGGCGACGAGGAAGTCGGCAGAGGTCTTCTCTAGGTCCGCTTTGAGCCACTGCGCCATCGCCCCTGAAGGTCGGCGGTCTAGGTCGTGAGAATCAAGGCAGATGAAGTGGACCTTACCATAATCGAAGGAATAATATGCCTCGGTCCCTGAAGGAAGCCCCCCTGCCTCGCCGCGAGTAGGCAGCATGTAGGCATCGTAATAAGGGCCGGTCCCATCAGAACCCTTAGAGGTGCGCCCCTCGTGATTCCCCATCGAGGGCCAGCACACGGTGTTTCGCAGCGTGGGCTCATACATTTTAAAAAAACGTTCAGAGAATTCCTGATTGGTCCCTGACCCATACGCCATATCGCCCACGTGGAGATAGAGATCGAGCTTCCGATCATTGAGCGCGAGATGAGCCCGCATCGCCTCATGCACCTGCGCTTGGGCACGGCCGCCCGTGCCCGAATCACCTACGACCCAGAAGTAGACTGCCGCGTCGCTTCCCGGAACCGGGTGGGTCACAAAGTGATAAGTCTTGTCCTCGGGCGTGAGACGCATCTCGCCATCGAAAATCGCATAGTAGTAAGTGGTGCGTGGCGCTAGGCCGAGAATGGTCGCCTCGAACTGCCGGGTCTCCTCCGCTGCGTCAGGAAAAAGGGGCGCGGCAGACGGCTGCGTCGGGTGAAGGCGAGTTTCGATCTGACTGGCGGGGATACTAGTCGTGAGCGCTTCGGGACTAAGGCCCACTTTGACCACCGGATCCATGGCAGACAAAGTGCGCCAAACCAAGCGCATCGAATCGTGGGTGGCGAACTGGACGTAGGGGGCTCGCGAGAACTCCGCTGCGCTGCTCGTGAGACTAAGTAGAGCAAAGAGGAAAAAGAGGCGCATGCTGGCCATCATCAGACCTATTTTAAAGATCGGCAACCCCACATAAGTGCTTTTTTAGGAATGCTTGAAGCGATTCCAGCAACCCGCGAGATTGACCTAGCGGCCCGCAGAACGTATTGCTGGGCCATGACAAAACTCCCCCGCCCTATCGTTCTTCTCGTTCTGAGCGCCTGCTGCTTCTCCTTAAACTCCTGCGGGCTTGTCCGATCGCTCATCCAAATCCCTGGTCGCACCCTCCAGAGCGTCGGCAGAACCGTAGGTTTCGGGATTGAAGCCACGGAAACAACGACGACCGAGCACGAGGTTTCAGCTAAAGAATTGAGAACGAGCCGGTGATATTTCGTGTTTATTAAATGTTAGTTGCCTTGGACTCATTTCTTGGCGAGCTGTTCGCAAACGAAAGGCGCTCCTACTCGATGTTATTCGAGACGTGTTAGAGCTCTCTCATTTCTCATTCTCCTTCAGATCATTCTCGTTCTCTGCCTGACCTCGCTGCCAGCTATTCCCACGGTAAGCATTACGGTGAAAAGGTGGATTTTCCCGTAAACTCACTTCTCGTCAGTTATTTACCTCCATTTAGCTAGCTCCCTACCCGATCGAGAACGCGCCCTTCGTCGTGATGGCTCAAGCTGAGCCAGAGCGCATTTTGCGGGAGCAGGTCCGGAAATAACCTCGGCCATTCCACTACCACGATTCCACCCCGATCGAGATAATCATCCCAGCCGAGCGCAAGCAACTCGTGCTCGGACTCGATCCGATAGAAATCGAAGTGGAAAATCTCCAAGTCCCCTCCCCGATACTCCTGCACGAGCGAAAAGGTCGGACTAGTCACCTCTCCACCGCCGAGCGCTCGGACTAATCCTTGGACTAAAGACGTCTTACCCGCGCCCAGATCACCCACGAGAGCAAGCACGGCGCCGCCCTTTAAATCAGCAGCTAGCGCTGCACCCGCAGCATGCGTGGCAGCAAGATTAGGGAGGGACAAAGGGAGAGATAGGGACATGGATTAGGAGCTAGGACTTGATAAAAGCGCCCCCCCCTGCTCATTCGCAAGTTTCTTCCTCTTCTTTTTCAAAAAAACCTTGATCTTCCCGGTCCCCCGTGGTGAATTCCCGCCCCCTGATTCGGCGAGTTGGTCTCGCAGCTCAGGAAACAACCTAGCCAACCCATTCCTAACATGGCCTACGCAATTTTTAAAACCGGCGGTAAGCAATACCGCGTTTCAGAAGGTGACACCATCAGTGTCGACAAACTTCCCGTGGCTGCTGATGAGGAGATCAAGTTTGGCGAAGTTCTCTTGATCAATAACGGCACCGACACGACTGTAGGAGCCCCGACCGTTTCTGGAGCAGGCGTCACCGCTAAAGTAATCGAGCAGCACCGTGGCAAAAAGGGCATCGCCTTCAAGTTCAAGCGCCGTCAGGGTTACCACAAGACCATCGGCTTCCGCAGCCACCTCACTAAGCTCGAGATCACCGGGATCCAGGGCTAATTCACCAGCACATTTTTACTCCACCTACTCATGGCTCATAAAAAAGGACAGGGTTCCGTCAAAAACGGACGCGATTCAAACAGCAAGCGTCTCGGCGTGAAGAAGTTCGGCGGCGAGGTCGTCATCGCAGGCAATATCCTCATTCGTCAGCGCGGCACCAAGTGGCACCCAGGCGCCAACGTCGGCATGGGAAAAGATCACACCCTCTTCGCTCTCACCGATGGCAGCGTCTTCTTCGACAAGAAGGGTCGCCGAATCAATGTCGCGCTCGCAGATTAATTGCACCCCGCAAGCATTTTCAAAAAGGCGAATCCGGAAGGGTTCGCCTTTTTCGTGCTCGAAAGACTCGAGAGACTATTTTGTCCATTCCTCCGCCCGTCACGTTTTTGGCGAAAAGATCGAAAAAATACGGTCCTCACCGGCTCCGATAATTTCAGATCAGACTCCAGCTTCGGGGAAGTTTGCTTGTGAGAGGTCAGCGCTATGACGAATTAAAACAAAAGCGGCTCTAAGTCAAATTTGCTCGCGGTTATGGTCCCTTCCTGTCGTAGGGATTTTCAAAAACGACGCATCATCTTGTGTTTGGTCGAGAAGTCGAAATCGAAGTTTGATCTCCTTGTGAAAATGCTCTTTCTCTCCCTCTATGAACATCGTCCTTGTCGCCCCGGAGATCCCGCATAATGCCGGAGCCGCAGGACGGCTCGCGCTAGCCACGGGTTCGACCCTCCATCTCGTTCGACCGCTTGGATTTTCGCTCGATGAGAAAGCAGTCAGGCGGGCGGGACTCGACTACTGGGATGAGGTTGAGCTGAGAACTTGGGACTCCTTCGACCACCTCATGAGCGAACATTCTGAAGCTCGATTTTGGTTTCTGAGCACCAAGGCCAAAGCGAACTTATGGGAAGCCAACTTTGAAAAAAATGACTTTCTTGTTTTCGGCCGTGAGTCGAAGGGACTTCCTGAGGAGTGGACGCGGCGGGCCAATGCTCTCCGTATTCCTATGGTTCCAGGCAGCACCCGCTCGCTCAATCTTTCCACCGCGATCAGCATTGTCCTCTACGAGGCCTGTCGCCAGAGCGGAGAGCTTAGCTAGGCTTTCTCGAGCTTGCGGAGATAGATCACCAGCAAGGTAATATCCGCCGGGGTGATGCCGCTGATACGTCCCGCTTGACCGAGGGTTCGCGGTCGGATGGTAGAAAATCGTTGCCGTGCTTCATTCTTCAGACCCTTGATCGTGTCGTAATCGAGATCATCAGGAATTTGGGCTGACCCCTGCTTTTGAACCCGCTCGACCTCCATTCGCTGGCGCTCGATGTGCCCCTCGTATTTGAAGTCCGACTCCAAAATAGGCCAAAGTTCCACGTGGAACTTGGCCCGTGTTTCGGGTGGGAGATCTGTCCAAGAATTGCCTCCACGGCGGAACCAGTGATCGAGCTTGATGCCTTCATGACTCGCCGAGCGAATGAAGGCGCGTCCCTCCTCCAGAGAATCCAACTTCTCAGCGAAGAGTTCTCCTTTTCTGGAATCAAGCAATCCTGTCTTTTCAGCAAGAGGGACTAGGCGCTCGTCCGCATTATCCTGCCTGAGAAGAAGCCGGTATTCTGCGCGGCTGGTGAACATGCGATAGGGCTCGGTGCATCCCTTCGTGACAAGGTCATCGATCATCACTCCCAAGTAAGCCTGCTCCCGACCTAGAACGAGCTCGGGCTTTCCGGACGCCTTGAGAGCGGCATTAGCACCGGCAAGGAGACCTTGCCCAGCCGCTTCCTCATATCCAGATGTTCCATTAATCTGACCTGCGAAATAGAGTCCGGAGATTTTCTTCGTCTCCAGCGTGGGCTGTAGCTGAGTAGGGGGGCAGTAGTCATACTCCACCGCGTAGCCCGGGCGGATCATCTCGCAATTCTCAAGGCCCTCGATACTGCGGAGGAAGTCAAGCTGGACGTCGTAGGGCAGGGAGGTGGAAACGCCATTGACGTAATATTCGAGGGTGTGCCGACCCTCAGGCTCTAGGAAAACTTGGTGCCGCTCCTTTTCCGCGAAGCGGACGACCTTGTCCTCGATGGAGGGGCAGTAGCGGGGACCGACGCCCTCGATCTGGCCGGAATACATTGGCGACTGGTGGATATTATCACGGATGACATCGTGCGTCCTTGGGTTGGTGTAGGTCATCCAACAGGGGACTTGTTCCACGTGGAACGCGTCATTTTCCCAATAATTCAGGGTGAAGAGGTCATTTCTTTCTCGGGTGATTAGCTGGGGAAGATAGGAGAAGAGGGGAGGGGAGGGATCGCCCTCTTGGCTCTCACATTTTGAGAAGTCGATGCTCCGCCCATTGAGGCGGCAGGGAGTTCCGGTTTTGAAGCGATCGACTTCGAAACCGAGCTCTTTGAGCGAGTCTGATACGGTTGAGGTCGCATCGCCCATGCGACCTCCGACTTCGTTCTTTTTGCCGACGTGCATGAGACCGCGCATGAAGGTTCCCGCTGAAAGGATGACTGACTTTGCGGCGATCTCCATCTGGAGGGATGTCTGGATGCCACGGACTTGGTCATCTTTGACGAGGATTTGAGCGACATTTCCCTGATGAAGGTCGACGCCGGGCGTGCCCTCGAGGGTGCGCTTAATCCGGAATTGGTAGGCCTTTTTATCGCACTGAGCACGCGGGGCTCGAACTGAGGGACCCTTGGTGGCGTTGAGCATGCGCCATTGGATCGCTGTCGCGTCCGTATTCTCAGCCATGATCCCGCCGAGGGCATCGATCTCGCGCACCATGTGGCCCTTCGCCAATCCGCCAATCGCGGGGTTACAGCTCATCTGCCCGATCGTATCGAGGTTCTGGGTCAGGACGGCGACTTGCGCTCCTAGGCGGGCAGCGGCGAGGGCAGCTTCGACGCCCGCATGTCCGGCACCGATAACAAGGACATCATAATCTTTAGGATAGCGATACATGGAGGGAGGCGCAACCTAGCAAGCATTCTTTAAAAGACAAGAAAGGCCATGCTCCGCTTGCGAGCTTCTCCTCAATCTCGAGGGCTCCTTTCTGTTATTGAATTCATCGTGCACCGCCGATGAAGGACATTCGCACTGACGAAAATGAACAATTTCGCCGAAAAAAGTAATGATTTTTCGAGAATGGCTACCTTTTACGAAAAACCTCTCAATTTACGCCCTTTTTCTAGTTATGTCTTAATCGTTCATTTCGAGTGTGTTATGACGGAATAAGTTACTTTAAAGGGTGGTGAGAATCGCGCCAAGCGGGGAGGCATGGGAGAGTGGCCTGTCTGCGAGAAAGTGCTTAATTGGAAAAAGGCGATTAGTTCAGCGCTCACTGAGAACGAAAGCGCTTTGAGTAAAAACAACAACAGCGGTCCTCCCGAGGGAAGGACCGCTGCTGAGCACACACGCAACAACAAACAATTGTTACAAAAAGAGAAACGTCTACACGCGGGAAATTTGTTCAGCTAGGAATCGCAATTCTCATCATTCTATCAGAGTGCTTCCGGGGCGCGGTCGTCAGGATTAATCGCGCTGGCCGCTTGGTCCCGTGCTCGCTCACTTGCGGACCGTCCGGCGGCGGCACCTTTGGCGAAGCCGTCTTTAACATTCTGCGGGACAAACTCCTCGGTGAAGGCTCCGACGAAGTTTGATCCATAAGCGATGCTGTAGGCGATATCGTGGAGCGCTTCAGAAAAGGCGGACTTCACTCCAGGAGCAGCCGCTCGGCCTTTCGCCGCTCCGGCCTCACTTCCGGAGCAGAAAGCGTCTTTGAGATTATCGAAGTGGCGTTTGGCGGTTTGCGCTGCCGTTTCTTGATTTTGATTTTCGTCATTCATCATTTTATTTTCGTTACCTCATTAGACCACCTTTTCACCGAAACATTCATTATAAAGGATGGGCTTTTTTGGAACGAGGGCGGTGCAGGATCTCAGATTGATGGGGCGAAGTTTCTTTGAATGAAAAGCGGCGCAGGGGCGTCGCATTATTCGGCACCGGGAAACTAAACCTAAAATAAAGACCATGAGAAAAATACTGACCATCATCATCGCCCTTGCTTCTAGCGGGCTCGCACTCCCGACGACTGCTGAGGCTGGAAGCCTGCGGGTGGGATATTCTACGATTTACACCAGCGGACGGCATGCGTGCGGATGCGCGATTAAGACGAAGAAAGTCTTCGTGGGTTACGACCGATATCGCCGCCCAGTTTATCGATACTACAGCGTCCCACTTACTCACCGCTGCGGACACCGCGGGATTGTTAATCGGCAGGTTCATTATTCTAGTCCGAGGAATCACTATAGGACCCACCGCTACTATAACCGTAATTCCTACGGGCAGCAGAGGCGCTCTTACCAGCGGTCCAGAGCCGGTTCAGGCGGGCGTCGGATTGTCTGTCGATAATCTCTGGTGTTGTAAGATTTCAGAGGCTCATTTCGATGAGCCTCTTTTTTTTCCAGTCTGAGAGGGCGCGTCCCCGCACCTGAGGTCTGCGCATGCTGATTGGTTTATGGGTTGCGCCGTTCGAAACTAGGTGAGCAAAGCTGTCTTTCAGGCGGTCGGCATTTTCATGTCGATGATTTCATTTTTTCACCGAGATAGCGGGGGTGTCGCATCCCGGTTGACGAGACCACGGAGCCGGAGGTCGGGCCCGATTTTAGTCAGGCTGGTATTGGTGAGGGTATGGCGATCCGCGAGGCTCGCGACCCCTTTTCCACCGACTGCCGGGCTCGGGCCGCCGGTGATGAGGGGGGCGTAGTAGATAACAAATTCATCGATAAGATTCTCATCTAGGAAAGCACCGATAAGGGTTCCGCCGGCTTCGAGAAGGACGGTATTGATCCCATCTTCTGCCAAAGTACGAAGAACCTCCGATTTTTCGATGTTTTTAAAGAGATGAGTCGGGTGACCATCATTAAACATTTGGTAAGCTGACTGATCGATTTCAGTGCGGGTGAGAATGACGCGTAAGGGCTGATTTTTCTGAGGAGAAATGGCGGAGCTACGGAGGGTGAGGGAGGGGTCATCTTGGCGGAGCGTAGCTCCCGAGGTGATGATGGCATCGACCTCTCCGCGGAGAAGCTGGACGTCTTCACGGGCATCTGGTCCGCTGAGCCATTGACCTTCGCTTGGGGGGCGAGTGATTTTTCCATCGAGGGACATCGCGGTCTTGGCGATGACCCAGGGGCGATTCTGTGTCTGCACCATGGTAAAGCCGCGGATGAGGTGCTGGCACTCGGCTTTGAGAATTCCGGATTCTACTTGGATGCCCACAGCGCGGAGAATTTCATCGGCCTTTCCGGCATGAGAAGGATTGGGATCGGGAGTGGCGTAGACGACTCGGCTGATTCCCGCCGTGATGAGGGCATCGGTGCACGCCCCGGTGGTGCCGTGGCTACTGCAGGGTTCGAGGGTGATGTAGGCGGTGGCTCCTTTGGCTTGGCCGGGTGCGAGCTTTGAGAGGGCGTTACGTTCGGCGTGGTCGGTTCCGGATTTCTGGTGCCAGCCGCGAGCGAGTTCCTTACCACTGCGCACTAAGATGCAGCCTACGGGGGGGTTGGGAGCGGTGAGACCGATGCCGTGTTGAGCTTCCTCGAGGGCGTGGGTCATCCAGTGGAGGTCATCATTTTTCATCAATGAGGAGTGGAGATTCTCTATGGAAGGAGTTTGGGGGGCGAAGATTTATTTGTCGATCTCGGGGCGGGTGGGGTATCGGAGCCTTCTATGGGTTGATCGGCCTTTCTTTAAAGGCGGGATCGCTAAGATATTTTGGGGCTTCTTTGCGCGGTCGATAAGTTTGTGAATAGGGAGGGAGAAAAGACGAGTAAGTGGTGCTATTCCCATTATTATCCTCGTTTGAGTCGACTCTTCGCAGTTCTTCTCGCTGGTTATTCTTCTGGTGGAACGTCGGTGGCTGCGGGGTGGAACAGAGATTGGTCTGAGTTATTCTTCCCTATAAGAAGAAGAAGATAATGAAAAATGCCCGTTCACACTCTCTAGGGGATGGGGACAAACTCTTTGTTTCTTGAGCACTGAACCTTGAAGTGCTTCGTTGGGGAAAGGAGGTGGGGGTTGGGCGGAGGTTATTTTATTGAGAGTTATGGAGCATTGAGATGCTTTGGGCGAGGGTGCCAAGGCGAAGCTCGTTGGTGCTGGGGTTTTTTCCGAGGTGCTTGGCGAACCAGCTCTGGGGGATGGCTTTCGTTTCGCGGATCTGCATGAGGGTGTTGATGATTATTGCTTCGTCGGTGACGGAAAGGTCGGATTCAAGATCGTCGATGAGTGCTTTTACAGCGCGCTTTTTTTGCCCGATATTGTGGAGGGCGATGGCGGCTTGAGCGCGAATGACGGGAAACGGGTCACGGAGTCCGGCGAGGATGGTTTTTTCACTAGAGGCAGCTTTTTTGCCAAGGGTAACGAGTCCGCTGTGGCCCCAGAAGCGCGCGATGGGATTTTTCTGGGTGCATTGTTCTTCGAGGGTGGCTTTGTTCTCAGGATCGCCCGAGGAGGCGATGAAGGCGAGTTCGAGCAACTTACGGCACGTTTTTTCAGGGGTGGTGTTGACGGTCTCCATGAGGGTCTTGTCACTGCGGATGACATCGAAGAGGGGTTCGGGGATGATACCGGTGTCGCGAATCGTGAGCATGTGATCGAAGAGGGTCTTACGGAGAGAGGTGAGGCGCTGGGCGTGGGCGGGATCGGCAGCGAGATTGGTGAGTTCCCAAGGGTCGGCTTGGGTGTCGTAGAGTTCTTCAGCGGCTTGGTTATTCTCCCAGAGTGAGGCATGGGTGCCGGAGAGCGTTCCTTTTTTCCATGCTTGATGCCAGGCGGGCCAGGAGGCCATTTGGAATTGGTAGAGGGAATAGGGGGCTCCCCAAGTATGGGGGGTGAAGTGGCGCACGTATTTGTAACGGCCGGTGGCGATGCCGCGGCGGAAGCCGTAGATTTCATCGAAGCGATCGGCGAAGAGGAAGGCGAAGGGCGAGGGGCTTGGCTCGCGGCGGTTAGGTCCTAAGAAGGGTCGACCTTGCATCTTGGGATCATTTTTTAGACCCGCTAGCGAGAGGAGGGTAGGGGCGAGGTCGACAAATGAGACGATTTCATTACTGATGGTTCCATTTTGAAAAATTGAGAGCTTTTTCCATTTCTCGGGAACGTGGATAAGGAGGGGGATGCGAACTCCGGTGTCATGAAGATAGCGTTTTCCACGAGGGGTGGGGCCGCCGTGATCGCTGTAATAAAAGATGATCGTATTTTCGGTGAGGCCGTCCTTTTCAAGGCGGGTAAGGATGCGGTCGATCTGCTTGTCGAGTGCGGTTATGGTGTCGTGGTAGATGGCAAAATCGTGTCGGATTTCGGGGAGGTCGGGGAGGTAGGGCGGGAGGGTAAGGTGGGTGGGATCGAGGCGAGGGGACTCAGGGATGAGGCCCTTTTTGCGATTAGCTGCTATTTTATGGGGAAAAAGGTTACTTTCGTGAGAGATGGTAAGATTCAAGATTGAGAAGAATGGTTTGTCTTTTGGGCGCTTCGAGTAATGGGCTGTAGGAGAGCACTCGTCCCAGAGGGCCTTGTCTTTCCCTTTAAAGTTATAGTCAGTCTTCGAGGCGTTGCTGGTGTAGTAACCAGCTTGGCGGAGGTGGGTTACGTAGGGTGTCAGGTTTGCGGGGATGGAGTGGCGGCTCCGCATGTGCTGGGTGCCGAGGGTCGGGGAATAGATTCCCATAAGGAGGGTGGCACGTGCGACAGCGCATACGGGCGCGTTCGAATAAGCGTGGGTGAAGCGCGTGCTCCGCTCAGCTAAGGCATCAAGCGCTGGAGTCTTAGCTTCGCGGTTACCGTAGCAGCCGAGCCATTGGGAGGAATTGTCCTCGCTTACGATCCATAAGATATTAGGTCGTTCAGTGGCGAGCGCGACGAGGGGCAAGAGGAGGGCTAGAAAAATCTTTGTCATATCGGTTTATCGTGCAGCATTATTCTGCGGTCTCCGAGTTTGAAATGGTAAAGCGGACAAATACCGGTTTGCTGAAACTGCTTTGGATGCTAATTTCACCTTATGAAAACAATCGCTCGTTTCAGTAATCTGGACACTGCGCAGACGATGAAGATGACTTTGGGGGCTCACGGGATCGAGGCTTTCATCCCGGACGAGATCAGCGGTTCGGTGGATCCCTTTATCGGGATGGCGAAGCAGGGGATCCGTTTACAGGTGCAGGAGGGCGACGCAGAGCGGGCGATCGAGATCCTTGAGGAGCACAAGATATCAGAGGGTTGATGCCTCAGGTGGGCTCACGAGGCGGCGCTGACTTGAGCGCGTTAGTCTGCGCCTCTTTTCTTGGTGGCGGCAGCGGTCTTGGTGGTCACTTTTCTCCTTAGTCCTCTTCCGATCTCTGGGCTTTCCCGGGGGTGATTGCGTTGATCCCTGCGCCTGCTGCCTTTCCGGCGACCCCGATGGTGGTGGTGGCGGCCTTCCCGACGATTTTGACCGGAGTGGTGACCAGTGCGCAGGAGCTGACTGATAGTGAGAGCGCGATGATGGAGAGACGAAGCATCGAGGTAGGTTAAGGTGCAAACCTTAAAATAGCAAGCTTGCTCAGATTTCGATGAGGGCCTGAGAGGCAATTTTCGATTGGAAAAACAGTTTAGCAAGTTGGCAATGAGTGAGTTACGACATTTTCAGCTTATGTGTATTGACATGGGGCGATTGCATTGGGTAGCTTCTCCGGTGAATTTTATAACCTAAAAAACTGATGTCATTTATTTCTTCTCAAAACCGTTCTTTTCTTTCTCTCGTTTCAGTCGTTTCAGCGGCAACTCTTAGTCATTCCTCGGCTGCCGTGACCTATTTTCTCACTGGAGGCAGTCCGTTTGACAACGCGGGGATTGGTGCGTTTGAAACTTTGGCCGATCCCGGGGGGATGAATGTCACGATGACCACGATCGATATTATCGGGAACGATCTCACGCTTGCTTCAGCGGGAGTTGCCAACGTGACCAATGTGAGCGGATCGATCGGGTCGATGGGGATCAATTCCGTTTCGGGCGGTGGTTTTAGTTCAGAGTTCCAAGATTTTAATCCGAATGAGGGATGGATCGTCTCTTTCAACATGGATATTACGCTGGATGAGATCGATCTCTCGGGACAGGGAGCGGGGGCTGAGATGACGGTATCGTCTGCTGCCTTTACCGACAAAGTGCTTTTGGATGGCAACCCGGGCGATACTCATAACCTTGGCAATAGTGTAGTGCTCGCCGGGACGACAGTTACCTTTCAGATGACGAGTGATTCTTCCGGCGATAATGACACCGGAATGCGTATCGCTTATTTGACTGTATCACCGGCTATTCCGGAGCCGTCATCTGCGCTGCTTTCTGTTCTCGCGCTAACGCTGCTTGGGAGACGCCGCCGCTAGAAAGGTATTTTGGTAAATCCTCTAACTAAATTATTCCCCATGTCACCCCTCATCCGTTCTACTTCGGCGGCCTTCGGCCTCGCCCTTCTTAGCCAGTCCGCCTTCGGCCAGGCTGTCTTTGATTTTAATAACAATACCGCATTCGATAATGTGGGGATCGGTGCTTCGATGACCGTTTTGGATCCTACTGAGTCGGTCAATGTTACTCTTACGAGTGATGACATCATCGGGCAGGATGGTTCGCTTGCTTCTGACGGGGTCAATTTTCATCAGACGAATATTCAGTTCGATGTGAATTCTCTGGGGATCAACGACGCGACGAATCCGGATGGTGCGGGGAGTAATTCCCGGGATTTTGATCCGGGTGAGGGATGGGTGATTTCCTTCGATGTCGCGGTGAAGCTCATTGAGATCGATTTTTCGGGGATGAGTGCGGGGGAGTCGTTTACGATTTCATCGACTGCTTTTTCTTCCTTCAATCTTGCTGATGGATTGCCTGGCGACACGCACGATCTGCTCTCGACCCCGGTTCCGGCGGGGACGCAGATTACGATCCAGTTCGACGGTTCGGCGGGTGCGGGGCTTTCTTCCCGGATCTCTTATCTCACGGTGGCAGCCGAGCCGGCGGTGACAACGGGTTCCAATCTGGTTTGGGCGGGTGCGGATGGTGATCTCTGGGACACGGGGGTTTCGAATTTCACGGGTGATGCGACTCAATTCACGACTGGGGATAACGTCGATGTTCAGACGGCGGGTGGGATCAATATCGCGACTGGGGGAGTGACTGCGGGCCTTGTTTCGGTGACCGCTCCTATGGGGACGGTGACCTTTGGAAATGGAAACGTGACAAGCACTCGCTTCGAGAAGTCAGGTGACAGTATTTTGCTTCTCGATACTCCGGTGATCCTTGATACCGGGAATGGGGTGACGAGCGTATCTGGGGGAACGCTGCGGATCGCGGATGACAGTCTGCTGGATACCGGCTCGCTCCTTCTGTCAGGTGGAGCGACGCTAGAGGTCGATGTGGAGGGAGCGCTTGATTTGCTCAATGGTCTTGCATTGGGGACTGGCGGGGGTGTCCTCGATACGGAGGCAGCGCTTTCGATCGATGGGCTTGGGAATGGCATCATCGGCAATTCCTTTATAAAAGATGGAAGCGGAGATCTGACCTTCACTGGGGTGGTGGGCACTGAAACGACTGGACCTATCGATCTCGATATTGCGGCGGGAACGGTCAAGGTGGAGGCTGGTAGCATTCTTAATATCGGCGGTGATAACAGCTTTGAGGGCGATCTTAGCTTGGATGGTGGGAAGGTCGAATTTCATGCTTCGGCGGTGACGGGAGCTGGCAAGATCATTTCAGAATTTGATGGCGCGCGGATCGATGTCCGCTTTCAAGGCGGGCAGGTCACGGTGGCAAATGAGATCGTTCTCACGAGCAGCTTGGTGGTGGAAGCGCCGACGAACGGGAATAGTAATAGCGAGCTCCTGCTTGATGGTCCGATCTCTGGGCCGAGCGGTCTGATCAAGAAGGGGAATGGCCTGGTGGTGTCGTCTGGGTTGAACACGTATCTTGGGAATACTGATGTCGAAGCCGGAATACTGCGTCTTGGTCAGGCTTCGCTTGCGGATGCTTCTGTGGTCTCGCTCGGGACCTTCACTAAGGTCGGCATGCTCGATCTTACCCATGGGGTGGGTGACACGGTGAAGCTTCTTTTTATCGATGGCGAGCAGGTGAGCCCCGGGACTTATGGGAGTTCTGCGGTGACGGGCACGAGCTTGAATCGGGTTGATGATGTTCATTTTGCTGGAGAGGGTTGGCTTGTGGTTACCGACGGGCCGGTCGCGAGCGACTATGCCGCGTGGAATGCTGCGGGAGGATTCAATCTCACGGGAGCGATGGGCGATGATGATGACGGTGATGGCGTCACGAATGAGGGCGAGTATGCCTTCGGTCTGGATCCCACTGATCCGAGTTCGCTCTCGCCGATCACAGTTCCTCTGGAAAAAGCGAGCGGCACGCTGACGTATACCCGCCGGAATACTACGCTTTACAATACGAATCTAAGCTACCGCTATTTTTCCTCAACTACCTTGAATAGTGACTTTGCCGAGTTTACTCCTGACTCGGTCTCGAGCGATGGTGGCGACCCGGTCGAGAGTGTCACGATTACTCTGCCGACGGCGCTTCTCGCTAATCCGAAGCTTTTTGTGCAGATTATTGCGGAGTAAGAAGCTAAGCCTATTTTTATTATTGTGAATTTTTCCGCCGCCGGTCTGGCGCTCCCGCTTGCTCTTTCTTTTACTCCGCTGGTGGCGGTTGGCGGGGAGGTCGAGTTGACGGCTACCGTTATTGGGCCCACGCCTGAGATTCTGGCTTACAATTCGGGTCACTTTTTCCCGGGGAGTAACACGCATGATTGGTGGCGCTATGCGCGGGTGAATGGGGCGCGCTTTTTCGTCTCGCCGACGGAGATTGAGCCGGAGGATGACATCCCGGGAAGGGGGGATGGGGTGACTACACAGGCTTCATTTGTGGCGCGGCGGAGTGCGCTGAGTGCTGATCCGCTGAATCCGAGCTTCATCGATTGGCCGGATTTTGAGGATGAGTTTGCGAATAATACTTTGGGGAATTCCAGCTCCGGGAATCGGATCAGGGTTGATGCGGCTTTGGAGAAATTAGGCGGCCTTGGGATCGATTCGCTCATTCAGATCACTCTTTCTGAGAAGACTTTTCCGATAGCGGATGGGGGAGATTGGGCGGGGAAGTGGGAGCTTTGGCAGCACTTTTATGCGCAGGCATTTCACCTCGCGCGGCATCATGACGTTACGCGCTTCCAGATGTATAATGAGCCGGATCACCCGAATGCGCAGGGGTTGACGCCGGAGAATTGGCTCATGCGGCTTCAGCTGGCCTCCGATGCCGCCCAGCTGGCGATCGCTGATGTGAATCGTCTTTATCAAAAGTCACTCTCGCCTCTGATCTATGGGCCAGTGAGTGCGGGGACTGCTTATGAGGATTGGGGGAAATTGGCGATTGATAATCGCCACGTGAACTTTCTCGGGCAGAGCGATCCGGATTTTCTGCTGCTGCACCGCTACGATTATCACAAATACAATAGTAGTCCCTCGCGCTTCGGCTCGGCGCTCGCGACGCTTCAGGCTGACATCGCGATGGATATGGCTCCTGAGGCGACGCTCCCGACGGCGATTACGGAGTTCAATGTCCACACGAATGGGACTTATCAGACGATGCCCGAGACGCCGGACGATCCAGGCAAGTTCTCCCGCTTCGGGGCGATCTGCATCAATCTGGCGGCGAACAATGAGGCTGAACTTTATTGTTTTAAATTCAGCCTTACCAAGCAGTTGGGCTCGAATTATGGGGTTAAGAAAAATGGGATGCATTATGTCCAAAACGAGGCCGCGCCTTATGACATCGGCGGGGCGACGGGGAGCGCCGAAGTCTGGCGGCTCTTCAACAAGGCGCTCGCTCCCGGTGGTCAACGACTTGCTACGAACGAGGGAGCTGGGGGGGCAGGCGATGCGCTCGAGGTCATTGCGACTCATGATGCGGGTTCTGGAAATTACTATGTGCTATCGGCAAATGATTCCGATCGCGCGGTGGCGCTTACGCTGGACACCTCTCTCTGGAATCTCCCGGCCGGTGCGCGCTATCTGTTAGAAGAGGTGAGCACGGAGCGGCTTGGGAGCGGGCGCGCGTGGCAGACTTCGCTCTCGGGCACCTCTTTTTCTCAACCTGCGAGATCGGTGTGGCTCTTTACGATCCCGGATTCGGCGCAGCAGGCGGAGGTGATCCTCAGTCCCTCGGCAAATGCGATGGTGGTGGATGGCTCGAATGCTGAGACGAACTATGGGAACGTTAGCACGATTTTGGTCAGGAATGAGCCCACGACTCCGAACCAGCGGGCGGTGGCTTTTACAAAATTCAATCTTCCGGTGATTCATCTGCCCGACATTCAGTTGGCGACGCTGCATTTCCCGGCGCGCACTCGCTCATCTACGAGCGACATTCAAGCGCATGTTTATGGATCCGCGGACGATTCTTGGGACGCTTCTCAGCTGACTTGGAATAACGCGCCCCATCTCCTAAAGAATCGGCCGGCGGGGGTGACGATCGCCGATCGGGTTGTGACCGGGCAGGGGGAGAATCTCTTTATCCAGGGTCAGGTGCTTGTAAGGCAGCCGAGCGAACGGACCCAGATCTTCGAGGTGACGGATTTTTTAAGGAAGCAGGTTGATGGCGAGGCTTCGTTTCTTGTCTCGCAGGATCCGCGCTGGGATGTGGCTCTTCCTGAACTTAGCGAGGGTGACCCGCAGCTGGATGGGCTTCTGATCGGGACCAGCGGCTTGCAGTTGCGGCTGAGTCTGCTGGCCGATAGCGATCGGGATGGGATTAGTGATCATGCCGAGACGACCTTTTTTATGACTGATCCGGGTGTGGCAGATTCGGACAATGACGGTCAGGATGACGGGGTCGAGATTTTCGCGGGGAGCGATCCGGGCGATGCGGCGTCACTTTTTGGGGTCTCGACTTTCACGGCTCAGGCGGATGGGGGACTATTGTTGACTTGGGATTCGATCCCTCATCGGACTTATGTTGTGGAGCATTCCGCGACTTTGCAATCCGGGGATTGGGAGACGATCCACAGCGCATCCGGGACAGGTGGTCCTTTGAGCTTCAGCAGCGCGCCGGGAGCGGGAAATTCGCGCGGGTTTTACCGGATCAAGATTTCTTACTGAGGAGGACTTTTATTAATCCTATCGAGTTTGGGGGGGGTGAGGATAAAAGAGGGTGGCTTTTTGGCGCACGTTATTTTGAACTTAGGAGGTGCCGATGAAGCGAGAGGGAAGCGAAGAATCAAAGAAAGCGCGCTTTTTGACGCGGGATCACTGGGCGGGTCTCCTGGCGCGCTCGTCGGTGGCGGGGGAGGGCTCGGCGTGGCTGGAGGAGACGGGGCGGGGGTTAGGGAACGCGCTCCGGGAGAGGTGGGCGGAGGTCGAGGTGGGGGGCTTTCTGGGGGGACCATCGTATGGAAGCGGGCTGCTTGATGATGGTCGCTTTGCCCTGAATTCGCGTGCGCCGATCGAGGAATTTTTAGCGGAAGCACCGGACGCTTCTGAGCTTTTTCTGACTGATGAGAGGCATCCGGCGTGGATGGTTTACAAGCGGGATTATCTTGCGGAGCGGGTGTTGGTAATCTCAGGGTGTGATGCGGCGCAGATGAATTATTTCGGGAAGTTGACGCGGCGGAATCACGAATACTATGCGGCGAGTCAGGGATACGAGACGCGGTGGCACCTCTGGGACCGCGAGACTTGGGGAACGAGGCGCGAGGAATTGGTGTGGGCGAAGATCGCCACGGTGGCGGACGCGCTTGCGGAGGGTTGCTGGGATCAGGTCTGGTGGGTTGATGCTGATGCGGCGTTTATCAACTCGGACCGGAAGCTGGATCGTTTTCTTCACCCCGAGTGGAAGGGGATTTTTGCGGAGTTCCACCGGGCTGGGCGCGCGATGTTTTCGACAGGGATTTTCGGATGTCGGCCGGAAGCAGGAGAGCTTCTGAGGTCGGTCCGCGAGCGTGGCGGGAGCTGTGAAGAGGAGGCTATGACGAGAGAGGCGGAAGAGAATCCTAAGCGGTGGGAAAAGATGCTTCTCGTGAACCATGGCCTTTTTAATGGAGTTTACGGCTGGAACATTCCCTTTATGGATCCTGCCAGAACCTTCACCTGCCATCTTGTGGGCCAGTCGAACCAGACGCGGAGAAAGGTTCTCGCGGGGATCAATCGGGCGCTTGGAATATAGAAATGTCCGCGCTTGGGAGAATGTCCCAAGAAGGAGAGGGTTGATCCCGCGAACAGATCGTCGATTTGCGAAGTATGCTCGCAGGCGATTCAAGCAGAGAGGCGGTCTGGTCTTCGGGTGGTGGGGGATAGCGGGCGCAAAAAAAATGGCAGTTTCTTTGTCCGGTTGTTGCGTCGTTTCCCAATAAGATAGGGGAAGGTGATCTGTTCTTCGTTGGTTAATTGCTTTTGCGATGAGGATCAGGTCACCGACCCATACTTATCAAGTGGAAGGAGCCACTGGGAACTGAACTCGTGAATTCACCCTCACTGAAGTTGGTTCTCAGTGGCTTTTCTTCACTAGATTCAGGCTGACCAATGATTGAATTTACCGCTTACTTTGACCTACCAATTGAGTGATATTTTGATATTTTATTTAGACAAAGATGACAGAATTGAGTGAACCCATTTGCCAGTGCTGTGGGAGTCCTCTGAATCCGACCTGTGTTAGGTGGATCATGTCCGGCATGTGTTTGGGCGGGCTTGATCGGTGGGGAAGAGGAAGAGAGAAGCTCGCTTACCGATGCATCAGAGATCGAGGGCTACGAGATTCTGGAAGAAATTGGTCACGGAGGGATGGGGGTGGTTTATCGTGCTCGCCAGGTGGTGCCATTTTCCCTCCGGGCAGCCCAAGCCAGATCACGTTTTTTACTCGAGGTCGAGGCAATGGCGGCGGTCGAGCATCCCGGCCTGCTGCCGCTTTATGATGCTGTTGAGGATAGGCACGGTCGACCTTGGTTGGCAATGCAGCTGGCTCAAGGCGGATCGCGGGCCGACCGAATCGGGAGTTATCAAGGGCAGTGGCGGGAGATCGGGCGGCTGATGATGACGCTGTGTGGGGCGATGCATTACGCGCATGAGCGCGGGATTCTCCACCGCGACTTGAAGCCGGCGAATATTCTCTTCGATGGTGAGGATCATGTTTATATCGCGGATTTCGGCTTAGCGAAATGGGCGGAGGGGGAGAGTGAAATTACGCATCAATTGTCGATGCTGGGATCCCCGGCCTATCTTGCGCCCGAGGCGGCTAGGGAGGGGTCGGAGCTGACGACGACGGTGAGCGATGTTTATGGCTGGGGCGCGGTCTTTTATGAACTTCTTGTTGGAAAGCAGCCTTATGAGGGAAGTCGTCCGGCTGAGGTGCTGACGCAGATTCTCGATGGTTCACCGGTGTCACCGCGGAAGCGGCTCAAGAAGATGCCGCGAGATCTGGAGGTGATTGTTTTAAAGGCGATGGCGCGTGATCCGGAGAGGCGATATTTTTCGGCAGCGGCCTTTGCGGAGTATCTTGGTCTGTGACTGGAGGGGAAGCCGATCGGTGCGCGGCCGGTGGGATTGATGGAGCGAGTCGTCATCGGGAGCTTGGCGATTGGCGGTCTTCTCTTGTGGAATTCGAATCGTGAGCTGACTGCGTCCCTCGATGATGTGGAGGCACGAGTGGAGTTCATGACGCGGGAACTACCGGCCTCGCTGGCGCCGCTGGGGCGAATGGATCTGCTGGATAAGGTGTTCCAAAACGTCTCCGAACATTATGAAAAAAATGGGCGTAGGGACTCGGAAAGTTTAGCGCGGCATGCTGATCTTCTCACTCAGTGGGCCCATACTCTTGAGGGTCGGGGGAAGACTTCAGCGATGGTGGAGCGCTTGGAATCTGCTTTGGAAAAGGCGGAGGCGGCGGTCGCTCTCGGAGAGCCTCCGGTGGATGTCGCGAGGGCGCGCGAGATTCTTGATGAGACTGCCATTTTCGCGGAGAGGCATCCTTTTGAAGATCTCAAGTATCGCGTGTTGCTCGCGGAGCTGGCTTCCGAGCTGATGATTCTGGAGGCGAACTCGGGAGACCAGGAGAAGGCGGTGGAGAATCCTACCGAGGAGTCGATCTTAGAGGAAATGAGAGAGCTGCAGAAAGCGCTCATTGCGCAATAGGGGGTGGAGGTTACCGGGCGGCATCTATGCTGAGCGCTCATTTCCGGTGTGCTAGTTCTCTTGGATGGGGATCCGATAGGGGCGCTTGTCAGCGGCTGGCTGAAGGTCTTTCCAGATCATCACGTTGCCATCACCCTGAAATTGGGCTCTCGGGAGCCATTGGAGATTTTGATCTGTCGCTTCGATCTGATAGATGATTCCGGTGGTGGTTGAAAACGAGATCGCGGGTTTGTTACCATCGAAAGCGATTGTGGGAAGGGGGAGTTTGTTAGGTTCGTCGAGCAGGCCTGACTCGGTGATCTCTCAGCCGACATCTTTCATCGCGCCGAGATCGAGTTCGCTGAAGCCGCGGAATTTTTCGGCGTCTGGGGAGGGAGAGAGGGGATTCATGATGGGGATTGTCTCGATACTGGCGGGTATTCCGAACATGGAGATGGAGGTGCTGCGGACGTCTGTGGCCCAGTGATGGGAGTCGAACATGGGGACGGCCGCTCTATGAGCCTCCATCGCGGCGGCTCCTCTGAAAGAACCGTAGATGATGAGGCGATTCCAGGAGGGTGCCGATCCTACCCCGAGGGCGTGGGCGAGTTCATGAGCGGCGACCGGGATGAACTCTAGGGCAATGGTGTCATCTGGCTTATCCGTGGCGAAGTTCCAAGGCCGCTGATTGTTGAAGGAAATCATTGCTGTCAGAGGGAGGAAGGAGAGCCCCTACTTGACCGCGGGAGAAGACTAAATCATTCAGCTCGTGGAGGCTATCCTCACTGATTGTGCTGATGACTTGCCGGGCCGAACAGGGAGCTCCGACCGCGGAGGCGTCAAATATGTCATCGTCCGATCTATCAAATGAACCAACGTAAAGGATGAAGGTGTCTTCCGGAATCTCCATGTCAGTCACGATCTCGTTCAAGAAGGTGGTCGGATGGGTTCGGAAGCCAGTCCAAGTTTCACCGGGCCCCCAAGTCGAGGGCTCGATCGCGGCGAGGTCATCAGTAATGATCGACTCGTAAAAATCACAGACTGCTCGGAGGGCTTCACGGGATTCTGGACTGTCAAAAAAGCCGGAGTCATCGAGCGAGTAGTCGATCTGGATTTTAAAGGCGGAGGTGCTTTGGCAGGTGAGGATTGCTGCAGACAGGAGGGGGAGGCACGACTTGAAAGTGTTTTTCATCAGATTGGTGTTTTTTCAAGGGGCAGCCATGCTGTTCCTTGTCACCTTTCTTTTGGGAAACGACCTCCGGTTCGGACAAAAGCGATCAAATAGAACCTCCGTCTGTTCTTCTAACAGCGGTCGGAAAGGGGACTGATGCCAGCGCGGAGATGAGGAGCCTTGAGAAGACTCTATTTCTCTTCGGCGGAGTATTTTTGCGCTGGTGTTGGTAATTCGTGATGGGGTGAGGGTTTCAAGTTTCGAGGGATGCCCCGGGGTGGAGAAGGTTCTGGCCGTGATGAAGATGGGGGGCGGGGTAGCTTTTTCTGAGATGATTGTCGTGTGCGCGTGGGAGGGAAAGTTTGGGCATTTGGGCCAGGGGAATTCGGGTGTTTTGAGTTGACCGAATGAGTTACTTTTCGCGGAATTCCGAGGGTGTGAGCGGGGGAGTAGTTCTAGATCCCGCCGCTCAGATCTGGGTGGTCACTCAGAACGAAGACTTCGCTGCCAAGGCTAATGTCATCCGGGATGACTAGGCGTTATCAAGATCTTTTCTGGTGATTGCGCCCCGAGCGAAGAGGTGGGAAGAATGGTGGCGAAAAACTATCTAGGGATGGGAATTTCTGCTCTACTCTGCGGGTGCACGAGCTGGTAGTAATCGGAGGAGGAGCGGCGGGCTTTTATGGTGCGATCACGGCGGCGGAGATGGGGGTGGAAGATGTTCTTATTCTGGAGAAGGGGTCTGAGCTTTTGACGAAGGTGCGGATCTCTGGTGGGGGTCGGTGTAATGTGACGCACCACTGCTTTGAGGCCCGGGAGTTGGTGGAAAATTACCCGCGTGGGCGGAAGTCATTGATGGGTCCTTTTCACCGCTTTCAGGCGAGTGATACGGTGGCGTGGTTCGAGGGACGGGGGGTCGAACTGAAGACGGAGGAGGATGGGCGGATGTTCCCGATCACGGATGACTCGGCGACGATTATCGACTGTCTCACGAAGGCGGCGCGCGAGGCCGGGGTGACTTGGCGGACGCGCTGTGGGGTGGAGCATCTTGTGAAAACCGGGGAAGGTCACTTTGAAATTACGACGAGCAGGGGCGAGGTGGTCGAGGCGCGGAAGGTGCTGGTGGCGACGGGTGGGGTGAGGACGAAGCAGGCCCGGGTGCCGGCGGAGGAGCTGGAACACGCGCTGGAGCCGGCGGTGCCATCGCTTTTTACTTTTAAGATTAATGATGCGCGGCTGAAGGATCTGCCGGGGGTTTCGGTGCCGAATGCGGTGGTGCGGGCGGGTAAGATCACGACGACCGGGCCGGTGCTGGTGACGCATTGGGGGTTGAGCGGGCCGGGGATTCTGAAGGCTTCGGCCTGGGGGGCGCGGGATCTTTCGGTGAGTGGGTATCGCTTTGAGCTGAGGATCAACTGGGCCGGGGGGGAGAGTGAGGAGTCGATCGGGGCGCTATTTAAAAACGAGCGGAGGAGCCATGGATCGCGGAAGGTGGTGAAGCGGTCGCTGGTGGAGGGGGTGACGCGTCGGCTTTGGCAGAGTCTTTGTGAAGCTGCGGGGATCTTTGATGAGATGACTTGGGCGAAGCTGGGGCGTGGTGAGGAGAGGGCGCTGGTGGGGCAGCTGGTAGATTCGCGCTTTGAGGTGCTTGGGAAGAGTATCAATAAGGATGAGTTTGTGACTTGTGGTGGGGTCTTTTTGAGGGATGTGAATCTTAAGACGATGGAGAGTAGGGTTACTCCGGGGTTATATTTCGCGGGGGAGGTGCTCGATATTGATGGGGTGACGGGGGGGTTTAATTTTCAGGCGGCTTGGACGACGGGGTATTTGGCGGGGGTTGGGGTTTCTGGGGGTTGAGGGGTTGAGGGGGTTGAGAGGGTTGAGGGCGGGGAGTTCGGCTAAAGCACCCGAGGGCATTTCACCTACACTACGAACTGGTTACTGGGTTGGGGTCTTCTCTGGTTAGGATTTCGCGGAAGTTGAGGTCGGCGAGCCATTCGTGGGCGAGTTCGTGGTGGGGCTCGATCTCGATGACTTTTTCGAAGGAAGTACGAGATTCGTGGTATCTCTGCTGGGCGATGAGCTGGGTGGCGAGGGTGAACCAGGCGTCGAGGAGGTTTTCGCTGTCGTTCGCGATGACTTCGCGGAGGAGGTATTCTGCTTTGGCAGACTCGCCGCGCTGGAAGGCCATGCCGGCGGCATTGAGGAGATTTTCGTCATCGCTGGGGTCGAGCTTGTGGGCGTCGCGGTAGAATTTTTCGGCGTCGGCGAGGTGGCCGCGGGCGCGGGCGAGGTGGCCGCGCTGGGTGGTGAGGCCGGGGAGGGTGTTTTCATCTGCCTCGACCTTTTCGAGGGTGAGCTCGGCTTCGGTGAGGTCGCCGAGTTCGATGAGGTTCGAGGCGTGGAGGATGAGGAGGCCGGGGTTCGCTTGGTCTTGCGCGAGGATGGCTTCGTAGAGGAAGCGGGCGCTGGCGAGTTGGTCGTTTTCTTCTGCTTCATCGAGCAGGTCGAAGAGTTCGTCGAGGGTGGGCATGAGGTTTATGGGCTAGAGGATGAGCATGCAGTCGCCGTAGGAGTAGAAGCGGTATTTTTCGGCGACGGCTAGGCGGTAGGCTTCGAGGATGAGGTCGCGGGAGGCGAAGGCGGAGACGAGCATCATGAGGGTGCTGCAGGGGAGGTGGAAGTTGGTGAGGAGGGTGTCGACGGCTTTCATCTTGTAGGGGGGGTAGAGGAAGATGTCGGTGGCGCCGGAGGATTCGGAGAAGGGATTTCCATCTTTCGCGAGGTGTTCGAGGACGCGGGTGACGGTGGTGCCTACGGCGGCGATCTTAGGGGCGGCATTCATTTTTTGCGCAGCGGCGGCGGTGAGGTGGTAGCGCTCGGAGTGCATCTCGTGCTCGCGCGGGTCATCGGCTTTGACGGGGCGGAAGGTGCCGACGCCGACGTGGAGGGTGAGGAAGGTGTGGTCGAGCGGGGCGAGGAGATCGGGGGTGAAGTGGAGGCCGGCGGTGGGGGCGGCGATGGCTCCTTCTTCTTTGGCGTAGATGGTCTGGTAGCGCTCGCGGTCTGCCTTTTCCGGCTCGCGCTCCATGTAGTGGGGGAGGGCGAGTTGGCCGACTTCGGCGAGGTCCGGGGGGGTGTCCCAGCGGATGAGGCGTTCGCCTTTTTCATTTGTTTCGATGACGGTGCCGGTGCTGGAGCCGACGTGGACGGTGCGGCCGGGCTTCATCTTTTTCCCGGGGCGGACGAGGCACCACCAGTTCGAGGGGTCGGGGGCATCGGTGCGGACGAGCTCGATCTTTTTATCATTTGAAAAGAGGCGCGCGGGGATGACGCGGGTGTCATTTAGGACGAGGAGTTGGTCGGGGGGGAGGAGGTCGGGGAAGTGGCGAAAGTGGTGGTGGGAGATGGTTTCTTTTTCACGATCGATGACCATCATGCGGGAGGCGGCGCGGTCGGCGAGCGGGCGGGAGGCGATGAGTTCCTCGGGGAGGTCGTAGTGGAAGTCGGTGGTGCGCACGGCGGGGGGAGTGTTCCTTTTGAAAATGCTGCTGGCTATTCGTTTTTTGGTGATCTTTGGGATGATTAGAGTTAGTGCTTAGGAAGTTGCTAGTTCATGAGTGAGAATCCTTATTTGCCACCAAGATCTCAGGTTGTTGCAAGGCCTTCTTTGCCGAGGCATCCGGGACAGGGTTCACCCTTTGGGTGTTATCGGGAGCCGGGTTGGCTGGCGAAGGGGCTGGTGTTTTTTTTAACGATCTCGATCGCGCTAAGTGTATTGAGTATTTATCGGAGTTGGGCTGATCTTCAGACTGCGGCTTTCAGCCGTTCTGATTATGAGACGTCATCGAGACGGCTCGAGGAGTTGATTGATCTTGGTTTTATGGTGGTTATTTTTCCGCTGGCGGTGCTGTGGTGCATTTGGACGAGCCGGGTTTGCAGGAATGCTTGGGTGATTAATAGTCGGGACGGTGCGACGGCAATTTATCGAGGGAGAAAGTCTTATTCACCGCTCGAGTCAGTGGTGTTTTACTTTGTTCCCGTGATGAATCTTTATGTTCCTTTTCTGGCGATGGCTTGGATTCGAGATGCTTCGCAGAAGCCGCTGGGGCTGACGATGGGGAAGTTGGTGGGGCTTTGGTGGGTCTTCTGGATTCTGAGCCTATTCGGCGGGATTTTTTTAGGCTACTTACATTCTGAGGCTAATTTGGTGGAAGATATGCTGCGGGTGGAGCGGCTGGCGATCGTGCTGAGTCCGCTGGATATTCTGAGTGCGATTGTCGGGATTCTGATGGTGAGCCGGTTGAGTTCAATTCAGAAAAAGCGGGCTCATGACTTGGGGCTGACTTGAAAATGATCTTGCGCGGCTGGGTTTGATACGCGATTTCTGCGCCATGCAGTTTGAGAATGTCACCGTGTCGGCGGAGGGGAATGTTTACTTCGAGGGGAGGGTTGTATCTCATACGATCTTGCTCGCGGATGGGTCGCGTAAGACGATCGGGGTGATTCTCCCGGGTTCTTATCACTTTGGGACGGAGGCTGCCGAGCGGATGGACATCGTCTGCGGGGCCTGCACTTATGTGGTGGATGGGAGCACGGTTCCGCGTGGGATTGCAGCAGGTGAGAGCTTCGCGGTGGCGGCAAATTCTGGCTTCACGATTACGGTGAAGGAGGAGTGTCACTACGTGTGCTCATTTCTCTAGCGGGGAATGCGGAGGGCGAGGTCTTGAGAAAACTGAGCGGCTCCGGCGGCGGTGAGGTGGAAGAGGGTGTCTGCGAAGAGGGTGGGGTCGGCGCTGCAGCCTGAGGCGGGGGTCGTGATGAGGGTTACTCCGTGGTTTTGATCAGCGAGCTTTTCGAGGAAGAGATTTTTGGCGTTTCGGTTTTCGGTGAGGGAGTCCGGGTGGGTCAGTTCTAGGGGGAGGAGGTAGGTGAGGGTGACGCCTTTTGCGCGGCAGCGCTCGTTCCAGAGAGTGAGGGTGTTGGAGGCTGCGGTGACATCGGCCTTGGTTTTCTGGAGGGGTTTGTCGCGGCCGGTTTGGGTGGCGCGGATCTCGGTGGTGATCTGGCCGAGGGGCTGGTAGCCGGAGAGGTGGTAGGGGAAGGGGGGCAGGCCGAGGGCGAGCTTGGCGCCGAGGGTCATGAGGTGGTTGAAGCCGGGGCGTGAGGCTTGGATTTTCTCGGGGAAGGTGGAGTTACGGGGGAGGGCGAGGGCCATCTGGGCACCGGCTTTTGTGGCGCGGGTGCGGGGGTCTTCGATGAGGAGATCGGGGTTACAGATGAGGATGAGGGTGTCGCCTTTTTGGGCTTGGCCGAGGGCTTCATCGAGGAAGACGCGGAGGCCCATCTGGCGGGTGCCGCCGAGGTTGTAGGCGGGGATGCCGGTGGCGGCGGTGATGGCGCGGGCATCGATGCCGAAGGAGCAGGCGGAGTCGCCGGTGAAGAGGAGGTGCGGGGCGGGGCTGCGGGTCGCCATTTCAGCGCGCCTTTTCTCGAAGACGCTGACCCAGAACTGGGTTTCGGGCTCGAGGTGTGAGGCGTAGAGCCAGCCGATGCCTGCGGTGGAGAGGAGGGCGGCGAGGAAGAGGAGGAGCCAGCGCTTAGAAATTGAAGTAGATGAATTCATTATAAGCGGCGGGTTGGAAGAGGTAGATGAGGATGATGAGGATGAGGCAGGTGAAACGGTTTGTGAGGAGGGCGTAGGGTTTCTTGAGGGTGAGGCCTTCTAGGGCGATCGCGAGGGCGCTGAGGGCGATGATGGCGGCGGTGGCGATGATGGCGCTCTTGTTAGGAAAGGCGGCGGTGATGGCTTTGAGGTGGTCCGGTGAGTAGGTGAGCGGGTTGAGGAGGGTGGTTACTTTTTGAAGGAGGAGGGTGCTATCGCGCTCGAAAAAGAAGAGCCAGGTGAAGGTGACGAGGGCGAAGTGGAGGGTCCAAGCGAGGGGCTTGGGGATGCGAAATTTCGTCCAAGGGGGGAGGAGGACGAGGGTGCCGTGGAGGGCTCCCCAGAGGATGAAATTCCAGCCTGCGCCGTGCCAGATTCCTGAGATGGCGAAGACGAGGAGGATGAGGGCGGGCCGGTAGGGGCTACGATTTCCGCCGAGGGGGATGTAGAGGTAGTCGCGAAACCACTGGCTGAGCGAGACGTGCCAGCGGCGCCAGAAGTCGCGGAAGTTCGTGGTCCAGTAGGGGCTGAGGAAATTGAGGGTGAGGCGGATGCCGAGGGAGGTGGCGATGCCGTAGGCGATGAAGCTGTAGCCTGCGAAGTCGTAGTAGATGCGGAAGGTGAAGAAGAGGCACTCGAGCCAGACGAGGAAGGGGTTGGCGGGATCGATGGTGATGGCGGCTGATTCCGAGGCGATATTTTCCGCGAGGGTGAGCTTCATAAAAAGGCCGAGGATGATCCAGCGGAGGCCGTGCTCGAGGGCTTGCCAGCTGAGGCGGAAGCGGAAGGATTCGAGCTGGGGGAGGAGGTCGCTGCGGCGCTCGATGGGGCCGGCGACGATCTGGGGGAAGAAGGAGGCGAAATTGAGGCAGTTCAGGAAGGAGGGGAGCGGGAGGCGGTCCTTCACGGTATCGATAAGGAGGCCGACCATCTGAAAGGTGTAGAAGGAGAGGCCGACGGGGATGAGGAGATCGCGAAGAAGGGAGGGTGCTTCGCTGAAGACTTGTGAGGTCAGAAAGTTCCCGTACTTGTAGAAGAGAAGAGGGAGGAGCTGGAGGAGGACGACAAAACCGAGAAGGAGTTTCGGGGGCTTTTTTCGAGCGGCGAGGGGGCGGAGGGCGAGGTAGGTGACGCTGAAGACGAAGAGGAAAACGGCGAGGGTCTGGGCGCTCTCGAGGCCGAGAAGGGTGAGGCTGAGGGCGGCGAGGAGGCTGCGGTGCGCATGATCTTGGCGGAAAATCCGGGTCGCTGCCGCGATCACGGCTAGTCCTGCAAAGAGACTGAGCCAGAAGGCGGGAAGGGAGAAATTCATCTGCGGTAAATTTTAATATAACGTCGTTTTAAGCCGGAAGAATTTTCTAGTTATGGGAAGGGGCGCGGGTTGAGCTTGGGATCGGGCCGAGGAGTTTCTGCTACTGTGGGCCGCGCTCGATCTTGGCATGGGGGCGCAGTGTGTCGGCGAGGGCTTGGAGGGCGCGGCGCTTTTTGCGGGCGAGGGCGCGGTCTTCGACTTCCTTTCGGACTTCTTCGAGGGGGGTGGTGTGGCCGGGTTTGACGCCGATGACTTTGATGAGGTGGAAGGCGTTCTCGTAGGCCATGACGGGTGAGACTTCGCCCTCGCGCAGTGAGAAGAGGATGGACTCGAAGGGGTTGGTGGGGCGGTCAAGATCGATCCAATCGAGGTCTATTTCGTTGGTTGATTTTTCTGTCTCGCGCTTTGCGATCTCGGTGAAGTCTGCTCCTTCGGCGAGTGCTTCTTCGCGGAGGAGGCACATTTTTTGGTAGAGTTCGGGGAGGGATTTGTGCTCGGCGATGGGTTTTATGAGGTGGAGGCAGCGCGCTTCGGCGGCGATGCGGTAGTCTTTTTCAAACTCGTGGTAGAAGGCCTGAACTTCTTCTGGGGTGGCTTGGTCATCATCGCCGAGGAGATCGCTGATGAGTTTTTCCATGCGGAGAGAGGCGGAGATTTCATAGCGCATGTTATCGCGCTCGGCTTCTAGCATTTCCCAGGAGGCGCCGTGCTCGCGGTATTTATCGATGAGTTCTTTGAGCTTGGGTTTTACTTCTTGCTCGGGAATTTCGGGGTGGCGCTTTTCGGCTTCTTGGGCGATGAGGATGGAGTCGGCGACCTCGTCCTCGGCTTTTTCGCGGAATTCGGGGTCGCGTTCGCAGCAGGAGCCTTGGGTTTCTTGCTCGGCTGCGGCTTTGATACGGGAAAAGGTTTCCTCGATGAGGTCTGGGTGGACGAGTTCTCCATTAACGCGAAGCATGGCGGGACGATGGACGGGGATGGCGGATTCGCCAAGGGGGAATCTGAGGGGGAGAAGCTCGTGAACTTTTGGCGGGGCTAGTGGGGTGGGGACGAAGGGGGAGGTTACTTTTGAAATTCTTCGACGAGTTCTTCGAGTGGTTTGCCGGTGGTGATGTTCCAGTAGCGCGGTTCGTATTTTGTCCGGCAGCTGAGCGAGACCTTCGAGACGGGGAAGGCGGTGTGCTTTTCGACGATCCAATCAAGGAAGGCGGCGGAGGGGGCTCCGCCGGTGAGGGCGTCTGAGCGGCTTGGTTCCTCCGGGAGGTTCTGAGCCCAGGCGGAGTCGGGTAGTTCCTCGCGCCGAATTATGGTGGTGAGGCCGCTGGCGAACCAGCGTGGGTGGTCGGCGGCGTAGTTCTGGATGTGGTGGCAGAGGTGGGAGATGAATTCGCCCTCGATTTGCTCGGGGGTGTTTTTGGCGAAGGTGTCGGTGGCGAAGGTGAGGGTGCCCTTGTGCAGTGAGGTTTCTTTTCCAAAGGCGATGGCGAGGGTGTCCGGGGTGCCGATCTGGCCGTAGACGCCGAAGAAATTCGCGGCTCGAGGGAAGAGGGAGAAGTAGCGGGTGCGGAGGAGGCGGATTTTTTCTCGGAATTCGGGGTGGTCGGAGAAATCGCAGCGAAAGGTGATGGTGACGGCGGCGGATTCGCTGAGCTTGATGGTGCGGGTTTCGCTGAGTTTGGTGGGGAGGAGGGGCTCGGAGAGGATGATCTCGTGGATGATGAGGGATTCTTCTTGGTCAGCGGTGGCGCGGATGCGGAGGGCGCGAGTTCCGGCGGGGGCGTTGATGGTGGCGAGGCCGTCAAAAAACTCGGCGAGGGCGTCCCATGTTTTTCCATCTGGAGAGACTTCTAGGACGCCGTCGGTGAGGGCTGCGCCGTCTTCTGAAGCGTCGCTTCCGGTGGCGACCTCGATCTCGCCGCTGATCGGGTGGGGGAAGTTCACGGTGAGGTGGTCGCCTTTTTCAAGGGCGCGGTCAGACCAGAAAAAGGTTTCTTTTTTTCCATCAAAGAGGAGCTCGGGCCAGTGGTTGAGGTGGTGGCCTAGGGTGGTAGAGATGGTGGTGCCGTGGAGTGCGGCGCGGATGGGGGGATGGTAGGGTTCGCCGGTGATGAGTTTACGTTTTTTGTAATGACTGAGGAGGGCGGGAAGACGCTTTTTGAAGGACTGGTAGGAGCGCTTATTTTCTGGCGTCCATTGGACTTCGCTCAAGGCGGCGAGGCGGGGGAAGGCCATGTAGATGAGCTTTTCGAGGTCGTGAATGTAGGGGGTGGGGAAGAGGGCGATGGCGGGTTGAGCTTGGTAGATGTCGCGCAGGGTCAGGAGGCCGCCAGTCGCTTCGCGGGCCTCGGTGAGCTTTAGTTCCTCAGCTTCCGGGCGCTGATATTGGTCAAAGCGGAGGGTGGTCTGGGTCGAGGTGAGTCTCGGGGTGCGCTCGAGATTCTCGATGGTGGTGCTGGCTCGGGTGAGAAAGTAGTCCCATAGGGCGGACTCGTCTTTGAGCTTGTTTTTTTTGAGAAAGGCCTGGGCGGCGGGGGACTTTTTCCACTCGTCGAGTGGGGGTTGCTGATCGTTCAGGCCGATGATAGGGGCCGTGAAGAGCGAGGCGATTTCGGCGAGGATATCATCGATGAAGGCAAAGGTTTCCGCTTTGGGCGCGAGGATGTGGGCCGAGGTCGTCCAGTCTGTGCGGACTTTCGGGGGATCGGTTCCGAGGTCGCTATTTCCGAAGTCGGGATAGGCGGCGAGGATGGCGGAGGCTTGTGCGGGTAGCGAAATGATGGGGACGAGTTCGATGTGGCGGTCGCTGGCGTAGTTCACGAGTTCTCGGATGATCTTGCGGGGGTAGTAGCCGCCGTATTCCTCGCCATCTGATCCGAAGCGATCTCCGTAGGGAGGGGTGGAGGTTCTGACTGATCCGATGGAGGCGAGTTTGGGATATTTTTTGGACTCGATTCGCCATCCTTGGTCGTTGTTTAGGATCAAGCTCAGGCGGTTGAACTTATGGAGGGCGAGCAGATCGATAAATTTTTCGAGGTCATCGCCCGGAATGATATTGCTTGCGACATCGAGTTGGACCTCGCGGATTCCTGTGGGGGTTTGGTCCTTGATGAGGCAGCAGGGCATGGGGAGGAAGCCGTTAGTCCGCTCGGAGGGCATGAGAAGCAGGAAGGTCTGAATTCCGTGGAAAACTGCTTGGGCATCATGTCCGGAAATGGTGACGCCACTAGGCTCTACGAGGACCTCGTGGTGGCCCTTCTCGAGATTGGGGTCCTTTTTCAAGAGAACTGATCCGGGGATTTCGCCCCGATAAGTCAGGGGGATAAAGCGGTGAAGATTACCTGTCACGCTGCCGATGCCTGCGAGGAGGTAGTCGGCCTCGGCACGGAGATCCGGCGTCGAGCGCGCGGCAGTCTGGGCATTGATCCAGAGTTCGCCTTCCTGAGGGATCGATTCGGCGGGGAGCGGAATGACGGAGAGGGGGGCCGCAGCGGCAACGGTGACAAGGGCAAGCAGCCAAACGAGAAACTTCATGAGAGATAAAATGCCGCTTTGTGTGCGGTGACGCAAGCGATGAGCGAGAGGAGATTGGCGCTCGAGCCGTATTCTATGATAGTCGTGAACCCCGCACTGGCGAAGCGTCCGGTGCTTTTTTCACTCTTTTTTTGCCTGCCCTCCTTCAAGGATCACTTAAATTGGCGGCCTTCTTCACCGTTGAAAATTTTCACGCCTCCGTCACCCTCTCGGGATGACGGACGAGGGTAAATCCATGAACTACGGGATGGCTGGCAGTGATGCCCGTTCTTCAGAAGAGAAGCTTGCGAAATATCGAGGGCAGGTCACATGGGACTACCTGAAGCCGCATTACGAAACGGGAGCCCTCTATTTTCTAGACCACACCATTCCACTTGAGACAGCTGGTTCTGCGATCTCGCAAGATGAAAAGGAGAAGGTGGTAAAGTGGCTAAAAAATGGCGACCTGGTTAAAATCGAAGCCCTTCATGCCCAACAGTGGGAAGCTGGCGAACAGCTTTTCGAAGCTCTTGTGGTGTCGCCTTTCGTCCTGTGTCAGCTGAAGGAATAACTCGGCCTTCAGCGATCAGGTAAGAAAAAGCCCCCGCCGATAGATCCACGGGGGCTCCTCAGATGGAGAGGTTTATTTCTGAAACCTAGCCTCAATCCTTAGTGCCAAGTCGACTGGATATCGGAGACGATTTCCTGCGTCTGAGCGGTTGAAAAGGCGCCCTCATCATCAGCAGCGAGCTCCTGCACGACCGTCTCGGGGATGACGTGACCATAAGCCATAATGAGCTCGTGGTGCTCCTTCATCAGTTCGAGAAGCTTTTCACTGTGAGCGGACTTCCCGTGGCCTGCCACCTCCGTAGCGTAGAGCATTTCGAGGCCGCAAGATGCTGCTACGAGATTCGTATAAGTGTCGCGGAGCGTCTTAGAGTCTTGATGCTGTCCCAGGCCCGAAAAGAAGCTCGCGACGTTGGCAGTGGCAGTGGCGAAACCGTCGAAGACTTTGTCGCCTAGGGTTTCTTCGCCGAAGCGATCGCCTGAAATATGGGAGACCACTTGCACCCCTTTTTTATAAAATGCTTCAGTCTTCCGGAGAAGCGTCTCCGCCGGTCCGTAGCTCGCCTTCTGACTATCGACCGCCTCCTCGCTCGCTTTGTAAAAGCTGACGAGCTTATTGTAGTAATTGCGGGTGACTTCGTTTGTTCCTTCTAAAGTTTGATTCATAACCCGTTCCTATCCGCAGCCCCTATTCCAACCGGGAATATACCCTCCAATCAACTGAGGGATAGCGGAATATCCTAGAATAAAGCGCGCTCCGAGCGTGGCTTGGTTGCAAAAAGCGTTGTAAGCCGCAGCTCCTCTGCCGCTTTTTGCGTCACGCGCCGCTCAGATCTCTCGAAGCCCGGACCACCCGTGAGCAGCCACCTTTTGCACAAAACCGCAAGCACTGGCGTTGGAACACCTTTACAAACGAGCCTCACCTTGTCAGATACACGAAGTTTTAGCCGCAACGCTTTTAAAAATGCCCAAGGATACCAGCATCAAAAAAATTCTCGTGGTCGGAGCCGGCCCTATCGTAATTGGTCAGGGCTGCGAGTTTGACTACTCCGGAACTCAGGCGTGCAAGGCCCTACGCGAGGAGGGATATCAGGTTATTTTGGTCAATTCTAACCCGGCCACCATCATGACTGATCCGCAGTTCGCGGAGAAGACCTACATCGAGCCAATCACGCCCGAAGCCATTGAGAAAATCATCATTAAAGAGCGCCCCGATGCTCTCCTCCCCACCCTCGGAGGTCAGACCGCGCTGAACGTTTCCATCGAGCTTTTCGAGGCCGGCACCCTCGATAAATACGGCGTGAAAATGATCGGCGCAAATGCCGATGCCATCGATAAAGGCGAGAACCGCCAGCGCTTTAAGGACGCCATGATCAAGATCGGCCTCGATCTCCCGATCTCCGGAGTGGCCCACTCCATGGAGGAGGCCAAAAAGATCGCGAAAGAGATCGGCACCATGCCGCTCGTCATTCGCCCCGCTTTCACCCTCGGCGGCACCGGCGGCGGCATTGCTTATAATAAGGAAGAGTTCGAAACCATCGTCACCTCCGGGCTCGACCTCTCGCCCACCACGGAAGTTCTTGTGGAAGAATGTCTCCTCGGCTGGAAAGAATACGAGATGGAGGTCATGCGCGATCACGCCGATAACTGCGTCGTCATTTGCTCCATCGAGAATCTCGATCCTATGGGCGTCCACACTGGCGACTCCATCACGGTGGCTCCCGCCCAGACTCTCTCAGACCGCGAATACCAGATCATGCGCGATGCCAGCTTCGCCGTCATCCGCGAGATCGGCGTCGAGACCGGTGGCTCTAACATCCAATTCTCCGTCGATCCCAAGACTGGTCGCTGCATTGTCATCGAGATGAACCCGCGCGTCAGTCGCTCCTCCGCCTTGGCTTCAAAAGCGACCGGATACCCCATCGCGAAGGTCGCCGCTAAGCTCGCCGTCGGTTACACCCTCGACGAACTTCCGAACGACATCACCAAAGAAACCCCGGCCTCCTTTGAACCCACGATCGACTACGTCGTAACCAAAGTTCCCCGCTTTACCTTCGAGAAATTCCCCACCGCCGATCCCGTCCTCACCACCTCGATGAAAGCCGTCGGCGAGGCCATGTCGATCGGCCGCACCTTTAAAGAATCCCTTCAGAAGGCCCTGCGCTCCCTTGAGACCGGCCGCTTCGGATTCGGCTTTGATGGTAAGGACCCGGAAGCCACCCGCGAGCGCATTGAGCGTAAGCTCATGGTCCCGAATGCCGAGCGCATCTTCTGGCTCAAGGTCGCCTTCGAAACCGGCTGGACCCTTGAAGAAATATTCGACGCCACCAAGATCGACCCTTGGTTCCTTGAGAACATGCGCGTCATCTACGAAGAAGGCAAAGACCTCGCCAACCTCGACCTTCGTCGCGCTAAAAAGCTCGGCTTCAGCGACCGCCAGATTGCCCATGCGAGAAGTGGCCGGGACGTCTCGCCCCGTAGCCATGCAAACAATGGCGACGAGGCTGGAAGCCCCGGCCACGTCACCGAAGACGACATCCGCGCCGAGCGGAAGGAAAAAGGGATCATCCCCACCTACCGCCTCGTCGATACCTGTGCTGCCGAATTCGAGGCCGCCACCCCCTACTACTACTCCACCTACGGCGATGAAAATGAAGCCCGCATCACCACCGGGAAAAAGGTCGTCATCCTCGGCGGCGGCCCTAACAGAATCGGCCAAGGCATCGAGTTCGACTACTGCTGCGTTCACGCCTCCTTCGCCCTCCGCGAACTCGGCTACGAGTCCGTCATGGTCAACTCGAACCCCGAGACCGTCTCGACCGACTACGACACCTCGGACAAGCTCTACTTCGAGCCCCTCACCCTCGAGGACGTTCTCAACATCTGCGATCAGGAAAAACCGGATGGCGTCATCGTCCAGTTCGGAGGCCAGACTCCTCTTAATCTTGCTGCCGATCTCGAGCGCCACGGCGTCCCCATCATCGGCACCTCGCCCAAGTCCATCGAGCTCGCCGAAGACCGGAAATTTTTCTCCGCCCTCCTCGATAAGATCGGCCTCAAGCAGGCCGAAGCCGGCACCGCCGTCTCAGAAGACGAGGCCGTGACCATCGCGGATCGAATCGGCTACCCCGTCCTCGTCCGCCCATCCTTCGTCCTCGGCGGCCGCGGCATGATGATCGTTTATAACGACGAAGAACTTCGTACTTACATCAAGAACGCCACCGACATCGCCCCGGACCGCCCCATCCTCGTCGATCGCTTTTTGGAAAATGCCACGGAAGTCGATGTCGACTGCATCTCGGATGGCGACACCTCCGTCGTCGGCGCCATCATGGAGCACATCGAGCAGGCCGGCGTCCACTCTGGCGACTCCGCCTGCGTCATCCCCAGCTTCTCGCTCTCAGATAAGATTAAAAAAGAGATCCTCGCCGGTGCAAAAGCCCTCGCCAAAGAACTCGAAGTACGAGGTTTGATGAACATCCAATTTGCGGTTAAGGACGATGAGCTCTACGTCATCGAGGTCAACCCGCGCGCCAGCCGCACCGTCCCCTTCGTCTCAAAATCCATCGGAGTCCCGCTCGCCAAGCTTGCTGCCAAGATCATGGTCGGCGAAAAGCTCGTCGATCTTGGCTTCACTGAGGAGATCGATCCTCCTTGCTTCTGTGTCAAAGAAGCCGTCTTCCCTTGGAGCCGCTTCCCTGGCATCGACATCGTCCTGGGCCCGGAAATGAAATCCACTGGCGAGGTCATGGGCGCCGACAAAGACCTCGGCATGGCCTACGCCAAAGCCCAGATCGCCGCCTTCAACCCCCTTCCGAAAGAAGGCAACGTCTTCCTCTCCGTCAACGATCGGGACAAAGAAAAGGTCATGCCCATCGCGCGTGAGCTCGCCGAACTCGGCTTCAAGATCTACTCCACCGGCGGCACCTACAAGCGCCTTAAGGCCGAGGGAATCGAGGCCACCCGCCTCTACAAACTCAGCGAAGGAATGCGTCCCACCGTCATCGACATGATGAAAAACGGCGACCTCCACTTCGTCATTAACACCCCAAGCGGCCACGAGGCCCGCATCGACGAAGTCAAGATCCGCTCCAGCGCCGTCCAGCATAAGGTCAGCCACTGCACCAACCTCTCCGCCGCCGTCGCCTCCGTGAAAGCAATCCGCTCGCTCCAAGAACACGAAATGACCGTGACGCCACTTCAGGAGCACCATGGTTTGATTAGCGGGTAGCCTTCCTCAACTCAAGAATTACCCATTGACATAAGATAAACTAAACCTAGAAAAAGAAAGTGAATCAAATTGAGGAAGGAAAAGAGTCGATCTATTTGATCGATGGAATAAATCCGGATGACACAGCCGCAAAGTTTGGCGTTCTCAAGCGGCACCTTGCTCTTACTCTGGAGCGCGGACAGACAGTAAGGTTTGCTCAATTGGTTAGGATAGTAGAACCAGGTTTAGTTTTGGCTCACGCAATTTTCAAAGGAGTAAAAAGACCCTGTAAATCTGGTTCGGATATGGATGCAGGGGAGAATAAACACTTCTTCATTCTTAAGCCGAAAACTGATTGGGATTGGCCTTCAGGTCAAAAATTCGAAGATGAATCAGGACCCGTTGAGAAAGATATTCCGCAGAATAGAGTCTTCTACGTTATCGCCACGCCAAATGACAATAGGGATCAATTTCCATCTGTGGATTATTGGCTAGATCATTGGGCTTGGGTTGAAGCCGATTCTGAAAACCCCAATTTCCCCATCAATTTTAGCTTGCGTTTTAGCGAAGCACTTCGATAATCCCGATCCGACGCCTATACTTAATAAACATGAACATTAAAGAAGAATTATCTACTTGGGGTTTAGAAAGCTCGAAAAAATTTGTTCCAGTTGCTTATTACGACAAATTTATGGACACGATCCGAATTGAATTCCGTGACTGTAGCTCATGGGAGAAGAGGGTTGATGAGTGCCTTACCTTAATCTTCGATAATTTTCCCGAGAACGAAGGTTCTCAAGAACTTTGTGGTTTAGTGATCAAAGGAGTTGGTCACCTTTTTGGATCTCTTGGGCTTCCTGATCATGGTGTAATCAAAGTGGCCGAACTTCTTGATCGAGTCATCAAAGAGACATATTCTGATGCTTTATCAAAAAAGGAGGTTACAAGGGCATTTCAGGTTGTGGAGACCCTAGATATGCAGCTGGATTACAATTTGAAAGCTGCCTAGTTTTTGTCGACTAAGGTCGATTCGCCAATAGAAAAGATCTCATCGTCTCTAAACTCGACTGGGCGCGCGAATCCAAAAGTGAGCGCCAGCTCCGTGACGTCGAAAATCTCCTCGCGAGCGGCGCGGATCAAGCTTATCTTCAGTTATGGTGTCAAAGATTGAATCTGACCGATATGCTGACACGGGTTTCTCGGTGGCGGACACCCCTGCCGATCTAAATCAGTATTTGTTCGAGCAGATGATGGCGAAGAGCGGTGAAGAGCGCCTTAAAATTGGATGTTCTATTGCTGATTCGGCTAGAGATCTCGTTTGGTCGGGTATTCCAAAGGAGTTGGATGAAAGGGAGCGCCGCAAAATTTTTTTTCGAGCGCTTCTACGGGGAGACGTTTCCCTCGGGTCTTTAGGGGTCCTCCCTTTTTGCTGCCATTTTGCGATGGCCTGAGGCTTGGGTTGACGAAGTCAAGATCCGCTCCAGCGCCGTCCAGCATAAGGTCAGCCACTGCACAAATCTATCTGCCGCCGAAGCTTGCGTGAAGGCGATCCGCTCGCTTCAGGAACATGAGATGACCGTGACGCCACTTCAGGAGCATCATGGTTTGGATTAGGTTGAGGGTGTTTGTTCTGTTAGATTAGACAGTGATTTCATGCCCTGATAGATAGACGGGAGTGAAAGGGAATAGGGCAGTCAGCAAATCTTTGAGTGTTGGGCAGAGAATACTCTTCGTGTTTTCGCTCTTCTCTATTTCAAACTTCATGGTGGTTGCTGAAGAGCGAGCAACCTTCGAGTTTCAGTGGGAGAATGACACTTTTCTCAATGAGCCTTTTGGGATCGGAGATTATAACGATCGTCACTACACGAATGGTCTGCTCTTGAAGTGGATGGGCGCAGATGGTGATGGGGCAGAGGGCTTCGTTGGAGGGGTGCTGAATCGGATCTGGCCACTGGGGATGGAGGTAGAGCGGGTGCGGACGGGTTTTTCATTCGGGCACGAGATGTATACCCCGGAGATCATTTCGACGGATACGCGATTCAGCGTGGGGACTTCACCCACCGGTGACCAGTTGCAAGTCAACGACCGACCCTATGCGGGTTACCTTTTCGCGGAGCTTCTTGGGGAGCGGCGGGGTATGGCTTCGTTTTTCGGAGGAGGGAAGTTGCCGGCGCGGGATCGCTTCGCTCTTTCATTTGGTTTAGTCGGTCCCGGGGCAGGGGGGCATGATTTGCAGCGGACCTGGCATGAGATATTTACTGGGCCCAATCCTGATGGATGGTCTAACCAGTTAGAAAATGAGATCATCCTTAATCTCCATGCGGACCGGACGTGGCTGTATTCTTCGGACGATGGAGAGGGCTTCTCTTTCAACGTCATGCCGAAGCTGGGCGCGGATTTGGGGAATTTATCAACCCGTCTCACGGCGGCACTAGAAGTGCGGGTGGGAGTGGGGCAGATTCACGACTTTCTTTTGCCCTCGATTCCGAGGAAGAGCGGCGACTTTGGTGCTTACCTATTTGCCTCGGCCGAAGGGTGGCTGGTGGGTCGGGATATTTTTCTCGATGGGAATACCTTCAGCAATAGCCACTCAGTCGATAAGAATGCCTTTGTGAGTGAGATAAAGCTCGGCTTTGGCATCAATGCAAATTTTGGCGACCTCGATGTCGCGTGGGTGAAGCGCTCGGAGGAGTTCGAACTCCAAACTGAGGCTGATACCTATCTCTCAGCTACTTTTACGATGCGCTATTAAGTCGTGAGTGGTGGCACCGAGCTAGTAAACTGAGATCATCGTGCTCAAAGATTCCCGGATGGCTTCTGAGCGAGCTGCTCCGGATTGTTTTAAAATGAGGTAGCCCATGCGGCTTGTTCCCTTGGTGCCCTTCTTGGCCGTCATCTCGATGGTCGAGTTGGATGCTTCGGGGGAAGCCCGCTGGACGGAGACCGAAAGTCGGGCGCTCCCGGACTGTCCTGGATTGAGACCCATGTCACGTAGTGCTTGGAGGACATCACCTCGGAGAGCGGAACTGCTGGCTTGATCGATCTTACTGTAGGCTTGAGAGCTATTGATCCAGCTCACTTTTATTTTCTGATTTCGGCGGACTTTGAGGGGTGATTGAGGGGTGGTGTAACCCGACACTGAGTAGGTGTTAGGCTGATCTTTCTGCATCATGGCGATGTTTCCAAGAATCATGAGGCCTCCTGCTATCGGACCTGATCCGTAGGGGATTGGGACACCACCTGTCGTCCTTGCGTGAGAATTAGTGGTCGTCTCGTAGCGATAGCGGTAGGATCCCGCCGGTTGATTTTTCTGAGCACCTTGGTGGAAGGCCTCCACAGCCTTTCCCCATTCCTTCGCCGCTCCCGGCGCTACTGATACGAATTGAACTCCGTCTGCCTGCTTGAGCACCGTCGCTGGTGGGATGTTTGCGCAGCTGATAAAAAAGGCAGAGCAAAAGAGAAGCGATAGAAACCTAAGAACGATGGTCATGAGAATTTCTAGGATATAAATCTGAGGGGCACCAGCATTTACAGAATGCCTATGTGTTATTGGGTAACCTTGACTCTCGACAGGTGATCGGGGAGATGTAAGTTTATCGACTTAACCATTTATCGACTATGAAAATCTCTACCTTTATCGCTCTCCCTTTCGCCGTCGTCCTCTTGAGTTCGTGCTCGACTAAGTTCTCCGCGCAGGAGCGGGCAACTTTGAGCAGCATTAAGATCTCTCCGACCCAACAGATGAGTGATGCCTATCAGGATCCTAAGGGAGCGGCCCCCGGAACGATGAATTCTGTCGCGGGTGCCACGGGTGGCGGGTTGATCGGGGCTCTGATTGGTTCAGCGGTAGAGGCTACCCAGAATAATATGTTCGAGGGAAGGGAGGGCGAAAAGTTTGCCAAGCTGAAGTCCGCTTCTCCGAAGAATATTTCCGGCAGCGTGGACCGAGAAGTTAAGAAGGCCTTCAAAGGAAACCCGTTTTTCAGTTCTAAGATTAAGGGACAGTCCGCGAATACTGTGACTTCGAAAATTACGGGCTATTCTTTAGCGAGAACTGGGAAAACAGAAGGAACCTTACTGATGAGCCCCTCAATCACTGCTGATGTAACTATCACCGGAGCTGATGGAAAAGAGATCGGTTCGGGCTGGGAGAATGTTAGCGGGATTTCAACGATAAGTCAGCCCGTGGCGGCTTATATCGCGAATCCTTCGCTTTTGAAAAAGGGCTACGAGGAGGCGGCGAGGAATCTCGGAACCAATTTCACTGGTCAATTGGCGCAGAGGACTGCCGAGTAGATTGGCCATCGCTGCCGCGCCTTTGGAGAACGAGGCTCGCACTTGGCTAGCGAGTGATCTTTCGACCAGTGCTCTATTGGCGAGCCGAGGCGCTTACGTCTCGTGAGAAAAGAAGGGTTTTCGCTCTGGGAAGGCGGTGTAGAATCTCCTGCTGTGCGCAGTTACGAACCGATAAGACGGCTTTTATTTTTTCCCTTTCTCCTCTCAGCGAGTGTTGCGCAGCCGATCTGGGTCGAGGCGGAAGGATCGACTCAGAAGTCGATTCAGACGAACGGCTGGTATTCCGATGTCAAAAAATCCGAGCTCTCGGGTTGCGCGGTGCTCGCTCACTGGGGAGATCAAGTCGGGACTACCTCCTATCAAATCACGGTGCCCGAGCCGGGAAATTATTACCTCTGGCTCCGCGCAAATCCCGTGGCCTCCCGGCTCGAGATCAAGGTCGGCTCCAGTCCGTGGAGCGAGGTGAATTTTAAAACCGAAAGTCATGAGACGACCAACATCGCGAGCGACAACAAGCCGGACCTCCGCTTTCTTTCTTGGGTCAAAGGTGGGCTGCATTCGTTTGAGAGGGGTGCTCAGGAGATCGGGATTCGTTTCGCCTCCGGGAACAATCATCACGGCATGCTCGATTGCTTCTGCTTCACCACTGATGTCGAATGGCGACCGAGGGAACTTCCACTTATCAGGGCCTTTATTGCATGCAGCCGGATGGCAGTTACCTCGCTGGAAAATTCGCCCGCCAGAGCCAAGAAGTCGCTTGCGAAACCATCGTGAACGGACTTGAGAGATGGCGTGATGAGCTGGAGAAAAGTGGTGCCCAAGCCGGCCCCGTGCCTACTAATAAGCTTGCGATCTACGGTGGGGAGGAGCTGCGCAAAGGCGGGCTTAAGCTTGAGGTGGCCTACCGCGACCTCCCCCGAGGGACAACCGAGCGCCCTGGCGACGCCCGCTTCCCGAATCCCTATAACCTTGGCTGGTTTGACCTCAGCCCGGATGAGGCGAAGAGCATTGTCACCGGGAGCGATGAGAAGGTCGCCCTTCCTGATTTCATTTTTCAAAAGCTCGCCCGCACCCGGCTGAAGGATGCCGTCCGGGGCCAGGTTCTCGATTGGGGGGAGGGTGCGATTATGAGCGGCCAACTTTTCAGTGAGCTTAGCGAAACGGAAGGAAGCAAGACGACTTACCGCCTTAGCGGAAGCGCTGAATTCGCCGAAGAGGGGCGTAGCTTTTCGCCTGAATTCTACGGGAGCGCGACTTATGACAGTTCGGCGGGCGAGTTCACCGATTTCCGCCTCATCGCTGCGGGCCAGCGCAGGGGAAAAGCGGCTGCGAATGGGAGAGAGACCGACCTTGGGCCGGCGCCCTTGGCGGCGGCGCTGACCTTATACAGGCCTTGAGGGGATGGGCCTCTTCGAAAGAAGGCAAGCGAGCTAGGCTTCTGTCTGGGGAAGTCCGACGGAAGGGAAGGTTTTTTGGAAGGACGCTGGAGGGCGCGGTGCAGATCGATGGTTGCTCGTGATTTTCCGGCATCCCTTCAGGATGCTCTGTTTTTGGGGTCTTCTACCCCGGACTGAAGTCCGGGGCTTTGG
>Ga0114957_1000524_pt1 | contig 48650 bp, 42 predicted proteins | sample BantaG_FD_87175 | JGI IMG/M metagenome (GOLD analysis project Ga0114957, IMG submission 87175) | Marine algal microbial communities from Bantry Bay, Ireland - BantryBay_4 metaG | ecosystem: Host-associated > Algae > Red algae > Unclassified | place: Bantry Bay, Ireland | collected 2014-11-21 | reverse complement strand
ATCCGTTCAATCCGTTAGATCTGTGTCCCATCAACGTTAGGTAAACTTGGTTTGAACATCGATTCATCAACTTCCAGCTGAGCGGATTTCTCTGGCTAGACTTTTAAGATCTTTTTCGATTCGCACCAACTCTTTCTTTTCGTTTTTGTCTCTCAATCCTTTTATTTTTTGATTTACCTGATAAATGTTGTTTGCTTTAGTTTCAACTTTAGTTGAAAGGTCTCTCAATTTATTTTGTAGTTCATTTTTGAAATCCTTTTGACTATCACCTCCTCTTTCCAAATTTTTAATCTCGGTTTCCAGGTCTCTGATTTCGTCTTCCCGATCTTTGACTTCAGTTTTCAAATCATTAATTTCGGTTTCCATATCATCAGCTTTCTCATCCCCGTCATCATTCGTATTTTGTTTTACTGCATCAATCTCTGCGACAAGAGATCTAATCATTTGTTTATCTGTTCTGCGATCTTCAGTGGCCGTTACGATGCTTTGAGCTAGAGAACTATTTTTTAGTTTATCATCGCTTTTCCATTTATCTAACAATTTGGTTGCACTGAATAAGAGGTCATTCCATTTACCATCTTCCTTTTCGTCATTCATTTTTTTTAGAATAGTATCCAATGCTAACATTTCATCAGCCATGTAAAATTGTATATCAAATTGTTCCAATACTTGTTTATTTGCTTTTTGAGGGACATACATAAATCCGGTCCCAAATACTACGGCAATGAATGCCATTACCAGACTATTGATCCCGAGGAATTTCCAAAAAGCTTTTTTTCTTTCTACTTGATTAATTGGTTTCATGATAATCTTATTATTGTGGTTGTTTAGAAATTGAATTTAGTGTGGCTGTTTAGCTGTTGGCAGTTAACCACCTATCATTACAGTAGGACAACCTAGTATTATCGATCCTCCGTGTGCAGTGATATCACCCATTCTTGCCGCAGGCATTCCGCCAATCATTACGGTAGCTGACCCCATAGCTATGGTATCAGGAGGCCCGGCACAGGTGGCCATATCTCCTACTCTTGCGGCTGGCATTCCGCCGATTAAAACGGTAACACAACCCGGTGGTAGGATTGGACCTCCAACATGCGGGACAATACCAGTCACCATAGGACAAACATGCATATCTCCTACTCTTGCTGCCATACTCATATTAAAAAATATCTAGTTTAGATTTTTTGACTGTATTCTCTCTTACAACGTCTACACGTTCAACGGAATGAAACTCTAAATGTGTTGCTTTGCTCACAAATGTTCGGATAGTTCCAAGGTATTCATCTGCCTGAGCAAAAACTTCGTTGAGCCTGAGGTGGTTATATTCGATTTGACTTAGACCTTTCATTTCATCTTCGAATTGATGCGCCTTGAGTCCGAGATGACTTTCATAATATCGCAACAAAGCTTCCCGGTCTTCACTTTTTAAGCAATTTAGAGCTGTAAGGATAATCCGTCCAAAGCTGTTTAAGAAAGAGATAAAATATATCGGTGATTCTTCTTTATAAATCGTGCGAATGTGGTTCATATATTGCGCCAGGAAGAACACGATCTTTTCCATCAAATAGAACGTATTTTCTGCGAGGTCATTGATTTCACCGCGTCGTTTTTTAGCTCGAGCTCGTTGGACCACCTGCGTTGCATTCATTCCAATTTCACTTATACTTTTTTGTAGTTCGAGGTAGCGATTAATTAAGGTAGGGTGTGCAATAACCTGGCTGCTAGGCGGAATGTAGTTTTCATCAACAAGATAGTTGCCGTTAGTATTTGTTACAGCTCCAACTATAGTAAACTGGTTAGAAAATTGAACAGTCTGCACAGAAGATTCCTGAACGAGGGTCATCTTTATTTTTGGCTGTGCATAGGGTTGCCTTGGAGGTAATTCTTCAGGTAGCGGATCACCAAATGGTTTACTCTCCAAAGGATCTACAGAAATTACAACCAGCAAGGTGTCTACTCCTTCCAGCTCTGTCCCGGATATATTTTTCAAATTAAATTTTAATTGATGGTTTTGACCTATATCGATCAGGGTTCCTGATCGGGTAATGGCTCTGCAATGTTTCAATACTATAAAGGAATCCTCAATATAAATATTAGAGATATCTTTATATAAGTTATTAGGAAATAGACCAAATTCAAAACTTTTAAGGAGAGCTTTTGTCGTTTTTCGGAAAAGATAATCTCGCACTCTATCATTATGGATTAAATGAGTTTTATTGATCTTCATTCCATCTTCCCAATTGACATTTAAATATTCTTTCATTGCTATTTTTTTATTAGAGTATTTTCTATTGAAGTTGTGTTGTTATCTCGTTCTCACTTTTTCCTTAGAAGTTAGTAACCTGCCGACAGAATCGAGCTTTTTTTGAATCACAAAAGGAGCAAAAGAACATAAATACACTCGACTGCGAAAGGGTACTAAAGAAATTATTTATCTTGCAAATAATAGGGTGCTATTTTACAAGGCACTTGGCGAATCTGGTTGTACCCGGCCTTCACCCGGACGATCTATTTCCATTTGTTCATCAACCACAACCGTTTCTTCCTGCATGACTACTTCATCTTCACTATCATCTATAAGCAACGTTGATGGCTCATAACGTTCAACGATAATTGAATCCATTTCTTTGAGTCCCAATTCTGAAAAGGATAATTCCGGGTCTAGTAAATGATTGTCCCGATCACTATCTGGTTTGGTTCGAAATACCCATTTGTATAAATTTTCTTTTTCATTATTATCAGAGATATAAATTGGAGCTTCTGAGTTTTTATCGTAATTATAGCGGTGAATAAAGTAGTGCATAAACTCACTTAATTTATATTTTATAGGAACATTTAGCGCGAAGTGAGCATAGTCTTCATCTTCTTTTTTCTTAGTGATATAAAAGTTAATTTTCACCGGATTGATGACTTCTATTACTGGTACTTCTTTTCCATAAGGATAAGACCAGCTCTTCCATACCTTTTGTGGAATATCCATATAAGCATCAAAGGCAGCCATCAAGAATACTGGTGCCATAAACAGTAACAAGCCCACCGAATATGCCATCGGAAATTCGGGTAATGCAGACCAATAATTACTCAAAATAATCAGCCCTCCCCCCAAAAGTCCTAGTGCCAAAGTATAAATAATGCTTGCTGTTGAAAAGCTCCTCGGAATCCATTCAATAAATCGAACACTACAAAAAGCATGTATCAGTCCGACCACCAAGAATAAAATTTGCGTTCCTATAAAAATACTAACAGCATAAGTCTTTCCAGAGAACATAAAGATGATTCCGAGAAATAAAAGCAGGGTCAAGAAACAATAAATAATCAAAACATTATGCTTCGCAAAAAATGATTTAAAAGCGCTCTTCGGGTTTGGCTTTTTAATTTTTATCGGAGATTTTGAGAGTGATGGTTTTATATTTGCTTTCATTGTATTTTTTCTTTTAAAGTTATCTAAATGGCAATAGAGTATCCCAGGCGGTTTTCACCTGATCCATAAACTGCTTCCTCTAAGACCAAAGGCTTTGTTTCCATTTTAATTTTATAATCCACATATACATCAATCGGAAGGAAGTAATCACTTAATGTTTGCAGAGCCTTGTATCCTCGGGCATCGGGTAAAAAGTCCATACACTTTTCCGTAGGTATAGGCCCTACTGTTATCTCATGCATCAATTCCTGCTCGTCCGAAACAGAACCAAGAATAAAGTCATTGGACAATACAACCTGACCAAGCGACAGTACTGGTCCTTCCAATTGAATTTTATGTTTAACGTATTTTTGTTCGATGGAAACCCGCCAACCAATTACAGCCTCAAAAGCCAATTCGGAGTACCGTCGATGTCCGACAATGTGATGGGCCAAGGGTAACAAAGAAAACAGGATGGATTTTTGATAATTATCCATTACTCCCTCAAATCCACTCCAGATAATATCAAAAAGAGAATGTCTGGATCCAATTGGAAAACCGGTTAGTATCTTTCGCTCTTCTTCCTCCACTCGTAATCGATAGTAATTGAACGCCTGATCGAATGGACTAAAAAATCTTCTACAGTTTTTTTCCTGCTCTTTTCGAACTTTAAATTGTTGTAGTATGGCACTTCCTTTATCTCCTTCATTTGCTGGAGCAACATATTGTTGATGAAACAAGCCCTCCGGCAGCGCATCATACATACCTTTCCGAACTACTGTAACCTGAGTCTTCGTTATACCATGTTCGTTTTCTACCCAATCAATCGATCCAATATCTCGTTTGACCACTTTATTAAAGCCACCGTCAGGAAATATGGATAAATCTTTTCTGTTGAATTCATCACTACGATCCAGCAATTCTGCAAGGATTACTTCTGCCCGGATATTTAAAACTTTATATATTGAAGGTGCGCTCATAAAATCAAATATTTAAAATTCGAATTGGATGAGTTGAAGTGGCCTTATTGATGAGCTGAGTTTCTACCTCATTGCATAAGACCTTAAAGTCATGCTCAGAAAGTTGAGATTGCGTTCGCTTTTCTATGTGTACATCTATCGTTCGAATCAAACCTTCATTTTCGTAATTGCTTATCTGAATGCCCCGTCGAACTTCGATTTTTTCAATATTGCGAAACCCAAGGGCATTGATACAAAAGGTTTTAATATCTTCCTTAGTCACCAATCGTCCTCTCGTCATGACTACTTCTCGAAATGCGTTGATGCTATCGACTGCCTGTAGCTGATCGCGACCACCTTTTGTTGCAGTTACTAATTGTATCGTACTGGCTTGCAAGTCAGCGTTTGAGAACAAGTTTAAAGGAGTCCCATGTGGGATACGATTGGCAATCACTCCGTTGGTTGTCCAATATTTAAGATAGATCAGGTCATCATTGGGGTAAGGATGAATGAACAAGAAGGTTGTGTTTTCTACATCACCTTTAGAGCGTTTAAAGTTTTTCTGAATCCGTTTGAACACTACATCTAATTCTTCGAGATCGGCAGACAGATTAGCATAATTCAATCCACGAAAAGAGGCGGCCTCATCCTTTACCATATCCAGGGTATAGTTCAACAGATGTTGTGCTTCCCGTGTATCGAAACGGCGGACACCTCGGTCTCTGATGGCATACATTCCGTGGTCCGTCTCATCGATGATTTTGAGTGGTACTTCTTTGTAAGAAACTGAATTGCTATTGGTCATGGACTCCATAGAAAGAAATAAACCATCTTCAAGACCAATGGGAAATATATGCATCCCCTTCAGCATTTTATCCTGCTTTTCATGCAGCTTTCGGTTAATAATTGGAAAACAATTGATAAGGCAATCCATCTCTGCTACATGAGTTCTAAGATTTTGGGGCATCACGACCTTGATCCAAAGTAACTCTTCAGTCAGCCTTCCCAGGTCAGCTTCATTGAAAATATCTCTCATTTCGTCTGGATAAGAGCATCTGTTTTTATGCCATTCAAAATCGGGTTCGTCGATCGTTAAAAAATGCGACTGACAATTTGCCAGGATATTATTTTCTATAAACTTTTCGATTCCCAACGTATTTAGAATATCGTCTTGATTGGAGTCGTGATATTCTTTTTTGTGATGGTGCCCTTTTTTCATAGCGATAGGTTGGCCATTGACAGACCATTGTGATAACGGCAAGTATTTTAGGAACTCATTAATACGAACTTCATTTTTCCAATCAAAGAAAAAAGTGAGGTCATCAAGATTTCGAATGGCTTCATTGAGTTTTAAACCTAAGTAAAAAGTACCCGGTGCTAAATATTGACCATAGGTAGATTCCAGTAATAAATCTTTTTCCAGACGCTGGTTCACTTTTACCATTCGATTGTCATATGCCATTAGCTCCACCTTCCCGTCGAAAAGCGTAAAGCGCTCAGCGGGTGCCAGAAAGATATCTTTTTTAAGGTCCACATTTTTATAGAAAAATTGATCCTGCAAATTCGTTACTGACTTGGCCTCTAGCGGCTGAGCATGCGCTATGGCATAAGCAGGCTGCGCTTTAGTCATAATATCCGGCGTTAAAATTTCGACCAGCCGCTCAAAAATTCTATTTCTCGAATTAGTTATATCATTACTTAAACGCTCCAACTCAAAACTACAGGCACCAATCAACAGATCAACCACCGGATCGAATGCATTGAGATCGATATCCGTCTTGCTGCGATAGCCCCAATCTCTAGCAGCTTCTTTGAGGATTCGGTCCTTTATGTCATTTTTTGTTTCAAATACTTGCATCACTTTATGGTTATAGGACTAAAAATAATCAGGTATTCAACATCGCGTACTCGTTCATTGGTTTCCCTTAAGACTAAGTTAGAAATATCAATCATAAATTTTCTTCGCAGGTCTTTTCCCTCATCACTCGCTTTTTCGATTCTAATTGATATTTTGAAATCCTGTTGAATACGTGGTTCGTTGTTGACAATATTTTTTCGAAGCGTTTCTTCCATTGCTGAGGCCCAGGAACTATCATTTACACTGATATCAAAATCATGAAACCAAAGCGAGCAACCATATTCTCTGTTGAATCGGCTTTCTCCAAAATTAGTCATCAGGATGATGTACATATGCCGACGCACCGATTCTTCGATGGAGATTCGGGGCAGCTTTTTAGCATTCATAAGGTCTGCCAGGTTAATTGGATAGTTGTACGTGTCCATATTAATTTATCTGTACCAAACCTCCTTTGATAGTTGTCGTTGCCTGCCCTTCTACCTTCGCTTGAGCTCCGGAGATACCGACTTCGGTCTGCCCTTCCATCTTGGCAGTCATGCCAGAAACACTGGCATCCTGGTCGGCACTTAGCGCGACGTTCATTCCTTTGGCCGTTAAATCCTTACCTGCTTGCAGGTTGATCGCCGAATCCATATTTATATTGAGTTCATCTCCTTCGATATTGATTGTTTTGCCTTTGAGGTTTAAAATCCCTTCGGTTGTCACATTGATTTCGCCATCTCCGTTGAGACTTAAGACAATACTACTTTTGTCATCTTTGGTGATGATGCTGATCATGGAATCATCGCCCTCCTGAAAGAGGATGCGATGCCCGGATTTTGTATGAATCGCTTTTATACTATTGTCGTCTGTAGCATACTGCGGTGTTTTTTTACCATGATAAACACTACCCATCACAAAGGGTCGGTCAGGGTTATCGTGTTCAAAACCAATCATGACCTGATCCTCTTTTTCCGGGACAAAGTAAGCATCACCACTTCCGGCATAAGGGTAGACTACTCTGATCCAGGGTGTCGCTTCATTCTTATCCTGCCATGGAAATTGCACTTGTACTCTACCCATGTTGTCGGGGTCGGCATTATCTTTTACGACGGCCACCTGGGCTTTAGATTTGGGGAGATGTAAGTGAGCGTTTGGTGGCGCGTTTTTCAGTGCTGCCGGGATGGCCTGAAAGGAATTGGAATAGTTTCCCTGGCTATCACAGCTATGACTGATATGGGTTATGTAGTAGGATCCAATATTTTTTTTCTTCTTGCCCTTGACATTTATTTTGGTTCCAATGTGCAAGCCAGGGTTTTCACTATCACCATATAAGGACATCATTTGTGCTGCCCGGCTATTGAGTCGATGGGTAGCAAAGTCTTTAATATCTTTTTCGGTTTCAAAAAATTCTGTAAAGATGGATTTATGTGTTGATGTATAGATTCCGAGACTTGCATCCATAGAGGCTTGCCCATAATTATCCATACTTGGTCCACTCAAATCAGAAGAGACTACTTCTAGTTTTTTATCCTCCACGTATTGATAATCCCGATAGCCATAGTTACATGGCAGCATGGTCAATAACATTGAATATTCGCTGGATGTTTTGCCCAGCATAAGTGTATATTCATTTGTTGCTTCATAATCACCGAGTCGTAAATCATGTCCGTCATAATAAAACCAAAGTCCATATTTAAAGGCGAGCCGACTAATAAAGTCGAACGGTGTTTCTTGGTATTGTGTACAATAAGGGATGGTAATATCATTGGAGATATTGACTTTAAGGTTTTTTGACATGGGAGATAATACATCCTTAGCTATATCGCTTATACTTTTTTCAGTAAAAGATTTAACGTCATATCCGTCGTCTAATAAAAGGGTATCGCTTTTTCCATGCAGTGTTACCTGATCGTAGTTATTATGCGATTTACCCAGATCAATTTGGTTGACAATGCCTTTAAACGAAAGTTTGTCTTTTGCCTTATCCCTATCCTCTGCCCGAAAGACAACATCCTTACCCATCAAATCATAAATCTCATCAGGATCGATCAATCCGTTATCATCTCCAAGCGCTTTAGCATCACACTCAATGGTAAAGGTATGATGGTTGTTGACATCCTGCGTTAACCAAAAGCGATCTGGACGTATATTTTTGGAACCCACCTTGAGCCTGAGTTTGAGTCGCATTTTTTTATACTTTTGATTAAACGTCTTTAATTAAAAAACCATATTCTCCAAGTTGTCTTCGCCATTTTTCATTTCTCCGATTAATCGTACTTTTCATCCAGGTAGATGCTGTAGGAATCATTCTCGCCATTTCAGCATAGAAACTCCCAAGGACCGGAACACAACTTATTGCTGTTGTTAAAGCTGCAAATGCAATTGCACCTTTTGGATTTTGTCCGTTTGCCTTCATTGCACTTTTATAATCTCGAATGGCACTATCCAAGTTTGTTATTACATCAGCATACTTTGATACTTTTCCAAATACTCGACCTGCTGATTTAGTCCAACCCGATTGAGATTTATTGGTTAACTTGTCAATCCAAACCAAATGTTCCACAGCTTTGGCCCTTCTAGAGACACGATCAAGCATGGTCGTTACCTGCGACCCCGTGAGACTTAATTGTTCGTTCATTATTTGTTCTGTCTTTTTTTCCAATTCATCCATTACTTCTGACATCGCATTTGCAAAATGGTAAATAGGCAATGGCAGTTGAATATTCCTTCTTGAAAGAAATGACTCCATATAATACCTTGTGTTAGTATCATCAAGCCAATCACCATTATTCTTTGCCAAATGATGAAGTAGGTCATCCGTATCCTGTATTCCATGTCCCCACCCTTTCATTATAGCATTATTAAGTACCTCTTTTTTCTTTTCTTTTTTACGACTAGTTCTGTTAATGTGATTAATGGATTTGTAAATAAATTCAAACACCTCATTAATCAATATTAGTCGGGTTTGGCTATGCCTTACTCCGACTTCGGCCCAAGATGCATGCACAAAGCAAATTTCTTGATAAGATTTTAATTTTCCTATACCCTGACCCGGTCTAAAAACTTTTGCTTGCACCTTCCCATTCGTGTATCGGTTATAAACCATAGAATATTATTTTTAACGCTGTACTCTTTCAATTCTAAAATTAGTGAAGCCTATTACAGCTGTACCAAGGTTCTATATTTCTACATAGGTTCCTATGGTTTTAGTCTCTACTTGTAAAGGGCATGTAATGATCTCATCACTACTAGGCAGCTCACCTAGTCTTGTATCAAATGCATGAATTATATCCATTTTTATTTATGTACAGCCATGTAATAAGCATTTATAGGATCTGTATGCGACAATTCTCCAATCTTCTCCATGAGTTTGCCAACAGATGTTTTTCTTCTCTCGCCCCTATTAACTGGCCAAGGGTCATTAATAAAAAGCGTTTCACCTGAATTTCCTGTAATTACGGATATATGAGCACCAGGTGCAGAATATGCGAACCATATTGGACCGTAACGGCTTATTAAATAACTCAAGCCTTCAATATCTAAACTCATACTCGGTAAAATTTTTAATCCATTGGCTACCAAAATTTGTCGATCACTTGGACCAAGTCCATTTACTAAATTTGGTTTATAATTTAACCTACCTGATATTGCTACTGATTGAGGAGTATATTGTGATTTCTTATCTTTCCAGCACTTTATCATTGCAATTGATGCAGCCCAGCATCCCATTGATGTTGTTTGTGGAATAAGAGGAACGAACTTATAATTTGAGCTTCCCATAATTTACCATTCTACTTCAAATTCTTCTCCGGCAAGGGCCATAACTCGGGCGGACACGTCTACATTGACTGTCATATCCGAGCCACCGTGAGAAGACATATGGTAAGCAAAAGAAGTACAGAAACCTTCCTTGAAATCCATTTCGAACATAGAAGCATCTTCATCAATTTTGAAGAACTTAATGTTCCCATCTTTCTTTTCATTGTGTCCCATTCCCCAAAGCCACAGTTCTTTAATCTTGTCGCTATCTACTTTGATTTCCAAGGAAATACAGGATGGAGAAACGTGCGCAGTTGGTTTATTATTACGGTGATCCGTTTTTTGATTAAGCGAGAAATTACAATTCTCCACTGTGTATTCCGTTCCGTCTAAATCCAATAATGCTTTAAAAGCCATAATTAAATTGTTTTATTAGTTGAATAAATGGCATAGAATTTTTGGGATTCGATTGGACGAATCATTTAAACTATGCTTGTTTTTAAATTTGATTACTACAAGTATCTTTGCATGCAAGGCTTACGAGACATCCGTATCCCAATCAACACCGTCATCACCATTAGCACCTGCCATGGAGAGCAGGAAAGTACGTGTGGCGAAGAATGGGGTTAGGTGGATTTTTACATTTACTACATCCGGATTATCTTTATCCTGATCCAATTCCTTGATACTAAAATCTTTGATAAGCTTTCCGCTTCCTTTTATTCCTTCGAGGAATTTGGAAATTTTCTTTTCCAGATCTCGTTTCACTTTAGAATTAAAATTCTCAAAAGCAGAACGGTTCAGAAAATCGATCAGTACTTTACTGACCCAATCGAAGGTTCTAACCACCGAATAATTTTTCAGACCAATGTTGTCGCCATTGAATAGTGTTTTTCCGGAGAATGCCATCACCGAACCAAACTCGTTGGTAACCGGCACCAGTCCAAGGTCTTCTAATTGGGTAAGCTCTGTTTTCTTTGTTGGAAAAGCTACGGCATCTACCCCTGCCAGTTTACCATGCTGCAAGCCTGCCACCACCTGTGCCATTGAACTTCGGCTTTGATAAATTTTTCCTGCCAAAGCAGAAGAAGGAGGAATGTGTAAATTTTCTTCAATCCCCAATTCAGGATATCCCTCGCGACCTACCAGCCAGTTGCAGGCCATGATGACATTGCTTTTCTGGGCATCAGCGCTTGCATGGTCTGCGTCCGTAAAAAGTTCGATGACGTCTTGAGCGTCTTCCAGATTTCTAAAATCCGTCAACATCGTCACCTTATGGTTGTGCGCAATATCCGCCCAATGATTGATGACGCTGTTTTTGCCGAGATAGCCAGGCATCAACATCATCGAGTAAGCACCGCGAAGATCGAGGCGGTTGAAGTTTTTATTAAATTCTTCATTGACATGATCTGAAAATATAGTGTTGTCCATATCTTTTATTTGCTCGTCACTAGCATTCAGAAAGGTTACATTATGCACTTTGTCGAGTCCAGTATTTTTTAGAAACAAATCAACACTACGATAGGCTTGTTCCAGTTCTTTTGTGGCGTCCAGGCCTTTGCTGATATTTTTGGCTAACAGCTCTCGGGCTGCTTCAGACTTCTCATTACATTGGGTCACCATCTGATCAACACTTTCATTCTCTGACAACAGAGCCTTCCAAAGTTCCAGGCGTTTTTTTAATGCCTTTCGGTCCTCCAGATCACTCTCTGTCAAAAAAATATTTCTTTTGGCTCGTTTATCAGGGTTAAGATTTCCAGCTTTTTCAACGGTTGTGTCTATAATATCAAAGCCACCGTATTTGACCAGTGCTTCGGAAAAATCTTTCAGGGAATCACCTTCTTTTGTAGCAGTTTTAGTAGCCTCTGCTTGATTATTTTTCTGTAATTCTGACATGGATATAAAAATTAAATGGAGTTAAGTAAATGATTACGCACCTGTTCCTTCCAGCTCAGTTATCATCGCTTGAAGCGCATTGATGTAATTTTGTTTTGCGTCAGAATCTTTGACGATGTTGTTCATCTGTTTGATCTTGAGCATTTTGATAAACTTTTGAAATTCGGTTCGTTGAGCTTCCAGGTCCTGTAAAAATTCACTGTTTTTGATTAGGCCTTTTTTACCAAAATCTGCGACGGATCGAAATGGAATATTATTTTCCACCGGGGCCCCTTCTGCATTTTCAAACTCTACATCTATATTGGGTTTGTAATGTTCAAAAACATCAGTTATGTTTTTGAGGGTACTTTCAAATTCCGGTTTAAGCGGGTCATCTCCAGTCAGTTTTGCAAGGACAAGCGTTTTATTTTGATCGAGTTCGTTGACCGCTTCTCCTCCGGTACCTTGTTTGACTTCATGTCCTCCGAGTTCGTATTTTGGCATGATGTTGTTGTTTTATTTATGATTAATTTTTTAGTGAAATAATTTTGAAAATGAGATTTTTGAATGGTATTCAACTGCGAACTGTCGCGTTAGGTCCCATTCAAAATTCTTACTTTTCAAAATTGCCGTCTTAGCTTCGCCAGGTTAATTATTACAACTGCAAGGTATGGTACATATGTAAAAAAAATTAGTAGTAATGTATCGGTTTTTGGAATTATTGTAACACCGTAAATTCATCACCTATATTTTCTGGGTTGAACTCCAAATTCTTTAAAAAACATTTTAGAAAAATACCCCTGATCACTAAAGCCCACCCAAAACGAAACTTCTTTAATGCTAAGATCTGTTCCCTTAAGTAATTGTTGAGCGCGGTTCATCCGAAAAGACCGAATGTATTCTGAGGTGTTTTTACCAGAGTGGGTTTTAATTTTTCGATGTAGCGTCATCCGACTTACTGCAAGTGTTTGACATAATTTATCTATAGAAAAAAGGTTGTCATGTAAATGTTGAATAATAATACGATCAGCCCGTTCCATAAATAAATTCCGGCTAGGGATCATTGAGTTATTATTCATCTTTCCTGGTCTTTTCTAAATTCGCGTGGTGTCATTCCATAATTATTTTTAAAACTTCGGGTAAAATAATTGGCATCCTGGAATCCTACTTCAAAAGCAATTTGAGTAATACCAAGAACAGTAGTGAGCAATAAGTGTCGCGCCTTTTTGAGTCGATAGTTTCGAGTATAGGTCGTAATACAACAACTTGCTTTTTTCTTTAACTTCCGATGCAGTTGCATTCTGCTTATTCCCAGTTTTTTGCAAATGCTTTCAACTGTAAGATTTTCTTCTGCGATCAACGCTTCCAGCACCTCATCTAAAGATTTTAGGAAATAGGAGACATAACTGCTATTTAAACTACTGGTTGGCAACGATGGTGATGGAAGCGTTTTCATATGCGTTAGAATCTTAATGATGTTAATATTAGTTACAGGTATTTCCCAAAGGATTATTAGTAAATGAGTTACCACCATTGTCGATCAGTACTCCTCCATCTTGACCGTCATCTATATAAACTCCACATCCACCACTATTTCTGATAACAGTATTGGCTATTTTAAGCCTTGCCTCATTATTCCAATCAGTATCCAGATAGATATTGGCTCTTCTTCCATCTTCAAACTCTACACCTCCGCCGTAACTCACTTCACAATGATTCAATTCATTTCGGACATCATTTTCTTGAATAGCAATACCTCCCCAGGAAGGCTCCGAAAGTTCATCTAGCCCACTGAATATTATTTTCTTATCAGAAGTACCGATAGCTATCAAGTAAGCATTCTCTCCATCGAAGCCTCCAATTGACATACCATTCCCCGGCTCAAACTGGAATCGAGCTCCAGCTTCTATTTTTAATCCTTGCTTAATTTCGAGATTTGCCTCTACGAGATAAGAGGCATCTACTCCTAAATCTGGCCAGACAGATTCTCCTGGCAACTCTAATTTTGATTCATAAATCCGTACTCCATCAAACCCGTTATTTCCAGCATATTTTGTATTGGAATCTAATTTTGATGCGTTATCACAATCTGTTTTGACTGATGAACCACCATTGTTTTCGAAAGTATTATTGCTAAACTCTGCCAAATCACCGTCACTAGAAACCAACATACCGGTCCAAAGATTATTCCTAATGATACTGTTAGTCAGCTTTGCTTTTCCTGTTGACAGGAAGTTATCTCCATTAATGCTTAAAGCTGGATGTTCAGAACTACCGGCATGTTCTATGATGCAATAATCAAAATGATTGCGGACATCATTCGATTCAACTTTTATTCCCCGCCATGAACCACTACTTTCAATTGCACCTTTGAAGATAATTCTATTGGTAGCTGTACCTTTCGCAATAATAGCAGCCGTTTCTTTTTCGATCATAAACCGCGCATTTGAAGGAAATTCAATGATTACACCAGGTTCAATCGTTAGAACTGCATCAAGTGACAAACTAGATTCGACATAATAATCGGCTTCGCCCTCATTGGGATTAATATCAGTGAGTGTTAAATCTTGAGTTATTGGACTTATTAATTCTTCAGCTCCTGTAGAACCTGTAGAAGGGTTGTCATCATCACCACCCCCTATACTATCGTCTTCTAATGTACAAGAAAATGGTAAAATAAGTATTCCTAAAAATATAAGTTGTAAAATAAATTTTGTTAAATTTTTCATCATGTTTTTATTTTAAAAGTTTGTAATAATATTTTTTGAATTTAATTTTCAGTATTGATCTAGTTCTTAGTTAAAGGTTTTATCTCCCACACCAAATCATCCTTTTTCCAATCCAAATGAATGGCATCTCCCTTTTTAATTTCACCAGCAATCAACTTTCTTGAAATGGGTTGACGCAATCTATTTCGAATAACTCCTCTTAAAGGCCGCGCGCCATATTCAGGTGTAAACCCTTCCATAGCCAATGCCTTAGTGGCAGCTTCCGACAAAATCAATTTGACTCCCTGCATCGACAAAGCACGTTCAAGATGTCTTAATTGTATTTTGAAAATATGTGTCACCGAATCTTCATTGATCGGCGCAAAAGGCAAGACCTCCGTGAGTCGTCCCAGAAATTCAGGGCGGAAATGCTGGCTCATTTTTTCCAGTAATTCCTGATGTGTCGGAATTTTATTTTCTTTAAAAGTATCTATAATGTATTGGCTTCCGATATTGGAAGTGAAGAGTATAATGGCGTTCGAAAAATCACCTTCCCGGCCAAGCTTATCAGTCAATCTTCCTTCATCCAATATCTGTAGAAAAATATCGAAGACAGAGCTATGTGCTTTTTCTATTTCATCAAAGAGTACAATGGAGTAAGGCTTTTGTCGAATTTTATTGACCAGTAGTCCGCCCTCTTTATAACCTACATAGCCGGGAGGTGCGCCATACAATAAGGCCGCTGAGTGAGACTCTTTGAACTCAGACATATCAAACCGGATCAAGGCATTTTCGTCATTGAAAAGAAATTCTGCCATTGATTTTGCCAGTTCTGTTTTACCTGTTCCGGTAGGACCAAGGAAAAAGAAAGAACCAATGGGTTGATTCGCTTTTTGCAAACCGGAGCGAGATTCGACCACAGCTTCCGCAATCGTCTTGAGTGCATGATCCTGACCAACAACTCGTTTTTTCAGGTGGTCCTCCATATTGAGTAGCCGCTCTTTTTCTTTCGTTTGTAACTTACCCAAAGGTATGCCGGTGCTATCCGCTACGATGGCAGCTACATCCGTTTTGGAAAGTTCGCTTACCTTTACTTTGGCGGCCTTTTCTAATTTTGAAAATAGTGTTTCAAGTGTTTGGCTACATTCTTTGGGATCCGATAGCTGATGAAATTCCACATCAACCTCTACCCTACTGAATAGAATTGGGCTAATGCTGTTTTTCAGTTTTAAAAAGAATACATTCCACGATTTAAGGGCCTCAGCATTTGGTATTTTGACGTTTACTTTTTTTATTTCTTTAAACTCCGTAGATAATTTTTGCAAATCTATTGCTGCGCGATCATTAATCAGTCGCAAGGCTGCCATAGTCCGGTCAGTCAAATCTATTGCAATATCTGGCAGGCGGCGGTCTGGAATATATCGACTGGCCAGGTAGATTGTTTCCTGCATAACTTCATCCGCCACTTCAAGTTCGTGATGTGCCTGATACTTAGGTACCAGTACTTTGAGCATTTGCAAACAACTGGCTGCATCTGGTTCTTTGACTTCCAGTAATTCAAATCGGCGACTAAAAGCAGCATCAGGTTCTATAAACTTTCGGTACTCTTCGATCGTGGTCGCTCCTATGACGGTTAAGTGACGACGCGCTAGTTCGGGTTTTAACAAATTAGCCATACCATTGAGCCCCCCGTTAGGATCGAGGATCAAGTGGATTTCATCAATAAAGAGAATTGCTTTTTCGAATTGTTTAATTTCTCCGATGATTTTTTTCATGCGATCTTCCACCTCTCCTTTGTAGGAAGCACCGGCAATAAGTGCTCCCAAGTCTAGTTCTAACAACTTGGCCGTTTTTAAAAAGTCAGGTACTTCTCCACTATTAATTTCCTGAGCGAAGCCTTCTACCAATGCCGTTTTGCCGACACCAGGTTCCCCTACAATAATGACATTAGGTTTTGATCGACGACTCAACACTTCCATCATCATGCGGGTTTCAGTATCTCGTCCTACTATCGGATCCAACTCATCATGCAACGCCAAATCGGTTTTATCAATACAATATTGATCTAAATATTTTGAACCGGCTACAATATTCCCAATGGATTGTATCGGTTGATCAGACTTCTCTAGTTTTGTATTTGTCAATGAATTTTGAAGGCTATTTTCAATGATAACTTGTTCGCTAATCGGTAGACTTTTTAATTGTTCTTTGCTAAAAGCCAAATCATTTTTACACAAAGCCATCAAGAGGCAGACTGGACTTAGCTGTGGTTCATTGAGCTTAAGCTGACAGATTTCTGCCACCTCTAGTATCTTTTCCACCTCCTTATCAGGGCTGGGCGCTGCGATCATTTTTCCGTTTTTGGGATAGTTTTCAATTCGGATATCAGCCCATTCTTTGAGGTAGTTTATATCTATCCCCCAGGTGACCAGTAGTGAAGCCAGGCCAATTTCATTCATCATAAGTGCTCTCATCAAATGTGGTGCTCCATAGCTTCCATGGCTGTTTTCTTTAGCTAGTGATTCTGCAATATTGTGCACGTCCATTACTTCGGAGGAATAAGTCATTAAGTTTCGGATCATTATTAGTTTGCTTTTATGGTTTTCCTAGCTTCCGGGCATAGCAATGGCTCTACCGGGCTTGACATTTTAAAGAAAATGAGGTATAGCTTTAGAAATAGTTTACTATACTATTTGATGATTTTTTTGAAGATTGTCAACTCTTCTCTCAACCGATCTACAAAATACAAGGTCCTTTTCAATCTTTGATGAGCAAACTCATAACTAGCAGAATTGCTTGTATAGCTAACGTATTTTATCCATAACAACCATATTACGAATAGTGGTTCTTTTACTAAGTTCTCGAGGTATTGAGTAAGAGAATGTTAATTATTTTCAATTACCCGGCACACGATTCAGCAACTGCAGCAGGTCACGTTTACGTGCACGACTAACCGATAGATATTTTTCATCTACCATTTTAACCTGACCTCCATCACCACGGATATATTGTTCGACATAGTCCGTATTGACTATGTAGGAATTATGGATGCGACAAAAGTTGGAAGAACCAGAGAGTTGAGTCATAAACCATTTAATAGGTTTACTTGTTAGAATAGAACGATCATTAATCAGAAATAATCGAGTATAATTCCCGTCAGCCTCACAATAAATAATGTGATTAACGAAAACAAAGTCTAATCCTTTTTTGGATGGGATAGGAATTCTTTTGTTGATATATTTAGTCTCCATAAGGTTTTCAATTGAGTAAAAAATCTATTAAGCCAGTTTTCTCAAAACATGAAATAAATAGTATTCAATTAAAAAACAATCTAGTTGATTGTTATTCCCTTCTTATGAATAATTTAGTGTGTAGATTAGAATCGTTTTTATTGTGTTCTTTAGCCGTTTACTAAACCTTAAAATTTTCAGTACCCGAAATTTATTTTGATTCTATAGTTTCTAATTTTATTAACTGTTCACCAATCAATGATTTTCAAGGTTCGGAATTAAGTCAATCAAATTTATTGATAGATTCACATAAAATAAAAGACAAATATTTAATATTTTCACAAAAAATTTACAACTGTAAAAATACAACTCACTCATTATCAATTTATAAATAAATTTTATTCTCATAAAAATATTATCCTTTTTTTTTGATATATTGTAATTTAAAAGTGAATTTCTTTTAAGAATTATTAGTAAAACATTTATAATGAATGAGAGCAAACTCCTCAGGTTATTAGGTAAAACAGCTCCAGATGACTGGAATGCTCTATCTAAATTCTTGCAATCTCCCTACCATAATAGCAATAAAAAATTGACGGAATTTCATTGTTTACTTTCTAAATTTTATCCTAATTTTTCAGATAGTCGCCTAACTAAGGAAAAAGTATTTAAAAAATTATTTCCGAAGAAAAAGATGTTTGATCAAAAGCAGTTCGCCAATTTGATGAGCCATTTTTTATCCAAGACCAATGCTTTTTTTACAATCAGACAACTAGAAAAAAAGTCGATTTTAAAAGAGCGACTCCTGGGTGAGTATTACGAGCAACAGGGCTGGTATCCACTTTACAAAAAGAACACTTTTGGAGTACTAAAAACCATTGAACAATTAAACAATCCAAGTTCTGAAGACTACTTTCATGACTTTTGGCTCCGACATAGATACATTTTTCATCCAGAGACACCCAGAATTTCCGGTAGCCATGAGCAGTATGAAAAAACGATTAAATCCTTATCCAACTGGTCTGTTTTAGAAATTTTAAAATTAGCCTGTGAGATCAAATCGCGAGCTACTTTTTTATCCAAAGAAATACCGGTTCCCTTCTTACCGCAAGTCAAAGAATACGCCCAGCAGCTTAGTCTCCCCGGGCATACTATGTTTCTGATGACACTGCAATTACTAGAAACCCGTGATCTATTATTTTTTGATGAGGTGACTATTTATTTTTTCAAACACTTAGATTATATCCATTTTTCGGATCAGCTCAACCTCTACACCATCTTTCTAAACTTTGCTAACCAGACCGCACTCCAAGGTAAAACTTCTTTCTACAAAAAAGTTTTTGAACTAAATAAAAAAGGATTGAAACTCGAACTTCTGATGGAGCACAACCAAATACACTCAGCCCACTTTTCCAATATTGTCATTGTAGGTATTTTGGTCAACGAACTTTCCTGGACTAAAAAATTCATCAAGGATTACCAAAACATTCTGGATCCAGAAGATCAGTTTATATTGACCAAATACTGCGAAGCGAGAATCCTCGCAGCAGAAAATAATTTTAAAAAAGCCTTAGCAAATTTATACGAAATAGAAGGCCTCCAACACGATTATTCATTCAGAGTGCGGTCTGCTTTGATCCGATGCCTGTATGAATTATTTCTACAAAAGGATAGCTATTACGATACTTTAATTTCAAGAACCGAATCTTTTGAAAAGCACATAAGCCGAGACCAAACATGGCATCCTCAACGAAAGAAAAGCTATATCAATTTTTGTAGAACTATTCACCAGTTTTTAAACTTACAGAGAAGACCTAGTGCCAAACTACAGGCATCTATACTCGAAGATTTGAAAACCATACCGCTGGTTGGGCGGCAATGGTTTTTTAAAAAATTAGAACAATTCAACCATCAATAATATCGATTGAACCGATCTCTACTGCTCGAATTGGTATAGCAGAATGGATTTCAAGATATGAGTCTTTCATTTGATTATAAGGTTTATTACTCCCAGAGTTAAATTCCGGTTGCGGATTGAGAAATCTATTTCGTTTTTGTGATTTAACTCACAGTACAAACTTAATCTCAAAAAGAGTGAATCCCCTACGGCTATGTTTCAAAAGTCTACAAAATAGAAGGATTAAAAACAAGAAGAGATAGTACACTTATGTTTCACCAAAATTACAATCAGTTAACAATCAACTAATTACGTGTTTCATTCGGTGAATACCCAAAGTGATTTTTAAAATCAGTAGAAAAGTGATTGGGATATTTATAACCAATGGAATAAGCTACTTCCGAAATGCTTTTATCCGATGTTTTTAGTAACTTTTTTGCATAATCCATTTTAATTTGCCGAACAAACACAGAAGTACTATCTCCAGTCAAACCTTTTACCTTTCGATGTAATTGGGTACGACTCATACCGGCTGCCCGACAAAGATGTGTAATCTGAAATCCTTCGTCGGCAATATGTATATGTATGATACTTGCTAAGTTGCCTAAAAAATCTTTTTCATCGGATTTCAGATCCATATCATTCAAAAACTGAATACCGGAATACCGTGTCTGTAGTTGTTGACGAAGTGTTATGAGTTGCTTCATCCGAATCAAAAGCTCCTGTTTATTGAAAGGCTTGGTGAGATAAGCATCCGCTCCCTGACTCAGGCCTTCTATTCGATCTTCAAGGGTCGCTTTGGCCGTCAGCAACAATATCGGGATGTGGCTGGTTCTGGAATTGGTTTTCAATTGGGCACAAACTTCAAAACCATCCATCTTAGGCATCATCACGTCGCTGATGATGATATCGGGTATTTGCTCTTTGGCTATTTTTAAACCTTCCTCTCCATTTCTAGCTACCTGAATTATATAGTACTCTTGCAGACAAACTTTTAAATACTCTACTACATCGGGATGATCTTCGATGATTAATAACTGCGGCCTTTGATGACCCTCTAAAACCGGAGCAACTAATTGTGCAGGAATATTCGTGGAGGGTAAACTCCTTGCAAGAGGCATAGCCGGTTCCTGCAGAATAGCTTGCTGACGTACGGGAAGTGTAATTTTAAATGTTGTACCACGCATCACTTCGCTTTCTACTTCGATAGTCCCTCCCAGTAACACAACCAATTCTTTGACCAGTGCCAAACCAATACCGGTTCCACCACTTCTCCTAACAGAACTATCATCCACCTGATAAAAACGATCAAAGACGTGTGGCAAATGTTCCGCAGCTATCCCCTCCCCTGTGTCCGATATCTTCAATTCCAACACCTCTGATTTTGCAATGGCACTTACTTTAATACTTGCCTGATCAGAAGTAAACTTTAGTGCGTTGGACATTAGGTTGCCAATAATGCGTCGAAGTTTTTCTACATCGAAGTCCATCACAAAATCCTCTGGTTCACTAAAAAATGCCAGACTTTTCTTTTGCAAAATCGCAGTAGACATATAGGACTCCACCAGATAATGCAGATATTTCATAATGTCACCCTGAATATAATCCAATTTTAAGGCATTGACTTCGATCTTACTCAAATCGAGTAGTTGATTGACCAAATCAAACAATTCGTTTCCGTTTTTGTGGATGGTATTCAGATAAGGTTTCAAGTTAGTTGCCGGATCGGTTTGCAATTGTTCAGTCAAACCAAGAATCACCGAAATAGGTGTTCGAAACTCATGAGTGATATTGGTGTAGAGTTGCGACTTGGCCTCATCCAATTGGCGTATTCGCTCCGCCTCAGCCCGTTCTTTTGCGAGTTTATTTTTTTGTTGAATTCGTTTGATCTGAGTATTGTAAAGAGTCCATAAACTTCCAGCCATCAATACGAAAAAGAGTAGTCGTGCCCATAGTGTTTGATACCACTCGGGAATGATTCGGATTGGTATTACTAACTCATTACTATAAAAGCCCTTAGGATGAGCACCTTTCACCTTGAAGTTATAATAACCGGGACTCAGTCCTTTATAAAAAGCCCGATTGTTTTCCTGATTGGTTGGCAGCCAAGCTGAATCTTCTCCTTCCAACATATATTCGTAGTGATTACTATCCGGTACACTATAATTCAATAATGCGAATCCAATATCGATTACATTTTCGTGGCTTTGGAGTACGATCTCATGGAGATAGTTAATATTGGTATCACTTTCAAAGGGTTTGTTATTCACTAAAAGGTCGGTCAGCACAATAGAGGTTTTCAATTTTTTAGGTACAACTGGATCCAATAAATAAATACCATCTGCTTTATCAAATCGTATCTCCTCAGCTCCAAACCAAATTCGACCATAATCATCTTCTCTCAAATGAGTTCCTCTCAGGAAAGCATCGGTTTGAACTAGAGATTTATCATCTATAAAACGAGAAAACGTTTCTGTCTTTTTATCAAAAACATGTATGCCGTCCCTACTATAACACCCCAGTAATAATTTATCATCCCCTAAAGGGATGATAGAAATTACAAATGGTGGTGCATAATTACGCTTGCGATAAGTCAGGTCTCTAGCAATATAATCCGAATGTGTAAATTGAGTTTTTTTATTTACCATTTTTATGTAAGGATGTGTCTTTGGATCAATAAAACCTTTCCATTCATTCCTTAGAGGATTAAAGCGTCTTAATCCTGTTCCCCAGCCCCCCATCCAATAAGTACTGTCATTTTCTATATATCCTATTATCTGGCTGCGATAGTACGGTACTTCAACCGATTCAAAAAAACCCTCTTTTTTGTGATATCGCCATTGCGACCAGGCTCTCATAATCCATAACCAGTCTTTGTTGTAAGGATCTATTGCCAAGCGTAATACCCTTTCCTCCGAGTGCTCTTCTGGTAGTGTTATATGGGTAAATACCTCAGTGGTCGGATCAAATTTAAAAAAACCGCTTCCTTCCTGTCGGCCAATCCAAAGTATTCCTGAATCGTCAATATCCAGACTCGCTGGACTTTCCCCGGATAATTTATTAGTCTCCGTCACAGGCAGTTTATATCTCGTAAAGGTTTCTGTTTTTGGATCAAAACGATTAAGACCTGCTGATTCAATGGTCATCCAGAGGTTTCCATCTTTATCTTCGACAATAGATTTTGGGAAATCACCTCCAATAGTAGTACTGTCCGCGGAATTTTTAAAAACTTTAAATTGCTTTCCATCATACCTATTCAAACCAGCTCGGGAGGGCATCCAGGCATAACCTTTACTATCCGTAAAGACCAGATGCGACCAGTTGGATGACAAACCATCTTCCGTAGTCAGTAAATGTACTTCATAGGCAGGCTTTTGACTTAACGCAGTAAAGGCTATTCCTGTAAATATGATCATCAAGCATTGAGCCTTTATGTAGAATAATAAGCTGTTTCGTTTTGTTTTCATTATTCGCGGTTTTCCTGTGGTGCTGTTCCATACTCATTTTTAAAATCAGTTGAAAAATGATTAGGGTATTTATAGCCGATGGAATAAGCAATTTCAGAGACGCTTTTATCTGTCGTTTTCAACAGCATTTTGGCGCGCTCCAATTTGATTTTTTTTATAAATACAGAAGTACTCTTAGCGGTCAGCGCTTTGATTTTTCGGTGTAGCTGCGTACGGCTCATACCTGCTGCCCGACAAAGATGTGCGATCTGGAAATCTTCGTCAGATAAATGAGTGTGGATGATTTCAATGAGTTGACTTAAAAAATCCTTTTCATGCGACGCTATATTTGGATCAGTCAAAAATTGACTACCAGAATAACGTTCCTGCAATTGCTTACGCAAAGCAATCAGTTGTTTCATTCTGACAAGAAGTTCTTCTTTATTAAAGGGTTTGACCAAATAGGCATCTGCTCCCTGACTGAGCCCTTCTATTCGATCTTCAACGGTTGCTTTGGCCGTCAATAACAATATTGGGATGTGGCTGGTTTTTGAATTGGTTTTCAATTGGGCACAAACTTCAAAGCCGTCCATCTTAGGCATCATCACATCACTGATGATGATATCGGGAATCAACTCTTTAGCCATTTCTACGCCTTCTAGTCCATTCCTGGCAACGTAACAAGAATAGTGTTCTTCCAAACAAGCTTTTAAGTATAGTACCACATCGGGATGATCTTCAATGATCAATAATTGAGGTCTTTGATTATCTATCAGGTTTGCATCAGTAAGATCTGACACTGCATCTGTCGAAGTTGGCAACAATACGTGAATTGGTTCAAGAACAGGTTCTTCTTGCAGTGCTTTCCGATGTACAGGTAGTGTTAACTTAAAGGTAGTTCCTCTAGACATTTCACTTTCCACTTCAATGGTACCCTCTAACAGTTGCACCATTTCTTTTACCAGGGCCAATCCTATACCTGCCCCCTCACTCTTTCTGCTATCACTATCGTCTACCTGATAGAAGCGATCAAAGATATGGTCTAAAAACTCGGCAGGAATTCCATCCCCGGTGTCTGTTATGGTCAATAACAATTGACTTTCTTTAGCAATTGCTTTCACTACTATTTTAGAAAATTCGGGTGTGAACTTTAAAGCATTAGACAAAAGGTTACCAATAATACTTTGTAAAATTTTTGAATCATAATCCATTGTAAAACGTTCTGGTTCGCTAAAAAAAGCCAGGTGCTTTTTTTGCGCAAATGCCATGGAATTGTACGACTCCGTCAAGTATTGCAAGTACCGCATGATATCACCCTGAACATACTGAACTTGAAAAGCACCTTCCTCAATCTTGCTGATATCGAGTAGCTGATTGACCAGCCCTAGTAACTGGTCGCCGTTTTTGTAAATCGTATTGAGATATGATTCCCAATCTGCTTCTGGTTTAGATTTTAGTTGTTCGGTCAAACCAAGAATGACGGTCAGCGGGGTTCGAAACTCGTGGGTGATATTGGTGTACAGTCGGGACTTGGCTCGATTGAGTTCCTGCACCCGCCCTGCTTCAGCCAATTCCTGAGCTAACCTATTTTTTTGTTGGATTCGATTAATTTGATTTTTATAAATTGCCCAAATTACTCCTACTGATAGCAGAACAAAAAGCAACTTGGCCCAAAGCGTTTGATACCATTGAGGAATGATGTGGATGGGAAGTATCAGCTCTTCGCTGTAAAAACCTTTTGGGTGTTTGCCTTTTACTTTGAAGGTGTAATTTCCTGGACTAAGTTCTTTGTAAAAAGCATAATTCTTTTCCTGATCGGTTTGACGCCAGTCTTTATCAACCCCTACCAATTGGTACTCATACCGATTGCTATCCGGTGTGCTATAATTCAACAAAGCAAAGCCAATATTGAGGACATTCTCATGACTTTGGAGTACGATCTCTTCCAGGTAATTTATATTCACGGAGCTTTTGAAGTGTTCGTTATTCACCAGAAGATCAGTCCAGACGATGGGGGTTTCTAACTTTTTGTAAGTCACAGGGTCCAGCATATACATTCCGTCGGGCTTGACATAATATGACGGCCTCGTACCAAACCAAAGACGCCCATAATCGTCTTCCACTATATTGGTGCCTCTAAGGAATAAATCGGTTTGTACCAAAGTACTATCTTCGATCAGGCGAGAAGTTACGCCCGTTTTTTTATCAAAAACATGCATCCCATCATAGCTATAACAAGCCAATAATAATCTATTGGAATCCAGCGGATGAATGCCTGAAACGAGTGCTGGAAAATAGTTCTTTTCCCGATAGCTTAAATCATTGAATGGGTGGCCTATTCTTTTATACTTTCCAGAGTTGTCAATCTCTTTAAAAAAAAGATGGTTCTCCTTATTGATATAACTGGTAAGCTCTTTAGTTTTTAGGTTGAACCGAAACAAACCCTCCCCTAGAGATCCCAGCCACCATGAATTAATATCCTCCCTATATGCTAAAGTATGCCCATACCCATCGGATAGAACTTTTTCAAACATTCGTTGACCAACATCATATTTCCACAATCCATAATCTGCATACAGCCACACCTCATTTTCTGCATCAGGATACTGAATGGTTCTAAAAACAATTTCAGAACTACCCGGCAAAAGAAAATGTTGAAAATCAAGTGTAACAGGATTAAAAGTAAAAAAGCCTCGCCCCACTTGTCTTCCCAACCATATAAGACCATTATCATCAATTCGAATATCGGCTAAATTCTCTTCTCCGCCGTAATTTAACTCAGTTTTGGGAGGTCGGTATGTTTCAAAGGTTTCTGTTCTGGGATCAAATTTACAAAAGCCCCCATTCTCAACAGTCATCCATAAATTACCCTGCGTATCTTCAGCCATCTTCTTCACAAAGTCAGCACTTAGACTCGTACTATCAGCTCCTGATTTAAAAATCTTAATTGACTTTCCATCATATCTATTCAAACCATCAAAAGTCAAAATCCAGACATAGCCTCGGCTATCAATAAATGCACGATGGCTGCTGTTATCTGAGAGACCTTTTTCTTTATTAATTAAATTGACCTCATAGGCCGGCGCCTGGCAAAAGGAAGTGATAGTACCATAGAAAAAAAGAAAAGCCAGCCACCCTGCTTTAATGAGGAAAGGATAAACCGCTTGAGGAGTTTGTACATTTTCTCCTTCTTCTTCAACGGCAAATAGATTCATTAGCGTATTACATCCGATTTGGTTGGGCATCAAATCTTATAGTTTTGTTATCAAGTAGTTTTATGATGTTTCTGTTCAGCCTATTTTGCGAAGTTAATTATCTCAGGCGATCGCATTAAGAATACTTGCAGGGCTTTAAGCCAAATCAAAGCTTGTATCGAACTGCCTCTGAACGGCTACAATATAAAAAAAATAATTTAGGAATGGTATTTAGTTAGGTTTCTTGGACTATTGTAACATTAATTATGTTAATGGAATTAAATTTACTGATCCAAAGGTCAAAACAGTATTAATTTATACTCAGATTACTTATTGAAAGGTGAGGCTCTTTTAGTGGCTGGGCTGATGCACTTTTCAATGCCTACCTACACTACTTTTAATTTATGCTTTAATCAAGGCTATTCGTTAAAGTTGTTTAAAGTTATCTCCTAAAGTCGAGGATAAGGGCTTGATGCTCAGGGCAAAGCTCATTTGCACTCCCATCCGCAAGCGGCAAATTCTTATTAGAATTTGTGTAGCCAAAGCTACGACGACGAGGAATAGCTGAAGCTCTGAGAGTCAATGCCTTATCCGTAGGCATAGGAAATAACTTTAAACAACTTCGTTACTAAAAATCAAAAGAAAAACTGTATTTTCCGCTCCTGTTTTTCAGACTTAATAAAACACAAGCAGGCATTTATGAGTCATCTCAAATTACAGTTTCCTGTATTGGTTCAAAATAGTGCGTTAGACGGTAAGGTTTATTACCATCTGCGACCACTTTTTTTGAGGAGTCCTACTGCCAGTCATCTGCGGTACGAATCCGCTTTGAATATGCTCAAAAAAGAAGTGAACTACTACCTGAAAGGCTTCGTTTTTACACAATCCAATTCAGCTGAATTGTTGTGGTTTCTGTTTAATCCTGATCTGGAATACTATGACCAGACCCTTTCCTTCTCAACAGGTAGCCAATTTGTAAATGGTAACTTTGCGGTCATTCGCTTTAAAGCTGGCAATCAGACATTTGTACTGCTTCCTGAGTTCGAAAACTTCCTTTTTATCTCTAAGAATGCGGAGAAAAAATCAAAGCTCGATGTTGAAGAATTAACAGCCGTTTTGCAAAAGCTGATCAGAGATTACAAAAAGAATGATAAGGATTTTGACATCAGTCCCTACTACTCTACCAAAGGCGAGTTTGTAGTCAATCTGACCATGAGTCAGCGCATCAATTATGGTCAATCGAAATTTAACCAACCAGATTTTACCAGCTTCTTTTCCAGGATAAATGAACAGGCAGCATTTGATGGATCCATTGAAATTGAAAAGGTAGGTCAAAATCTAAACGACACACAACTCAGTCGCGCTTACCTGCGCGACGAAATCGTGGAGCGCATTTATCAAATCACGTATCAAAAAGAAAACACGCCTTTTGTGCTCACTGGCCCAATTGGTGTGGGTAAGATGACGATCATTGAGGAAGTTATTCACCGATATTTAGAAAGAAAAAAAGATCCGGATCGACTTGGCCGTGCCGTCAAAAAAATGTGGCATATTGACCCCAACCGAATTATCTCAGGCATGAGTATTGTTGGCTGGTGGCAAAAACGAACAGAAGCTATCATCGACTTTCTTGTCAAAAAAGGAAAATTCTATCAGGCACCGGATGGCGAAGATATTCTATTGATCGACAATCCAATTGCATTATTGCGAATCGGGAAGTCCTCTCAAAATAACATGACCTTAACCGATTTGCTAAAGCCGTATCTGGAAAAACGCACCCTGCAGGTCATCATGCTGGCAAGTCCGGAACAATGGAAAGTCGTACAGGAAAAAAAACGACGCTTTAGTGATTTGTTCCAGGTCATTCGTGTTGATGAACCAGATTATGAAACGTCTATTCGCATAGTTTTGGAAGAGCGCAAGCACCTGGAAGCTACGCATGGCTGCAAAATAAACATTCAGGCAATCAGCCAGTTGTTTAATATACAACGCAACTATTTGCGTCGACAGGCCTTGCCCGGTAGCGTCATGAAACTACTAAATCAACTCAGTGTAAAATATCGCTATAAAACGATTGACTCCCCGGAAGTACGAAAGGAATTCGAATCACTTAGTGGCTTAAATGAGCATATTTTTGACCGTAATTTTCAACTCAGTAATACTGAAATAACCGAGTCCATTTCCGCAGAATTAGTCGGGCAGCCTCAGGCTGTTGATGCATTGGTCAACGTGATTAACATCATGAAAGCCAAGCTAAACACGCCTGGCAAGCCACTGGGCTCCTTCTTATTTATTGGCCCCACAGGAGTCGGAAAAACACAGGCTGCCAAAGTTCTCTGCCAATATCTGACGGGCAATGAGAACCAACTCATTCGTTTCGACATGAACGAATACATTGACGCCTATGCGGTTGACCGGCTTATTGGAGATTATAACAATCCCGATGGCATCCTTACAGAACGCGTTCGTTATCAACCATTTGGAATCATTCTCTTTGATGAAATTGAAAAGGCTAATCCTTTGGTACATGATCTCTTGTTGCAGGTTTTAGATGATGGTCGATTGACAGATAGTCTTGGACGCACCGTCGACTTTTCCAACAACATCATCATCATGACCTCCAATGTTGGGGCCAGAGAAGTTTCCGTTCAACTGGGCTTTGAAACGACTACCAGGAATGACGAAGCGATTTACCGAAAGGCAATGGAAAACAAATTCCGACCTGAATTTATCAACCGGATAGATCGCATTGTTATTTTCAATCCGCTGCAGTTAGACCACATTTTAAAGATTGCTCGTTTGCAAATCAGAGAGTTGCTTCAACGCGATGGTTTTGTGAGGCGAACCACCATTCTCAATATTTCAAAAGAGGCATTGGAATGGGTGGCACGACGTGGCTTTGATGCCCGCATGGGCGGTCGTGCGCTAAAGCGGCAAATAGAAAAAGACCTGACGGCCCTTTCCGCAGAACAACTAATTTCTTCTTACAGTGACCTGCCGGTAATTTTTGATATTGACATAAAAGATGGAAAGCTTGTTCCAAAGATCACCACTTTTGAGTTTACTGAACCACTAAAAGGAAAATGGATTCCAGACTTACCGGATGAATCAAAAGGCCGGCGTTTTTATGGAAAATTGCTAAAAGAAATTGAACAGATAGAACGCCAAATCAGAAGATCAGAAGATCGGAATGGTAACAACCAAACCGACGGGCTTATTCCCATTAACGTTGATGGTGCTTCAGATTTAAACTGGCAATACTATCATTTTAAAGACAAAGTCTCGATCACCAAACAACGGATTACAGATATTTCATTGGGCTTCAGAGATAAGTATTTTAAAGAAGGACCTGTTATTCCCTTGAGATTAAAAGGGGGAAGCCTTATCGCGCGAAAAACATTGACGGGTAAAGGGGAGCGGGAAAGAGCAAAAGACTGGTATTTCCAACAAGAGGCACTGATAGAATTGCAAGAACAATACAAGCATATGAATTCACGATTCGACTCTATGCAAACTGAGTTGCTGGACGCTTATCTGGATGTTGTCTTTTTGAAATTATTCTCCAAAGGATTTCTATCCAACACTTCTCAGAAAGTGCATCTTCAGTTCCATACCTGGACAGATAATGATACCTCCAATGAAATCGGATTTTTGCTGGATCTTTATGAGCAGTTATTTAAGGAAATGGACATCCAGCACATTGTTGATAAGGACAAGCATCACATCGTGGTCGAAGGACATGGGGTTTATGAACTTTTGAGTGGAGAACAAGGAATTCACCTTTTTTATCGCTCGCATCAAAACCCAGTTCCTATTCGACTTAGGTTGATAAAAGAGGGGGTACCACCAACAGAAACGGACAAAGCAATGGTGATACGGATTTACAACCGAACTAGTACGCTAACTGACCTCAGAACCAATTTAACCAATGATGTACAGATAAGTCCATCCGAGTTCAAGCTTTTAATTTACGCTGGGCTGGAACAAGTTCCGGGTATGGTTGTTTAGTTTTAGAGGAGGAGAGTAAGTATAGAATCAGAGGTTAAGTTGGGTTGGGGGAATTTTGAATGGTTGAATTTTGAATAGGCCTTCTAACGCGAGGACGCGCAGGCTCGTCTTTTTTTGATGGGACACGGATTTGACGGATTGAACGGATAAAGACGGATTTCCCTCTAACGCGTTTGTTTTTACGATCGCAGAAAGAAATCCGTTCAATCCGTCAAATCTGTGTCCTATTCCGATCGCGCCAGGCATCCGCGTTAGTGGGCTTATTCAAAATTCAATCATTCAAAATTCAAAATTACCACCCCGACTCCTAAGTCCTGACAGCTCAACAACCCAAAATAACCACCAAAACATGCGCTAACTAAGCATATATAGGGTACATTTGCAGAAATTTTAATAAAATTAATGGCTAAAATTAAATTTACGTTTGAAGATAAAAGTATAGACCCGGTAACTGTAGATAATGCAGAGTCCGGCTTCTCTATCCTTGAAATTGCAGAAGACAATGACGTGCATCTCAATCACAACTGTGGTGGAGTTTGTGCCTGTAGTACCTGCCATGTCTATGTTGAAAAGGGAGATAAATACCTGGAAGAAATTTCTGATAAAGAAGAAGATTTCATTGACCGGGCTATTAATCCCCGAATTGAATCACGGTTGGGTTGCCAATGCATCATTCTAAAAGATGATGCGGACATTGAAATCCAGATTCCTGATCAGAGTGATATTATTGGACATGAACATTAATGAGGGGTGAGGTATCAGGGGCCGGGAGTCAGTTTTCCCTCTAGCGTATACGTGCGTGTGTACTGACTCCTGACCTCTGTCTCCCGACTCCTAAAAATAAAAACTTATGAGCTTTAAAGACATAGACGATTTTCCTATCAACTGGCCAGACCATGAAGACATTGCCATGAAACTTTATGAAAAGTTTGGTGATGATTTTACGGAAGCTAAAATCTACCGAATCCGTTTTACTGAATTCCTTGACTGGATTTTGGAAATTCCTAATTTCGAAGGTAAACGCGAAGGTTCTACTGAGGCGCATCTGGAGCAGATTCAGGCTAAGTGGGTTTATGAGTGGCGAGACAACCAGTGAAAAATAAAAATGAGCGAGCTCACTTTTTTAAGTCAAAATCGAAGGCGTGTTTCAATTGAAAATCATGTTCATCCTGTCAAAAAAATCGCAGTCGAGGGAAACACAATGACACCTAAGGAATTATGCACTCCTTTCATCTCGACTTTGACTTTTATTTTTTTACAAAAAAATAAACATGAATTATCTTCAAAAACTAGCAGACATCAACACCTTCGTTTTTGATGTAGATGGTGTATTGACCAACAGCAATTTGATTGTTTTAGAAAACGGTGCTTTGCTGCGGCAAATGAGTACCCGTGATGGTTATGCGATTCGAAAAGCAGTGGATGAAGGTTATCGTGTGGTGATTATAACTGGTGGAAAATCATCTGGTGTGATCAAACGATTGCAGGGGCTCGGTGTTGAACATATTTTCAGTGGCGTGAAGGATAAGAAATCGCTGTTGGAATCTTACTTGAAAGAGCAGGAAGTTGGCCTTGACACGGTTTTGTATATGGGTGACGATCTGCCTGATTATCAGGCGATGCGTTTAGTTGGCATGCCGGCTTGTCCGCATGATGCTTGTCATGAAATTGTGGAACTATCGAGATATATTAGTCCGTACAAAGGTGGTGAAGGTTGTGTGCGCGATGTCATAGAAAAGGTCTTGCGATTGCATCACAACTGGTTGGACGATGTACAGCAAGAAGATGAAAACAAAATGAAAATTCAAGAAGATTTACAATGATTTCTTTTTTGCGCATGACGCGTCTTCCCAATTTGATAATTGTAGTACTGACCCAGTATCTCCTTTATTATCGGGTACTTCTCCCCTCTTTCAGGCGTTGTAATGTCCCTGCCTCGCTTGATGCGTTTCACTTTTTTTTGTTGGTGATTGCAACGGTTTGTGTAGCTGCAGCGGCCTACATTATTAATGATATTTTCGATTACGAAATTGACAAAATTAATAAGCCACGAAGTGTCATTGTACACCGGTTGATTCCATTGTCTAAAGCCAAAAACTATTATTGGTTACTTAATGCAATTGGCTTATTACTAGGTGCTTACATCTCCTGGGTTACCCAAAATTACTTTCTCTTTTTATACTTTCCGGTTACTATTTTTATGATGTGGTGGTATTCCAAAGCATTGAAGAAGCAGCCGTTTTGGGGCAACCTGATTGTAGCCATATTTTGTGCCTTGGTTGCCTTGATTATTCTGACCGCTGAGAATACTTTTCTAAAGGTTATCTATCAGGAATATCCGAAAGAAGGTGCTGCCGTTTGGCGTATTTTTGTGGCGTATGCGGGCTTTGCGTTTTTGGCAACTTTGTTTAGAGAAATCGTAAAAGACCTGGAAGACATGCACGGTGATGAAAAAGGCGGTGCCCGTACATTGCCGATTGCCATTGGTGTACCCAAAACTAAAAACATTAGCCTCACATTTGGATTAATATTAGCTGCTGCACTTGTATTTTGGATGAGCTATTTTGCACCAGCCTGGCATTTAGGATCTTTAATTTTCATGGGTATTGGAATTTTAATCCCAACACTTTATGCCATTTTTGAGCTATGGCGTGCGAAGTCGAAAGACGACTATAATTGCGTCAGTAAATTGGCTAAGTACATCATGCTTTCCGGGCTCATCTATCTACTATTCTATCGGTTTTAAAAGAACATAACTATTTAGCCATTTGCTGAAAAGACCGAGGACCGGAGACCCAAAGCCTGCCCCGAAAACTCGGCGACCGAAGTTCCCCACTTACGTTAAAAGATTACGGAAATACGCCCGCGGGAAACTTCAGTCTTCCGTCTTCGGTCTCCCGTCTCCCGTCTTAAAGCAGATACTGCTGAACAAATATAAAAGCACTATGCAATTTAGTAAACACATCATTCTCGCTTCGAAATCACCTCGCCGAAGTCAACTCTTGAAAGAGGCTGGTATCCCATTTACCGTCAAGGCAAAAGAAGTTGACGAGAGCTTTCCCGAAGACCTCGCGAGTGAAGAAGTAGCTGCATTCATTGCAAAAAAGAAAGCAGAAGCATCACTTGATCTCATTGGACCCAACGATATATTGTTGACCGCAGACAGCATTGTTTTACTAGACGATGTGATTTACGAAAAGCCAAAAGACTACGATGATGCGATCAGAATTTTAACCAAACTTTCCGGGTCAGTACATCAGGTGATTACGGGTGTATGCATGCGCTCACTGGAAAAGGAAGTGATTTTTTCGAGTGTTGCTCATGTGCATATTGAGGCGCTAAGTGCAGAAGAAATTGAGTACTACATCAAGAACTTTGAACCTTATGATAAAGCGGGTTCTTATGCCATTCAGGAATGGATTGGACTTTGTAAGATTTCTAAAATTGAGGGGACTTATACTAATATTATGGGTTTGCCGGTGGATGTGGTTTACAAGGAACTGGTGGCGTGGGACGCTGATCGCTAAAGCGATTTTTTTTGGATTGGAACGCGGATTAAACGGATTAAACGGATACGGACGGATTTTTTTCGTGGGATGGTGAGCTCGTCATCGTAAAGAGAGATAAATAATCCGAGCGCGATAAACGAAAAAAATCCGTCCTTATCGTCCGCCGCCAAAGGCTCTGGCCGACGGAGGCCGTTTAATCCGTCAAATCTGTGTCCCATCCCATCCAAATCGCGCAAGCGATCCACGTTAAAAGCAAACCCTAATTCAAACTAACCGCCTCCTTACGCAAGCGAGCCGCCTTCTCCTTACCCAAATAGCGATCAATCCAATAGTGCATCAGATACAAAGTTGGAATCAACAAGATAGCCATCAAAACTTTATAGCCATAATTCACCGTTCCGATCGCAAAAAAACGATTTAGAGGCCATTGGCCCGGGCCAAGAACAAAGGCAATATAAAGCACCACGTAGCTATCAATAAATTGGGAAACAACAGTAGAAAGGGTGGCTCTAAGCCAGATGTGTTTTTCCCCAAATTTCTTTCGCACTTTCTGGAAAACGAATGCATCCACCAATTGCCCCACCAGAAAAGCGACAAGGGAACCAACGATGATCCAATTGCTTTGACCAAAGATATTTTTATAAGCCGCTTGCATGTCAGGCACACCATGCGCAGCACCACTCCCAACCCACCATGCTGCCGGAGCTAAATTTATTGCGAAAAACACCATTAGGAAAGCATACGAAATCATAAACACCGCTACATAGGAAAGGAGACGAACGCCTCGCTCACCGAAGTATTCATTAATCACATCCGTCATAATAAAGACGACCGGCCACAGCAGCACCCCGGCGGTAAAGCTTAAGGAACCCTTTTCCCCAAAGAGGTTCCAGTTTAAGGGATTCCAGCCCAAACTATCTTCTAAAGCGAAGATTTTTACTCCAATAAATTCAGCAACCAACGCATTTGCCAAAAAAAAGGAACCAAGGAATATAAATAGTCTTACCCCCTTATCTCTAGTCAGTATTTTCATTTATTAAGCATTTACATTTAATCTGCTGAAAATAGCTGGAGTTAATGGAAATGACAAATAATACGAGCAATTGGAAAAAAGTTATCTTTAAAACTGTAAACTAAAAAGAGAAGTGTTTAAAGAATTACTTTTTAATTGGCAATAAACTTACTCATTTCAGAATAAGCTTAGTGGTTTGGGGCATTTTTTAACTTTCCAGCGAATCAATGTCTTTTATAACTTCAAATAGGTTAATTATTAATTATATTTGCTATTCAAAAATATGGCGAAAGTAGCAATAAACATAAAAGAAGGAACGATACAGAAAACTTCTGAAGTCGTAATTGGGATTGATCTGGGTACTACTAACAGTCTCGTGGCCTATACACGTGACGGAGAAACAGTGGTCGTCAAAGATGAAACAGGAAAACATGCTCTGGTTCCATCCATTTTGTATTTCAATGAAGATAAGTCCGTAACTGTAGGGGATGAAGCGCGTAAAATGCTGGCTTTAGATCCTGCTAATACTATATACTCCGTCAAGAGATTGATGGGTAAATCCTTTAAGGATGTAGCTGATTTTGAAAAATACTTCGGATATAAGGTCATTGATGAAGATACGGATAGCCTGGTAAAGGTGGTGGTTGGTAATAAATTCTACTCTCCCGTTGAGCTTTCCGCTGAAATATTAAAAGCGCTTAGGTTACGAATTGAAAAAGAGTTGAATGCCGCTGTCAGTCGTGCCGTTATCACAGTACCTGCCTATTTTAACGATACACAGCGACAAGCTACTCGTGATGCGGGTAAGTTGGCCGGCTTAGATGTGTTGCGAATTGTCAATGAACCAACTGCTGCGAGTTTGGCTTACGGGATTGGCATCAATGCGGATGAGAAGCAAACCATCGTTGTTTACGATCTCGGAGGTGGTACTTTTGACATTTCAGTACTGAGCATTGAAAATGGTATTTTCGAAGTTCTTTCTACCAATGGCGATACCTTTTTAGGTGGCGACGATTTTGATCGGATTTTGGTGGATTACTGGATTGACATCAATGCTCGAAATAAGGAACAAACCATTGGCAACAAAAAGCTAAGTCAGGAATTGAGACTCATGGCTGAAAAGGCAAAAAAGAGTCTGAGCAAAACTAGTCAGTTTAAGGAAATGATCAACGATATGAATTGTCAGATTTCGATTGAGACCTTCAACAAACTAGTCCGGCCAACAATCCAAAAAACAATTGATTATTGTAAAAGTGCACTTAAAGATGCGGGACTCGGCGTCACTGATATCGATCAGGTAATTATGGTGGGTGGTTCTACCAGAATGCAATTGGTCAAAGATATGGTTGCTGAGTTTTTTGAAAAACCAATAAACGATTCTCTAAACCCAGATGAAGTCGTAGCTATTGGAGCTGGCATACAGGCTGATGTTTTAGCCGGTAATCAGAAAGACATTTTGCTATTGGACATAACCCCACTATCCCTTGGAATTGAAACGGTGGGTGGATTGATGGATACCATTATTCCGCGAAACTCTAAAGTCCCGATTAAAGCGGCTAGACAATACACCACTTCTGTTGATGGACAAGCCAACCTAAAAGTTTCGGTCTTCCAGGGTGAACGCGACCTGGTAGAACACAATCGCAAGCTCGGCGCTTTTATTTTAAAAGGCATTCCTCCGATGGCCGCCGGACTTCCAAAAATTCAAATAGAATTTATCATTAATGCCGATGGCATCCTTACTGTAAAAGCAAAGGAGTTGCGATCAAATACAGAACAGGAAATTGAGATTCGCTCCCAATTCGGATTGAGCGAAGAAGACATGGCGAAAATGTTGTTGGACTCTATTGAGCATGCAGCGACAGACCTGAAAGCGCGTGCCTTATTGGAAGCTAGAAATGAGGCACAAAACATTGTGTTATCTACAGATAAATTTCTGATTCAAAATGCAGCAATCTTAAACGACAAAGAAAAAGAACAGACTGCTGCTCTGGCAAAGGCCTTGGCTGCAACAATAAAAGGCGACGACAAAGACGCCATCAATAAAGCCATAGAGGAGATTAATGCATACACCACTCCCCTTGCTCAACGTGCTTTGGAGCATAATATTGCTAATGCTTTGAAGGGGAAAAATATTGAGGATGAATCGTAGGGAGAGTCGGAAGCTAAGCAATACGTTTAAAAGATCGGTAAGCACTTTTTCGCGAAGCAAAAGGGATTGCCGAGCTGAGACGCAAATAATTTGAATGGGAATATTTTACTCGATCGCGGGGCTCCACATTGTCTCAGCTCGGCAATCCCTCCGATTTGGTAAAACAAAGGGAGTGCTTACCGGTCTTTTATACGCGTTAAAGGGGGGAAACAGCTGGCACGGTTAAGAAAACCTTAACGTCAACTCACCCAGGCACCTTATTTGATTTCATTTCGTTGTAGGAAGGAAGTTTTATCAAAAAAACAGCTATGAAGTATCTTCTACCAGTTCTTTTTCTTTCTTTCTTTTTTCAGTCCACTGTACTTTGTCAAGATAGAAATCAGTTAAAAGAAGAGATTGATAAAACGATCTTCTTTGATACGGAAATCTCTCACGAAAAAATTCCCGGTTTTACTTTAGGTATTATTTTTCAGGACTCCGTTTTTATTTATCATTACGGAACACGATCTAGAAAAAGTAATACACTACTGAACGATTCTTCTCTTTTCGAAATTGGAAGTATTACCAAAACCTTCACCGCCTCTCTTGTTAGTATTCTGGTAGAAGAAAACCTGTTGAGCTACGACTCCACTTTCAACAGCTATCTTGATAAAAAATATAGAAACGAGCACTTCGATACACTTACCATTCGTCATCTGATTCAACATACTGCTAACCTTCCTAAGATGCCAATCGACTTTGGTGCCCATGAAAAAGACCTGAACAATCCTTATGCACATTATTCAAAAAAACAACTACTCCACTTTTATAAAGATTACCAACCAATTCCACTAGAAAAAGAGGATTCAAAATACAAGTACTCTAACGTAAGCTATGGTTTGTTGGAAATTGCCATCGAAAAAGCAAGTGGTGAAGACTATGAAGTACTTTTACAAGAAAGAATATTGGGTCCTATGAGAATGGATCATACTTTTACAACATCCTTAAATAAGAAGAAATCCTCACAAAAAATCACTACAGGATATAGCAGAAGTGGTAAAAAAGTACCCCATCGGGAATTTAAGTCATTCTCTGCATCGGAAGGATTAAAATCAAATGTCACGGATCTTTTGACCTATTTGAAACTACACTTAGGCTTAATCGAAACCCCATACGACTCACTTTTCAATGATAATACAAGCCCAAAAATAAATACAGGCATGTCAGACAACGCTTTTATGGGCCACGGCTGGCACGTCATCAAACTAAAAAAATATTACAATGTCATTTTGCATTCCGGTTCTTCCAGCGGACATCGCGCCTTTATAGGTTTTGTAAAAGAAACACAGACTGGTGTGGTGTTGCTTTCTAATTCAGAGTCTGGTACTGGAGGGCTTGGATATCTGGTGCTGCGATTGATCAATTATAACTGGAAGAAGGATAAGAAGGATCGGTGAGATTGCTAAAGCGATCTGGATGGGACACGGATTGAACGGATTGAACGGATTTACACGGATTTTTTACGTTATCGCGCTCTGAGTTTTCTACCCATCCACGTTAGAGGGGTTCACGTCCTACGAAAAAAAATCCGTCCTTATCCGTTAAATCCGTGTCCCATCCACCATAAAAACACACAAAGAGAAACCAACAAAAATGCCTGCCCTCAAATCAATATACTTCATCGTAAACCCCTTTTCCGGTGGCGGAAAAACGAAAGGGATTGAAGAAAAAATACAAACGCACCTCGATCACCATCAATTCAAATACCAGGTTCAATTTACCGAAGGTTTGGGGCATGCTACGGAGTTAGCGAAGGCAGCTGTCAGGTCTGATCATTCCATCGTCATTGCAGTGGGTGGTGACGGTACGGTGAATGAAGTGGCGGCAGGATTAATCAATTCGGATAAAACGATGGGGATCATTCCCGCAGGTTCCGGAAATGGACTGGCAATGCATCTGGGAATTGGTAGAGATATTACAAAAGCTATTGGGGTCCTCAATAATGGTTTGGCCATCACGATTGACACTTGTGTACTAAATGAACGACCTTATATCAATCTGGCGGGTATTGGTTTTGATGCATTGATTGCTTATCAAACAGCCCATTCTAAAACACGCGGTTTTCTCGCTTATGCCTGGCAGAGTATCCGCTCGGCACTGGTATACAAAGCAAAAAAGTATCAGCTTAAAATTGACGATAAGGTATTTGAAAAAGAAGCTATCATTATTGAAGTGGCAAATGCCCCCATGTTTGGCTACAACTTCACAGTGGCTCCATTGGCCAAACTGGATGATGGATTACTGGAGATCGTAGTCATCCAAAAAGCATGGAAGTGGCGATACATTCTAATGCTTCCCCGATTTCTAAATGGCACCGTCCACAAAAGCAATCTAGTGGAACGATATACCGCAAAAAACGTTGTAATAAAACTAAAGGAACCTGCTCCTGTTCATGTAGATGGAGAAGGATATTTATTGGAATCGGATTTGCACTTTTCTATTAATCCCCTATCTTTGAAAGTGATGGCTAGTGCGGACTGGATGCATGAGGCATGAGGCAATCAGCATCTTAAAAAAAACAACCATGAGTAAGAAAAATAAAAAAGGAAATAACCGAATTGTATTTTCTACCAACCCGGATTTCGAACCTGAAGATAACCGTTACAGCGAATCCGAAACACCTCGTGCCAACCAGAAACTCTATGTCAGCATAGACCGAAAAAAGCGAAGAGGAAAAGAAGTTACGCTGATAGAAGGCTACGAAGGTACTGAAGATGGCCTAAAAGACCTGGCTAAATTGCTGAAGCAAAAATGCGGAGTAGGTGGTTCTGCTAAAGATGGTGAGATTGTGGTGCAGGGCAACAAGCGGGACAAGGTGATTGAGATTTTGTTGGCGGAGGGATTTGGAAAGGTTATTCGGAAAGGTGGGTAGCTTGGTTAATTTTGAATAGTTGAATCTCTGAATTTTGAATAGCCTTCTATCGCGATGGGACACCGATTTTCGCCAACTTCAATTCAGTCACCAACCCGGTAAGGTTTGAAAAATAGAGTAACTGTTCCGTGACTCAATTGATGCGTTCGGGCTGCCTGTTTAAAGTCATTCAAAACGGGCAGAATTTTGATTACAGGGTACAAAGTTTCCCAAACTAGCCTGCCAAGCAAGACCAACTGCAAAACCTCCAGCAGCCAATAACGCAACAAAAGATGCCGTTTCAAGCCTACCTTAATAGCTACAGCTAAAAGTCAAGTACAAGTGTCAAAAATAATTGACCAAAGAAGCTGGTTTTTCAAAAAAATTAATCAAATTTACGGCCAACTTAAAACGTTTAATTTTTTAGCTTATCTCAAGCTCAATAGTTCTAGAAAATAGCAAGACATGACTGATATAGAAATTGCCAGAAAGGTGCGCCTGAATCACGTTCGGGAAATCGGAAAAAAAATTAATATTTTGGAAGATAACATGCTGCTTTATGGAAAGTATAAAGCCAAACTTCCGCTCCATTTAATCGATCAAAAAAAAGTTGATCAGAGTAATTTGATTTTGGTGACAGCCATCTCGCCTACTCCTGCTGGTGAGGGAAAAACAACTACTTCTATCGGCCTCTCTGAAGGCCTTAACCGAATTGGCAAACCAACTATCGTCGTATTGCGGGAACCTTCCTTAGGCCCCGTGTTTGGGATCAAAGGTGGCGCTACTGGCGGTGGATATGCTCAGGTCTTGCCAATGGAAGATATCAACCTGCATTTTACTGGTGACTTTGCGGCAGTTGAAAAAGCACACAACCTTTTGGCTGCGCTTATTGACAATAATCTTCAAAGTAAAACACGCTCCTTAAACATTGATGCCCGTACTGTTTTATGGAAACGGGTGATGGATATGAACGATCGCGCTTTACGGAAAATCGTCGTCGGACTCGGTGGTACTGGTTCGGGAATTCCGCGGGAAACTTCTTTTGACATTACTGCTGCTTCTGAAATCATGGCTATCCTTTGTCTGGCCAATGACCTGAAAGATTTGAAAGAGCGACTGGGTAATATTTTCATTGGTTTTACTTTTGACAAAAAGGCCATTTATGCTAAAGACCTAAATGCCAATGGTGCGATGGCTGCCTTGCTTAAAGATGCTATTCAACCAAACTTAGTTCAAACAATTGAAGGCAACCCTGCCATCATACACGGAGGACCTTTTGCCAATATCGCCCAGGGAACCAACACTGTGATTGCCACAAGAATGGGCATGTCTCTCTCCAACTACGTGGTGACGGAAGCTGGTTTTGGCGCAGACCTTGGAGCCGAAAAATTCCTGGACATAAAATGCGTGAGTGCCGGGCTTTCGCCAAAAGCTGTTGTGTTGGTAGCCACCGTTCGCGCCTTAAAATATCATGGGGGGGGTGATTTGAAAAATTTAAAAGAACCCAATGTAGATGCCGTCATAAAAGGATTGCCCAATCTTGAAAAACACCTGGAGAATGTGGTACAGTTCAATTTAAAGCCGGTCGTTTCGATCAATAAATTTGTTTCTGATACGGATGAAGAGATCAAAGCTATTCAGGAGCATTGTGCCAAACTAGGTGTCAAAGCGGTTGTTGCGAATGTATGGGCTGAAGGTGGGAAAGGTGCTGAAGACCTGGCTCATGCAGTGGTAGAAGCCGTGGAAAGTTCGAAAGGTAAGTTTACACCAATGTATGACTGGAAGGATTCTGTGGAAGATAAAATCAATGCCATTGCTACTAAAGTTTATGGAGCAACTGGCGTAGAATATACGCCAAAGGCAAAAGCGAACCTGAGACGAATTGCGCGCTTAGGCCTGGATCACCTTCCTGTTTGCATTGCCAAAACACAAAAGTCGCTTTCTGATGACCCTAAGTTATTGGGACGACCTTTGGACTTTTTTATTACGGTTCGTGAGATTGAAATTGCGGCTGGCGCTGGATTTTTGGTTCCGATTACGGGTGACATTATGCGGATGCCGGGCTTGCCTGCTACTCCTTCTTCTGAGTTGATTGATATTGATGAGGAGGGGAACATATCGGGGCTTTTTTAGAAGCCCCTTCAGTGGGCTGCAATTGAAATTGAATTGGCAATTTGCCATCTAACGTGGGATTACTAAGCTGAGAAATATTTAACTAGGTATAAACAGAGAATTGTACTTTTAAGCATCAAAAATTTACCCTTTAGAAAATCCCTGACTGCCGTCAGGCAGGCTGCTAATCGTTCATCAGAAGAGCAATCCTGTTAGTCCTGTAAAAAAATACGATAGCGCGCCACTGCGATTGACTACCGCTACCGTCCAATAGCCAAAACATCTTCATCCCTTGGTGCTGGCGATACCTCTTTCCAAATGTACATCACCTTGTCTTCGTAATTAATTGAAAACTTTTGAGACCCTAGAAAAGGATATCCTAAAATACCATCGAGTTTGATTCCATAAATACTATTCATGGATTCCATGTCCATCACTACATAAGGCATGTCAGTATAGTTTTTTCTTTTGATGATGGTACTTGCAATCGTTAGTTGCTGAGCGTTTAAGGTTTTTTCTTTTACCCCTCTGATTTTGATGCTGTCCTTTTTTTCAAAATTAAAGTTTGCAGATAGTTTTTCGTAGGCTTTTTTGCTGAGCAGATTGACTTCGGCGCCGGTATCAATTCCGAATCGTAGTTTTTTTCCCCCAATATTTGCGACAACAACGACGAAGTGTTTTTGCATGGTAAATGGAATATAACCCGTTGGTTTAATCGTTTCAGGATAAATGCCGCGATCATTATCGATGAGAAGCATTTGTTCTTTATCGTAGTCTAAAAAAACTTCGTGATTTTTGATTTGTTCATAACCGATCATTCCTGCTACTTTGCTGTCTTTATTGGCTTCCAGGTGGCTCAGGTCAAGGCAATAGGCATCAACACGCTCATTGACCACATGACCGATTCTGAAATCGGGGATGACCACATTTTGCAGTCTCAGGTTACCGGTGATATCTGCCGCATAAGCATCAGAAGAATCGACGTGTACGATCCTGTTTAACAGTAGAGATGGTGCTCCCGTGTCCAGTACAAAACTATCCAAATCTCCAGTCATATGTGCTGTTAGAAAAATCAAACCACCCTTGAGGTCGAAAGGAATATATGCTTCGAAAATCGCTTTCTTGCGTTTAGCTTTTTTCTTTAATCTTTTGTTGTTGTAAATTTTTACATTGACAGGGTTGGCCAATTGAATTTGGGAATCAGCTGGAAAGCTAAAAAGGAAGAGTGGCAGGAATAAAAGTAGTTTTCTCATCGTGTGGAATTTTTAGAGACCACTACTCTGTCGTAAAACAGACCGTGATATCCACTGGTGTATGGAGAAACTGCTGAGTTGAGCACATCCCAACAACGCGTTGCGCTACTGGCCTGACTCCCCTCACCTCGCTCCCCGGCTCCTTTTTTTGTATAGTATGCTTGTTCCACCTCCCTATCGACAGATAGAACTATTAATAATATATCAATGACTTTGCCATAAATAAAAAAGCGCGCTGACCAATCTGATCAGCGCGCTTTTTTAAGCAAATATGTAATGACGGTGGGGTTTTATTTTTTCACAATTCTTTCAGAGAAAACCTGGTTCTCATTTTCAAGGGTGATGATATACACCCCAACCGGCAAAGCAGCCAGTGAGAAGTTGACATTAATTAATCCATTGTGAAAATCAATTTTTTCGGAATTCAACAATTGGCCAAAAGCATCAAACAAATAGATAGTGATGTCTTTATTTTGCGGACCAACCAGTTTTAAGCTGATGCGATCCGTAGTAGGATTGGGGGACAAGGTTAAACGCGAAATCTGATCTACCTCCTCTACCGGAAGCGGGTCTCCTGAATCGCCAATGAACGTAACCGAACACGCAACTTTGTTTACACGGAAAGTCCACACATGCTCGTTTAAGCAAATGTCATCACAATTATCCCAGGCATAGCGGAAGACGAACTCCAGATAATCTAAATTCGGATCATCGGTATAAACAATATCTTTTTCTATATCCAGGATAAACTCATCGTTTTTGCTAAAAACAATTCCGTTAACGGCATCAAATTCTCTTAACAAAGGAGCAATGTTAAGTGGCATATCTGATTCAAAATGAATAGCCAGCGAAGTTTCACCCAACTCCTCAACATACTCAAAAACAGGATCAAAGGTGAACCGCAGATCTAAAGAATCAATCCAAAGATCACAGGTTGGATTTCCTGAAATTAAAAAGCCATCTGCCCAATTTTTAACCCAGGCAAATGAGGTGTCGGCATAAAGTACAAAGCTATTGGTCAATGGGTCACCTAAGGCATGTACATTGAAAAAGTCAACCACTTCATCTCTGGCAGGCAGTTCGTAAGCCTGATACAAAGCAACCAGTGCATCCAGAATTTCTTTTTTGTGCACATCTGCTATGATAATCTGACTGGTGTCAGGATGTCCGGTGGCATATAAATTTCTTAGCGCCAGTTTCGAGGCATCAAACTCATAAAATGCCCGAAGAGAATCCGGTGCATCGCAGGAAGAAGAAACCGTTTGCGCATTTATGCCAATGCAAAAAGAAAGAAAAATTAAAAGGGTATAGAGTCGTTTCATATGAAATTACATTCTTTTCCAGTGGGATAAGGTGTAAATAATTGTCCGTTTTGAGATCGAAATAGTTGACTTAGATCATCGAAAAAAGTGCCGGAATAGCGAGTATTTCAACTCTTTTTGAGCAATCTAAGTCAAATGGTTTCCTCTCAAACCGGACAGTTATTTAGGCCGCACCCCAAAAGAGTACATGATTGAAAATTGTAAAGATTCCCGTGTGTCATTCTGAACAGAAAACTGTCCTTTATTACTCGATAAATCTGAAAAGCCATGATTGTACCTCAGATCAAATCCAACGTTTTCGCTGGCTTTAAGGCTAAGGCCAAATAGGGCTGTAAAGTTGGTTTTATTTAACAATTCGCCATAGGCACTTGAATTATCGTACCACTTATAAGAGGCGTTATAATCCTGTGTACTGTTGCTGGTCATCTGAATAGAACTTGCACCAAGCATACGTGCATACTCTACTCCCATATTAACCCGAAACATTCTTGAGGCTTTGTAAGTCAGCAACAATGGGATGGAAATATATTGAGCTGAGCCCAAACGAACCGGCGAAGAAGAAGGGTTAGATGACCTAACTTGAAATGGAACTTCGGTCACATCATTATAAACACCCGGATGGGTATTATGTTGATTTAAAGCGAAAGCATCCGGCGAATCATTCAAAATAATATCGTTAAACTGAAAGCGGGAAAACATCAGCCCCGTCGAAATTCCAAACTTGCGATCCACCTCTGCATCCAGAGTCAGACCAGCACTATATCCACCAAAACCTTTCGTAGGTTCGGAATGCAAACCGGCCATCAGCCCCCAATTAAACGTTATTTTCTTAAGGGTAGGAACTAGCAACTTTGTGAAAGACAAATCCTTGTCGTCTACAGCGATTCCATCAAAGTCAGCACGTTGAATAGCTAATGGTGTCAGCATGGAATTTTCAAAAGAAGTCAATGCTTTTGACTCGAGTGCCAGTGAGTGGTTGGGGGTCGTTGTGTTTGGAGGCGGAAGCGCCAATGCTGCATTTAAGTTGATCGAGTTATTTTGAAATGTTGAACTCTTGTCAGATGTACTATTATTAGTTGAGCCAAAATTGGTTGGAGTGTTTTTTAAAACGGCTGTTGCCCGATTGATTGTTTTTTGATCCTTAACAAAAGACTTGTCAGCAACTTGTTTTGAAAGATTGTTTAACTGACTTTCGGCAAACAGTTTTGGTGGCCCATCTGAGTGGATCACCGTGGGTGGAACGGGTGCATCCTGTGTAGCAGCGATAGGACTATTAGCGACAGGTTCCACAGGAGTAATCGGTTCCATTTTTTGCTGCCAAAGCAGAATAGAACTTACACCAGCGCCAAATCCTACGATCCAAAGGAGGAGTAGAAGTCCGTAGGTTTTCTTACTGCGTTTGGGAGCAGCAGTTGGCATGACCGGCATTTCCTGATCCAACATTTCTTCCATGTTGGACCATGCCTGGTTCATGAACTGATCCTCTGAATTAAATTTATCGTTTCTATTATCCTGCATATAATTGAAAGTTATTGTTGTTGGTTAATAGCTGTTGCAATTGTTTGCGGGCGGTTGACAAATGCCATTTGCTCGTACCAATGCTAATATTCACTTGCTTAGAGATCTCCATGTGCGAGTATCCCTCGATAGCGTATAATCTAAAAACCGCCTTAGTTGCTGGTGGTAAGGTGTCCACCATTTTAAGAATGTCTTCTACGTACAGTTCACTCAATGTGTGGTCTTCCGATTGTTCTTCCTTTTCCTCAAAGACCAAAAACTGCAAATATTTCGAATGCTTTTTAAAGTATTCCGAAACGCTGTGGTAAACCAGTTTTCGAATCCAACCTTCTAATGAGCCTTTATAGGCAAAAGTGTCCAGCTTTTTAAATACCCGGAGGAAGCCGTTATTGACGATTTCCATAGCCACTTCCCTATCCTCGGTATATCTAAACACCATACTCATCATACGAGAAAAGTACTGCTTGTACAGCAATTCCTGAGCGGCTCTATCATTTCTGATACATCCGTCAACGAGTTCCTTTTCTGAGAGATTAGCGGGTGATGGCATTAAAAAATGTTCGATTTACTGAAAGCTTCTAAAGCTACGACACTAAATTAGTGTTTAATGTGTGTAATTGTTGCCTTTCGCCCTTCAAAAAGTGTAATCTGTTGTGCTTTGTGCTTAGTTTTTATGTTGGGACTTAGGATTTTAGGGATAGACTGGTGTTTTTGGTGGATTGGTTGGGTTTTGGGGTGGGATTAATTTTTCATAGAGGGCGAAGTCTTGTATTGGTGGTTCGATAGATTCTCGTCATTCGTTGGGGTTCCATGTTTTCCCTCAGTCGCGAGGTTGAAACACATAGGTATAGGGACATAGCCCTCTAATGTAGAGGTCACCTATTTATAGGCTGTCGCCTTGGCGTAGGACTAGGGTTTGCTTGCGCGCAGACTTGTTTGCTGGTCGCAAACCAAAGTTCACAGTAGAATTGCTTGTTAAGTTTTGTCAAAAAGGCACAAGATAAAATTGACTTTTTAGTTTAACCAACTGCCATTTTTGCTGTATCTTTCCAAAGGAAAGCTGGTATTGGTTCATTTAATTCCCAGGTGATGTTCATTGGTTTTGAACCTGAGTAACTTTCTAGTTTGCCTTCTCCTAAGAAAACAGACCCCATGGTGTTTCCGAATTCGTCTTCGCTTTTTTCTCGAACGAACAGTAATATTTTTCGTTTCTCTTTTTGATGATTGATGTAAGCTAAACCTTTTCCTTTTTCTGGGCGAGTTGAATTTTGAGTTTGCCAGTGGAATTGGGTTTCGCTGATGGCGAAATCTTCGTATAAAGTGGAAGGAGAAAAATCCTTTTCTGATTTATTTAGTGTGATGAAAAGTAATTCTGTGTTTTTCTCCTTTAATAAAGCTACTCCTTCTCGGATTTCACTTTTCTTTTCGAAAGTTGAAAAGCCAAAGGCAACTAAAATCTGCTCACGTGTGTATCGGCTGTGGAGTAAGTCTTGATCTTGCCAATAGGTTGCAAATGTTTTTTGAAATTTCTCAATAATGTGTTTCACCTCGTTTGTGGTCACTTTAATATTCCATTCTAATCCATTTGTGAGTGCCGAACGAGAAAGGTTTGATGAACCAATATAGCCCGTATGAAAACCTGTGTTTCTTAAAAACAAATAAGCTTTCGCATGTAGCCGTTCATTGTCTGTATTGTAAGAAACCTTTAGTTTTGTGTTTTTTAAACCAGACAAATATTCGACTGCTTTATAATCAGTAGCTCCCATGTAGGAAGTTGTGATCACTTTTAGTTGTCCTCCCCTTTCGGTAAATTCGGATAGCTCCCTTTCGAAAATTCTAATTCCTGTCCATTTTATAAAAGAAACTAAAAAACATATCCTGTCAGATGAGAGAATTTCTTTTTTGATTTCGCTTTCAAGCGAAATACCGGCATTGCTTCCGGTAAAGAGTTCACTTTGAGTTAGCCTTGTGTATGGGGTTATTTGCTTGAGATGCTTTTTAATATCAGAAAAACTGGCATCTAGTTTCGAGAAAATCGCAGTTAAAATTTTACCTTCTTCAGAAATGATATCTTCGAAAAAGTCATCGTTTTCCAACTCTGATTGTAGTAATAAAATTATTTTATTTGAAAGTTCGATTTGTCGTTCTATACTTTTCTCTCCTCCTAACAGACTTAGAGCTAGTCTAATGACTCGTACTAGATATTGGGCAAGGAAATTTGCTGCATCTGCTTTGTCTATTCCATTTTGTTTGATGTAATATTTGTCACCATCCATTTTATCCAACTTGGATAGGATGAGCTTATTTATTAGTTGTTCGTATAATCCTTCTTGAAGAGGCATTTAGAGTATTTGTTGTTTGTGTTTATAAGACTCTTGTAAAGTAGTTGTTTTATTCAACATTAAATAAAAAAACGTTGTCTCTCGTGTAATAATCCCCAACTTCACCCCACTAACCAATAAAAAACAGTGAGTACCGACTTCTACACCACATCCAGGGACTATTCTCTCAACTGTGTCTTTCAATCGAAACTTCAATCGAAATCAAAATCAAAAATTTCACTACT
>Ga0114957_1000521_pt1 | contig 48784 bp, 36 predicted proteins | sample BantaG_FD_87175 | JGI IMG/M metagenome (GOLD analysis project Ga0114957, IMG submission 87175) | Marine algal microbial communities from Bantry Bay, Ireland - BantryBay_4 metaG | ecosystem: Host-associated > Algae > Red algae > Unclassified | place: Bantry Bay, Ireland | collected 2014-11-21 | reverse complement strand
CATCAATATTTTTCAAGATTTTCCATCTGGATAACCTTTTGCCTTCTTTTGGTAACTCTGTATCCAGTACTGCATATGAGTTGGACCTTAAAGTGAGTAAGGACATAGTAATATCAGAGTTTATTTCTAGTAGCTCCATAAGGTATCCTAACCTTTTCATCGCAGATTGTGATTTGAATTGTATCGAGTAATTCAATAATTTACCGTAGTCAAGTTTGTCCTTAGCCTCAAATATTGCTTTGGCAATTTCAACTATTCCTCCAGCATATTCTGGTTTGAATAAGCAATCAATTATTGTCTTTTCTAAATCCGAGCACCTTACTTTGTCAAATTTATTTATCCATATTTTTTTACTACCGAAAAAATGATCTTGATTGTGATAGATAAATTGAAATTCAATATTTCTAATTTTAAGTTTTGATTTTTTCTGCTGTTTCGAAACTACAATCTGTTGTTTTAAAGAGGGTTGAGTAATTAAGTTGTGGATTTGCAATGCAGAATAGTAACCAATGTAATGATTAGCATCTTGTACTAAGTATTCAGTTAATTGATGCCAGTCTGGTATAAAGCTGTCACTACTTTCTCCAAGTGGAATTACTAAATACAAACCTTCTTTTATTCTTGAAAGCTTACCCCTGTTTGTCATATGCCTTAAAAGCTCACGTATTTTCCCTTTCCCAGTATTAGGATATAGCTCATATACTTCTTCAATAGCAAAACAATGTTTGTCTTGCTCTACAAAATAAAAGATGAGCTTATCAGAGTTAAGCTCTGATTTGTTATGTTTCATATACTTAAAAACAGATTAATTCTGACTTTCAGTATATCAAAGATAACATTTTAGCCAAATAATTATGTTTCATATACTTAAAAACAGATAATATCTGACTTTCGTCGTATAAAACATAACTTTAAATCGCCTAAAAAACAATGTGTGCGATAACACTCTTTGGTCTTGCGGGTTGGCTTTCTTATTTTTGAGCTTACATGTAACACAATAATATCAATGGATTAACAGCTCAACGAGCTGGTTACAATTTTACGGGTATGGATTTACTAGTATCGGAAGTGGTTGGAGATTTTGGATTAGCGATGAGTCACGCATTAAGGATTGAAGTCTTATATGTAGATATTTTGATGTCCAAACTCTTGACACAAGGTACACACGAGAGCTATTTAGATCAGATACAAATACACTTCAGTAAAGCCGCCAAAACCCCGTTGATTCCAACAGCATTTTAATACCTTTAAGCAAGATTGAAAATGATATGAGTAAGGATTACGATGTTCTCATTATTGGGAGTGGCTTTGGAGGGACAATGACAGCCAAGAAGCTGATCGATACTGGATTGAGAGTTGCTATATTAGAAAGAGGCGATTGGGTAAAGCGAGGTCCGCAAAATTGGGCAACAGAAGGATCAATAGATCTGACACCACAGTACGATAAAACGGTTCCTTACAATGTCATCAAAGGAGGCAACAAGCCTAAAATGGGTGTGTACTCAGCTGTCGGCGGTCCTTCACTGTTTTACGGTGGAGTGTCCTTCAGATTTAGGGAAGATGACTTTAATCCACCAGCTGATATTGTTACTGACTCTGGTGCAGAGTGGCCAATCAACTATCACGACCTTGAGCCATATTATACAGAAGCTGAAGCACTATTAAACATAGCGGGAGATGATGGCGCAGATCCCACAGCACCACCTAGGTCAGTCCCCTACCCTCAGCAGCCAGCAGATTATGCTGACATCAGTAAAAAAATAAAGTCGTCGGCTGAGTCACTTGGCTGTCGCCCATTCCATCTCCCTTTAGCTATTAATTATCACGATAGGTCAAGACAGGTCTGTCAGCTATGTACCACATGTGACACCTTCACTTGTGCCATCGGAGCAAAGAATGATTTGGAAATGATGATCCTAAGAGGAATGTCAGAAAACCAGGTTGACATAATACCTAACGCCGTTGTCACTAAGATTAATCAGTCAAACGGAACATTCACTTCAGTCTCCTACTTTGACAAAACGGATGGTCAAGTAAAAACCTTGAATGCTAAAGCCTGTGTTTTGAGTGCAGGTGCACTTGCTTCTCCACACATATTATTGAATAGCGCATTAGATTCAGTTAATCCAGCAGGTGATCTTATTGGGCGTTATCTGATGAGGCATGTGAATGCGATTGTCTTTGGCATATTCACTAGTCCACCAGATAAGCAAAAGCGTTTTCATAAAGAACTGGCCATCCTCGACTACTACTTTGGACATGAAGACATCGACTATCCTAAACATAAGATCGGTAGCCTGCAGCAAGTGCCTACTCCACCATCTGGACTTGTCAAAAACGAAGCCCCTAAACCATTGGGACCAATCGCCGCAAGTGGAGTAAAATTATTGACTGGATTACTAGCGATTGCAGAAGATCAACCTCAATACGAAAATCAAATCAGTATTGACAAAAGCAACACACAAGAATATGGTTTAGCAAAACCGATAGTATCACATGCCTACACCGAACGAGATCAAAAAGCAGTGAGAGCCCTGACTGAACAAGCGAAAAAGATCATGAAAAAATCTGGTGCATTGATCAACTATGTGCACCATATAAAAACATTTTCTCATAGTGCTGGCACTGTGCGCATGGGTAAAGACCCATCAACGTCTCCCTTGGATAAGGATTGCAGATTCAGAGGCGTTGACAATCTCTATGTGGTAGACGCTTGCTTCATGCCTAGTTCTGCAGCTGTAAATCCATCATTGACCATCAGTGCAAATGCATTGAGAGTTGGAGAAGTCATTGCCAAATCACATAACTTTGCTAATTTAGAATCTTGAGTAAGACTGATACATTAGGCCTTTGCTTTTTAGGTTGTGGCAACATAACCATCAAGCATGCCAAACTTGCACATGCGACAGATAAGGATATCCGATTGTCATTTGCCAGTAGAACTAAATCTAAAGCTGAGGAATTCTCTTCGAAATACAATGGTGTACATTCCTTTGGCTCTTATGATGATGCTTTGCAGTCGGCGGATGTTGATATCATTATGATCAACACACCTCCTGATAGCCATTTTGACTTAGCTCTAAAAGCAATAGAAAACGGCAAACATGTCATTGTAGAAAAACCACCATTTTATTCATCCAAAGATTTTGATGTATTAGGTCCGAAAGCTGATCAAAAGAGATTGCAATTGCTTGTTGCAGAAAATTACTTTTACAGACCATTGCGCACAACATTGCATAAACTTTTTGAAGAAAAAGTAATTGGCATTCCATTATTTATGAACATCAATGCAACCAAAAAGCAAGAAAATAAAAATGACTGGCGAGACGATAAAAGCATTGTCAAATATGGCGCTTTGTATGAAGGAGGTATCCATTGGTTGAGTATCATCAACAATCTTGGTTTTAGTATTGACACCTATGAAGGCTTTAATCCGAGGAAAGATCAAGAACTTGAAAGAAGTATGCAAATGACTGCTAGGACTACCGAGGGTATGGTGATCAATCTGCAGTATAGTTGGGAAGTGGACACGATATTCAAAGGTCTAAGATTGTCTAAAATACATGGAACAGAAGGGTCAATCACCTTTGAGTCAAATGGCATTTTCGTCATCGCAAGAGGCAATAAGAAAAAATTTATTTTTCCTGGTTTTTCTGACATTGGAGGGTCCAAAGGTATGTGGAAAGACTTTCTTTCATCAATTAGGAATAACGCTTTACCAGCATATACTTGGCAAATGGCTCAACGAGATTTAATGGCAGTTGAGACCACTTATTCTACATCTATGTAGATATTTCAGCAATTAAACTTTAAATTTGCACCCTTTTAAACAAAACGAATTATGGGTAACCTAATGATAGCAACAATTGTCGGACTTTTTGTAGGTGTCCATAATGCCACGTGGGGGATGTACAAAGATGCGCCACACGAAGGATTTACGTGGTCCACCTATTTCAGAAGTGTCATTGCAGGCTTAATTTATGGGCCTTTTGCTGCCTATTTTTTCAAATTAGACATGTTTGAACCAGCGAATATGTTCTTACTTTTTGGAGCGGCATACAGTTTAGAACGGATCACCATGGAGGTGTATAAAACCTTTATCAGAGTAGAAGATCAAAGTAAATATTTCATACCAATGCAGCTGTCTGTTTTTGGTAAGCCAGTAGAAAGCTATGGAGCAAGATTGTTTTTTGGATTGTTGTATGTGATTGCTCTAGCGCTTATTTCGTATGGTATCTATGTGTTGAATGTTAAATTTCAAGCAGGTGAATTTAAAGCAAATGCTTTTTTATTACTGTTGCCTTGTTCTGTGTTTGGCTGGGTTTCAGCTTTCGGTGGTGCTTGGAAAGATGCTCCTTTAGAAGGATTCGAGACATTCAAGTTTTTCAGATCGCCGGGTGTTGCCTATTTCTTTGCTTTCATAGCAAGCATATTTACATCTAATCTGCTCATCATTACGATGTGTAGCATTGGTTTTACGATAGCAAGTATCGAAACTTACAAGACATTTTTCTTTTTAGATCGTCCAAGAGGCAAGTTTCAAGGCAAACCGATCACCCATCCAGAAATGGAGACGCGTAGAAAGAAGTTCGTTCCGTTTTATGTAGGTATCTGGATTTTTGTCATTGCTACATTCATCCTTGGATTGATGGATCGTCCAGACACCTTACTCCCTTTTTAGATAGCCAAGCACAACGATAGAACCTAAAATTGCTGGAATAAAAACTAAGAATGTTCGATACAGAAGTGTAAAAGATGCGATGTAATCTTGACTTATCACGCTAGCCATCAATCCACTTATACTCAGCTCTGCAATCCCACTACCACCCGGGCTAGGTGAAAAATAAAGAAGTAAATACAATACTGCTTGTATGGCGATAACCGTCCAAAAATCAGCTTCTAATCCAAAAGCCAACAAGATGATGTATGCAAGTATATATTTATTAGAATATAGGATAATTGTCAAAATAAAACTCAAAGGCATGAGGTGTGGCTTTGTCGTGATAAGCTTAATGCATTTATTCCTGTAATCAGTCAAACTTATTTCCGTTTTCTTGCCAAATACGATTAGTTTCTCACTCCATTTTTTTGAGACTCTCGCTATCAGCTTACCTACATAAGTAATAATCTTACCTATGACACTTGGAGCGAGAAGACCAATTGCTATAACAACAAAAAGAGTAGTAAATACTGATAATCCAAACTGACTAAGGGTTGTCACTAGACCATTTGGTACTTTATCTTGAAGCAAGTTTATTGCGAGCAAACCACTTAATGGAAAAAATATAATCGTCGAAATCCAATTGAAAAAACTGTTGGAAATGTTATCTGGAATTGAAACCCCATTTCTATAAAATATATAAATTTGTCCAGGGCCTCCACCGCTTTGTGAAGGTGTCACTGCACCCATAAATATATTAGCTAAATTCGCTTTGACACTAACCCAGAAGGAAATTCCAGGCTTAAATTCTTTTATGAAAATATGATTTCTTAAACCACCTAAAAGCAAGTCATTACATGTAAATACAATACCTATAACTACCCAGTACCATTTGACAGAAGTCAACACCTCTAATGTCTTACCAGTATTGCTGTAAAGAAATATAGCAATGAAAGCGATTGCAGAAATTGAAATGAACAAGACAATCCCTCTCTGTATCGTTTTCTTATTTAGATAAGCTTTATACTTTTCTATTTCATGACTTCCTTTGCTTTCCGAAATAGGTTCATCCATCTGATAACATATGAATTCTAATATTAACTTTAAAATTTAGATAACAAACGGTAATTAGATAATATTTTCAAAATAAATAACATAAGCTTAGAATGATAGAATTTATCTTAAGTGACGAACACAAAGTTTGTATATTACAAATCTTCTGCTAACCTTTGCATCTATTAAGTGTTTAATAACATAGCTAATAATCAACAAATTAAGTTGTTAATCTATGTTTAAGTCAATATTTAAGTTAGTTTAGTGTATAAATCATCCTATCTTTAACTTATCTGATTCGGGTTAAATAATCAAAGTAAATGGAAAAATTTTGTGGTTCCAAAAAGGAAGTGATGTTGCATATCGAATCCGAATATGTCAATAAAATAGCCGATGATAATTTGCTCCAAATAGAAAAGTCATGGCAACCGTCTGATTTTCTTCCTAATTCAAATGATTTTCAAACTTTTTGTAGTGATGTAAAGGAACTGCAACAAAGTACGGAAGGTTTATCCTATGATTTTTGGGCAGTGCTTATCGGTGACGTGATCACTGAAGAAGCTTTACCAACGTACGAATCATGGTTAGCTGGCTTGCATGATATCGACATTATGGGTGATTCTGGTTGGGGTAGGTGGACAAGAGCATGGACTGCCGAAGAAAACAGACATGGAGACACCCTGAATAAATTTCTATACCTCTCAGGTAAAATCGATATGCGAGCCATGGAGACATCAGTCAACTATCTTTTAGCAGATGGCATGGATATCCAGACTGGCGACGATCCATACAAAGTATTCGTGTATACGAGCTTCCAAGAATTAGCGACTAATGTATCACATGCAAGAGTAGCTAAATTAGCGAAAGAAGCAGATTGTCAAAGTCTCGCAAAGATGTGTGCCTTTATTGCATCAGATGAAGCAAGACATGCGAATGCTTACATGACCTTTGTTACTAAAATATTTGAGATAGACCCTAGTGAGATGATGCTGGCATTAGAAGATATGATGAGAAAGAAAATTGTCATGCCTGCGCATAATCTTAGAGAAGTGGGAGTGAACATTGGCGAAAGCTTTGTTCATTTTTCTAATGCCGCTCAGCGAATTGGAGTCTATACTTCTGAAGACTATATCAATATATTGCAACGTCTTCTGGATTTCTGGAAAGTCGGAGAAATTACCGATCTGAATGATGAAGCTAAAAAGGCACGAGACTATTTAATGGCTTTACCTAATCGTATGACAAGGGTTATCTCTCGGCTGAAAGTGCCTGAGCACGAATATAAGTTCAGCTGGATATACTAAGCTTTCGGTCTAAGAAAATTATCAGTTAAATTGGGATAATTCTATATCGAACACTTCTGTCAATCTTACATTCGTTTCATCTATTAATGTGTAAATCATTCGGTTATGTCAGATACTATGTGCATTGCTTTATCCTGATTAGTTTATTATGGGGATTTTCATCACATGCCGCATCATAATTAAAATCAAACAGACAATTAAGAAAGCTACACCAAATGTCTTCTCTTAAGAAAAAGAGGTCTAATTCAGTATACTAGAAAAGAAAAAATATAGGCGATTACACTCAGGTTGTCGATGGAAGAAAAGGGTATGGTAGTCAAAAGCATTAAAAACAAAAAGGAACCAAACAATGTTCATCATTGCAATATGGCTCCTTTTATTAGTTTTTATTTATCTAAATCTTTAGTGGGTTGTCTTAGTTTGAACAACCTTCTATATAACCATGAAATAAAGCATTAGGTTTGACTTCAAAACCAGGCTTCAACAAAACTTCATTTCCAGCTGAATATTCAATATTTGCTGGAGCGGTTATAATCGCATCCGATTCTACTCTTATGATTGCCTCGTGTAATTGCGTACCCATAGCATTAGTAATATCCAACACGTTGATACAATCATCTACGTCGTCACATACGCCATCATTATCTGTGTCGTTTTCGACCACACCGCATCCACAGGCCATTGGGGCTATTTTCAAAGGGTCACTTGGACAAGAATCCATGCTATCACATGTCCCGTCATTATCACTATCAGTGATTGTACCAATGCACGAACAAGATGCTGCATCATAGACATCATTTACAGAACAATCCATCCCATCATCACACGGGGTTCCGATTAAAGCATCATCTAAAGTAGGACAAGTATCGTTAGCATCACAAATTCCATCATTGTCAGTATCCGTATAAGTACCTGCGCACGAACAAGCCGTGGTATACACATCACCAGTTGTACATGGGTCGTTATCATTGCAAGCAGTCCCTATAAGTGAATCGTCAAACATAGGGCAGACATCATCAACGTCACACACGCCATCATTATCTATATCGTCAAGTGTACCAACACAATTACATGTCATTGGATCATATATGTCATTTGAAGTACAAGGATCATTATCATTACATGCTGTGCTGATTAAAGCATCATCTAAGCCTTCACACTCATCATAAAAGTTGCAAACGCCATCGTTGTCATCATCCATATAAACACCTACACACTCACAAGCTGTAGTGTAAATATCACCTGTGGTACAAGGATCTCCATCACTACAAGCTACTCCGAACCACGAATTAGGCAAAGTTGGACAAATATCGCTTGCATCACAAACACCATCATTATCTTGATCAGAATAAGTACCTACACAATTACAATTCGAATCCATCATGTCATTATTGGTACATGGATCATTATCATCACATGTGCCACCAACTCTTTTCATATGGACATATTCATTAGGCTCACCGACAATGATGAATTCATCCTCATTGATGACAGTTATACCTTCAGGCTGTGTCATATTTAGAGAAGCAAGATTTAAACTGCTAATCAGCTCTCCTGTATAAGAGTTAACTTCTACTATTGTTTGACCTTCGTGAGTTAGCATCAATAATGAATTACTGGTGGTAAACGCTAATCCGGCTATATCAATAAAGCCATTTGGATAGGTATGATCAATTGATGTGAAATTGAAAAATTCAGATGGGGCAAAACTAGATCCAAGTTTGCTTAAAGGATTGTGTATAATATATATCTCAGGAGTATTAATCTCTCTAGCAATGTGTAGAATGTCATTTGCAGCATCATAAGCAATTCCTTCTAAGCCATCATTGCCAGTACCTGTACTAAGGAGTGAAATTCGTTTAGATGTATTAGGGTAATTAATGGTTATATTACTATTACCAAGAGCGATATCTACAAATATGATTCTTCTTCTTCTTTCTTCTGTAATTGCATATGTATCACCAGAAATATGAACTATTCCTTCTGTGTCTTCAAAACCGTTTAGGGTAATCTCTCTTATAAGAGAACCTGTAATACTGAATTCATATGCAGTCGGTACACCATTAGCAACAGCCATAAATCTATTTCTTCCAGAATTATAGGTTATACCTGAAAAATCATCTGGTATCGCTGAAAATGTCAACATTGAACAAGACACAAATGGAGACAGATCATAACCTGTACAGCCTGTTTCTGGGCCGACACATACATCGAATTGATCACAAATATTATCATTATCTATATCATTGTATGTACCTGCACATTCACAATTAGTTGTCCATATATCATTAACCGTACAAATATCATTATCGTCACAAGAGGTACCAATTATTAAATCATTGAAACCAGGACATAGATCATTTGCATCACAAACGGTATCGTTGTCAGAATCAGTAAATACACCCGCACATCCACAATCACTTTGGTAGACATCATTAGTCGTACATGGGTCTCCATCATTACAAGCCGTACCAATCAATAAATCGTCAAAAGCAGGACATTGATCATTTGCATCACAAACAGTGTCATTATCTACATCTTGAAATGTACCTGTACATTCGCAAGTAGAGGCTAAATAGACATCACCAGTAGTGCAATTATCTCCGTCACTACAAGCAACTCCAAATAATGAGTTATCTAGAGTTGGACAGACATCTTGAGCATCACAAATACCATCTGAATCAGTATCTGTATAAGTCCCTGCACATTCACAGTTGGTCGTATACACATCATTAATTGTACAGGCATCTGCATCATCACAGGATGTACCGATCAACAAATCATCAAACATCGGACAGACATCATTTGCATCGCAAACAGTATCGCCATCTGCATCATCAAATGTGCCTACACAGGCACAAGCTACTGCATCATATACATCGCCTGATGTACAAATATCGCCATCACTACATGCTACCCCTATAAGTGCATCATCCAACCCTTCACAGACATCATCATTGTTACATACACCATCGCCATCTGTATCTTCAAATGTACCTACACATAAACAATTTGTTGTCCAAGTATCATTAATGGTACATGCGTCATTGTCATTACAACTTGTCCCTATAACTGAATCATTAAAACCTGGACAAGCATCTAAATCATCACAAACCCCATCATTATCCGAGTCACCTGTAGCATCATCACCACTACATAAATCGCAGCCGTCTGGTACACCATCTGTATCTGCATCAAGACCGTCATCTGAGCCAGCGCATATATCACAGCCATCTGGGACACCATCTGCGTCAGTATCTACAGCATCATCTGAGCCAGCACAACTATCACAGCCATCTGGTACACCATCAGAATCAGCATCTAAATTGTCATCTGAACCAGCACATATATCACAGCCATCTGGTACACCATCAGAATCAGCATCTATATTATCATCTGAACCAGCACATATATCACAGCCATCTGGTACACCATCTGCATCAGCATCTACAGTATCATCTGAACCAGCACAACTATCACATCCATCTGGTGCACCATCAGCATCAGCATCTATATTGTCATCAAATCCTGGACAGGCATCTAAATCATCACAAATGCCATCACTATCTGCATCCCCTAAAGCATCATCTCCTGTACAAACATCACAACCATCTGCAACTCCGTCTGCATCTGCATCTGCAGTATCATCAAATCCCGGACAAGTATCTAGGTCATCACATATGCCGTCACCATCAGTATCTCCTACAGCATCATCTCCTACACATACATCACAGCCATCTGGTACACCATCAGTATCTGTATCTATATTGTCATCTGATCCAGCGCAAATGTCACAACCATCTGGAACGCCATCAGTATCAGTATCTAGATTGTCATCTGACCCTGCACAGATGTCACAGTCATTTGGAATACCATCTAGGTCTGCATCTATACTATCATCAAATCCAACGCAGATGTCACAACCGTCTGGCACACCATCACTATCAGTATCTATATTGTCATCTGATCCTGCGCAAATATCACAACCATCTGGCACGCCATCAGCGTCGGCATCAATAGTATCATCTGAGCCTGCACAACTATCACAGCCATCTGGTACACCATCAGTATCAGCATCTATATTGTCATCAAATCCTGGACAGGCATCTAAATCATCACATATTCCGTCACCATCTGTATCTCCTAAAGCATCATCTCCTACACATAAATCACAACCGTCTGCAACTCCGTCTGCATCTGCATCCGCAGTATCATCAAATCCCGGACAAGTATCTAGGTCATCACATATACCGTCACCATCTGTATCTCCTAAAGCATCATCTCCTACACATACATCACAACCATCTGGCACGCCATCAGTATCACTATCTATATTGTCATCTGATCCTGCACAACTATCACAACCATCTGGCACACCATCTGCGTCGGCATCTAAAGTATCATCTGAATTTGCACATAAATCGCAGCCATCAGCAATACCATCCATATCAGCATCTAAACCATCATCAAATCCTGGGCAGGAATCTAAATCATCGCAAATACCGTCACCATCTGTATCTCCTAAAGCATCATCTCCTACACAAACATCACAACCATCTGGTACACCATCAGTATCTGCATCTGCAACATCATCAAATCCGGGACAAGCATCTAGATCATCACAAATGCCATCACCATCTGTATCTCCTAAAGCATCATCTCCAGAACAAACATCACAGCCATCTGGCACACCATCAGTATCTGTATCTATATTGTCATCTGATCCTGCACAGATATCACAGCCATCTGGCACACCATCAGAATCCATATCTACAAGATCATCAAATCCTGGGCAGACATCTATATCATCGCAAACAGTATCATTATCTGAATCATTGGCATTAGGATCGTTATTTCCGATCAACTCTAAATCAAAACTAATATCTGAACTAGAAGCTCTTCTTTGATGCATTTCTACAGCTAATACATTTATGCCAACCGATAAGTTAGATGCTGGAATAGTGGCAGTTATAACGTCATTGTTAGTGACTACAGCCGTAGCGAAGGTACCGTAATTCGGTGTCCCAGCAGGCATATTTCTTCTTAAAACATCTGTTCCGTTTAAGTACAAAACGAAACCGTCATCATAAACCACCTCTACATCAAAATCCTCATAATTGCATAAATCGGGAATATCTATTTCATATCTGAAATAGGCCGTTAAAGTGTTCGAATTGATAACAGTATTTTCATCATTGTCTCCGTAGCCTAGTTCTCCTTGACCAATTGCCCATGCTGAATCATCATATGCGACATCACTCCATATATCACCAGCTATTGGTGCTGGTTCAACAGCATTATCAAAATAACTCCAATCTGATTCATAGGGAATCAGAGTTGTTTGTGCCGAATTAGTAATTGAAAAAAGGAAGCATTGGAGTATACAGTATACTAGTATACTGTTGGAATAGTTATGCATTTCATCCGCGTTTGAGGCTAAGCGCCGTTAGTTAAGTACAGGAAAAGGTGTATTGACTCAAAAATACCTATAAAAAAAGAGCTATCAAAATAAAACAAACCATTTTTAGCTTTTCAGCCAACTCTTGATTCCCCCACTTTAGACTAAAATTTAGAGGCTTTACCACAGTTTTTGGGTTGAAATGTTAGTAATTCACATAATTGTGATAATAAAGGACTCGAAAAAAATCTACTGAACTACTTGAAACAAGGCTGGGTTAGATTGATTAGCAATAAATATAATTATTCAATAGCTTTGACCCATGGTATTTCCAATAGGAGACGAAAATGTAAAAGGTGGTTCTAAACCTTATTTTAGCTATGGATTGATAGCTATTAATGTGGTGATTTTTTTAGCCCAACTTGCATCATCTGGAAACTTAATCTGTGAGTTTGCAACAATCCCCAATGACATCTTAGCAGGCGATCGTTTATTTACTGGCATTACAAGTATGTTTCTGCATGGTGGATGGATGCACCTGATTGGCAATATGTTGTATCTGTGGATTTTTGGCGATAATATAGAAGCATGTATCGGCAATATCCAATTTGTTCTATTTTATATAATGGGAGGTGTTGTCGCCTCAGCAGCCCATATTTATTTAGGTGCAGCAGGGCAGGAGGTAGCAGCTGATTGCTGTGATATTTGTGGTACAATCAATGTATGTGATACACAGTCGCAATCTGCAAATCCATGTCCTGGATCAATTCCATCATTGGGAGCAAGTGGAGCAATTGCAGCTGTCATGGGTGCATATTTAGTTATGTTTCCAAAATCTAAAATCAAGATGATTGCGCTTATTTTTGGAACATTTAGTATCCCTGCTTTTCTATTTCTTCTCTTTTGGATTGGTCAACAATTATTCTCAGGATTTACAACAATGGGTGGTAGTTCTACCGGAGTCGCATGGTGGGCACACATTGGAGGATTTGTTTTCGGCTTAGCTTTCGGCTTTCTATTCAGAGGTAAAGCAAAGTGGAAACATCCAGAATTACGAGAAGATTCAAACACTCCTTTTGTTTGATAAAAGCAAGACTAGCACATCTAATTCAGATTTAATTCAACTCTATTAGCTCACCTATCTCTTAACTTAATTGTTAAAATTTAATTATTAAATACTAACGTTGTACCTATAGGTGAAATTTATCGTCTTAAGGATATAAGTTCTAATACTTAGGGGTTTCTAGTGAGTGACATTTAGTTTAAATGTCAACAATCAGCATTACAGACAAGGCTTTGCAAAGGCAAAGCCTTTTTTTATTTCCCTATACATAAAGCTTAGAAGAGTCTTTAGATTCTAAAATTGAATAGCTATACTTGGTTAAATATTTATCTACAGCAATAGCTGCCTCTCTGCCTTCTGTGATCGCCCAAACAACCAAGGACTGACCTCTTCTCATATCTCCAGCAGCAAATACTTTATCGACACTTGTGTGGTATTTTTTTGTTTCCACGTTACCGCGGTTATCTAATTTGACGCCAAGTTGCTCGATTATTCCTTTGTGTTGCGGGTGTAAAAAACCCACCGCAAGTAAAGCCAAATCGCAATCGATAATTCGCTCCGTATCTTCCAATTCTACTAACTCAGCCTTAATTCCTTCTGGATTCATTCGCCACTCAACGTCAACAATTTTGATTGCTTTGACATGACCATTCTCATCAGCTATAAATTCTTTAGTCAGCATTGACCATTGACGTTCACAGCCTTCCTCGTGAGATGTTGAGGTTCTAAGCTGCATCGGCCATAATGGCCAAGGAGTAGTCTCATCTCGATTAGAAGGAGGTTTTGCCAACAATTCTATTTGTGTGACAGACTGAGCTTTTTCTCTATTGGATGTGCCGACACAATCTGCTCCAGTATCACCACCACCAATGACCACAACGTGTTTACCTGCAGCAGTAATGACCTCATGCTTAAAATCTGTCTGACCATCTACCTGTCTATTTTTTTGTTCTAAAAATTCCATAGCATAATGGACACCTTTAAAATCTCTTCCTTCTAAGGGTAAGTCTCTTGGTATTGTCGATCCGCCAGTCAATACAACAGCATCGAATGTAGACAGTAATTCATCTGACTCAATATCTACACCTATATTGACTTTTGTTTTAAAGATGACACCTTCAGCTTCCATCACCTTCGTCCGACGATCGATGATCTCCTTTTCTAGTTTAAAATCTGGAATACCATATCGCAGTAAGCCTCCTATTTTATCATTTCGTTCAAATAAGGTAACAGTGTGTCCTGCTTTATTTAACTGAACTGCCACTGCCATTCCAGCTGGACCAGAACCAACAACTGCAACTGTTTTACCTGTTCTGCTTTTAGGTGGATTGGGTTTGACCCATCCTTGATTAAAGGCTTCTTCTATGATGCTTTTCTCAATGTGCTCTATCGTCACTGGATCGCTATTGATCCCTAAGACACAAGACGCTTCACAAGGCGCTGGACATATCCGTCCAGTAAATTCTGGGAAGTTGTTGGTAGAGGATAATATATCGTATGCTTCTTTGTATTCATTATTATATACTGCATCGTTGAAGTCAGGAATGACATTTCCTAATGGACATCCACTGTGACAAAATGGAACACCACAATCCATACATCTTGCAGCTTGCTTTACATTAAACGCTTCATCTACAGGCTCGTAAATTTCGTTATAGTCATTCACACGTTCCTTTACATCCCTCTTGCTTGGTAGTGAACGATCGTGTTTTAAAAATCCATTTATATCCGCCATGATCTGTATTTATGCTGCTGTGACTTGTTGTTTTTGTTTTTCCAATATTGCTTTATACTCCTTAGGCATAATTTTGACAAACGCCTTTTTGTGGGTATCCCAATGTTGTAATACTTCCAAAGCTTTAAGACTTCCAGTGAATCTAAAATGATTTCTTAAAAGTGTACGAATCGTTTGAAAATCTTCTTTCTCCAAAGGATCTAAATCCACCATTTCTTTATTGCAATTGATAGCTGCTCTATCATTAGGATCATATAAATATGCCATACCTCCGCTCATACCCGCTGCAAAATTTCGACCGATTTCTCCAAGAACGATCACACGGCCACCCGTCATATACTCACAACCATGAGCGCCTAAGCCTTCGACTACTGCAGAGACACCACTGTTACGCACACAGAAGCGCTCTCCAGCTTTTCCCTTTATATAAGCTTCGCCTGATGTAGCTCCATACAAAGCGACATTTCCTATAATAATGTTTTCTTCAGGTTTCAGTATACTTCTCCTATCTGGCACGACAATTAATCTTGCACCACTCAGTCCTTTTCCAAAATAGTCATTCGTATCTCCTTCTAAAGTAAAAGACAAGCCTTTAGCTCCAAATGCACCAAAGCTCTGTCCTGCAGATCCTTTAAATCGAAAAGCGATGGAGTCTGTGGGTAATCCTTTACTTCCATAATTTTTTGCAATCTGATTTGACAGCATAGCACCTACGGCTCTATCAGTATTTTTAATGAGTACTTCACTTGTGACAATTGACTTGTCTTGAACTGCTAATTCTGCTAATTCCATTAGATGCCTGTCCAACACATCCTCTAGTCCGTGGTCTTGTTCTTGTATTTTATAATTTGCTTGTTGGTCAGATAAAAGATCTTTGTACAGGATAGTACTCAAATCCAAATTCTTCAATTTCCAATGATTCAAATCTTCTCGAATCTTCAAGCGATCTGCTTGACCTACCATTTCATTTATAGAACGAAAACCAAGCTTAGCCATATGTTCGCGCATGTCTTCGGCAAGAAATTTAAAGAAGTTGACAACGTGTTCTACTTTGCCTTCAAACTTTCCTCTCAATTCTTCATTTTGAGTTGCGATGCCCACAGGACATGTATTTAGGTGACACTTTCTCATGAGGATACATCCTTCTACTACCAAAGCTCCTGTCGCTATTCCCCACTCTTCTGCTCCTAGCAATGTCGCAATAGCCATATCTTTACCTGTACGCATTTGACCATCCGCTTGTATGGTTACTCTATCACGTAATTTATTTAATATAAGTGTCTGGTGCGTTTCTGATAGACCCAGCTCCCACGGCAACCCTGCATGTCTGATCGAACTGAGCGGTGAAGCACCAGTCCCACCATCGTGACCTGAAATTAAAATATGGTCTGCATGTCCTTTTGTAACGCCAGTAGCAATAATTCCCACTCCAGCTTTAGATACAAGTTTGACACTAATTCTCGCTTCTTGATTTGCATTTTTTAAATCAAAAATCAACTGAGCCAAATCTTCAATAGAATAAATATCATGGTGTGGCGGAGGAGAAATCAACCCTACTCCAGGTGTGGAATTTCTAACTCTAGCAATCCAGTCATTCACCTTATGTCCCGGTAGTTGACCACCTTCTCCAGGTTTTGCACCTTGTGCCATTTTAATTTGCAATTCTACTGCATTGGTGAGATAGTTGATCGTCACCCCAAATCTTCCTGAAGCGACTTGCTTAATCGCTGATCTTTCCCAATCACCATTTTCCTTCTTTGGATATCGGCTTTCATCTTCACCGCCTTCCCCACTATTACTTTTTGCGCCTATGCGATTCATTGCAATGGCGAGTGTAGAATGCGCCTCATATGATATTGACCCAAAAGACATAGCGCCAGTTGCAAATCTCTTCATGATGTCTTCCACTGATTCTACTTCTTCTATTGGAATAGAATTACCAGGGACAAAATCAAATAGGCTTCTCAATGTGCACGCCTGTTTATCTTGTTTATTAATTGCTTCTGTATATTTTTTGAATGTTCCGTAATCTCCTTTCGATGTCGAATTTTGTAATAAGTGAATTGAGGTCGGATTAAACAGGTGGTACTCTCCTCTTCGTTTCCATTGGTAAATACCAAGATCTTGTAAATAAGTACTGTGATGACTATCTTCAAAAGCCAACTTATGCTTGACCATCGCTTCTTTAGCTAGATCGTCAAAAGTCATTCCTTGTATTCTTGATACCGTGCCTTTAAAGCAAATATCAACCACTTGATCACTAATCCCTAAAGCTTCAAATGTCTGTGCTCCTTTGTAAGAAAGTACTGTTGAAACACCAAGTTTCGACATTACTTTTAGTAAGCCTTTTTCAACAGCATATCTGTAATTCTTTATAGAGACATCAGCATCTTTATTCTCAGTTAATTTCTCAATTGTATCGTAACTAACACCAGGATAAATGGCATCCGCTCCGTAACTAATTAAAGTTGCGAAATGATGAGTCTCTATAATATCACCACCGTCGATTACTAATGACACTGATTTTCGTTGGCCAGTTTTTATCAGGTAATGGTGAACTGCTCCTGCAGCTAGGAGTGAAGGTATCGGTGCCATCTTAGCTGAGATGTCGCGGTTGGATATGATTAAGATATTGTTGCCATCATTAATAGCTGCTTCCGCTTTTGTACACAATTGTAAGATCGCCTTCTTCAAATCTCCTTCTGCATAATCAGCAGACACTAATGATTGAAGCGTGTGAGATTTAAATCCACTTATATCCAAATCTATCAATCGTCCAAAATCTTTTCTTGACAACAATGGCGAGTCAAGACGAATAAAATTGACAGCGTTTTTCTTTTGATCTAAAATATCTTTACATCCTCCTAAATAAGCATTTAAAGACATAAAAGCCTTTTCTCTTAGAGAGTCAATTGGTGGATTGGTGACTTGAGCAAACTGTTGTTTGAAATAGCTTGCCACATCCTGAGCATATCTTGACAAAACAGCTACGGGTGTGTCGCTACCCATAGATCCAATTGGTTCTTTGGCATTTTCTGACATCGCTGATAGTAAGACTTCCTCATCTTCCTTTGTGAAGCCATAGGCGATTTGTTGTTGGACCAGATCTATATCTGCAGAATGGTCAGAAATATCTTTTATTTCAATATCATTAAATACGACACTTGATTCCTTCAGCCAATCAGCGTAAGGTTGTCGCTTGCAGATGATGTCTTTCAATTCATCGTCACCGATAATTCTATGTTCATCTAAATCCGCAACTAAAATTTTACCTGGTTCTAATCTGTCCTTCAATACGACCTTTGCTGGATCAACTGGAATGACTCCGGTTTCAGAAGCTAGAATGAGTACATTATCATCTGTCAACATAAAACGAGAAGGTCGCAAGCCATTTCTGTCAAGTGTTGCACCCACTAATGTCCCATCAGTAAAACAAATAGATGCTGGACCATCCCACGGTTCCATAAGCGCCTCGTGGTATTTATAAAAATCCTTTTTATATTGTTCCGTATTCACATCATTTTGATATGCTTCAGGAATCATCATCATCAACACATGCGGGATTGATCTACCAGCGTGCAATAAGAACTCCAAAACACCATCAAAATTGGAAGAATCAGAATCTTCATTGCTACAAATAGGGAAAATGATGTCTAACTCCTTTTCTGTAAATAACTCTGTTTTTAGAAATGGCTCTCTAGCCTTCCACCAGTTGATGTTTCCTTGAACGGTATTGATTTCTCCATTGTGCGAAATACATCTAAACGGTTGGGCAAGTTTCCATTTTGGAACTGTATTCGTTGAAAAACGAGAATGGACCAATGCAATTGCAGACTCAAATTCTGGGTTTTGCAAATCCAAGTAATATGACCTTACCTGATGAGAAGTCAATTGACCTTTATAGACAATCGTATCACAAGATAAAGAACATATGTAAAATTCCTCATGGTAGTGATCACCAAGTTTTCTAATTTCAAAAGTGATGTGCTTTCTTAGTATGAATAATTTTCTATCTAATGATTTATTATCAATATCCTTCGTGTATTTGAAGAATGCTTGTTGGATGAATGGTTCTGCCGAAATAGCAGTATCGCCTAAATCACTGGGATCTACAGGAACAACTCTGTAACCTAAAACATCGAAGTCTAAATCTGTTGCGCAAGCGGAAATGACATCTTTACTTTTTTGCTGCTCAACATGTCCTTTCGGCATAAACATCATAGCCACACCGTATTCTCCTTTTGAAGGAAGATCAAAATCACAAGAGTTTACAAATATTTGGTGAGGGACATGTGTATGAATTCCTGCACCATCCCCCGAATTAGGTTCACAGCCGCAAGCACCACGGTGTTCCATATTTTCCAACATTGTTAGCGCATCAGAAACTAGTTGATGACTTGTGATGCCATTCAGATTTGCTATCATTCCCGTACCACAAGAATCTTTTTCTAATTGGGGTACATAAAGACCTTTCTTATCGTGTGCGACCATTCGATTGTTATATATAAATTAAACTGAGATCGACAAAAGGAATTTATCGATCAAAATACATGTGACTTAACATTGTGCAGATATAATGTTAGAACCTTAAATATAGTAAAATCAATGGTCTAATGGGTGTTTTCCCATTCACTTATCAGGACTTCATTGGATAAAAATGATGCTAAGTTTAAAATGTAATCATATTTGGTGAATAAAAGGATATTTGACTTTTTGAGAAGGATTTTGTGTAATACATATTGAGCTTTTTGATAATACTTCCGCTATTCAAATATAGAAAGTAGATCAAAGTGTAAGAATTGGACTAATTTCGCATTCTAAAAATAGTTAATATATAATGGCTAAACGCCTGCGCTCCATATCAGATACAAAAGAAACCAACTGGAAGGAAGGGTTCCAAGCACTGCGATATATCCCACGATTTTTCAACAAAGTATGGGAGGCCGCACCTACCCTATTCCTAATTAACCTGTTATCAAGACTCATAAATGCTGCATCCCCAATCATCATCCTCTGGGTAGGAAAACTGATTATTGATGAAGTTATCAAACAGATAGATCTTGTCGATAAAGACTTGGACCAATTATGGTGGTATGTGGGCATCGAATTAACAGTCATTGTGTTATCCGATCTGATCGGTCGTGTGACTAATCTCACAGATGGTTTAATTGGAGATTTGTATTCAAATAAATCTTCCGTTGAGATCATTGATAAGACTGCTGAAATTGAGTTGAAAGATTTAGAAGACCCTGAATTTTACGACAAACTTGAACGAGCTCGTAGGCAAACAAATTCGAGAGTGACCTTATTGACTAATATTTTATCACAGCTTCAGGACGTGATTACAGTTGCTTCCTTGATTACCGCATTGATTGTCTTTGAGCCCTGGTTAATTCTATTATTGATCATTGCCATAATCCCGTCCTTTATTAATGAAATCAAATTCAGTCAGTCATCTTATTCACTTGCTCGAAGTTGGACAGTAGAAAGAAGAGAGCTGGATTATTTGAGATACACTGGCGCAAGTGATGTTACTGCTAAAGAAATTAAGTTATTCGGTTTGACTTCTTTTATCTCAGATCGTTTTAAACATCTTGCTCATAAATACTATCTGGCAAATAGAAAACTAACCATCAACAGAACTGTATGGGCAGCTGTGTTCAATGTACTTGGAATCGCAGCATATTACGGTGCCTATGTGCTCATTATCCTCAGAGTGGTCAGTGGCTTATTGACTGTAGGAGAATTGACATTCTTATCAGGTTCATTCAATCGTTTGCGTACCAGACTGCAAGGCATGTTTTTTAGGTTTTCTAAAATATCAGAAAGTGCTTTGTATCTGAAAGACTACTTCGACTTTTTAGATCTCGATATTGATAGAATACCAACTAATAAACTTATAGACTTGCCAGATACTATACAACAAGGATTCACTTTTGAGCATGTATCGTTTCGTTATCCTGACACAAAAAAATTTGTATTACAAGACTTGAATTTCGACTTACATGCTGGTGAAAAACTAGCTTTTGTTGGGGAAAATGGAGCGGGTAAAACGACATTGATAAAACTTATTCTTCGATTTTATGAACCAACAGAAGGCAGAATCTTACTAGATGGTATTGACATCAGAAATTTTAACAAAGCTGACTACCAACATCAGTTTGGTGTCATATTTCAAGATTTCATCAAATACAATTTTACTGCTGGAGAAAACATAGGTGTTGGCAATATTGAAGAGTTTACAAATGAAGAAAGAATCGCCCAAGCTGCTGAATTAAGTTTAGCCAATGAAGTAATTGAGGAGCTTAAAGACGGATATCAAACAAAAATGGGTAAACAATTCCACGGAGGGGTGACCTTATCAGGAGGTCAATGGCAAAAAGTCGCCTTGGGTAGAGCCTATATGAAAAATGCAAAGGTTGTGATCCTAGATGAGCCCACTTCCGCATTAGATGCTCGTGCAGAATATGAAGCTTTCCAACGATTTATTGCAATCACAGAAGGTAAAACGGCTGTCATCATTTCTCATCGATTTAGTACAGTTCGTATGGCTAATCGTATTTTGGTTTTGAAGCATGGCAGTCTACTCGAAATAGGGACTCATGAAGAACTACTCGCAAAAGGCAATCTATATGCAGAATTATTTAAATTACAAGCTGAAGGTTATCAATAGTTACTTAGTTGAAATCAGAGAGTCATAAGTTAACTTAGCTTTTGGCTTTTGGCTTTTGGCTTTTGGCTTTTGGCTTTTGGCTTTTGGCTTTTGGCTTTTGGCTTTTGGCTTTTGGCTTTTAAAAAAACTTTAAACATTCAAAACAAAAAACTTCAATCATGGCAAATATTCTAGATGTAATTCTAAATACCATTAACGATGTCCAGAAAAAGAACAAAACAAATAAAAATGTCGAGACAGCTGATTCGACAGTATTCGATCTCCTTAGAGATAAGATTAGCGACATCAATAACAAGCAACAAGAAGGTCAAATGCAAAAAGGGCGTAAAAACGCTAAAAGCATTCTTGACATTTTAAAAGATGGCATCAATGGTGCTCGTCAGGAAAATAAAAAAGACCCAAAAGTAGCGACTGCTCCGAAGTCTGTATTCGATGATATTTTGAAGAAAGTGAATCAAGGTCCACAAAGACAAGCTAGCACTGGCATTAAGAAAATAATTGAAGAATATAATTTAGATACAAGCAGAATACCTTCGAACATGTTACAAGAGATACAATCTCAATATCTAAATGACATGCAGAAAATGAAGCAACAATATGCTCAAGGGATTTTTGATTTGACTAAGAAATTTAAATAAGTAAGCTTAAAGCGCTTAGTCATTTGTGTCAATAGCGGCACTTATATTAGCAGTATTAGACATTTCATACCAGGTTTGCAATACGACAAGTGCTGGCTTATTTTGCACACTAAATGTGGTGTTGTGATCAGGCAATTCATGCATATACCATCTCCAGGAGAATCCGCCAGCAACCCATGGTTCATTCCAAAAGCTTTGGAAAAATGCTTCATACAAATGAGTTTGTGCACGATAATCAAACTCTTTACTAGCACCTTTATCATGGGTCCAAGGTTCACGTCCTGCGTAGGGTATATTTCTGTATCCAAACTCCGTAAATATTATTTTTTTATTATAGTAATTACTGAGCGATTTTAATTTTATGGAAATAGGAAACCACTTTTTCAGTGTTCTTTTCACACTCGGTGATTTTTTCTTACTTATAGGAAAATAAGAATCCACACCAATATAATCTAACTCATTCCAAAAAGGCACCATCTCGTACTCATCCCAATTTGCACAATAAATTAAATCACCAGAATAAATATTCCTTATTTCTTTTATCAAATTAAACCAAAACTGTGGTCGCTGTTCGATGAAGCTAGCTAGTTCTGTACCTATTCCAAAAAGTTCTACTTCATACAGTTCAGCTATTTGAACTAGAGTAAGAATATACTCTTTGTAATTTTGCTCAAACAAAAGCCAGTCATTTTCTGAAGCCAAAGCAATAGTTCCTCTCCAGTCTGCTCCAGTCGTTTTATCAACTAAGCCAATTTCTTTTTGCAAAATTAAGTGAGGTTTTAAAAATACTTTTAGATCAGCTTTTTTAGCCAACTCTATGCTTTGAATTGTTCCGTCTATCGTTTGTGCCCAAAAATAATTATCGGCATCCTCTCTCAATTCTAAGTTGTGTCTATAAATTAATTTTTCAGGGACAATTCCAGCCCAATTGGCATTTACCATTTTTAACTCATTATACATATCAAGAGTTAAATGAGGCTCTGACGGCCCACCAATACTTATACCGTTAATCTTTTGTGCAATTAGGATAGTGTTGAAGACACTAAACAAAAAGAATAAAAAAAACAACTTTTGTAAAAACACTTTACTAATAAATTAGAGTTATACCAAATAGAATTCATTTTGGAACATTTGACTTTGTCTTTTGCTCGCTCTCATCGTTGAAAGTACTCGCAAATACCTGTTATCACTGCGTTCTTCTCCTTGTTAATAAACAAAATACTTTACCAATTTAGTCCCAAGTCACTTTCCGTCACTTTTCACTTTCCATTTGGTAAATTTAAAAATATTGACCTAAGCCTATGACAACCCCTTTTTCCTCTGTATTGAAAATGTCAACAGCATAATCAATTCTAAGAACTGCACCACTTATTTTATTATATATCAGACGGATACCACCACCAAAAAAGAATCGAAATTGATCTGGATCGATTATTTGGTTTAATTCTTCACCTGGATTTCTCCATGTACCAATATCAGAAAATGTCACTCCTTGGAAGCCCCATTTTTCATTCTCTACGAATGCATGCCTGTATTCTGTGTTCAATATAATTTGTGCTGTTCCTCTGTCTATTCTATTTCCGATGCCTCTGATGTTGACATGGCTATCAGCCACAAAAGGTGCAAAAGGAGAATCATTATTAGTTGCAAAAGCTACTCTTAATCGATGTGCAAAATTTCCTTTTTCTTTAACTCTAGCGAACCATTTGGTTTCTAATTCAATACTATTAAAAAATGTCTGATCAACTGAGTTCAATACAACTTGATATGCAGCCGACCACGAAAAACCAAACAAATAAAAGAAATGGGAATTAATAAAATTCTCTTTGTATCCAATCTTACCTAGCCATTTAGGCTGTCTAAATTGATCTGGACCTACCAAAATCTCAGAAAACTGCTCCTCACTTCTTTCATAATTTTCAACAAAGAATGTTCCTCCAAATTCGAGATTACGGTTATAATCAAAGTGATAAATTCCAGTTAGGTTAATACCATCATTCCCATATTCATAAGTTACAGTGCCTTCATCAAAAAACAATGGTTCCAGAGATGACCAACTACTTATTGCTACCGATACACCCCAATTAGAATTTTTTATTCTTGGTATACGGTAAAAGATATTCCCGCTGTGCCTATTATCATTATTCAAATATGAACCACTAAAATTATGGCCTTTACCTCCCCAATTTATATCTGTAAAGCCGACCTGGAACCAAAAGTTATTTTTTATTCCGCCAGCATTTAAAATTGGCAGCAATGTTCTGACTTCTTCTATATCGAATATCAATATTTTCTTTCCATCGACTTCTTCAATATGATAATTTACATTTCCAGTGCTTGATAGATTTTTGAGTCTTTGCACATCCTGTAAAATCAAGCTATCTGTAATGCTTGCCCCAACTTGAGACTCAACATGTTTAGATAAATACGATACAGATGTTTTTTTCTGACCTACAAATTTGATGGCATGGAGTTGGCTATTGAGATTTTCTTGCGTGTAAGAAACTTCAAAAAATAATATACAAATAATGATACTTAATACTAATCTTAGTCGCATTTGTATTATCAGTAATTCGTCATATAGTGAACTCTGCTTATTCTATTTATATTTAAAAATTAAATCTATAGCCAATATTAAATGTAGTCGCTTGTCCGCCAATACTTGATAAAAATTGATTATTGAAATCAGTGACCAACAATTCCAATTCAATGTTTGGAGTAAACTGATACTTAACGCCAATCCCCAATTGATAAAAGTAATCAAAATCAGACTGCCAAAACGGAGAAAACCCACTAAGTGCATATATAGTTGACTTTGGTGTCGGATTATAACTTAATATCGCAGTTACTGGAGTCGAAAACCTGTTTATGTGTCCAGTTGAACTTCTTCCGATATCCTCGATCAAAAAGTCCAATTCTGTAAAGAGAGAAAAGTTATTTCCAATTGGAAAATCATTGAATATCTGAGTCCACCAAGTCGCACCATCCCAATCAATAAATGGCTCTGTGTTATTGCCTTTAAGGTCATCACCAATAGCAAAGACAAATGAACTTTGAATAGAAAAATTTGACCATTCTTTTACTGGTGCAAATCTTATTTGAGGACCAATTGCGGTCAATCCTTGTCTTGTACTCTGCGCCTCACTAGATCCCAATACAGCAAATGGAGAAGAGGAGGCTAAGTCATTTCGCACTCTTCTATAACGAGCATTAATCCCTATATTAAATCGATCTGTAGCTCCATATAGAAAGCTATATGTTGTCGTGAAGAAGGTTGATCTATCAGTTAACTCACCCCCGGAACCAGTTCGTTGTGTATACAGATTATTAAATAATTTAGACTCTGTAGTACCTTTTGGTACGGTTGACGAGACGATATATCGCGTAGCATTGTTCCCTTTAGTGACCACTTCATCTACTTCATTGGTAGCATTATTAACATCATTCAATGTCCAATCGTATGTATAGTAACTTATCTTTGTAGATTTATTTATAGGGTTTTTTCGATATGTATTGATGTAATAAATGATATTACTTTTACTACCACCAAAGTCTGAAGGATACCAATCAAAGATCTCAGACAACTCTGTCTTGTTGCCATCAACTTTAATAAAATCTGGATCATTAAGGGCCAAAATAGTTTGGGACTCTAGCTGCTGTTCTAACACTTCTGGCTTGTATGCAAAAGACGTTATCGGAGGACAACCATGTGCACCACAAACAAGGACAAAGTGTAATCTTCCATCATTGTAAACATTCAACAAGTTCTTTTTCTCAAGACTATTCAATGTCATTTTTTCATTCGCTACTACCACCTTCATTCTATCAAAAAAACCATTTACATCCTGAGGGGAGTCGATTGGGTAAGCCTTCGTAATCTCATTTATGACTTGAAGATTATATGCATTGATGTAAAATGCTTTTACTGATTGCGCATCAAGCAAAGATAAATCTGCGGTATTTATCTTTTTAATTATTGCTGAGAGTCGGGTATTTGACTTAAGCGCCCCATAATCTATTAATCCGTTTTCAACCTCACTTTTCATGAATTGATCTACATGATCAAAAAAGGCTGACGATATTTTTTGCGCAGATGCTGTACTTACTATCAAAAGGCTTAGCAAGAATAAATGGAATAAATGTTTCATTATTAAATAATTACAAATATGTATTGGTTTTATCTCTAAAATGGTCTTTACATGTCCGTTGGTGGTACAACGATATACAACTTCTATTGCGACTTTAGCTATTACCCTATACGATTAGTAACTCGTGTTTCAAAAATGTCGTTAACGCTACAACTAGGGACTACGATTACGACCATTTGTCTGATTATTGGCATTTCAAAAAGCTTTCACAATTTTAGAAATATTAATTAAGACCACACACTCAGATACACAATTAGAGTCGGTAGACCAAAAAGAGAGGCAGTCAAACTAGACATGCCTGCCACAACCCTTTTCTTAAAATGGATACACTTGGAATTATAAAAAGTAACGACTGTCAAACAACATACACACAGATTGGAATTATAAAAACAATTCCTTCTCAACAATGACCTGAACCACCTCTTCAGGAAGCATTGTTTTCCAAGATTCGTCGCCTTCTATTATCTTAGAATAAACATTATCGGCAAAAATATGAAGTAGGTCTTCATTATACCCTTGCACTGACTGAATTTGGTGAGAATCCAATAAGTGCTTGTACAAAAATGTGATCCCTTGTGGTACTGGCAAACTTTCTGCGCTAATCAATTCTTTTTTTGTTTGACTAGAGTCTGCTAATACGGGGTAGACATAAATTTGAATATTTCTTGTAAACAATTCTCCAAAGGCCACTAACAGTCTCCCATCTTGGTTTTCATAAAATTTAGTCTCTATTATTTCTAGCAACTCCCTAGCTCCAATAACCAAACCCAGTTTTGCAATTTTAAAATCAGCCAAATAATTGATCAATTTAACATGGTTGCTGCAATCAGAAACGATAACATGATAGCCCATTGCCCCTAGCATGTCTGCTCTTGCTAAAAAATCTTTATCTACAATAGACGTATTTCTTTTCAAATTTTCTAATGTCATCTCTGCTACAATTGAAGAATCCTTTGCTTCAAGTTCATTTTCTTTTTTGAACTGAGCGTAGCTGGACTCAAAGACATCCTCTGTGACCAATGTCGGCGGATGAAAGTGTCCACGAACCACCATTAAAGACTTTTTATATAACCATTCTGAAGCATGAACGGGCTTGCCGTGAGGGTCAAACATTGTCACTTCTGTCAATCCATATTTCACTAGATATAGGCTCAGCATTCGATTATCAATATCCTTAAAATCAGGGCCTGTTATGCGAATCATGTCTATCTGAATCCTATTTTTAAGTGCATCTAGTAAGGATTGTATAAAGTATTCGATATTGTCCTTGTAGAAATAACATGCGAAAATCATGTTAACACCTAAAATTCCAATCGCTTGTTGTTGAAGCTTATTATTGGTATCTAACATTTTAACATGGAGAACAAGATCATTGGGTTCACCTTGCGGAGTTAGCTGAAATCGAACACCCAACCAACCATTCCCTTTGATTGTCTTACTGTAGTTAATGGCAGCCACTGTGTCTGCAAATACAAAAAAATTGGTCTCTGGTTTCTCTTCCTTAAGGCGATCTTCCATCAAGCCATATTCATGATCAAGCATCTTATATACTCTTGGCTCGCAGACATACCTCCCTTTTTTCTCAATACCATAAATAGCATCAGAATATGTTTTATCATACGCGGACATGGTCTTTGCTATCGTACCTGCAGCAGCTCCTACTTGAAAAAAAATACGTGCGACCTCCTGTCCAGCACCTATTTCAGCAAAAGTGCCGTAGACATTCTTATCTAGATTGATTTCTAGGGCTTTTTGTTCTGTTTTGAATATATATCTTGATTGATCCATGTACTAACTTTCTCTTCAAAAATCTCTATGCAAAGATGCAGAAACTTTCTAAAGTAGTAAGCAAAGCACTATATTCACACTATTAAATTGCCAGATATGGAAGAGGACCAGGAGCAACCAATTCATTTCAGATTAATGGGTATGAGTTTCCCCATATATAAAAAGCTATTAATCAAATTGGTATTGTCCGTGTGGATAGGCCTGTTGGTCTTATTATTCGTCAGCATGTTCTTCTTTGGATATGAGATGACGGATGCAGATTTGCCAGGTGGAATGATAGCCGGAATCCTCTTAGCATACTTGATCAGTATATTAATAAAGTAAATGAGCAGCAAGAAAAAAGGAAAATCAAAAAAGAAATCGACAAAAAAGAAAAGTCTTAGCGACTATAGCGCAAAGCCGTCTTTTATGGCTCGCGCCAAAGCTAACTTTCAAAAGAAACGATTGGTATACACCTATTGTCTAGGCTTTCTCGCTCTTGTCGGCATTTTTGCAGCGATCCAAAATTCGGATTGGTTCAAAGATTCATTGGATCCAGTTCTAAACGTTTATGCTGCAATTTCAAGTGTCATTTTAAACATACTTGGCCAAGGCACTGAAGCACTTCAACAGACGGTTGCAGGAGACGGCTTTTCCGTAAACATCAAGCAAGGTTGTGATGCGATTGCACCAATGCTTCTGTATTTCAGCGCAGTCGTCTTATATCCAATATCATTTAAATGGAAATGGCAAGGAGTCCTTGGTGGATTATTAGCGCTCTTTGTGTTAAACATCATAAGAATAGTAACCCTATATTTATCAGGAGCATATGGCAGCATAGGCTTTTTTGATTTTATGCATATCGAATTTTGGCAAGTATTATACATCATACTGACTGTATTTGTTTGGTTGGTGTGGGTACGCTGGGCTGGTAAAAAACAACTCGAATCAAATGCGTGATTATTCATTTATACTCAAAAGACTAGGCATTTTTCTTGCCGTATATATTGGCCTTTCGTTGCTGTTTTCAATAGGCTCTTTGTCAAAAGCACAGTTGTCTTTCTTCTACTTTGTCGGTCAACCAATTGTGAATATGATACATACTGGCTCTTATATTGACTTTACAACTTATAAAGGAGAGCCAATGAATAAATGGGATACGTCATTTGCAATTTATGAACAAGCAAAATATCCTAAGAGTGTTTATAAAAAAAGCTATAGAAAGACAGTCCCTGCCGGATTGACGATGCATAAAGGTTTGAGAGAAATGGTTGTTCTCCCAAGCATTTTTCTATTTGCCTTGTTTATGGCTACTCCTTTACCTTGGAAAAAAAAGCTCATTTCTACAGTGTTTGGCATATTGCTTCTTTATCTAATCATCTGTTTTCATATTAATTATAACATCAGATTTACGCAGCTTGGAGGTGATTTTGAGGCAAAATCAGTTGGAGACATTTTGTCTATTCCATTTGGTGGAAACTTCATTGACGAGCATTTCTTTTTTGTAGGCTTATTAATTTGGGCACTATTGACTTTTTCAGCTGGACTACATAAACAATTACTCAAATAGCATATTAAGCTTTCACGCAGTTACATAATTATATCTCATGAAAAAACTAGGAATCGGTTGCTTGTCCATACTAGGAATATTTCTAGTCCTTGGTATTATTGGCTTTATCGCAGCAAACAAGCCTTTGCCTGAAGGCACTGAAGGTCCTAAAGCTGATGCACTGGCTCAACAAATGTTGGTCAAATTAAACAAGCCTGCTTGGGACAGTTTGAACTATGTTTCGTGGACATTTGCAGACCGACAACACTACATCTGGGATAAACAAGGCAACGACGCAGTCATCAGTTGGGGAGACATCAAAGTTGTGATGGACCTTGATGAAGTTACAGGTACCGCTTTCGATTCAGGAACTGCTGTAACTGATGAGAATATAAAGCAAAAATTAATTTCTGCTGCTTGGGCAAATTGGTGCAACGATTCATTTTGGTTGTATGCGCCATTTAAAGTTTTTGACAAAGGAACAACAAGAAGTATTGTAGAAACTGACAAAGCATATAAAGCTCTATTGGTTTCTTATGAAGGCGGAGGCGTTACTCCAGGTGATTCATATCTGTGGTTACTCGATAATAATGGAATGCCGCAAGCTTATCAGATGTGGGTAGGGATGTTACCAATTGGTGGTATCCATGTTGACTGGGAAGACTGGACAACCTTAGAAGGTGGAGCTATGATTGCACAAAATCATCTCATTGCCGGCAAAATGAATGTCGCACTAACAAATATAAAATCTGGTCAATCAATTACGGATTTAGGGCTTGATTCAAACCCATTTCAATAATGAAATTAATCAGCTACAATGTCAACGGCATACGGGCAGCAGCAAAAAAGGGATTATTTGAATGGATAAAAGAAGAAGATCCAGACATCATCTGCTTCCAAGAGACAAAGGCTCAGTCAGAACAAGTAGATTTAACTCAATTGACAGAACTTGGTTATCACGACTATTGGTTTTCCGCACAAAAAAAAGGCTATAGTGGTGTCATGACACTTTCTAAACAAAAAGCCAAACAAGTGATTACTGGTATTGGCGTCGAACAACACGACAATGAAGGTAGAGTCCTTGTGACAGAATTTGGTAAATGGACATTAGTGAATTGTTACTTCCCTTCAGGTTCAAGTTCAGAAGAACGTCACGCGGTAAAAATGCAATTCCTGTATGACCTCAGACCTTGGATCAACAAACAATTAAAAAAACAGAAAAAATTAATCTTAGTTGGTGATTACAATATTGTCCATCAAGACATGGACATTCACAATCCAACTAGAAAAGATAAGCCTTCTGGATTTAGACCTGAAGAAAGAGAATGGCTTGACCAGTGGTTTAAGTCAGACTTTAAAGACAGCTTCCGATTATTGTACCCAGATAAAGATGACACCTTCAGCTGGTGGAGTTATCGTGCAGGCTCTAGAGACCGCAACAAAGGCTGGCGCATTGATTACATTTCAGTATCGAATGCATTAAAGAAAAAAGTAACAGAAGCAGGTCATTTACAAGATGCTAAGCACTCTGACCATTGTCCCGTGTTTGTAGAATTGGATATTTAATCTATTGAGTAGAATGTAGAAAGACCACCCCACCGACCAAAAGCCGGCACCCCTCCATAGAGCTCCATAGAGGGGAATTTATACCTAGCATGTTAAAGTGAACGGTGATTTAAAGATCGCCTTTTATAAAACACTATTTATTTAAGGTGACTATATACTTGTTTACACTAGGTATAACTTGTTAATAAGTGTTATGAAATGTTAATAACTATTACAGACTGTTATTCAAATATTACCAAATGTTATATATTTATACAATTTGTTATATATTTGTACTCAATTATAACCCACACACCCCACAAATTCTTAAAGAAGAAAACCGCCAAAAGATTTCGTCAATTGGCGGTCTATTGAAATTAGTTAGACTTGGAAGTATCTATTAAAATGTGAAAGAATTCAGCATTTTTAGGATAGATTCTCTTGCCCGTGCGTGGGTCTATAAGAAATCTTTTCCTAACTACTTTATTCTTCTTTTTTAGAGATACTACCTCGTCCTTTTCTAAATCAACCATAATTAGTGATTTAAAAATGAAAGAAAAATAAACTTTTATATCGGAATTGTAAAAGTGTAGTGAGAACAATATGTCAAACCCTAAAACGCAAGAAAAGTAGACCAAACCTAAGCTAGTAGTAAAGATAGGTAAATATCTTTATATACGAAATAAACTTAATGTGATTTTTTATTTCTTCTTTCGCTTTGCATCATAATCTAGTGTTTGTTTCAGTTTTTTGTTGTAATCTGAAAGGCTATCAACCTTCAATTCTTCTTTTATTTCTTCAAGCTCTGGATAGACTTCTTTAGCGTTTCTAACTGACTTTATGAAGTCAATATCGTTAAGGGATTTAAGTTGATCTTTCCCTATTTCTTTTAACTTATCATACCTACTTCTAGCGCTCATGCCATCTTTTATCATGACCGAATTGATACTTTCCATATTAGCCAGAACGGTTAGTTCGTTTATACTAGAGATGTCTCGAATATTATGTCCTTTAAGAGCCAGTTGTGGGTTTGCCTCTTTCCATTCTTTTGCAGTACACCCATACAAGGCCAAATTTAGAATGTCAGCCTCTTTTGCGTATTCTATTCCCTTTTTATTTTTAGGTAGTTTAGATTTAGGTATGATAAAGTCTTTTATGGCGTCTGTATGGAGTCTATAGTTCACTTTTGTCAGAACTCTTTTTACATCCCATTCTAAGCCATATTGATTAGTTTCAATCTGCTTTAATCTCTGAAACTCTTTTATTAGCCATAGTTTAAAGACTGGACTAATTGCAGCGCCAAACTCAAAGGCTATATCTTTGTGTGCGTATGTGCCTCCATACCTTCCAGATTTTGAAAAAATACCTATTGCATTAGTTTTTTCTACCCAAGATTTAGGGCTTAACACGAAAGTTGGTAATCCAGCTGAATTTCTAAAGTGGTCAAATTCGACCACTTTAAAATTCGGGTTATATATAGACTCCCAAGCGCCTAAAAACTCAATCGTAGCTCTTGTTCTAATCCAGTTTTTTATCACATCAGCAGACCTATTGTCACCCTCTTTCCCTTTAGCCATATCGGTTAAACAGATATAGTCAGATTGTTCGCCTATAATTATATTGACTGGAACATCTGTGACATTTATGATTTTATTCTTACTCATTTATCAAAAATTTATAAGTCGTTCTGACTTCATTGTTTGCTAATAACATATTCATTCTTTGCCCTTCACCTAAGTTACGACTGTTATATCTGAATACAAATTCATAGACATACTTCTGTAAATGCTTTTCAGAAGTGAAGTGATAGATTCCTATGATGCCTCTTTTAAGTAAAGACCAAAAGCCTTCAATCGTATTCGTGTGAACTCTACCGTTTACATATTCTTTCGCTCCATGCTTTACTTCTGAATGGTCGTAAATTCGTCTTACAGCGTTATATCCTCTGAATTCATCAGTATATACCTTTGCGCTTAAATCAACGCTTTGCGCTTAAATCAACGCTTTGCGCTTAAATCAACGCTCTTAGCAACTATTTCAGTTATCGTGCCTTCTTTTACATCTACAACTTTATTAGCAATTAGTTTGCTTTGACGCTGAACTAAACCAACTACAGCAGTCTTATCTTTTGTTGATCTACCTTGTGAGTTTTTGACCTTTTTATTTAAGTGTCTGTTCTTATTTTTTCCACCAACATAGGTCTCATCCGCTTCGACTTCGCCAGTTAAATTTTCACTGTCGTTATCTATTCCAAAACAAACTCTAATCCTTTGAAGCATAAACCATGCGGTCTTTTGCGTTACTTTAATGTCACGGCTTAATTGAAGGGAAGAGATTCCTTTTTTGTGAGAAGTGATTAAGTAAATAGCCATGAACCACTTTTGCAACTTGATCTTAGTGTTATCAAACATAGTAGCGGTCTTTACATTGAAATATTTGCCAGTATTCTTACACTTATACTTATTACCTTTACATACATAGACTTTTGATGTTTCATCAAATGGAGAAACTACATTACCTTTCCAACGTAATTCTGTTAAATGGTCAATGCAAGTTTGCTCATCTGTAAAGGTTGTTACTAAGTCTATAAGTGAATCGAATTCTTTATTAATCATCGCTATTAATTGATGATATAAAGATAAGTAGTTATTTACACTAATGCAAATATTTCGGTGTAAAATTGTATATAGTTACCTTATTTAAACCCACCCATCCTGGACAGGAGTCGAGGTTCCTTCCTTATATTATGTGCATTTAGCACATAATATTCCGCTATGACGGACCAGTCAGTCCCCCTAAAAGCAAAAATATAACGTCCAGAAAACCATTCCATCACTTTACTATTTTTCTATTAAAAATTGGTTCTTATATTTTGTATCTTATACTCCTAAATTTGTAATACACGATGGCAAACTTAACTCTCTCAGTAAACGGAAATTCCGTAAACGTAGATGTGGACCCCAATACTCCAATTTTGTGGGTATTGAGAGATCATATCAATCTAGTAGGTACAAAATTCGGTTGTGGTATAGGACAATGTGGCGCCTGTACGATTCATCTGAATGGAACTGCAATACGGTCATGTTCCGTACCAGTATCTTCTGCTGATGGCAAAAAAATAACGACAATCGAAGGTTTATCTGATGATGCATCTCATCCAGTGCAGCAAGCATGGATCGCTCATGATGTGCCACAATGTGGCTATTGTCAAGCTGGTCAAATAATGACAGCTGCAGCATTCTTAAGTGACAACCCGAGTCCATCTGATTCAGATATCTCAGAAGCAATGAACGGCAATATCTGTCGATGCGGCACTTACACTCGAATCCATGCTGCAGTAAAAACAGCTGCAAAAAATTCTTAATCACCTTCAAAAAGAAAAATTATGATTTCTAAACATTCAGACAACCATCGTCGTCAATTTCTGAAGGTGTCAGCTGCTGCCGGTGGTGGCCTTCTCTTTGGGTTCAACTTTATGGCCTGTGAATCCAAACCTGCCATTGCAGAATTTTTACCACCTGAAATCCAGATGCCTGAGGTCTGGAATGAGATGAATGGCTTCCTTAAAATAGGTGAAAATGGTATCGTCACCATCAAGTCTCCCAATCCAGAAATTGGACAAAATGTAAAAACTGCAATGCCAATGATTATTGCAGAAGAACTTGATGTTGATTGGGCTAATGTCGTTGTCGAACAAGCACCACTAGACACAGAAAAATACCAACGCCAAATCGCAGGTGGCAGTCAATCCATCAGATTCGGTTGGAAAGGTCTGAGGCAAACAGGAGCTAAAATAAGACATATATTGCTGGCTGCTGCTGCCAAAAAACTTGATGTCCCTGTCGACGAACTTAGTACAGATAACGGCATCATCACTCATGCTGCAAGTGGGCAATCCCTCGGTTATGGTGAAGTTGCTGCTGATGCAGTCACTATAGAAATTCCAGAAGAGGTGCCTGTGAAGGACCCTAAAGATTTTAAGATAATCGGTCAATCAAAAAAGAATGTTGATGGGTTTGATCTCGTCCAAGGAAAACCATTGTTTGGTTTAGATATAAAAAAAGAAGGCATGTTGATTGCGATGATCACACATCCACCAGCATTTGGTATGAAAATAAAGTCTTTGGATGACAGCAAAGCCAAAGGAATGCCAGGCATAAAAGACGTTGTTCGAATCAATGTAGAACCAGCAGGCTGGAATCCTCAATGGTCTGATGTAAATGCCTATCCTGAATTAGTAGCCGTCGTTGGCAATACGACTTGGGAGGTCATGCAAGCCAAAAAAGAATTGAACATAGAGTGGGAAGCTGAAAGTCCTGCCGAAAATACTGCTGATCATTTTACCACATTATCAGAATTAATCAAAAGTGGAAAAGGTGAAGTCGCACGCCATGATGGAGATGTAGACAAAGCCTTTGCCGATGCAGAGACAATTATTGAAAAAACTTACACTGCGCCATTTCTCGCACACAACACGATGGAGCCTATGAACTTCTTCGCCAATGTGACAGCAGACAAAGCAGAACTAGAAGGCCCTATCCAAACTCCAATGTTTTTGGAAGGAACACTCGAGGGTGTTTTGGGAATACCAAAAGAAAACATCTCGATTATGATGACTCGGATGGGTGGAGGTTTTGGCCGTCGATTGTATGGACATTTCGGCACAGAAGCAGCTCTGATTTCGCAGAAAATGAAAGCACCTATCAAACTTGTTTATACGAGAGAAGATGATATGACGCAAGGTACTTATCGGCCTGCTTATATGGTGACCTACAAAGCAGGTTTAGATGCAGATGGCAAGTTAACAGCATTTGAAATAAAAGGTGCTGGAATACCAGGAAGTCCTGTGTTTGCCAATCGATATCCAGCAGGAGCAGTTGACAATTATCGTGTGGAGAATTTTGAACTCACAACAAATATATCAACAGGCGCATGGAGAGCACCACGATCCAATTTTATTGCCACAGCAGAGCAATCTTTCCTTGATGAAATAGCTGAAGCAGCTGGTAAAGATCCAATAGATTTTAGATTGGAGTTATTCGAAAAAGCAAAAACAAATCCAGTAGGGGAAGAAAATGATTACGATGCAGCACGCTATGCAGGCGTCCTGGAACTGGTTAAAGAAAAATCAGGATGGTCTCCATCAGGCAAAGGTTCTGGCAGAGGCGTATCAGCTTATTACTGCCACAACTCTTATGTCGCACAAGTACTCGATGTAGAAATGGATGGTGACACACCTAAAGTGAAAAAAGTACATTGTGCTGTAGATTGTGGGATTGTTATCAATCCTGATAGCGCAAAAAATCAAATTGAAGGTGGAATCGTAGATGGTATCGGTCATGCTTTATATAGCGCCATCACATTTAAAAATGGTGTGCCTCAACAATCAAATTTTGACACCTATAAATTGATCAGGCATTCCGAAGCACCTGTTGCGATTGAAACTCATTTCGTAAACAACAGCATTGATCCAACTGGTTTGGGTGAACCGTCATTGCCACCTATTGGAGCAGCACTTGCTAATGCAATGTATGATGCCAATGGAAAGAGATACTACCATCAGCCATTTACTGAGGGTAGAGAATTGTTAGGTTAAATTAAAACGTCTACCTGATAAAAGCCTCGTAGTATTTCAAAATGCTATGAGGTTTTTTCACGTAGACTATTTCAGGTATTACATTAAACAGCATCACATTTGACGGAAGAGAGAAATAAAGTCATGTCTATATTTAGCTGTTTGATTTTACTTTATTATTAACGAAAAGTGATTCATCCGAATCTTTAATTAGCTCATTAAACTTGTTCAGTATTTTTTGAATAAGAGATCTTTTGTTGTCTGGGTGTCCAGTAGTATTTTCGACTTCACGTATTTCCTTATCTCTTGACTTTTTTAATTCTTTAATGTAGTCTTTTTGACCCTGTTCGTGTAAATGCATAATTGTATGGTTTATATTGTTTTAATTCTTGATTGTAAATATCGGACTTTTGATATGAGCTGGTATTGGTCTTGACAACTCTGACCTAATCAACCAGATATGTTCGCTTCTTTTTTAATTTCTAGCAAATTCTATTAGTTTATTTATATTCCCTTTATCCCCTTCTCTGATAGCAGCGATATATTTAGCTCTTACTTCTCCTGCCCTCACCATGTTTGAGTGATGCCAAGTGAATATTTCTTTGTCAAACACAGAGTCAATGATAATATCTGCCATAATTCTAGAATGTCTACCATTCCCATTTGGAAAACAATGAATGTTTACAAGTCGATGTTTAAATCTAATTGCAATTTCGTCAGGAGAATAAGTGCTATTTTTTATCCAATACTTTGTATCATCTAAAAGCGTTCGTAGATCTATTGGGATTGCAATCCAGTTTACGCCTATATTTTTTTCTGATTGCCTAAATTCTCCTGCCCACTTCCATATTTCAGAAAACATTTTTCTATGTAATTCTTTAATGAATTTCTCACTAAGAATTTTTTCACTCTTAAGTTTATTGTGAATTGTCCATTCAATAGCTTTCTCAATATTTCTTTGCTCATGTTCATCTAGTTCGCCTTGAGTCGTTATGGTTTCAATCAATAATCCATCTTTCTCATCTTCATCTAGTGGTGTTTGACCATCTTCGTATTCATATTCTAGTCCCATAATGATTTTCTCATTTCTCCTTTTATTTCTTGAGCTAGGTCTTGAATAGCTTTTGTTATTTGTTCATTGCTATTGGCTTGATTTTCTAACTGCATGTTTTGGTGAGTCCTTAGTACAATTTTAGTGGCAAGTTTATTTGCTTTTAAATCCACCATTTGATCGATCGAATCATATTTTGAAGAAAATCCATATATCAATTTCATATCAAGCGCTTCAGCTATTTCTCTTAATGTATTCAAGGTAATTGACCCACTTGCTTCCCTTTCTTCAATCTTTTTAACACCTTGACGAGTCATTTTAATCCTTTTTCCTAACTGTTCAAGAGTCATATTAAGGCTTTTCCGAATTGTAAATATCCAACCCTTTTCTGGTATAATTGTCTTGCTTATTTTATTGAAAGGCTCTAATTTCCTATTCAATTGATTTAGTATCAGTTTTTTTTTATTTCTCATATCTTAAATAAATGTAAACATATACGATTACTTATTATAATCAAATGTAAACATATATATAGACAAAGTCAATAGTTTAGTAAACATATATATAGACAATTAAAATCATTTGTTGACATATATGTTGATATCTGTAGAAGATATCTCACAATTTTTATAATCCTACGCCACCTGCATAAACAACTGAATCAACGCAACCAAAGTCTTTGGAGCATCTTCTTGACAAAAATGTCCAACATCTTCTAATTCTACAATAGGACCTTTTGGCCACAATCGCTTGAAGTCATCCATCACCATAAGCGGGGGCATCGCTTGATCTGCCATTCCCTCTGCAAGCATAGCTGGTATGGCTCTCAGCTTTTCTAAATTGCCTGTTTTCAGACCAGCAATGACATACTCTTTTATTCTATTTTGCGCTGCATCTAGCGGAAATTCTATAGCTGCAATGGTTTCTTCTTCATTCGGAAATGGCCGACTGTATGCGTCAATCCATTCAGGTGTAATGACAGAAGAATCATGAAAGTATAGTTTCTTCATATTGCTAACGATGTTCTGGCCGAGGTGCTTCATGATGTCATGATACGTCCCATCTCCCAGACGTGCACTCACCCATCGAAACCAATTGGAATCCATCAATGTGGGTGGTGGTGGATCTGATTTCGACACATCCTGAACGGCAACTCCATAGCCCATCATGGTGTTCATCAAAAACAATCGTTTGACTTTTTCTGGAAACCGAATAGTGAAAGCAGCAGCGATTGGCCCACCCCAATCTTGACAGACAATAGTTATATTATCTAACTTAAGGTAATCAATTAGTGCCGCTAAATTCTCCACATGTTGCTGAAAGTTATAGGGCTTATCTTGCGGTGTTTCACTTTTGCCATAGCCCATATGATCAGGAACAATGACTCTATAATCCCGTGACAAAGGTGGAATAAAATTCCGATATAAATAACCCCATGTCGGCTGACCATGAAGACACATAATAACCTCGCCTTCACCTTCATCTACATAATGCATCTTGAATCCCTGACCTTCAAAATAATTGGCTTTGAATGGAAAGGTGTCATTAAAAGTTTCGTTTGCAGGTATCATGAATGTCAATTTATTTCTTATTGCTAAAATACGAATATAAAATTGTCTGAACAGGAGGTTAAAGATGGCAGGATAGACAAGATTAAACATGCTAACAGATCGTGTGCATCTTGTAAATCTTTTGGAACTTGTCCAACCACTGGCGGATCCTGTTCAAGACTAAATGTGTAATTACCTTAACTGTCAGAATTAGGATTCGTATGATTTTAAGATCTTAGGACTCACTACGCATGAAATCCTAACATCCATTAATCCAATTAATCCTAATTCAGACAATTTGTTCTTAGCATACTGATCGTGTCCATCTCATACATCTTATAAAACTTGTCCAACCACTGGTGGATCCTGTTCAAGACAAGAATCAGAACAAATTATGACAATAATAAATATCACATAATAGTTGCTCAAGACAACAACAACCCACGCTTCCAATAAAGACCACCAAGTAACAGCCCTCTAACACCTAAGAATACAGCCAGCGCAAACCAGATAGCAGTCGGACCAATAATTGGTAGTAATAAATAGTATGTTCCAAAATAAATAATTAGGGAGACGAACATTGTATTGCGCATCGTACGGCTAGCAGTCAGACCAATATATATCCCATCCCAGACATAACTTGCAAATCCGATAATAGGAAATGCAACTGCCCACCATCGATAAGTGAGCGCAGTTGTAAAAACTGTCGGATCATTATTGAAGATAGTGACCAATGCTTCAAAACATATTCCATAGACAAGACTATACACTGCAGCAAATCCAAATCCCCAAGCAAGCAACCGCCTAATGAATGCAGTTGTCTTTCTAGATTGTTTAGCACCAGTATACTTTCCAACAAGGCTCTCAGCAGCGAATGCGATTCCATCTATCCCATAAGACAACCAACTAAGAAATTGTTGGATGATGACATTAACAGCAAGGAGGATTTCACCATAACTTGACGACTCTCGATAAAAGAAAAAGAAAGCAGTGGATAAGCATACCGTTCGAATAAACAAATCTCCATTTACTTTGAAAAAACTTAAAAGCTTTTCGCCATCAAAACTTTTGGCAATATTAAACTGGATGTAGTTGCGGTATTTCCACATCAGAATCAAGATGCAAATACACACTCCACTGTATTGAGCGATCACTGTACCAAGTGCAACACCTGTGACATCCAACCCTTGCACCTTCACAAAATAGACGCTAAACAAGATATTCAGTACATTTATAAAAACGGTTATGAAAAGTGGGACTACCGCTTCTTGCATTCCAAAAAACCAACCAAGTAATCCATAAAGCAGTAAAGTAGCTGGTGCATCCCAGATACGTATACTGACGTATTGACGAACAAGGCCAATGTGTTCTGGTTGCACTTGCATTGCCCACGTTGTCACTTGTATGAGTGGACCAGAAAACAATACCAAAAGTCCTGCTATCACAATCGCTACCATACATGTTCTCAATAAGAGATGTGCTATCTCATATTGATCATTGGCACCATAGGCTTGTGCTGTCATACCTGTAGTCCCCATCCGGAGAAAGCCAAAATTCCAATAAATAAAATTGAAAATCATACCACCGATTCCAATGGCTCCTAAGTGAATCGGTGAGACATTACCCATCAGTGCCGTGTCAACTGTTGATAGCAATGGGACACTGATATTGCTTAAGATATTTGGGATAGCTAATCTGAGGATTTCACGATTCACAAAGTAAGAATACTGCTTATCATTTATATATTTTAGACAAACACAAGATCATTCAGTCGAGTGGATTACTTTATTAAATTATGCAAAGACTTCGGAAGGTAGTGCTATAATTAATTACTGTAGTAGAATTTTTTGACACGCTTTTTGTGCCTCATCAGTGGTAGCACACACAAAATATAGACCGCTAGCAACTGGAGGTAAATCCAATTCAACAGCATTAGATCTTGGGAATGACCATCGATCAATTAGGGCTCCATCCAATCGAATAAGGTCAACACCAGTAAGGACATTCAATCCACTTTTGATTAATAATTTATCATGAGCAGGATTGGGAGAAGTTTCAAATTGAATGCTGTTATCCGTTTCATATGTGCTGGTTAAAAAAGAACAATCATTTGGGGAGCCATTAAAACTAAAGACGACTTGGTTTCTCACATTGACGACTTCAGAACTTGAAAGACAGAATGATTCCATATCGATACTGCTATAGCTCAACTGAATAAAATCTTCATCTTCAAGGGTTCTTGCCAGCAATTCTATTTCGTCGAATAAAAAGATATTTTTATTATTCTGGTCAACAATGCCATTGGATTTCATTTGGTCTAATCCCGAGATTTCAATACCCTCAAAACTCAGTTGAATTGCTTTTAATGATGATTGTGGGCTAGAGTAAGCAAGTGTAATTAATCGATTAGTTGTATTGATATCTGTAACGGTGAAACGCACAGTATCCAATTCTTGATACTGACCAGCTGGGAATAAGCAATGATTATGTTCTGGAGTTCCAAAATCAGCGTTACGCAAACAGTCATTAGCAAGGACGATATCATACACACTGATAAGTCCATCATCATTTAAGTCGAAGCAAGGCTCTGCTGGGATTCCAGATGATGCAAGATTTTTAAGATATTCATTTACATCATTAGCGTCTAATTCGCCATCGCCATTGAGGTCTGCATAATGGCTTGTGCCTCCACAAACATTATTACAATCTATAATTGCATTTCCAAAAGCAAAGCCTGCACAGTCTCTATACATGCCACAATCTTTATTCAATATTTCAATTCGAGGGCTTGGTCCAGATTTATCAATAAATATGCAAACCTGTGCCCAGTTATTGTCATAGTCCAATTCTTTAAAACCGCGTAAGTCTGGTAGTCGATTCCAGTTGATACGTACGACTAAGGTATATTCTCCTTCATCTACATTGGTTATGTCTACCCATTGACATGGAATATCGCTAGAATATAAATCCTCACAACCAGCTGTAATACCCATAAAATTGCAGAAATATCTCTGCTGCCCGTTTGGACAGTTTGAGTCCTGCACACAAAACCCATTCTTAAATCCTATTGGCTCTGGATTACCGTTACCCGCGAATAAGATGTATTCTGCATATCCTAGTTGGTGATAATGTTGATGACAATTATCATTAGAAAACCCACCGTCATTGTCTTCTGGTGAGCCAATGATGTAGTCAGCATTACCGATATTTTTTATCAATGTAGAAAATCGAACAATATATCGCTTACCAGGACCAGTCAAACAACCTTCTTCAATTAAGCAAACATCATTTTGTTGAATAGAATCTAGGAAGACGCTTTCTTGAAATACAAGTTGATCTACTTCCAAATCAGGTCCACAATTCTCATAAAAACAACTGCCATAATCGGAGGTAGCAAAAGGATAATAATTGCATGCGTTAGGATCAGTACATCCTGGATTGTCGTTAAATCTTTCAATAGTAAGATCTATACTGTCCACCCAATTCACTCGATCCACCAACGATAAGCGTATATAATATGACTGACTCCCTTCTAGTGGAATAGCATTGAACCCAGAAGAAGGAGGACAAAAACTATAATCTTTTGAAAAAGCAAGTGCTCCTTCTGGACCATCACTAAATTCAGATAAACACTTTTCATATACCCACATTCGAGTCTGCGGAAATCTTCGTTCGGCACTCAGATCACAATTGAGTAACTGGTATAAGCCTGATTGAGGTGGCACAAATTCTACCCAAAAGTCTTCAACAGGTGGCCACATCACTGTACCGTTTATGTCATTATGGAAAAATGCACTTTCGCAAATCTTCCCTGGATCGCATCCAAAACTGTGTGTTTGTATGCTATCTGTAAGAAATCTAGACACGACAACTTTGCCATTGAATAAAACTTCGTATTCAATGGGGCTTTCAGCATCTGAAGGATTTGAGTCTGAGATTGAAAGTCGATAACAATCTTTTTCTGAAATTAGAAAGTCATTTGTACAAAACGTAGACGCATTGCATCCAGTGAAGTCTGAAGTTGTAATAAGATTTTTGTCTCCATCTTCAAGCTCCCAAGATATGTCCCCAGGAAACTCATTCAGCATAACTCGAACGGAAACATTATCAATACCCTGTCCGATGGTTATAGTGGACAATAGAGCAAAAGACAAACATGAGATTAGTTTCCGAATCACTTATACGAAATGTTAATGGGATTTAACTTGCTGTATAAAGGTAAGCTGTCCTATACTAGGATGATAGTCTAAGGCCTATAAATAACACATATAGGTATGTATTAATGTATACGAATGGAGTAAAGCAGACATCTAAAAATGCGAAGAGCCCGAGTTTGCTATCAAACTCTGGCTCTTTCGACTAAGGTCTCAAAATAAGAAAACTACATTTTTATGGTTCTTGGGATATGGAAAACAAGTCCTTTTAATGAGATATTACTTGTTTATGACGCTAATATATAACAGATTTTTATAATCTATTACTCTTAGAGTAAAAACTTACTGTAAATAATGATTTTTTTTATATATGAACTTATTACAAGAGTAGATGTATGATAATGAATTGCTTACATATATATGAAGTTATGATACAAGATGCTTTATTTATCTTATTCACTATCAATCAGTTAGGCAATTAGGTGTGCAAAATGTTTGATACTAATGGAGTATAACTATAAGAATTGAAGTGATTGTTACTCAAATCGTGAATATTATTTTGAATTCAAGAAAATATCAGAAAATGGTAAACGAAGCGCCCGAGCAAACATAATTATTTAAATAATAAACAATGAACCCACTCCGAAAACTCACAAAACCAAAAATGTTTCTTTTGGCGATATTTTTCATTTTCTCAATCCTCTGATACTGAAGCATCACTGAATTTCAAAACCAAAAATCTCATCCAAAATATTCCATTTTATGCAATTAGTCAGTATTCAGAGTGGGCTCAACAATCTACATCTAACAAATTTCTGTTGCGACATGAATTTAACATGCTGAAATCACAACAAATAGCACTGTAAATATTATAAAGCTTTAATTCCCTCAAGAAGTTACACCCGTTACATCTATGTTATCTTCGATTATTCAAATTCAGATAAATGATTAATGAAATAAAAAATTTAAGAAAAGAACTCCATAAATATCCTGAGGTCTCTGGATTAGAATCCAATACAGCATCCTTAATTAAATCATTCATTGAGAAACACAATCCTACTCAAATATTAGATAAAATTGGAGGACATGGTATTGCTGCTATTTATCAATTTTCCAATGATGGCCCTTCAATAGCTATACGCTGTGAATTAGATGCACTACCAATTGGCGAGAAAAATCAATTTGCGCATAGATCAACTAATGATGGTGTTTCACACAAATGCGGTCATGATGGACATATGGCAATTGTTGCAGGGCTGATTTTTTGGATTAAAGAACGAGCATTCAAATCTGGGAAAATTATTCTATTGTTTCAACCTGCTGAAGAATCTGGTAAAGGGGCTTATGAAGTACTGGAAGATAAAAGATTTATTCAGCTAAATATTGATTACATCTTTGCATTACATAATATTCCTGGCAAAACACTCCATAGTATCATTACCATGAATAAATGCTTTTCCGCAGAAGTTCAAAGTTTTAAAATACAGCTATCAGGTCGTGAATCTCATGCAGCTGAACCTGAAAATGGTATAAATCCAGCCACAACAATTTCGGAGATCATTACCTCATTGTCTGTTCTGAATGTCGAAGATATTAATGATGACCACTTTGCCAATCTTACACCAGTCCATATTACTATGGGCCAAAAGTCTTATGGCATATCCCCTGCTAAAGGAGAATTGCATTATACGATAAGAACATTGAATACTAATAAATTACAAATTTTAAAATCGGAAATCGAGAGTAACACTGAAAGAATATGTCAACATCATAAAGTGACATTTGAATTTAATTGGTTTGAATATTTCCCAGCAAGTTTGAATGATTCTCATTGCAACAAACTTGTTATAGAAGCTGCAAAAGAACTGAATTTCAAATTAGTAGAAACCGCAATTCCCTTTAAATTTGGAGAAGACTTTGGATGGTTTTCTCAAAAATATAAAGCAGTTATGTTTGGTTTAGGAGCGGGAAAAAATACACCCCCACTTCATGAAGCCACTTATGATTTTCCAGAGGAGATAATCGAAACAGGAATAAGTATGTTTAAAACAATAATTTCAAAAATTTTTAAATCACACCTAACATATACCAGGCGTACTTGAGTTTGGGCTATTTAAAGTGCGAGAATATTTTTTTAAGTTAAAGGCGAAAAACGCAGGCATATCCATAGATATGGCGAGTATTTTCAACGATGAAATTAATAAAATAGACAGTAGTTTAAAGCCCAAACTTGAGTGCGTCTGGTATAATAGGGCTAGAATACAAAACTGATTACACTAACAGTAATATTGATATAATAAAACTATTATCGATCCACTGGTAATTATCACCTCTCATGTGTACTCTCACACTAGTTTTATATTAGAAATAGCCTAGTTTACATTTATATCAAAGTATATCTGTACTTTTCAATATTACAAGCGTCTTATTTTCAATTTAGCATAAACTGTATATCTGGAAAGATCGACGGATCGTCCCATTTAATTCATCTCCAATAAAAAAACTCTATTGTTTTTCACTATTTACCTATGAATCTCAAACAGCTACTTTTAATCTGCATGTACATGTTAAGTTTGACATTTACAGCCAACTTACAAGCTCAGAATTCCATTTTTTTATCAAGTCCACCGACAACAGTTGCTGTGGGTGATCTAGTGACATTGACTGTAAATTATACGAATGCTGGGACCATTGACGCCTATGTCCTGGTCAGATTTAAAAGTCCAACAGGAGAAAATTTAGAACAAGCCTTTACTCTAATCTCTCCCGGGTCAGGTGTGGAGACTCTCCAAGTGCGAGCACCTACTAATGCAGGACCTAACTACAGTTGCCAAGCACAATTATTAGAGGTAGGTACTTGGGCTGGTTTAGCACAAGACGTCGTCAGTAACGTGACTGTAAGTAACATTAATTCGATCACCATTGTTGATGCTCCATCATTAATAACAGTAAATGAAATTGTTAATGTTGAAGTAAATTATAACAATGCGGAGAACGGAGATGTCTATGTTCTTGTAGGATTAAATGATCCAATGGGAAATAACATTGATCAATCATTTATACAAGTTACCCCAGGACAAAGCACTGTCACACTTCAAGTGCAGGCACCTGCTACGACTGGAGTTGGTCATCATTTCCAAGCACAACTCTTAGAATTAGGCACATGGTCTGGTTTAGCAGAAGATGTCTTCGATAATGTCACTGTAGTAGCAAATACAAATAATAATATAGTTAGCTTAGTTAGCTGGCCCAGTATATTCGAAATAGGAGAAAACTACTCCGTCACGGTAGCATATGACCTAAGTCAAAACAGTATCATTTATTGTCAGATATTTGACCGCGAGATGCCAGATGGCACTGGAAATTGGAATAAAATAGGAGATGGTTTTGTAAGTGTTAATGCGGGAATTGGGAATATTACCATTAATGATATCATGATTAATCTTGATGTGGGGTCAAGTAACCATCTTGAAATATTACTCTTCCAGCCAATTGGTGGTAGTTGGGGAGATCCCATACCAATCGGAAATGTTTCTGTCAACGTACCTGGAAATCAAAATATAATGTTTGGTGAACCAGATCAAAGTGATCCAAGTACAAACATGAGATACTATAATCGTGATATAGAATGCAATGGGAATACTTATAATGGAACAGTCGTAGGAAACGGATCTGGTTTTGACCACGTATTATCACCAATCACTAGTGTCTATCGATCAAATTGGTGGGTGAATGCACAATGGAAAGGCCCCATTAAATCTCACTACGGAGAGGACAATGACAATGGTAAGCAATTTTGGGTCGAATGGCAGAACTTAGGTAAATGTAGTGGTGGACACGCAGAGTTTGATATTCGGGTTGAGAAGAGTAATGAATCAGAAATTTCAACTGGTATAGATGCTGGATTCCCTAGTCGGTTAGCCGATATTACAGAGCCGTTAGCATTTACATTTACTGGACATTGGGATGCCGGTAGTTCAGGTCGAGGTCACATTAATATGACCACTTGGGTGTATAATACGCTAGATATAGCTCCTGGATCTGATGCGTCCCGATGTGATATAATTATCCACGCCTTTGACAATTCTGGAGACATCAGAATAAAAATATGAAGATGGATTTAGATGGTCTCCTTCTGGAAGCAATGTCATATTTCATTTTGACAAATTGGGGACAGCAACAAGCAATGGAATCATCTATGATGTTCTAAGGACAATGCAAGGTGGATTTGGAGAAGGGGCTTCTTATAACCTCATTCCTAGAAATTGGTCGCGAGAGTTTGCAACCACATTTCCAACCACTCCAATAAATTCTACCATAGATGTGAATAAAATTCTAAAAGATCTTATTGCCATTGAGCAGGCAAACGGTGCTGATATTGTGGATAGACAGGATGGCAGTTCATATGTAGCGGATCTGTTAACCGAAGATTGGGGTCTTCATGTCATGGAATGGACCGTCACTGGCCAATCAGGGGACTATATACATGATCCTGCTTTCCCAAATGATTTTAGTAAAAAAGTTTATGTGCCCAACAGTAAGGGTCGATTTACTTTTGATGATTACTATATTCCAAACCCATGTTGTAGTAACCCTACAATAAATTGTGATTCACAACTGACTGATTCTTGTGCAGATACGGATGATTGTGTTCTTTCACAACAAGTCGATCAGACTAATATTACAAGTACCCACTTCGAAGCAATAGAGACGATCAAATCCGATGCAGTTATCAACAATGGAATGACTGTTACTTTCTCAGCAGGAAGTGAGATTGAATTGCAAGCTAATTTTGAAGTAATGTCTATTGACCTAGCATTGACCCCCCAGTTGACGGAAGTTGACCCCCCTGAGAAGAATGGGGTAATAAAGATAAAAAAAAGGAGCTTAAGAACGTTTTCGTAAGCTATCGCCTTTGAGT